>Ga0154020_10003408_pt1 | contig 19139 bp, 16 predicted proteins | sample Klosneuvirus_201_FD_109709 | JGI IMG/M metagenome (GOLD analysis project Ga0154020, IMG submission 109709) | Active sludge microbial communities from wastewater, Klosterneuburg, Austria - Klosneuvirus_20160825_MG | ecosystem: Engineered > WWTP > Aerobic digester > Activated sludge | place... | reverse complement strand
TCAACTGGGGTGTACCATATCTTGTATCAATCTGATACATCAAACGGGAGTACCACGATGATCATATCACACTAGTGGATGCCATCTGGTCTCCGTATTCAGTGCATAGAGGGGGCAACATGAGAATTCTAGTACTTGCGCTGTTCTTCAGCGGGTCATTGATCGTCCATGCACAGGTTCTGAGGGTAGACACTGCGTTTGGAGTTGTTAGTCAATCGCCAAGGAGCTCGGTCGATTTTATAAGACTATATACAATGCTGCCCCTTGAAGATGGTAGTAGGTTTGCGCTCGGCGATTTTACATTGCGTGCCTCTAACCAAACAACCGGCATTGCAAAACTTGATCAGAATGGCCAATGGGTGCCTTGGTTGCCAGTATATAGCAAATCCACAGGACATTACCCGTTCGGGCTTGCGCGTCAAAAGTCAGGAAGAATCGTTGTAGGTATCAGCAAACAAGAGTATGGTCAGACGCCTCGGTTCTACACCGGAATACTTGGGTTCGATGAGAATGGTGTTGTCGACACTGATTTTTCAGCTGACAGTATAACGGGTGCTTTACTGCAAGTCTTGTGCATCGATTCACTCGACAGAATTCTGTTGGGGGGAGTGATTCGAAGTGAGCCGACTCGCACACAGTATGCTTGCATACGCCTAACATCAGAGGGAAAGATAGACCCTAGCTTTCAACGCCTTTCGATGTCGGATGGTAGTGTTAACAGCATAGCAATTGACTCGCTAGGACGCATCTACATCGGCGGTTCATTTGATACCATCGGAGGGATCCGGAGAGTTGGAGTGGCTCGTCTCAACCCGAACGGTGATGTTGATGAGACGTTCGATGTGCGACTTGATTCCGGATCGTGGGTAACCGCTGTTGCGACACAAGGTGGAAACGGAGTGTTGGTTCAGCGTCGCTATTCACACTACGGAGATACGATACCACGGCTGCGTCGATATTCGTTTCAAGGTTTCGTCGATACAACGTTCGTCACAAAATTTGACTACGGGGACCTGATTTCAATCGCTCCGAATGGTAAACTGTACACAACACGTCAAGTGCAAACAAGGACACTATTTGTCGGTCGTGTTGAATTGAAACGACACCTATCCAATGGCGAAGTGGATACCACCTTCACGATGGATGAACTTGGAGAAGGTAGTATCTACGGAATATCGCACGATGGAAGTCCAACAGCACTGGCTTATGGATACCTCGGAATCGTAGATCGGGTAAATCATCAAGGGATGTTTGGATTTGATTCGAGTGGCCGGATCGATCACAGCGTCAATGTCCATAAAGGTCTGGATGGGTCAGTATCAACTGTAGAGGTGACGCCTCGTGGATCGTTGATCATTGGAGGCACACAAGCATCCCTCGACACTGTTGTTCTTGGTCCATCGTTTACCACAGATGCGAGCGGCAACCTTGCCGAAGGATATCGTCAGCGCACGTATCCTAGCGAACAGCTGGGATATCACTCCGTCGCAAAGACCTACCTGCAGGCGGATGGTAGACTGCTTGCACTGGACGTTGAGGAAAAGTCGATGAATCCTGGACCACCAAGGCTTTCAACGCTCTACCGACTCCTTGAAGACGGCACACAAGACACAACGTTTATCATCGATACCAATCTTCTTCACAGTATTAGCGCGGTTCACTTCGATGAGAACGGCGATGTCATTATTGCGGGGTCCTTTAAATACGTACACAACCTTCTTCGACCGGGCATTGCACGCTTGAACTCTGAGGGCGCGGTATATACATCATTTAACCCGGGTACCGGAGTGAAGGGCTTTGTCTATGCTCTAGCCGTTCAGACAGACGGAAAGATCATTGTAGGGGGCTCGATGAACGAATACAATGGTCAGTCAGTGAAGCAGGTTATACGCTTGTTCCCTGACGGCACACTCGACACCTCATTCAAAACCCCGTGGACGTTAACACAGGGACTCAACGCAGGTTCATGGGGGACCGTAACCCATATTGCAATCGATAGCAGAAACAATGTTGTGATCGCGGGAGACTATACTCACGTCGATAATGCCGCCCGCGGAGGAATTCTACGGCTCAATTCCGATGGCCAACTTGATAGCACATTCCGCAGTACCGAGAGGATATACTTAACACTCAACGATCTCATAATTGATCTCGATGATCGACCGTTAATGGCAGGACGTTTGTATGATCACCGCACAAGTATTGACTCCACCCACGTTGCTCGATTCAATAGTGATGGCTCCTGGGACAATACTTTCCGATGTGTGGTCGATGGACAGGTTAGGGGTATAAGAGTTGTTTCACGCGACACCCTGTTTGTATTCGGTGAGTTTGATACCGTCAATTCAGTCGCCCGACAGAACGTCGCCAGACTCCTAGTGAACAACAACTCCACCTCGATCGCCGAAGATGCTGTTTCTGCAACGCAAGGTCCTCTTGTTCGGCTCCATCCGAACCCAGCCACAGAGCAGATAACAGTTGAATTGGCAACTTCATCTGGGCCATGTACTCTCTTGTTGCTTGACTGCACAGGTCAGGTCATTCAACGGAGCAATAACGTCACATCGGATTCGCATATCTTCGATGTACAGGGTGTTCCACCTGGCTTCTATATCGTGATGATTCAACGCGGAGATCACGTTTCATGTTCATCGTTCATTAAGAGTGAGTAGTTACGATGAGAACATTCGTCCTTCTCGCCATGTGCTGCCTTGCAGCATGTTCCTCCAATAAGTCTGCGCGGCCGGAGCATTGGGGGTATACGGGGAAGATCGGACCGCAGAATTGGGGTTCTCTTTCTCCCGTTTATGCCGTATGCGGTAATGGACAGCAGCAATCGCCGATCGACATTCCACAAGGCTCTCCGTCCGGTACCAAGAACGTGAAACGGAAGTATGGTACAACGACGTTGGCGATATCACACAATGAACATGTGGAAGAGATCATCAACAATGGTCACACGATACAGGTTACGTGTGACCCCGGAAGCACGATCGATGTAGATGGCGTAACGTATACTTTGAAACAATTTCACTTTCATACACCAAGTGAACATCAGATAGGGGGCAGGACATTTCCGATGGAAGTCCACTTTGTTCATCAGAGTGATGACGGACGTTTTGCTGTGCTTGCCGTGTTGTGTTCATCTGATAGTTCAGCTGAGTCTAGCTACGACAAGCTGATTCAGCACCTGCCTTCAAAACCAGGAGAAAAGCTCGAGCTTAAGGACGTGATCATCGATCTCGACAAACATCTTCCTTCGTCAACGGCTGCCTATCATTACGTTGGTTCCTACACAACGCCCCCTTGCACAGAAAATGTGCAATGGCTAGTGATGCGTGAGATGCGGCCTACCCACCCTAGGGTGATCGATGAGATTCACAGACGTATCCATGACAATAACAGACCCGTGCAAGCCATCAACGGCAGACGCCCTACGGTTGAACAGCCGAAGTAGGGCAAAAGTTGGGGCGGGAAAGGGGCTAGCAAAAACCAACCCCGATCCCGATTTACCCCAACAACGTTGAGCAAGTATCGGCTGCATGGTCGATATTGCCGGTACTGATATACTACTGAGAGCATGTTTCACCCATGGCCGTTCGATCATCAGTACTAACGGAGCTGCTCCTTCAGGCAAAGGCGAACTCGCGCACCGACCCACTACAAGGGCTTGCGTGTGCAACGGAGGCACGTGAGCGAGCAGAGAGAATTGGAGATAACGAAGCCATCGTTGACGCGCTCAATGCCGCCGCTTGGTGCTACGAAACACGCACAGAGTATTCAGCCGCCTCCCTTAGCGCCACAACGGCTCTGGAACTTGCACGAGATCTTCAAGACAAGATGCGATGCGGAGAGAGTCTGCTTGTGCTTGGTGTTGTTCGGTCAGACATGATGCGTTTTGCCGAAGCACTGACAAGTCTTAAGGAGGCAATTGATGTCTTTGCAGATCTCAACGATGCTCCCGGACTTGCCTCGGCATATAATAACATCGGAATGATTCATCAACAATTGGCCAATTACCCACTGGCATTGGAAGCCTATCTGTCGGCCCTGCGTATCAACGAAACACTCGGCGATCAACGAAATGTTGGTGTGAACATTGGTAACGTCAGCAACATATACTATTACTTGGGCGACATGGATCGGTCGTTTGAATACGACCAACGTTCGCTTGATTTAGCCCGTGCCTCCAACAACACGTACGGAACGGCCCATGCACTCGAAGCCATAGCAACCCACTATAAGGCACGCGGTGCTTTCGATGAGGCAACACATGCATTGACCGATGCATTGGAGATCTTCTCTACGCTTGGTGAGAAGCGCTATGCAGCAGCTACGCACATCAAACTCGGTTCTGTACACGAGTTGCAGAAGAAGTCCAAGAAAGCTCTGGAGCACTATGCAACAGCAGCTAGTATGGCATTGAGCATCAAGAGACACGACCTTCATGCACAAGCGCTGTTGTGTAAGGGGGCGATTCTGTCAACCGGGAAAGCCCCCTCATCATCGATCGAGATCTTCGAGAGTGCGATTGGGATCGCAAGGACACACGCGCTTGATCAATTGCTTGTTGAAGCGTTGGGACATCTTGCTCAAGCATATGCCCGTGCGGGAGATCATCAACGAGCGTATGATGCTCTACAAGAGTGTGCGGAGATGAAGGAGCGATTGTATGCCTTGGACCGACAGCGTGCCGTGGCCGAGATGCAGTCGCGATTCGATGTTGAACGTGCCGAACGCGAGAGCGAAGTGTTCCGGATCAAGAACGCTCATCTCGAAGAACTGATGGAGGTTCGTTCTCAGGAACTCGCGTCGATGGCAATGCGATTGGTGGGCAAGAATGCCTTCCTACAACGACTCCGGAAGCAGATATCAGCACACACCGAACAACATCCCGATTTGCGTGATGTCGTGAAGGATGTGTTGCGAGAGATCAACACTGATCTTCGAGATGACAACGAATGGGTCCGGTTCGAAGAGAAGTTTGAACATCTTCATCAAGACTTTCTTACAAAACTCTCGCAGTCCTATCCAAAACTCACACCAACGGAGCTCAAGGTGTGTGCAATGTTGAAGATCAATCTCTCGAACAAAGAGATTGCCGGGCTGTTGTCTGTTTCATTGCGGAATGTAGAGAGTCATCGCTATTCTATTCGCAAGAAACTCGGGCTTGCATCCGACGTGAATCTCACTGCTGTTCTGATCCGACATTGAATGACGGTTACCGAAGTGCAGCCAGGATCTTCCGCACGTCTCGCGGTTCGGCCCACTTCACCGGACGTAGGATCAGGTTCGCTGTAAAGCCGGGATCGATGATTCGTTGAGCGAACAATGAGATCGACATATCTCGTTCCGCGACGAGTTTCGCATGGTCAAATGCGGGCCACGTGTGTAGTCGTTTCGCAAAATGCCATGCCTCATCTCGTGCAATGCGAATTGAAAACGTAGCGATCCGATCATCGAAAGAACCACCCATATCATCGAGATATCGGATCGGCCACGAGATCGATCGCAGCCGCCCCTTCACAACATTGAACAACGTCGAGATCGTATCATTGATCCGGTCAAAATCAGGCTTCAGTTGATCGATATCCGAACCCAAGGCAACGTTCTGTGTGGCTATTCCAAGATCGAGATTGATATGGGCATTCACACCAAGCAATAGATGCTGGATCGTAGTGATCTCATCGCGCTGACCGTGTGAGAACGCAATTGCCCAGGACTTGGTAGGGGGCTTTCCTGCCCGCCACGTTGCAAAGGCATCGAGATATCGTTGGGCGAACACTACGCAAAGGTGCTCCATTCGGGCGTCGTTATCATAAAGCCCCTTCCCTAAAGCATCTCGGACGGATCGCGTCATGCCAAGGTATAACGTTGCAAAGTATCCATACCGAGCACCTTCGGAAACCGCCAATGAGGAGATCTCTTCAAGCTCCGCTATAACGTCTTGAATGGTCATGTTTCGAAGTTATGTATAAATAATGGTGCTCCAAACAACGAAACGTATAGAGAATTATACGTTTTGTATATATTCGCATCCACTCTTTTTCTATCAATGGAGGTACAATGAGACTAGACCTATTCACCAAGCAGTTGATACTGGAATGCGGTAAATCAAAGAACATGCTGGCCCGCGTGCCGGCTGACAAGCTCGACTGGCGTCCACACCCGAAGAGCATGGTGATGAAGTCATTGGCAACACACGTGGCAGATCTGCCAACGTGGGTAACAATGACGCTTACGTCAGAAGAGCTGGACTTTGCGACGATGCCGTACGACCCGCCTGTTATTGCGTCAGCTGACGATCTGCTTGCTCTCTTGGAGAAGTCGTTGCAGGAGGCTCTCGAAACACTAGCTCAGGCTAAGGAAGAGTCGCTTGACGGGAACTGGACACTTCGAACGGGAGATGTGATCCACTCGGTCTCCACGAGATATGAAGTGATCCAGATGACGATCAGTCAGATCATCCACCACCGCGCCCAACTCGGTGTATACCTCCGTCTGCTCGACGTCCCAATTCCCGGGACATACGGACCAAGTGCAGACGAGCAGAATTTCTAAGGTATAGGTGGTAGATTATTCCCCATGTCTACCATCACCTTTACCCCCGGCGAACGTGAGCTGATCACCACCAAGCTCTTGGCCTATTTCGAATCTGAACTCGATCATGAGATAGGCAGGTTCGACGCGGAATTCTTGCTCGACTTCCTCACGCGCGAGCTTGGGCCGTACTACTACAACCGTGGTCTGTATGATGCCCAAGCTGCGCTGATGAAGCGCATCGATGATGTGAAAGAGGCGATCTACACTCTTGAACAGCCTACAGAGTTCAAGAAATAGGCTGCTTCACGTGTACATCAAGTTGTGGAAACGGTATTCGAATGCCGTGCTCTGTGAAGGCCTCGTTGATCGCAAAGTTCAGTTCACTCCTCAGAACCATTGGCTTGTGAGACATTTCTCTGGTCCACACCCATAAGAAGAACTTCATTGCCGAGTCTCCAAACTCCTCAAAGATCACTACGGGAGGGGGCTCTGATAACACATAGGGCTTGGAGCCGGCCACTTGTAAGAGGACATCTCGTATGGTATTAGGATCGGTTCCATAGGCAACATTCACGGGGATACGGTAGCGCACGATCTCATCGTCGAGGGAGCGATTGATCACCGATGAAGAGATAAAATGGGAGTTGGGGACGATAACAGAAACCCCCTCATTGGTTCGAACCGTGGTTGCTCTGATGGCGATCTCCACGATATCTCCCTCCATCCCATCAACTACAGCACGATCACCAAGTTTGACGGGACGTTCCAAGAGAATGAAGAGTCCGCTGACTACGTTGTTGACGATGTTCTGCAGTCCGAATCCAATACCAACACTCAAAGCGCCAAAAACAAAGGCAAGTGCTCTCAGATTGATGCCGAGGAACTGGATCATCAACCAGATCAGTGCAAATCCGATCAGATAATTCGTGATCGTCAAGATCGAATTCGCAAGACCAACATTAATGCCGGGCCGTTTGGAAAGCTTCTTCACTACTGAGCGCCGAATGAACCGCAAAACAACAACAACGACGATCACAAACGCCAGTGCTTCGGCAACGGCCATTAACGAGATCGACCCCTCGTTGTTGCTCACAACCGGCGTGGAAAAGAGGTAGGTGAATATGTCGTTCATTGAAACCCCAGCATGAATGCGCTATTATTGTGTTCCAACACCTTTCATCACATCCTACTCCAGGAATAGCATATGAAGAAGATCCTCGTACTGATACTGGCAGCAATGATGAGCCTTCCCCTTGCAGCTCAAGATCTGAAATTACCGTCATTGAGTCCAACAAGCACTATTACACAAGAGTTCTCAACGTCGAAGACAGAGATCGTGTATAGCAGGCCTTCCATGCGCGGTCGGACAGTCTTTGGCGACCTTGTGCCGTACAACGTTGTGTGGCGTACTGGTGCCAATGCAGCTACGAAGATCACCTTTGGAGAAGATGTAGAGATCGGTGGAACAACAGTGAAGGCCGGCTCATACTCGTTCTACTCCATCCCGGGCGCTTCGGAATGGGAGATCATCCTTAACAAGAACACCGGGAACTGGGGCGCAATGGGCTATGACACGAAGGACGACGTTGTCCGCATGAAGGTGAAGCCAACTACACTTCCAACAACTGTTGAGACCTTCACGATCAACATTGGCAACATCACGTTCTCTTCGTGCACCATCGACCTAGCTTGGGAGCGCACGCACGTGAGTGTTCCGGTGAAGGCGAACAATCAAGAGCGACTTAAGACCAACATCGAAAAAGCCATCAATAATCCTACGATCCCGTATCAACAAGCAGCCACATACTACTTCGAGACCAATCAGAATCTCGACAAAGCCCTCGAATACGCAACGAAGGCTGCGGACAACAATCCAAAGGCTTACTGGCTCTTCATGCTCAAGGCTCGTGTCGCTGCTAAACTTGGCAAGAACGATGTTGCACGTGATGCCGCCACGAAGACCATGGAAGTTGCCAAGGGAACACCGGGTGAAGCCGAATACAACAAGTACGCACAAGACCTCATCAAAACGCTGAAGTAATGTCCAGACTGCCCCTTGCTCTGCTCGCCCTGATCGTAACATTCGTTACGATGGCTGCGCAACCCATACGTCCCAAGCAATCAACACGCATCTATGGTGATCTGCAGCGACTTCGCTCGTTAACGAGTGTTCTCTATGTAGCTGCCCACCCGGATGACGAGAACACGCGACTTCTCTCGTGGCTTGCAACTGGACGTCACATCCGTACTGCCTATCTGTCCATCACCAGGGGTGATGGCGGACAGAACATTATCGGAAGTGAGCAAGGGGCTTCTCTTGGACTCATTCGCACATACGAACTACTCGAAGCACGCAAGCTTGATGGCGCGGGTCAATATTTTGCCCGCGCCATCGACTTCGGCTTTTCGAAGAATCCGGAAGAGACCTTTCGGCAGTGGGATTCGATCATCCTGATCGCAGATGCGGTGCGCACCATTCGGCAATTCCGTCCGGACGTTGTGATCTGTCGATTTCCAAAGGACAGCATGGCCGGTCACGGTCAGCATTCTGCTTCTGCGATCATCGCTGAACGCGCGATCGAATACTGCAATGGAACTCTCGAGGTTTCAGCAGCAGAAGCAGACATTATAGAAGAGCAGCTGCAGGGAACTACACCGTGGAAGCCAACGCGGCTTCTCTTCAATGCCTTTCGTTTTGGCAACCGCAGCACGGTTCGTGATGGAATGTTCAAGCTTGAGGTAGGTCAATACGATCCGCTCATCGGCATGGGCTATGGTGAACTCGCCGGTATAAGCCGGAGCATTCACCGCAGTCAAGGCGCCGGTACGCCGAGCACTCCGGGTGTTCAGCCGGAGTTCTTCGCAACGATCGCCGGACCGGAACCGAAGGTGAGCCTCTTCGACGGCATCGACACCACGTGGTCACGCGTAGGGCGCGCCGACATCGGCAAGGCCATCGACGCCGTTATTCAATCCTTCGATATGCTTCATCCGGAGCGCTCGCTCGAAGCACTGCTTCGCATTCGAACGATGATCCGGTCCGTGAATGACGTCGAGTGGCGCTCACTGAAGACAAGTGAAGTGGAATCGATCATCGCATCCTGCATCGGCCTCTCTGCTGAGGTCACAACGAACGTTCCAATTGCCGTTGCCGGAGACTCCTTGCGGACAACGTTGCGGATCACAACGCGCGCGGGCTCTACGCTGCAACTCGTTTCTGCCCGCTGGCCTGACGGCGCAGAGCGCGGCAGTGTTATGCTCCCGAATGATTCTCTCGTGACCCTTGATGTAGCAACCCGTATTCCCGACAACGTACCCGTGACGCAGCCATACTGGCTAACAACCGAGTCGAGCAGGAATCTCTTCACCTTCACGATCGCATCGCCCCTTGACAAGAGGATCCTACCGATACATGGTTCTTCCTACGCGGTAGTAGCGGTGATCGGCATTGGAAGCGATTCGCTTAACGTACGGCTCCCCGTGAGCTTCAAGAAGCTTGATCCGCTCCGTGGAGATGTGATCGACGTGCTGCGAATTGTGCCACCGGTAAGTGTTGAACCAACGCAGCTCGTGGAGACATCGTCAGACGCTCGTGTGCGGATACGTGCATACAAGCCCGTGAGCAATGCTCGGCTTGTGGTTAGCGGCGACAAAGGCAGCAAGCCCACAGAGATCCGCGACATTTCCATTCGAGCCAACACCGACACATTGATAACGATACCAATACCAATGAATGCTGGTACAAAACTCAGCGTAGGGTTAGAGCTCAATGGTGTTGTTTATGATCGTCAAGTGAAGGCTATTACCTACGACCATCTTCCAACCGTTCAATACACCACACCTGCCCGCATATCTATTCCTGACGAACGTGGTGTTAAGATCGAAGCAAAACGCATAGCCTACATCGCCGGTGCCGGTGAATATGCACCCGAGTTCTTGCGAGGCCTAGGCGTTGTGGTAGATGAGATCGATGATGCCACAATCCTGCGCACCGATGAACTCCTCACCTATGATGCAGTGCTTGTAGGGATCCGAGCGATCAATGTGCGGAAGAGTATGCAGTACCTGATGCCAGCGTTGCTCACCTATGTAGAGCGTGGTGGTACGTTGGTGATGCAGTACAATACCACACAGGATATGTCGACCAAACAACTCGGTCCGTACCCCATGCCCCTTGCCAACAAACGCGTAACAGAAGAGGACGCTGAGGTTACGATCCTCAAGCCCGACCACCCGCTGTTGAATGTGCCAAACAAGATCACCACCGATGATTTCAACGGATGGGTACAGGAGCGTGGATTGTACTTCCCATACGAGTATGACCAGCGATATGAGTCTGTCCTTTCCATGCACGATGCGAACGAGCAGCCCCTTACCGGCTCCCTTCTCTACGCAAAGGTTGGGAAGGGGCATTATATCTCGTGCTCGTTGTCGTTGTTCAGAGAGCTTCCAGCCGGTGTTTCCGGTGCGATGCGGCTCTTTGCCAATCTTGTCTCGATGAAGTGACAGAGCAGAACGATCGGGCGCGATGGAGGCGGTGGTACGGAGCGGTGCTCCTGTTTCTTCTTGTGCAGATCGCAGTGTACGCTTGGTTCACTGAGGTGTGGCGATGAGCGCCATCGACTGGGTGGTCTTTGGCTTAACGCTTTTCGGGATCCTCGGATATGGCATGTGGCGAGGGAGAGGTCAGCACGATGCCGACGCCTATCTCCGCGCAGACAGATCCCTTCCCTGGTATGTAGTGTTATTGGGAGTGATGGCTACACAGGCAAGCGCCATCACGTTTCTCAGCGCACCGGGTCAGGCCTTCACCGACGGAATGCGATTTGTGCAGTACTACTTCGGTCTGCCCATCGCGATGGTTGTGATCTGTGTGACCTTCATACCCATCTTCCGCAAGCAGAACGTTTTTACTGCATACGAATTCCTCGAGAAGCGGTTTGACAGGAAGACGCGAGTGGTAACGAGTGTGTTGTTCTTGCTCTCTCGCGGACTCAGCACCGGTATCAGCATTTATGCTCCGAGTATCATCGTAGCGAGCATCATGGGGTGGAACATCTACCTCACGAACACCTTGGTTGGTGGATTACTGCTGCTCTATACTGTGCGTGGTGGTGCAAGGGCAGTTGCACACACGCAGACTCTCATGTTTGGGATCATTCTTGCATCGATGGTGGTTGCAGCACTTGTGTTAGTGGGGTCGATGCCCAATGGTATGGGCTTTACCGATGCACTTACCCTTGCCGGTGCGAGCGGATCGTTGAATGTGATCACCTTCTCGAGTGATCCTCATGATAAGTACAATCTCATCAGTGGACTGGTAGGGGGCTTCTTCCTTGCGTTGTCATATTTCGGTACTGATCAGAGTCAGGTTGGACGGTTCATCACCGGCAAGAACACCGACGAAAGCAGGCGAGGTCTTCTCCTCAATGGCATCGTGAAGATTCCAATGCAATTCGGCATCCTCTTCATCGGTGCCTTGTTGGTAGCATTATACTCCGTTGTGCCTAGCCCCATATTCTTTAATGAGTCAGTGGTGGAGAAGGTGCGAACCGTGCAGTCGCAGCGGTATGAAGAGCTACAGAGCCAGTGGAGTGTGGCTAATGCTGAGCTTGCGAGGGCATCGAACGAACTGCTAACGGAGCGAAGGGGTAACGAGTTTGTTGCTGCGGCCACGTCGAGTACTGATACGTTCTTAAAGGCGAGGAATGAACTTCGCACACTGCGTGCCGAGTTCAAGGACCTTGTGAAGCAGCAGGGGATCGCTGAGAGCAGCGACACGAACTACATCTTCCTACACTTTGTGCGGACCATGCTACCGGTGGGATTGGTGGGGCTCATCTTTGCCGTTGTGATCTTGGCATCATGGGGGAGCATCAGCGCAGCGTTTCATTCATTGGCCACGGCAAGTCTCGTGGACCTGCACTTATTGTTTGGAAGCCACAACGTTGGCGATGTTGGCACCGTGCACAAGGCCCGTCTCCACACCTTCATCTGGGGCATCTTCTGTATAGCCGTGAGTATGCTTGCTACGCGGATGGGGTCGCTCATTGAAGCCGTGAACATCTTAGGGAGTCTGTTCTACGGTCCCATCCTCGGCATCTTCCTCGTGGCCTTCTACATCAGGCGCGCACGGGGGACGATCGTCTTCATCGCCGCGATACTGGCTGAGGTTGTTGTGATCACGTGTTATGCCGTGGATGTTGTGAGTTTCTTGTGGTTGAATGTGATCGGTGCGGGCGTGGTGGTGCTTGTGTGTCTTCCGGCGTCCCTCCGGGCGCCACGCCTCCGGGAACCGCTCCCTCCGGGAACCACTCCGGGAGAGTAAGACTCCGGGAGTGACTCCGGGAGAGTAACACTCCGGGAGTGATGCCGGGAGAGTAAGACGCCGGGAGATCGTTGTACGCGTACTTTTGTTCAATGGATATCAAACCAGGCAGCCCCATAGAGATCGCAGAGTCTCTGCAAGAGTATTGGTCCCCGCGGATCATCGCAGAAGTCGATGACGTCTATATCAAGGTCGCCAAAGTCAAGGGCGACTTCGTATGGCATCAACACGATGACGAAGACGAGTACTTCTATGTCCTCAGGGGAACATTCGTGATACAACTCGAGGGAGATGTATTCACGCTTAGTGCCGGCGAGTCGGTGGTTATACCCAAGGGGACACGACACTGTCCGCGAGCGGATGAAGAGTGTCTGCTCATGGTTATTGAACGCAAGACAACTCTACACACCGGGAATGTGAAGAGCGATCTAACCAAGAGCATCGACCAGCAATGGTCTCCCTCACGACTCCGGGAGAGTAGGACTCCGGGAGTGACTCCGGGAGAGTAAGACTCCGGGAGTGACTCCGGGAGAGTAAGACTCCGGGAGTGACACCGGGAGAGTAAGACTCCCGGCATGACTCCGGGAGTCAGTGCTTCACGAAGACATTCGTGATCTCCGTACCGGCCACATTCACTCTTGCATAATACGTCCCATCGGGGAGCGACGCAGTATCGATTCCGGCAGCAGAATTCTTCTGTGCGATCATCTCCCTGCCTTCTGCATTAAAGATGCGAATAGCGGTCACATGGTGTTCGATGTCGGAGGAGAGGAATCTGAGGGTCAAGACTGAGCGAACCGGGTTCGGTGCGATCTCTATCTGTTCCATTATTGCGATCGGATCGCCCTCAATACCCGAGACAGTGCAGATCTGTGATGCGCTCGAGGTTGCGCACCCCATTTGAGGCGGACCAATCGTGAAGGCTTTATCAGGATAGCCGGAGAGACAGCGCGGTATAACGGGGTATGTTTCCGTCATCACATAATAATAAGTGCCGCTCGGATAATCTGGAGTGACACCGAATCTTCCGTTACATTCATCGAGCAGGCAATCGCCTTTCGTCAGGTATTCGTAGTCCTGTGTGTACGTGCCATCATACGCCCCGTTCGGTGCGGAGACTCCATCTCCCGGGCGCATTCCGTCCTTGAGTCTGTGGCATGACGTTGCATCGACGATGGTCTTTGACGCACCTGTCGGATCTTCATACACATAGCGGTAATACATCGGAAAACCATCAGCGGCATACCCGATGATCGGAGAATGTGCCGTGGAAGAGACGTTAAGGGACTCGATGAACTTCGTTGGACTGCCGTGATAGTGATACTTGCCTGTAGGCTGAACATGTGCCTGGTTCATATCCAATCCCAGCTTCACATTCGGTGACAAGGCGTTGAGGTTCCAAGAGCGGTTTAGTTGTCCTGTGCTCGTATTGCGAAAGAACTCGTTTGCGATCGGATCGAACTCCAGGCCATTGATACCCACACCGAACACCCAGAATGGACAGCTCCCACTCCCTTGGTCAAGGATCGTTTTTGTAGGGGCTAGGCGTGGTTGAGAACACATCGTAAGAGTGATCCTCTGAGCCTTGATCGAGTTTGGGTTGCCAGGGTTAGGAAATGCACCTGTTTCGTGGTCAGGCAATGCGTTCGAATACACGGTTCGGATCGCCCCCTCAACAGAAATGCAGACCGCATTTGTTGTGGTGTTTGAGAAGACCGATGTTGGGTCGCATTGTGCTTGGGCGGAGAGTACTGTGGAGACAATAACCGCAATAGCAATGATGATGTGTTTCATTTCTTGTCAGAATGTGTGCGTGATGGAACGACGTCGATCGCTCATGCTGTAGGATACGTCGTCCTTGAGCAAGAACCGAACGATGTTTTCAAACTTCGGCTGAACCGTTACAAAACATGTGTTCACGATAGTAATGGACTTAATCGAAGACAGATCGATATCACTAACGGAAAAGAGATAGACCTCATCGCTCTTGGTGTGTGCTGACGAAATGAACATCAAGGAAAGGGGCTTCCCATTCACAAATGCGTTGAAATGCGAGCGAATGTACTCGGCAGTACAGATGGTTTTGTCCTGTCCAGGGTCACACGCCTTAGCTACGGCGAGTACCGTTGTAAGGTCGTGCTCATGAATACGCACCTCCACGACCAATCCCTTCTGTTGAGGTCGCACAGTAAAATACGCGCGATATCCGGCGTGTGATGAGGCGACCGTCTTCATCGTAAGGGTAAGTACCATCACGAGTGAGATGTGAAGGGTGCGCTTTAGCACGTATTCTCCTATGGTCCGCAAATGCCGAAATGAGAGATGACCGGCTGTGACGCTCCAGCATCCGAATGGTTTAACGGATCATTCCGGGAGAGTAAGACTCCCGGCATCACTCCGGGAGAGTAAGACTCCCGGCATCACTCCCGGTGAGTAAGACTCCCGGCATCACTCCCGGTGAGTAAGACTCCCGGTGTAACTTGTAACCATGCGAACAAATCACATCGAGACACATCGCGCTCATCGCATAGGGTGGCTTCGCGCCTCCGTGCTCGGTGCCAATGACGGCGTAGTTTCCGTTTCCAGTCTTGTTGTTGGTGTTGCAGCAGGTGGTGCAACGTCGGAGGTGATACTTCTCACCGGAGTTGCCGGGCTCGTTGCCGGTGCTCTTTCAATGGCCGCTGGCGAATACATATCTGTCCAATCACAAGCCGACACGGAGAATGCTGATCTGGCTCGTGAACGCCAAGAACTTGCAAAAGAGCCTGAGAAGGAGCTTGAAGAGCTAACGGAAATCTATATCGGGCGCGGACTTGACCAGCCCCTTGCTAGACAGGTTGCGATCAAGCTAATGGAGGGTGATGCATTGACGGCTCACGCTCGAGATGAGCTTGGGATCACCGAAGTCTTGCGCGCAAGACCTGTTCAAGCTGCGTTGGCTTCTGCGGCTGCCTTCTGTGTTGGTGCCGCTATTCCAATTCTCGGAACATTGTTTGCACCGTTAGATTCCGCAACCACCATCACAACCATAATAACGCTACTCAGTCTGACGGTTCTCGGTGCACTTGCGGCGTGGGCCGGCGGAGCTACTATATGGAAAGGGGCTCTACGAGTTACGTTCTGGGGTGCACTTGCAATGGCTGTGACTGCGGCCGTGGGACGTTTGTTTGGTGCGACCGTGTAGTTCCCGGCATGACACCGGGAGAGTAAGACTCCGGGAGTGATTCCGGGAGAGTAAGACTCCGGGAGTGATTCCGGGAGAGTAAGACTCCGGGAGTCACACCGGGAGAGTAAGACTCCGGGAGTCACTCGTTAGGTGCACGTCCATCTGTGCGAATGGGACTCGTATACCAGCTGAGGCAAAGGCCTCGCTTACAGCAAAGTTCACGTCACTGATGATCGAATCTGGACGGTGAGCATACTCACTGGTCCACACCCAGAGGTAGAACCGAAGTGCTGATTCGCCGAAGGCTTCGAAGATCACAACAGGCGCTGGGTCTTTGTGTATGCCTGGATTTGCCTCGGCAATGGCGAGTAGGATCCTTTCAACTTCACGCGGATCGGAATCATACGAGGCATTGGCATAGATCTTCAGTCGGACGGTTTCATAGTCGAGCGAGCGATTGATCACTGCAGAGCCAATGAAATACGAGTTTGGCACGATCACCGAAACACCTTCGTTGGTTCGCAACGTAGATGCCCTGATCGCAATGTCGACGATGTTTCCCTCCACTCCATCGACAACGATCCGATCGCCTAGTTTTATCGGACGCTCAAGGAGGATCACGATCCCACTCACAAAGTTGTTGACGATGTTCTGAAGTCCGAAACCGATACCGACACTTAATGCTCCGAAGATCACCGTAAGAGCGCCGAGATTAAGCCCCGACCATTCTACCACTGTGATAACAGCTACAAGGATGATCACATAGCTAGAGATGATGAGGACGGAATTGATCGGCCCAAGATTAGCCCCCTGTCGTTTCGATACTTTCTTCATCACAGCTCGACGGATGAAGCGTAACACAAGGATCACAACAATCATGGCGCCAACCGTGATCAACAAGGCCTTTACTGTGATTCCATTAGCTCCTGTGTTTAGAATGGGGGTATCGAGCAAGAAAGTCAAGGTTTCGTTCATTTTGATCCGTTGTCAGATTTAATGCGATGTTTCGGCGCCGATCCGCATGTGTGATCGGTCTGGCTTTTGTGCTTACTGTAGGGGGCAGGTATTGTTCCCCGGGGGTGACGCCGGGAGAGTAAGACTCCGGGAGTGACGCCGGGAGAGTAAGACTCCGGGAGTGACGCCGGGAGAGTAAGACTCCGGGAGTGACACCGGGAGAGTAAGACTCCGGGAGTGACAGCGGGAGAGTAAGACGCCGGGAGTGACACCGGGAGAGTAAGACTCCGGGAGTGATGTCTGGTGTCATAAGAATTGGCGGACGTTTGTCGTAATGTCGGAGCAACAATCAGGTCTAATGAAATGCTCTTCCTCAATGATCTTCCTCGGTTTGTGTTCTTCACTGGCAAGGGGGGAGTTGGAAAGACATCGATCGCCTGTGCCACATCAGTGAAACTCGCAAGGGAAGGGAAGAGGGTCCTGCTCGTTAGCACGGACCCGGCATCGAACGTTGGTCAGGTGTTCGGATGTACGATCGGCAATACGATCACATCCATTCGAGCCGTTGACGGTCTTGATGCGCTGGAGATCGATCCGCAACAGGCCGCTCAAGCGTATCGTGATAAGATCGTCGGACCGGCACGCGGAGTGCTTGCTCCGGATGTAGTGAAGAGCATGGAAGAACAGCTTTCGGGGGCCTGCACTACAGAGATCGCGGCGTTCGATGAGTTCACAGAGCTATTGGTCGATTCGGAGCTGACGCATCCGTATGACCACATCGTATTCGATACAGCTCCTACGGGCCACACGATCCGACTTCTGCAATTGCCTGGCGCATGGAGTGGATTTCTTGAAACAGGCAAGGGTGATGCGTCATGTCTCGGCCCCTTGGCCGGACTCGATAAACAACGGTCGCAGTATGGCGCCGCCGTTGCTTCACTTTCCGATCCATCGCGTACTCGTCTCGTGCTTGTATCACGTCCGCAACAATCGTCGTTACGAGAAGTAGAATGCACACACAACGAGCTGGCCGCGATCGGATTTCGCAATCAATATCTCGTGATCAACGGCATACTCCCTGCCGAGGATGATCAACGCGATGAACTGGCCCACGCGATCCATCAACGCGAGCAGGGAGCCATCCAAAACATGCCCGGAGTTCTTCGTGCACTCCCCCGCGACGAAGTGAGCACGAAACCGTTCAACATCGTCGGGATTGATGCTCTTTCCGATCTATTCGAGGTGGACGCCACCCGTTCCCTTCATCTGGTCAACACATCGCCCCCTGACATCAACGCCCCACACCTTTCAGCCCTTGTTGACGAGATCGCAAAGGATGGTAAGGGGCTGATCATGCTCATGGGAAAGGGCGGAGTGGGCAAAACAACGATCGCAGCCGCTGTTGCTGTTGAGCTTGCGCATCGGGGATATGCGGTTCATTTGACAACCTCCGATCCTGCGGCACATCTCCAAGAAACGCTCGGAGGAACGGTGGCAAACCTCACAGTGAGCCGGATCGACCCGCGAGAAGAGACAGAGCGATACAAACAGCAGATACGGAGATCGAAGGGCGAACGACTCGATGACGTTGGCAAGGCAGTGTTGGAAGAAGATCTCCGGTCACCGTGCACAGAGGAGATCGCGGTTTTCCATGCCTTTTCTCGTGTCATTCGTGAGGCGAACAGAACGTTCGTGGTGATGGACACTGCCCCCACCGGACATACTCTGCTATTGCTCGACGCTACGGGTTCTTATCACCGAGACGTATCGCGGCAAATGGGCAAGACCGGCATGAACTTCACAACACCTATGATGCAGCTGCAGGATCATCGGCACACAAAGGTGCTCCTCGTTACACTGGCAGAGACAACGCCGGTGCTGGAGGCGGCATCGTTGCAGGAAGACCTCCGAAGAGCAGGTATCGAACCATGGGCGTGGGTCATCAACAACAGCATTGCCGCCGCCAAACCGCGATCGACGCTTCTCGTGCAGCGGGCTAACAATGAATTGCGTGAGATAGAGGCCGTGTCACAAAGACTTTCTACACGATATGCCGTGGTCCCGATGTTGAAGGAAGAGCCGGTAGGGGTGGAGCAGCTGCTGGCACTTTCGCACGTCACACCGGGAGAGTAAGACACCGGGAGTCAC
>Ga0154020_10003407_pt1 | contig 19141 bp, 21 predicted proteins | sample Klosneuvirus_201_FD_109709 | JGI IMG/M metagenome (GOLD analysis project Ga0154020, IMG submission 109709) | Active sludge microbial communities from wastewater, Klosterneuburg, Austria - Klosneuvirus_20160825_MG | ecosystem: Engineered > WWTP > Aerobic digester > Activated sludge | place... | reverse complement strand
GCCCTCTTTCATCCTGGACCGCCGCGAAGCCGTTGCAGCCCTGTGCCGCCGCCGTCACGCCCGGCGGCTGGAACTGTTCGGCTCGGCCACTCGGGCGGACTTCGCCCCCGAGCGCAGCGAACTCGACTTCCTGGTCGACCTGCCCAGCGACCTGCCGCCCGGCGGGTATGCCAACGCCTTTTTCGGCCTGAAGCGCGATCTGGAAGCGCTGTTTGAGCGCCCGGTCGACTTGCTGAGCAGCCAGCAGATCGTCAACCCCTACCTGCGTCGGCGTGTGGATGCCGAGCGGCTGATGGTGTATGGCGTCTGAAGCGCAAGGGCCGACGAATCAGACCGGCAACGACCCCACCGAACGCAGGTCGGTGTCGTCCCGGTTGCTCTTGCCAATGTTGCACCGGTCGCACAGCGTCTGAAAGTTATCCAGACTGTCTGTGCCCCCTTGCGAACGGGGAAGTATGTGGTCAACATGCAGGATCACGTCGTCATGTGAGCCGCGCCCGCAGGCCACGCATTTCCAACGGTCTCGCTGAAACACCTGCCAACGCAGTGCCGGCATCACGCGAACTCGTCGCGCGGCGAGTTCGGCCACGCCGATCGGGGATTTGTATTCGACCGATGGACCGGCCTCGCATGCCTGTGATCCAGGCTCGTCTTGGAGGGACTCAAGGAAACCGTTTGCCTTGGTGATCAGCTCGAGAAACCGGACGGGTTCGCCCTTCGAGATCCGGATGTACGAGTCGTAGACGGGGAAGAAGAAGACAAACCTCCAGATCACCTCGTTGATGTCCTCCTCGCGCAATGGGTAGCTCCGCGCACTGACCGAGAAGAACCTGTTGGCGAAACGCCCCTCGGCCTTCATGTCGAGATAGTGCTCGCGAAAGGACGAAATCACCCTCGCCCCCTTGCCAACGTGAATCTCCGGTGAAAGCGCCGAGAAGTAGCACAGCCTGTGCGTCAGACCTTCGAACTCCAGATGGAAGTCGATGTACTTTCCGTAAGACTCGTCGGTCAGACCCTTGAGCCAGTAGTTGTCGAACAGCAGCGATAGCCCTTCGACGGTGAGTTCGAGGCCGAACCTGAACGGAAGGATCTGAACCGGCTTACCGTCCTTCCTGGCGACGCCGAACCACTTGTCCTTCACCCTGCACCCACCGATTCCGACAAAGGCTGAGTCGTAAAGGAGCGTCAGATCAGCCTCGCGGCGTGTCCTGAAGTGCGGCCAGTAGGTCACGATGGAATCTTCAAGGACATCGACGCCGTAGATGTTGCTGATACCGGCAATGGCCTCGTTCGCCACGACGTGGAGGCGCGGCAGGATCGAATGTCGCAATGCATCGGCGCGCAGTCGAGCGTCCTCGACCTGGAACAGGTTCCTGTCGCTTTCGTCGAAGCTGATGTCATGTCGTTCCATGCCTTCCCCGGCTCGATCAACCGGCCGCCAGCTTTGCGCTCGCAAGCCTGTTCAGGCTGACCTTCTGCTCTGCCGCCTGAATGGCCAGAGCACGGTGCAGTTCGGGCGGGATCCGCACGCGGAATTCGCCGCTGTAGGTGCGGTCGGCCAGGGGAACCGGCACGGGTTCGCCACTGGCGTTCAGGTCGGCAACGACATCCGCCACCAACTGGCGCACGCCGACGAGCGCCTCTTCGGGCGTCGCAGCCAGCCAGGACAGCGACGGGAACTCTGCGCACAGGCCGACGTGCTCGCCGTCCTCGGCCGACCAGGTGACGCGGTAGGTGTAGTGGTCAGTGTTCATCGGTCAATCGCATGGCTGCTGCCCGACTGGCGCGGCGCACCGAAGTGCGCCTCGCACACCTTCTGCAGGTCGGCAAAGCGGACATTCGTCGGCTCGCGGCGCATCTGTTCCAGGATCTTGTCCATCGAGGCCATGTCGAATGGTATCGATAGTGGAACCAATGTCCATCTGACCTCAACAATGCAGCACACACTGTTTCCATGACTGTCTAGAATGAGAAACACATGCCAACCCCCGCTCCCACCTCCACTGCCGGCACACTCGCCCAGCTCCAGGCGTTGGGGGCCCGGCTTCGGGCGCAGCGCCATGGGCTAGGCGTGAGCAGCACGGCGGCGGCTGCAGCGGCAGGGGTGTCGCGGGTGACGCTGCACCGCATCGAGAAGGGCGAACCGTCGGTGACGATGGGGGCCTATCTCAATGTGATGGAGGCGCTGGGACTGGCGCTGTTGGTGGGTGCCGATGCCACGCCGGTGATGACCGGGCCGGAGGCCGGTCCCTTGGAGCGGTCGGTACGGCCCGAATCGACTGAACCGCAGGCTGCACCGAACGAGATCCCGCTGGACAGCTACCCCGAGCTGCGCCGGCTGGCCTGGCAGGTGGCGGGGGCACAGACGCTCACGGCGCAGGAGGCGCTGGCGGTGTACGAGCGCAACTGGCGGCATCTGGACACGGCCGCGCTGCAGGCCAGCGAACGCCAGCTGATCGACGACCTGGCCCGCCAGCATGGCCGTGGGAGGCTGCTTGTCTGAACGCACCGCCCCACCTTCCGCCAACCCCTTGAACCATCTGCGGCCGCACCACCGACGCATCGCCCGGGTGCTGCAGTCACTGGACAGTGACGTGCTGGCCGGCTGGAACTGCCTGTTCGGTGGCGGTACGGCGATGGTGCTGCGCAATGGGATCCACAGGGAATATCGGGAATCGGTGGACCTGGATTTCCTGGTCTCGGACCGCGCCAGCTACCGCAGCCTGCGCGAGCGGCTCACCGGACCCGACGGGCTGCAGGCGATCACTCGGCGGGGCAGCCGGATCGAGGCGCTGCGCGAGATCCGCGCCGACCAATACGGCATCCGCACGCTGATGGCGGTGCCGGCAGACGGCGAGGCGGCAGCGCCGATCAAGTTCGAGATCGTGCTGGAGGCGCGCATCGAACTGGATGCTCCCGCCGCCGCCGATCGGATCGAAGGCGTGCCGACGTTGACCGCGCTGGACATGGCCTGCAGCAAGCTGCTGGCCAACAGCGACCGCTGGGCCGACGCCGGGGTGTTCAGCCGTGACCTGATCGACCTGGCGATGCTGGAGGTACCGCGCGCGCTGCTGCGCCAAGCGGTGGCCAAGGCGCAGACGGCCTACGGCGAGTCGGTCGGGCGCGATCTGGCCCGGGCGATCGAGCAGCTGCTCGGCCGGGAGGGCCGGCTGGAGCGCTGCATGGTGGCGCTGCAGATCGACCTGCCGCGCGCACTGCTGTGGCAGCGCATTGGCGCGCTGCGCTCACTCGCCCGGGCCGGCGGCGCGACAGGGCCCCGGCGTGCACCGCCCTCGCGTTGACGGAAGGGCGGGATTGGACGAACGTCGGTACCCGTTCAACCCTGGAGCCCCGCGATGACCCACACCGTCCACCTGCACCGCGTGCTGCGCGCCCCGCCCGAGCGCATCTTCCGCGCCTTCACCCAGGCCGATGCCTTTGCGCGCTGGCTGCCGCCGTTCGGCTTCACCGCTCAGGTCTTCGAGCTCGATGTGCGCGTGGGCGGGCGCTGGCGCATGGCGTTCACCAACTTTTCGTCAGGCGGCAGCCACAGCTTCGGCGGCATCTACCTCGTGGTCGAGCCGAACTGCAAGCTCAGCTACACCAGCGCCTTCGACGACCCGAACCTGCCTGGGGAGATGGTGACGACGGTGACGCTGTCGCCGGTGTCCTGCGGCACGTCGGTGACGTTCGAGCAGTCCGGCATTCCGGAGGTGATTCCGCCGGAAATGTGTTACCTGGGCTGGCAGGAGTCGCTGCTGCAGTTGGCGCAGTTGGTGGAGCCTGATATCCCCGGATGAGGCACCCGACGCAGGGGCGAGCGGGGGGCGTTGCCCCCGCCCCGGGCACAAAGGTCAGAATTCGTTGACGATGACGCCGGCCAGCTTGGCGTTGGTGGCGCCGACGGTGGCAACAAGGTCCTGCAGGCGGTTCACGCGACTCTTGTCCTTGCGTGCCAGCATGAGTGCCGCACCACACTTGGACGCCACCACCGCCGCATCGGTGCCCAGGGCGTGGGCGGGTGTGTCGACGATGACGTGGTCGAACTTGCGCAGCAGTTCACCCATGAGCAGCCGGAAGGCCGGACGCTCCAACAGTTCCAGCGGGTTGGGTGGCGTGACGCCCACGGGCATGACGTAGAGGCTGGGAATGTCCGGAGCCTGGAAGATCACGTTTTCTTCCTGGCGGCCGCTGAGGATGCTGGACAGCCCGGTCTGGTTGGGGATGCCGAAGAGGCGATGCAGGCCGGGCGAGCGCAGGTCGGCATCGACCACCAGGGTGCGCCCCCCGAGCTGGGCCAGGGCGACGCCCAGGTTGCCGACGAAGAAGGTCTTGCCGTCGCCGGAATCCGGACTGAGCACCGCCAGGGCACGCTTGGGTTCGGCCGGATTGAACACCCGCATCATCAACTGGCTGCGGATGGCTCGGAAGGCTTCGGCCTGCTTGCTGAAGGGCTGGGAGGACAGCACCAGCTCCGGGTTGCTGCCGCGGCGCTCGTCCGGGGTGTAGGGGTAGTGGAACTGCTGGCTGAGGGCGAAGACGACGTCGGAGTCCGTGACCAAACCCAGCGCGACGGCCGACTCGCCGAAGCGCAGGCCATGCTGGCGCTGATGTTCGAGGATGGACTGGACCTGATCTTCCGTGAGGTTCTTGGTCTCGCGGATGATGTCGCCGATGCTGCGGTCCTCATCGAAGCGGCTGTGCACGTCGTCACCCGGCTGGGGGTGGACGAGTGTGGGGCCGCGCGGGGCTGCAGCGGAACGGGCGGGTGCGTTCATTTGGGGTCTTCCTGATTTTGCGTTGGGGCAGGCGGCGCAGGTCCCCCTGCGCTCAGCGGCCAGGGCTGGGCAGGCGGGCCATCACGTTGCTGGGCAGCAGCAGCGGGCCGGCGCCGCGGGCGCCCCGCATGGGCCTGGGCAGACTGCCGAGCACGGGCAGGCCCAGCCCTTCGGAGAGGTCGTCCAGGCTGCGCACGCGGCGGTCCATCAGCTCGCGCACCAGCGCAAAACCCACCGCCAGCAGGGTACCCAGGAACACGCTGAGCAAGGTGTTGAGCAGGATCTTGGGAGAAGAGTGGTCGGCCGGCTCGCTGGCAGGCGTCAGGACGGAGATGTTGGTCTGGGTGTTCTGGCTCTCCAGGTTCGTCTGGCTGAGGCGCTGCACCACCTGGTCGTAGGAGCGCTGCGCGGTTTCCACTTCACGCTGCAGGACCACCACCTCGTCACGCTGCTGCTTGAGCGCCAGCACCTTGCTGCGCTGGGCTTCCAGGGAGGCGCGGATCTCGGCCTCGCGCTGCTTGTTGATGGTGTTGGTGACGCCGACGCTGCCGCTCACTCGACGGGTCTCGGTCTCGAGACGGCTGCGCAGCTCGGCGATGTTGGCCTTGAGCTCGACCACCTGCGGGTGGGCATCCCCCAGGCGGGCGCTGAGCTCCTGCAGGCGAGCCTCCTGGCGGGACTGGTCGGCCCGCAGGCCGGCGACCACCGGGTTGTTGATGACGTCGTGCAGTTGGTCTGCCGACGTCTTGGCCTGGGCTTGTCGGCTGGTGGATTCGGCCGACAGGGCTTGCAGGGCCACCAGTTGGGAGTTCAGCTCATTGAGGCGCTGGTTCTCGATGTCGAAGCGTTCATCGGTGGCCAGGATGCCATGGGTCTTCTGGTAGTCCGACAGCTTGGCCTGGGCCTTCTCCACCCCCTCGCGCAGCTCCTTGGAGCGGGCGTCGAAGAACTCGTTGTACTGCTTGGCCGGGGAGATGCGCAGGCCGATGCTGATGTCCATGTAGGCCCGCACAAAGGCGTTGGCGATGGCTGCGGCGGCGCGCGGATCGGGGTTGGTGTAGTTGATGTTGATGACGTTGCTCTCGCGAGAGGGCTTGACGTCGAGCTTCTTCTTGATGTTGTCGGCCAGCCAGGCGTCAAAACTGCCCTTGCCTTCCGTGGCCTCCAGCCACTGCTGGCGGGTCTGGGCGTTTTCCGTCATGCGCAAACCCTGCACGACCCGTTGTGCGACCCGGTCGCTCTGGATGATGTCCACCTGGGTGGCCATGTAGGCGGGCATGGCCATCGCGCCCAGCACCATCCCGGCGATGGGATCGGGTGAGCGCACGTCCAGCACCACGGCCGCGGAGGCGGTGTAGTTCTTGGGCAGCAACAGGCTCACACCCACGGTGGTGCCCACCGTCAGCACCAGCACCAGCAGGGCCGACAGCCAGCGGGCCTTGAGGATGGAAAGAAACTGGGAGAAGGTCATGGCTGGTCTTTCTGCGGCGGGTTCCGGGCGGAAAGGGGTTCGAAGTCGAGGGGGCAGGGAGGTGTCAGAACAGGCTCTCGGCCACGCGGATCACGTCGCCATCCTGCAAGGCGGAGCTCATGGTGGACTCGACCGGATTGACGCTGCCGTCAGCGCTGCGGCGGTGCACCTTGATGCCTCGCTCGGTGCCGCGCTGGGTCAGGCCCCCACCCGCAGCCAGGGCCTGCATCAGGGTCATGCCGCGCTCCAAGCGCATCGCACCGGGGCGTTGCACTTCGCCGAAGATGTAGACCATCGGCTGGCGATCGACATAGAGGGTGTCGCCGTTGAGGACCACCGGATCCTGCTGAGCGCCCTGACCACCAAACAGGGCCCCCACATCCACGCTGACCCGGTAAGGCCGGCCTTCGCGCTGGCCGCTGAGGCTGACGGTGTCGCTGCCGCCTGCTGCTACACCCCCGGCGGCGGCCAGCAGCTCACTCATGCGCATCCCGGTCACCTCGATCGGATAGCGCCCGGGGCGGTTGACCACGCCCAGCACGCTGGCCTGGTTGCCGCGCACCTGCATCACCAGGATGCTGACCTGCGGCTGGCGCAGGAAGTTGCCCTGGAACAGCCCGTCGGAGATGGTCCGCTCGGCTTCGGTGACCGACAGTCCGCCGAGCTTGAGCTGGCCAAGCAGCGGGTAGCTGATGCGGCCGGACTCATTGATGCGGGTCTCGAGGGTGAGATCCTGGTTCTGGTACACGTTGATGCGAATGACATCCCCGGAGCCCAGCACGTAGTCCTTGCGCGCCTCCTGCGCCTGACTGAGCCCGGGTGCCAGGGTCAGCATCAGCAGGGCAACAAGCATCAACAACAGCGACTGCAGGGACAAGCGCGGCTGCAGCGGGCGGACAGAGGCGTTCAGGGAGATGTTCATGCGCTCGGGTACAAGGTCAGTGGAAAGAACTCGGCGACAGCGGGTTTGCGGCCCCGCTGCTCACCGACCCGGGAATCACTGGCTGGCAGCCGGTGTGGGGGCCACGGCAGGGGCCTCCACACCACTGGCGGCACCGGTCGGGGCAGTGGCAAACTGGCCCTTGTATTCGATCTTGGCCACGTCGCGCAGGCGCTTGATCTCGTCGGCCACCAGCTTGCGCTTGCGGTCGTTGAGCAGGAACTGTTCGATGGCAGGGCGGGCTGCGTCTTCGGTCACCGGCGCGGGCTTGGCCGCAGTGACAAAGACCAGGGTCAACCCGGCGGGCGTGCCGACGGTGAAGGACTGGCCCTCCCCCATCGCGGCGATCTTGTCGACCATCGGAAGCGGCAGGTTCTCCGGCGCCTGGGTCACATTGCGACTGGCGAACTTGATGCCTGCGGCGTTCAACGCAGCGGCGAGGTCACTCGGACTCTTGACGCCTTGAAGCTTGCCCGCCAGGGCCTCGCGCTGATCGGCCGGCGCCTCGATGGCAAATTCGGCCAGCGAGAAGATGCGACGTTGGGCAAACAGCGCCGGCTTGCCGCTGTAGTAGGCCTTGATTTCCTCCGGCGTGGGTTTGGCGGCCGACTCGGCGACGCGGTCGGCGTAAGCGCGCGCGATGATGTCGCGGCGGGCCGCCTCGATGGCGGTCACCACCTTGGGGTCGCGATCCACCTTCAACTCCACAGCCTGCTGTATCGCCAGCTCCTGGTCGATCAGGCCTTCCAGAATGCGTTTGCTGGCCGCCGGCACCATCTCCGGCTTGATGCCGGGCTGACGCTGCAGCACATGGTTGATCTGGTGGACGGAGAGCTCTTCCTTGTTGACCTTGGCGGCCACCTGGGTGGCACCGCCTTCCTTGCCGCCGCCGCAGGCGGCCAGAAGGACGGCACACGTCAAAGTGCTCAGGCCCAGCGTGATGCGGCGCGAGAACAAGGAAGCAGAGTCGGTCGTGTGTTCGGTGCGTTGGCAGGTCATGTCAGGTCTGGAGGTGATCCCTGGACGGAGCGCCGGCACAGCGGCGATCCCATGGAATAGGAGGAAAAACGACTGGAAACAGATTCATCTTAGCGGGGGTATCCCCGGATGAATGGACCGCTCCAGAGGGCCGCCAGTGTGGCGTGACCAAGCGCCGTTAAGTCTGCACGATCGCCCCTGAACCGGGGGGGTGGGCAGCAACCGAAAGAAGGGGGAGCAGGAGGAAAACCGCCGCCGTGGTCTTCAGTTTTGCGCCTTGGCCAGCCCCATGCGCTCCACCACGCGCCGTTCGGCGGCGAAGCTGTCTTTCATGGCGCGACCGTAGTCGTCGCTGCCGAGGTAGGCCGGCTCCTGGTCGTACTTGGCCAGTTCGGCCACATGGGCCGGGTCGAGCAGCGCGGCCTTGAAGGCGTCGTGCAGGATCTTGATGACCGCCGGCGGGGTGCCGCGCGGAGCCGCCAGGCCGTAGGGGGACATGGCGACGATGCCGTGGCCCAGTTCCTTGAGCGTGGGCACCTGCGGCCAGCGGCGGGTGCGGTGCTCGCCAAAGGTGACCAGCAGGCGCAGTTTGCCGCTGTCGACGAAGGGAGCAAACCCGTTGGAGTTGACGCCCACCATGACCTGACCGGAGCTGACGGCGATCATCTGCTCGGCCGTGCCTTTGTACGGCACATGGATCCAGCTGAGGCCGCGCTGGTCGAAGAGTTCGTCCATCACCACATGCGGGGTGGTGCCTGCGCCGTTGGTGGCGATGGTGAGTTCTCCCGGGCGGGCCTTGGCGAAGGCAAAAAGGTCGTCCAGCGAGCGGAACGGGCTGGCCGCCGGGACGACGATGCCGAAGGTGACGCCGGTGAGCTGCAGGATGGGGGTGGTGTCGCGGATCGGATCCCACAGCACCTTCTGCACATGGGGGGCGCGGAACACCGGCTGGGGCAGTTGGGCGATGGTGTAGCCGTCCGGCGCGGCCTGCTGCAGCACCGGCATGGCCAGGGTGCCGCCGGCGCCGGAGCGGTTTTCGATCAGGACCTTCTGGCCCAGGCGCTGGCTGGCCAGTTCGGCCAGCACGCGCATGGTCAGGTCGGTGGCGCCGCCGGCGGGCCAGGGCACCCAGAGGGTGACCGGGCGGACCGGGAAACTCACCGGCGGCTGTGCCATCACATGGGCCGCGGCGGGGCCGAAGGCCAGGGCCGCCAGGCTGCCGAGCAGGTGGCGGCGGGCAGGGTTGGGAGGCTGCTGCTGTGTCATCGCGTCATTCCCAGGCGACCAGTTCCAGCGTCTGTGTGCCGCCGGTCAGGAAGGTGGAGTTGGCCGGCTCGCTGCGCTCCACCCGCACCAGCCCGACGCCCTTGCAGTACCACTCCAGGGTGGTCAGGGGCATGTCCTTCCAGCCCACCACCGGGTCGGCAAACAGGCGCAGGGTGGCCGTGCCCTTGACGCGCAGGCAGTCCGGGAACTCTCCGGCGGCGGTCTTGACCTTCTCACCGGTTGCCTCGATGACGTAGTTCATCGGGATGGCCGGGTGGCTGTGCTTGAGCTCGGGCGGGAACTCCTGGCGGCGGCGCAGCAGGTACGCCGTGGTGCTGCTGCGCCAGGTGGTCCCGACGGCGATGGGGGCCTTGAGCACGAAGCGGGGCTCCGGGTCCTGGCGGGGCAGGTCCTCCAGGTCGCTCTTGGAGGCGACGCGGTAGATGCCGCTGTCGTCGCTCTTGAGCCAGTAGTCCACGCCGGAGTCGCTGCGGCGGCGCCAGGTCTTGCCGCTGAGGGCCAGGACCTCCGCGCCTACGGTGCTCAGGGTGATGAGTTCGCGCTCCTGGGTGTTGTTCTCCCACTCGCTGCTGACGCGGTAGGTCCAATGGTGTCCAGCATCCAGCGGGAACCAGCCCTCCCCCGGCTTGGGACCGCAGCCGCTCAGAGCACCGACAAACAGGGCCGGAACGGAGCCGAGGAGCAGAAGTCTGCGCACGCTCACTTCTCCGGCAGTTGTGGGGTGGGCAGATCGCGCACCTTGACGTTCTGCTCGTCCGCACCGGGGCGCAGCCAGCTGAGGTAGCCCTTGCCGCCGCGTTTGGGTTCGGTGGTGCCCATCTGGCTGACGCCCTGGCGGTTCTTCTTCATCGCTTCGCCGAGCAGAGCGTGCAGGTCCTTGGTGTAGGGCAGCCTGTAGGCGCGCGGCTGGGCGGTGGGCTTGCCGTTCTCGATGGCGTTGACCCAGACGAACAACGCGCCCTCCTTGCCCTTGGCCGGCTCTTCCACCACGGTGGCCAGCAGCACGAAGCGCTCCGGCAGCGCCTGGCGACTGGGCCAGCCCCACACCCCTTCCAGCGCGCTGTCGGCGAAGAAGTACAACAGCGTGATGGCAGCCACCAGGCCGGCCTTGCGCCACACGCCCCAGCGGCTGGCCACCAGCGCCAGCCCGAGCACAAACAGCAGGGCCACAAAGGCCCAGAGCACCGAATCGGTGATCAGCATGACGTTCAGATCCTTTCCACCAGGGTCTTGGGCAGGGTGTTGACGGAGGTGACGCGGCCTTCCCGGTCGGTCGAGAAGCGCACCGCGGTGGCCTCGTCGCCCTTGCGGCCGAGGTTGACGCTGCCGTAGAACACCACCTCGGCGCGCGGGTTGACCTTGACCACGGAGATGCTCACCGGCACCGGCTCGCCGTTCTTGCTTTCGTAATAGAAGACGTTGACGGTGTATTCGCCGGGCGCGAAGCCGCGCAGCGTCACCACCTCCTGGTTGAGCGGGTTCACCACACTCTGACCGTTCACGACGATGCTGTCGTTGGCCACACCGCGGTCGTCGCGGTCCAGGTGCATCAGGCCGGATTCGCGCTGTCGGAACCACACCAGGTTGCCCCCCGGATCCTGCACCCAGGTGTCGATGTCATTGGGGTTCAGGTCCGGCCAGGTGACGGTGATGATGAACTCGGCCTTGGCGTCGATGACACCGGTCTTGGCCTTGGGGTTCATGGCCACCAGCGCCACGGCGAACAGCAGCACGAAGATCAGCAGGGTGTTGAACAGGAGGTCGCTGAAGGGGTCGATTTCGTCAGAGCGACGTTTGCGCAGCACAGCCATGGTGGAGCGGGCCCTTCAGCGGGTGCTGTCCAGGATGTCGGCCGCCAGCCGGTCGGCCAGGCGGTCCAGCAGCAGCAGCTGCAGGCCCAGCCAGAGGTTGGCGATCAGCCCGACCAGGGTGGTGTACAGCGCGATGGCCATGCCGGAGGTCATCTGCTGCAGCAGCTGTTGCACCTCGGCCAGCTCAAAGCTCTGCGACTTGCCCAGCTGGGTGGACATGACGATGAAGCCCACCACGGTGCCCAGCAGGCCGAGCTTGATGGTGGCAGCGCAGAACCACCAGGCCGTCTCGTGCGAGCCGTGGCTGCGCTCGGCCAGCAGCTGGGTGGCCTCCGGCTGGGCGCGGGCCAGGTCGTCCAGGTAGGCGCGCCGCCAGGGCCCGGCGGGCGACTGCGCCTCGGACCGCAGCGTCCAGGCGCGATGGCCACACCAGCCGGTCACCACCACCGCCAGGGCCACGATGGCCATGCTGATGCCGCTGGGATCGCCGTCGATCAGGCTGCGCCACCAGCCGTGTTCCTGCATCCACCAGGCGGCAAACAGCATCAACCCGCCCATCAGCGACCAGGCCCAGAAGAGCCGCTCAGCCACCTGCGGCAGCGGCAGCCGGCTCGGGGCCTGGGGATCAAATTCGGCCGGCAGCCCGGCCGCCGCGCGGGACTGGCCGCGCAGGATCATCCATAAACGCATCATCACCCTCCGGCCGGGCCTGGCGGGCCGCCGCGCTTGGTCAAGGCCCCGAAGCCACGCTGCGGGTCATAGCCCCAGCTGGCGGCGATGAAACACAGCGCCAGCGTACCCAACACGATCCAGGGCGACAGGCCCGGGTCCTTGCCGTACATCGCGTAGCGAAGCCACTCCACCGCATGGGTGAAGGGATTGAAGCGGGCGATCTGGTAGACCCAGGCGGCACCGGACTCCTCCAGCTTCCACAGCGGGTAGAGCGCGGTGGACATGAAGTACATCGGGAAGATGACGAAGTTCATCGTCCCGGCAAAGTTCTCCAGCTGCTTGACGTACACCGACAGCAGCAGGCCCAGCGCACCCAGCAGCAGCGCGGCACTGACGGCGGCCAGCAGCACATGGGGAGTCTGCGGCCCGATCAGAGGCAGCTCGGTGCCGATCAGCCAGGCCACCACCACGAAAGCCAGCGCCTGCGCCAGCGACAGCACCGCCGTGGCGCAAAGTTTGGCGAACAGGATCCACCAGCGCGGCAACGGCGCGGTCAACAGCAGGCGCATCAGGCCCATCTCGCGGTCGTAGACCATCGCCAGGCTGGACTGCATGCCGTTGAACAGCAGCACCATGCCGATCAGGCCCGGCGCGATGTAGACGTCGTAGGCGATGTAGGTGTCGTACGGCTCGGCAATGGCCATGCCGAAGACGTTGCGAAAACCCGCCGCAAACACCGCCAGCCAGAGCAGCGGGCGCACCAGCGCGGAGACGAGCCGGCCGGTCTGGCGACTGAACTTCATCAGCTCGCGCGCGACGATGGCCCACAGGGCCTGGAGAGCATGACCGACCCTCATCGCGTCACCTTGCACAGCTTTTCGGGCGCATCCGCACCGACCGTGTCCAGGTTGTTGCGGGGATGCAGGATGCCCTCCACCGGCGCGCTGCCGATGACCCCCTGGCCATCCGTGAGCAGCAGCGGCTGGCGCAGCTGGCCGTCCCAGGGACGGAAACTCATCGGCACACCCTGGGAGCCATCCACTTCGCCTTCAGCCAGTGACTTGTGCACGGCGGCCGCAGGGCCCTTGGGAGCGGCCACCACCGCGGCGGCCAGGGCCTTGCCGGCCAGCCAGGCGGTCCAGTCCGCGGCGCTGATGGGGCGTTTGGCCTCGCGGGCAAAGCGCCGGCTCACCTGCGGGGCGCCGTAGCGCTCGAACTGCGCATGCCAGGCCACCGCCACCAGGCCGGCATCACCCACCACCGGCCGCGGTGTGGCGGTGCGGTAAGGCAGCGTGCGGGCAAACTCACCGTCCGTGTCCACCACCCAGACCACGTCATGGCCGCCCTGGGTGAGCAGCAGCGGGTTGGCCAGGTCGCGTTCACGCGGGTCGCCGGAGAGTTTGAAGGGTTTGCTGGCGGTGACCTTGAGGCCGTAACGCTTCAACGCCGCCTGCACCACGGCAGCACGTTCGGCATCGGCGGGCGTCGGCCCGGTGAGCAGCAGCACCTGCATCCACTTGCGCGACACCAGGGTCTGCGCCAGCGCGTCGGCGCGCATGCGCTCGCTCGGGGTGACGTGGTACAGGCGCGGCCGGCAGTCCTGCTGGCGCAGGCGGTCACCGGCGGCGCTGAGGTTGAGCACCGGCAGCTTGACCGCGTCGGCCACCGCCAGCGTGGCGTCGGCAGGCAGGTCGGTGAACAGGGCCACCGCCCCGCCCTTCTCGGCCTTCAGTGCCGCTGCCTTGGCCTGCGCTGCGTCGGTCACGGTGACGGTCTCCAGTGCCAGGCTGGCCCCGGCGGATTCGAGCTCCAGGCGCGATTCCTTGATGGCCGCCGCCAGGCCGTCGGTCACCGCGCCGGTGGGATGGCCCAGGTAGGCCCGTTCCACCCGGCTGCGCTCCAGCCGCGGGTCATCGGCGGGCAGCAGCAGCACGGCCTTGAAGGCGGCGGCCTGCGCCAGCCCGGCCGCGCCGAACAGCGCCAGCGCCAGTGCAGTTGGGGCCCGAGCGAATGCGGTGAATCGGATCATTCCGCAATCACCACGCCGTAGGGCACACGGCCGACGGCAACCGTCTTGAGGGCCTTGGCCGCAGGCACGTCGATGATGGTGAGGTCATCGGACAGGCCGTTGACCACGTAGAGCCGGTCCTCGGCCCGGTTGAGCGTCACGCCCCAGGCGCGCTTGCCGGCCAGCACCAGCTTGTCCACCTTGCGGCCGGCGACATCAACGAAAGCGACATGGTTCGCCTTGCCCAGCGCCACGAAGGCGCGTTTGCCGTCCGCCGTCATCGTGATGCCCACCGGGGTGATGTCGGCCGCACGCGCGCCCTTGACCTCGAACTTCACCGTCCCCAGCACGCTGTGGTCCTGGGTGGAGAGGACGGTGACGCTGGCGGCCAGCTCGTTGGTGACCCAGAGCTGGCGGCCGTCCGGCGTGAGCGCAAAACGCCGCGGGCGTTTGCCGACCTGCACGTTCTTGACCACCTTGCCGCTGGCCACGTCGATCACGTGCACCAGGCTGGCCACCTCGGAGGTGACGTAGACCGTCTTGCCGTCCGCACTGACCTTGACGCCCTCGGGCTCCTTGCCCACCTCGATGCCCTGGGTGCGTTTGCCGCTGGCCAGGTCGACGATGCCGAGTTCGCCATCCTCCTCGTTGCTGACGTAGAGGGTCTTGCCGTCCGGGCTGAGGTCGAAGGCCTCGGGGTCTTCGCCCAGCGACACGCGCCGCAGCGACTTGCGGGTGGCCAGGTCGATCACATCCAGCTGGCCGGAGTCGCCGCAGGCGGTCATCAGCTGCTTGCGATCGGCCGACAGCGCCATGTGGCGCGGGCGCTTGCAGGTCGGGATGTGGCCGACGACGGACTGGGTCTTGACATCGACGATGGCCAGGGCGTTGTCTTTTTCGCTGGACACATAGGCCAGCTGGGCCTGGGCCGACACGGCCGAGACCGTCAGGCCGGTCGTCAGCAGGAAGGCTTGCAGCGGGCGGGCCGTCCGGTGGGTGCGGTTCATCTGAGCTGTCTCCTATGGATGCGGCCCACATCCGGTGGGCCTGAGGGCCGTGGACTTGGCACAGCCGTATCGAATCGAACACGCGCGCGAAGTTCTGGTCGCCCGGGTCAACCCTGGGTCGCACGGATGAAGGCTTCCTCCAGGGTCGGCCCGCCGAGCGCAGCGGTGACCGCTGCCGGCGTGCCGTCGGCCAGCAGCTTGCCGCGGTGCAGCACCACCACCCGGTCGGCCGCCTCGGCCTCTTCCACCAGGTGGGTGGCCCAGAGCACGCTGCTGCCGCGCGCGACCACGTCGGCGCGGATGGCGGCCAGCAGGTCGCGGCGGGATTTGGGGTCCAGGCCGACGGTGGGTTCGTCCATCAGCAGCAGCCGCGGCTGGTGCAGCAGAGCGCGCACCAGCTCCACCTTGCGGCGATTGCCGCCGGAGAGTTCGCGCACACGGCGCTGCAGGTCCGCCCCGATGCCCATGGCGGCGCTGCCTGCCGCGATGCGTTCGGCCGCCACCGCACGCGGCAGGCCATGCAGGTCGGCATGGAAGCGCAGGTTGCGCTCCACGGTCAGATCCAGGTCCAGCGACATCTGCTGGAACACCACGCCGATGTGCCGCAGCGCCGCCACCGCCGAATGGCGCAAGGACTGGCCGGCCACCGCCACCTCCCCTTCATCGGCCACGAACAGGCCGGTGAGCACCTGAAACAGCGTGGACTTGCCCGCGCCATTGGGCCCGAGCAGCGCCACCCGCTGGCCGGGGGGCAGCTCCAGCGACAGGCCCGCCAGTGCCGGGCGCTCGCCGTAGCGCTTGACCAGGCCCGCAAGCCGCAGCACCGGGGCCGCCGTCGTCAAAGTTCGATCTCCATGCGGTCGGCAGCGTACTCGATGCCCCGCTGAGCGAGGAGCTCGGGTTTGTCGCAGGTGCCTCCCAGCCCGTCGGTCCGGCACATCAGCAACTTGCGGCGGGCACGCACCCCGTCCAGCCAGACCGACGCACCCTCAGGAGAGTCAGGGGCACCACCGTCAGCGCCGTTGACTCCCGCAAACAGCACGCAATCTGCCTCCTGCATCCAGGCCTCGGCAGAAGCGCCCGCATGGCTCAGGCCATGGGCACAGAACAGCCGCTGGCCGGTGGCCAGGTCGCGCACCGCAATGGCGATGGTCTCCCCGATGGCCGGTGCCTCCGGCCGCACCGCATGCGGCGGGGGCGGGCCGTCGGTGGCCACGGCGGTGAACTCCAGGGTGGGCTGCCCCTCCACCCGGAACACCGCAGTGCGGGCCTCCCCGGCCACCGGGATGACATGCCAGTGCACGCCGCAGTAGTGCTGCAGCATCGGCAGCACCGGCAGGGCCTGAGTGAGCTCCTCGAACACCGCCGGCGTGGCGTAGAGGTGGATGGGCACCCCGTCGCGCAGGCTGAGCAGACCGGTGACGTGATCCACCTGCGCGTCGGTCAGCACCACTGCACGCAGGGAGGCATCGGGCAGGCCATGGTGGCGCAGCAGGCGGGCATCGGTGGCCAATTGGTCGGCCACCAACGGCGACACGTTCACCAGCACCCAGCGCTGACCATCACCGGAGAGTGCCACCGCGCCGGAGGCACGGGTGACCCTGCTGCCGGCGCGAGTGCTGTGGGCCAGGGGGATGGCTTCTTCACCACCCTTGAGTACGACGATTTTCATGTGGCGAAGCTCCGGTAGACCGGAACCCCGCACCGGAGCAACCTCGACGAGGCGTTCAAACGGGACTCCTGAGTTGAGTATCACCAGGGGTGATGCAATGACGCAGGTGTCGCAAGACGCATGCCGAAACGGTGGAACTCAGGGTCATCCCCAGCGTTGCGGCCTGACAGCACCACCGGGGTCCGAGATGCGGAAAATCCGAACCTCCGAAGCCCGTCATTCGATGGCTTCTCACTCCGGAATCGGGTCGATGCGCCACCCCGCAGACCCCACTGCGTCAACCTGCTCCAACTCGCAACAATGCAGACCTTTGTCACCCCCCGGGGAAACCCTGATCCTTCGCCTGTGACAAAGGGCGGGCAGAGGCGCGATGAACCCTCATGCCCACGTCACCTGCGTGACAGATTGCGCCCAGGGCGCTGGCGCCGTCTCGCGGGAATCTGGGCAGTCGCCCTGGCCTGCCTGCCCAACCTGGCGCCGGCTGAAACCGCCTGCCCGTCGCCGCAGATCACACTGGAGCCCGTAGGCCAGGGCGTTTGGAGGGTACCGGGTGCGGAGGGCGACAGCCGTGCCGCCAACCGCGGGGCCATCTCCAACCTGCTGGCGGTGCGCGACGGGAACAGACTGTGGCTGTTGGGCAGCGGGCCGAGCCAGCGCTGGGGGCAGGCACTGGACTGCCGGCTGCGGCAGGTGGCCGGCCTGAGCGTGACGGATGTGGTCGCCCCCTGGGCCCGGCCGGAGCTGGTGCTCGGCCAGGGTGGCATGCCGTTGGCGCGACGCTGGGCCCACCGGGAGGTGGCGCAGGCGATGCAGGAGCGATGCCCCCACTGCATCGAGCGGCTGCGTCAACGGCTGGGCGAGGCCGCAGCGGACCTGGGCGACGCCGCCATCCCTCTGCCGCAGCGCCCCGGTGACCAGCTGCTGGAGGGAGAGACCGGCCAGATCGGCCCCTGGCAGTGGCGTCGCCTGCACCGCAGCGAAGGCACCGCGGTGACGTTGTGGCGCCTGGACCGCGCACGGATCCTCACCGGCCACGGGCTGCTGTGGAGCGATGGTGCGCCTGACTTGCGCGACAGCAGCCTGACGCCGTTCCGGCAGGCGCTGGAGGAGCTGGCGGCCTGGGCGGCACAGCGCCCGGCTGCGCAGGCCGCAGGCTGGCGCTGGCTGCCCGAGCAGGGGCCCTGGCAGCCGATGCACTCTCTGCAGCAGCACCGCGACTACCTGGAGGGGCTGACCCGGTCCGTCTCCGAAGCGATCGCGTCCGGGGCGGGCGAAACCGATCCCCCCAGAACCTGGCCCGGTCTGACGCCGCAGTTTCGGGCGGGAGAACGCCACGCCCTGAACTGGCAGCGCAGTTGGCGGGAGCTGGAGAGCCTCAGCTGGTCCGCCGACGCGACAGCACCTGGACCCCGACCTTGACCGATCGGCCACCGAGGGCGGCAGCGGAACCCGCAAATGCAGCGCCGCCGCTCACTCCGGCTTCTGGTTCCAGCGCAGCTTGCGGTAGATGGTATTGCGGCTGATGCCCAGGCGCTTGGCCGCCACCGAGATGTTGCCGCCAGCCGCGTCCAGCACGCGGCGGATGGTCTGCAGCTCGATGTCCTCCAGCGAGCGCCCCAGGTCCTCGGCCGTGGGCAGCCTCTGGGAGTTCACATCGGTGGGCCAGGGTACCGCGGGTCGATCCTGCATTCCGCCCGGTCCATTGGCGCCCTGGAACGGCGCCCTGCCCGTCGCAGTCGACTGGGACGGCATGGACCAGGCCGCCCCCAGGTGGAACGGCGCCGCGGCGGCGTCAGCGGCGGTTGAACCTGCATCGAAGGGCTGAGGGGCTGGCGCAGCCGAGCCCCGTGCCGGACTGTGGGACCCGATGCCGGCAGGTGGCCAGCCCGAAGCGGCGGCCGCCTCGCCGTGGGATGCGGCCACAGGCAGCGCTGCACTGGGCGACGACACCGTCGTCTGCCCCTGGGCGGCGCGGCGGGCATCCTCCAGGAAATCGTCGGAGAGGTGGTCGCGGGTGATGAGGCTGTCACCCGCGGCCATGACCACCGCCGTGCGCAGCACGTTGAACAGCTGTCGCACGTTGCCCGGCCACTGGTAGGCCTGGAACAGTCGCACCACCTCCGGGCTGAGCTGCGGGCGCTGGCCGGGACTCTCGCGCTCCAGGATGCGTTCCACCAGCACCATCAGGTCACTGCGCTCGCGCAGCGGCGGCAGACGCACTGCCAGCCCGTTGAGGCGGTAGTAGAGGTCCTCGCGGAAGGTCTTCTGCTCGATCATCTCGCGCAGGTTGCGGTGCGTGGCGCAGACCAGCGCCACATCCACCGCCACAGGCTTGCCGCTGCCCAGCGGCGTCACCTGGCGCTCCTGCAGCACCCGCAGCAGGTGGGCCTGCAGGCCGATGGGCATGTCGCCAATCTCGTCGAGGAACAAGGTGCCACCGTTGGCCTGCACGATGCGGCCCACCGCGCCCTTGCGCCGCGCACCGGTGAAGGCGCCTTCCTCGTAGCCGAACAGTTC
>Ga0154020_10003406_pt1 | contig 19142 bp, 17 predicted proteins | sample Klosneuvirus_201_FD_109709 | JGI IMG/M metagenome (GOLD analysis project Ga0154020, IMG submission 109709) | Active sludge microbial communities from wastewater, Klosterneuburg, Austria - Klosneuvirus_20160825_MG | ecosystem: Engineered > WWTP > Aerobic digester > Activated sludge | place... | reverse complement strand
TGGTGGTAGGCCATGGTAATGGCTTCTTGGAAGCGCTTGGCCTCGTCGTACATGCTCCGCTTTCCAACGGGATTCACGTGGCCCCAGTAACTTTCGGTTTGGGGATGGACCTGTGGGTCGCCGTAGACCTCGCTGGTACTCGCCACTAGGATCCGCGCATTCTTCACCCGGGCAAGACCAAGTAGGTTGTGCGTGCCCAGTGATCCCACCTTCAGCGTCTGAATGGGGATCTTCTCATAATCGATCGGGGAAGCAGGACTTGCGAAGTGCAGGATGTACTTCAATTCGCCTGGAACGTGTACGAATTTGCTCACGTCATGGTGGTAGAACTCGAAGTCCTCGCGTTTGAAGAGGTGCTCGATGTTCTTCAAGCTTCCGGTGATCAGGTTGTCCATGCCGATCACATGGTAGCCTTCCTTCAAGAACCGGTCGCAAAGGTGCGAACCCAGAAAACCAGCGGCACCGGTGATGAGCACACGATCCTTGTGGACCGGCTTCACCACTTTCATTTTTCCGCGTGGGGCGGGCTTCGCCTTTGCTGCGACCTTCTTTCCCGTTGTACTTCGGGACTTTACCGCCACCATGCTCTTTTTCGCCATTATGCCTTCACTTTTACAGGAGCGTTCACTACTTGACGGCCAACACTGACATACTGGAAGCCAAGGTTCTTCATTTCTTCCAGATCATAGAGGTTGCGACCATCGAATACGATGTTCTCCTTCAAGGCCTTGCTCACCTTTGCGAAATCAGGTGTGCGGAAGAGCGCCCATTCGGTGGCAATGATCAAGGCATCGGCGCCTTCCAATGCAGCGTACTCGTCCGTGGAGAATTTCATGGTGTCACCTTTCAGCTTTTCCACGTTCGGCATAGCCTCGGGATCGAATGCGGTAACGGTCGCACCAGCGGCCACCAAAGCATCGATCATGTACAAGGCAGGTGCCTCGCGAATGTCATCGGTATCCGGCTTGAAGGCCAATCCCCACATGGCGAAATGCTTGCCTTTGATGGAGTCCCCGTAGTGCTTCTTGATCTTATCGGTCAACGTGGTCTTCTGGCGCTCATTCACGTCCATCACACTCTTGATGATCTCAAAATTGTAACCGGCATCACCGCCGCTCTTGGCCAATGCCTGCACGTCCTTCGGGAAGCAGCTACCACCGTATCCGATACCTGGGAAGAGAAAGCGCTTGCCGATGCGTGTATCCGTACCCATGCCGATCCGCACCTTGTCAACGTCGGCACCCACCTTCTCGCAGAAGTTGGCGATCTCGTTCATGAAGGTGATCTTGGTTGCCAAGAAGGCGTTGGCGGCGTATTTCGTCAATTCGGCACTGCGCTCATCCATGAAGATGATCGGGTTCCCCTGACGCACGAACGGCTTGTACAGGTCCTCCATCACCTTTTGGGCACGGGCACTGCTGGTACCAACGACCACACGATCCGGCTTTAGGAAGTCGTCCACCGCGAAGCCTTCACGCAAGAATTCCGGATTGCTCACCACATCAAAGAGGTCCTCTTTAGCGTGCTTGGCAAGTGCTGCGTGCACTTTCTCGGAGGTGCCAACAGGTACCGTGCTCTTGTCCACGATCACTTTGTAATCGGTGATGATCTTGCCCAGGTCATCGGCCACACCCAATACATACTTCAGGTCAGCACTGCCATCCTCACCAGGAGGCGTTGGAAGGGCCAAGAAGATGATCTGTGCATCCTTGATCGCGCTGGGCAGATCGGTAGTGAAGCTCAAACGTCCTTGGCGAATATTGCGCTCGAACAGAACATCAAGATGCGGTTCGTAGATCGGCACTTTGCCGTCTTTCATCATTTGTACCTTCTTCGCGTCAATATCCACGCAGATCACGTGGTTACCGGTCTCGGCGAAGCACGTTCCGGTCACCAGACCAACGTATCCTGTTCCTACTACTGCGATGTTCATTCTTGGGGCGCGAGATCCAACGCCATTACTGTGGCGCTCATCCTCTCGCTGGGGATCTATGGTTATGCGTTAAAGAAGCTTGTTACTGCTCCAGAGATGTATGACAATTGTTCGTTGTCCATTTCGGTGCTCATGGGTAGGGAAAGCACTTCATGGGTGAGTTGTTCGGTTATCAGCAGAGATCCTTCCGGACAGCGGGACGCCTTGTACGCAGATTGCAGGTGACAGGGTACAGGGTAATAGATCATTGCTGGTATGCCCTTTTCCTCCAAGTGCTTTTTAAGACCGTCGCGATGGCCACCCGTCACTTTCAGGGTGTATTGGTGGAAGACATGCGTGCTGTTCGAGCTGCGTTCGGGAACTGCGATGTGCTGCAAACCGGCGAATGCCTCATCGTAATGCATCGCAGCCCTGTTCCGTTCCTTTGTGTATTGGTCCAAGTGCTTCAATTTGACACGAAGGATCGCGGCCTGCAACGAATCCAAGCGGCTGTTGACCCCTACTACTTCGTGGTAGTAGCGGACGTCGCTTCCATGGTTGCAGATCTTCCGCAGCTTCGCGGCGAGTGCATCGTCGTTCGTGAAGATCGCGCCGCCGTCACCATAGCAGCCCAAATTCTTACTTGGGAAGAAGCTCGTGCTGGCCAAATGGCCGATCGAACCCGCCTTCCGTTTGGAACCATCCTTGCTCGTGTAAACCGCACCGATGGCCTGTGCATTGTCCTCGATCACGATCAATCCATGCTTTTCGGCGATGGCCATGATCGCGTCCATATCCGCAACCTGTCCGAACAAATGCACGGGTACGATCGCCTTGGTCTTCGGGGTGATCTTGCGCTCTATGTCCGCAGGATCCAAGTTGAAGGTACCCGGAAGCACATCGGCAAATACCGGTGTTATGCCCAACAAGGCCACTACTTCCACCGTGGCAACGAATGTGAACGATGCCGTGATCACCTCATCGCCCGGCTTCAAGCCCAGGGCCATCATTGCGATCTGCAAAGCATCGGTGCCGTTGGCGCAGGCCACCGTGTGCTTCACACCCAGATAAATAGAAAGCTCTTTCTCCAATTCCTTCACCTCTGGCCCATTGATGAAGGCCGCCGTGTTCAGCACCTGCTGCATGGCAGCATCCACCTCGGGCTTGATCTTCTGGTATTGGCCGATCAGGTCGACCATTTGGATGGGTTTCATAGGCACTTTACCGGAACCGTTCGAAAACGGTGCGCGAAGATAATGGATGTGACGGGGCTTGGTAAAGCCTGCCTTTCAAACATGCATGGACCTGCACGACAATTCAACTCGACCAACCCCGTTACATTTGCCGGCCATGCCCGCCTTTCGATCAATTGCCCTTGCCCTGCTGCTTAGCGGCGCGAACGCACTTTGCGGACAATCCATTCGTGACACCACCATCGCGTTGTTCGCCGTTCATGCGAGCTATGCCCAACAATTCCCAGGCGGTGATCTGGCCGAACGCTTCGGGACGAACAGCAATATCGGCCTAGGGACCTTCCGGAAAACAAAAAGCAATTTCCTGCTCGGCGTGGAAGGCAGTTTCATTTTCGGAAAAAAGACACACGAGCCGGGTATCCTGCGCAATGTGATCAACAGCCAAGGTCAAGTCGTGGATGTGGAGGGTAAGCAAGCGGATGTTTTCCTTTATGAGCGTGGCTGGACCGCCTTTGCTTACGTTGGCAAGATCTTCCAATTGGGCAAACCCAATCCGAATTCCGGCGTGGTGATCAAATTGGGTGGGGGCTACATGCGGCATAAGGTGCGCATACAAACCCAGAAGAACGTGGTACCGCAACTGGAGGATGAATACCTCTATGGGTACGACCGCCTTGCCGCAGGACCTGCTGCGATAGGTTATGTTGGCTACCAGTATTTTGGCAACAAGGGACGGATCAATTTCAACATCGGGCTGGAGTTCATGGCCGGCTTTACCCAAGCGTTGCGCGCCTATAATTTCGATACCGAACAATTCAACAGGCCGAACCGCGTGGACCTCTTGAGCGGGATACGTGCCGGGTGGTCCTTGCCGATCTACAGGAAGATCGATACGGCGTTCCATTACTATTGATGTTTTTGGGTACAGGGTACATGGTACCGAGTACAGGGTACGGCATACTCGTTACCCTGTACTTGATATTCTGTACCACTCGGCATTCAACCCTCAACCGCTCAAACGCCCCAGCCCTCAACTTTGCAACCTCACAATGCCCTTCCTCATCAACATAGGAACAGTGCTATACCACTTCGGAGTAAGGGTGGCGGCTCCGTTCTTGCCCAAAGCGAGGCAATGGATCAATGGTCGTAAAGGACTTTGGGAACGGTTGGATAAGAAAGCCGATGCGCTGAACGGGTGTCTTTGGATGCACTGCGCAAGTGTTGGTGAGTTTGAACAAGGTAGACCATTGTTGGAAGCTATTAGGGCGATGCAACCCGACCTACCCATTCTGCTCACGTTCTTTAGTCCTAGCGGTTTTGAAGCGGTTAAGAACACACCGTTAGCGACCCACGTGGAATACCTTCCGCCGGATAGCGCTGCCAATGCCGAACGGTTCTTGGGCACGGTGAGACCATCCCTGGCCATCTTCGTCCGGTACGAGTTCTGGTACCATCATTTGATGGCCTTGCAGAGAGCGAAAGTGCCCTCCTTCCTGCTCAGCGCCATTTTCCGGCCGTCGCAACCTTTCTTCCAGTGGTATGGCGGGGCACACAAGGCCATGCTCCGGATATACAGGCGCATTTTCGTACAAGAGCAGGCTTCCTTGGAATTGCTACAGGGGATCGAGATCACGAACGTTACGGTAAGCGGTGATACGCGCTTCGATCGGGTCGCTGAAATTGCTGCGTCCAATTTCGTGTTGCCCATTGCAGAAGCTTACCGCAAAGCAGAGTTACGCCCGGTTATCGTGGCCGGTAGCACATGGCCTGCCGATGATGCCCTCTTGTTGGAAGCCATGGAACAGTTGACCAACAAGCCACGTGTGATCGTCGCACCCCATGAATTGAGTGCCGGTTCCTTGGCCAAGATCGCCGATTCCTATCCGGGTCCGGTCGCAGTGTGGAGCGAACTGGAAAGCGAACTGGAACGAGAAAGACCAGCTGTTCGATCGATCAATAATGTACCTGATGATGACCCACTGAACGCACGCACCTTGCTGGTGGACCGCATGGGCTTGCTCTCGCGTATGTACAAATATGGTGACATCACCTACGTGGGTGGCGGCTTCGGTAGCGGGATCCACAGCTTGCTGGAGGCCGCGGCATGGGGCAAGCCCGTGATCTTCGGACCACATCACGGAAGTTTCGCCGAAGCCAAAGGCTTGATCGATGCTGGTGCCGGGTTTGAGGTGAAGAATGCCAAGGAATTGGCCGACGTTCTTCAACACTTACTGAACGACCCGAGGGCACTGGAGACAGCATCAAAGGCCGCTTCGGAATATGTGCAGGCAAGGACAGGTGCCACCCAACGCGCGTTGACCGGTATCCAAGACGTGCTTCGTGGAACTACTTCGTCCCCAACGAAAACTCCAGCTTGACCGGCACCGCTTTCCCTTTGCCGAGCTTGCGTTGGGCCGTTGTGTAGAACGCGTCGGGAGCAGCTTGCAATGGCTGATCACCGATCAGGAAGTCGACATCCTTACCGGATGAAAGTGTGGACTTGCTGGTGTAGCCTCCTTTCGTGTCGAACGCATGGTGAAGTGTGCGCGTGCCTTCCGTGGCAACAGTAACTCCCGACCGTTCACCCTTTAACCGCTGTGCAATGGTCGCTTCATCATCCAAGGTGAAAATGTTCAAGCGGCCATCGTAAACGAGGCTTTGCGTCTTGCCCAACAAATGCGAAATGGACTTGGTGTTCCGCGGAATAACCGTCATCCAATTGGACGCGCCTGTCGAGGAGAACGACTGCGCAACGATATCGCCGTGTATGCGTTCCGTTACGTTCGTATTCCGGCCAAAGGTGCTGGTGACCACTGCATCTTGCAGATCGCCGACCTCACACACCAAGAAGGTGCTTCCTTTCGGACCGAGCAGGAAACTCGCAACGCGCATGTTCTCGTAGGGTTTTTCGCCGGCCTGGCCCCGCGACGGGAATTTCGTGGTGGCCATTTGCTTGAACTCATACTCGCCCTTTGCCAACATCGCAAGGAAGGTTCCCGGTGTGTAGTCCTTCTTTTCCATTTTGCTGCCGAACACCCCGGCACAGGCCACTGCACCGCTGTCCAACACGAGCAGCCGGGCACTAGCAGGCCAATAGTTGTCCCGCATTTTGAAGTCCGCCTCTACGACCCCTTCAGAACTCATTCTGTAGACCTTGGTCGCCACGTTGCCCACCCCTTCCTTGGTCGGCTCCTGCAGCATCGTGTTGCCCAACCACACGGTACACGTGCCTTTGTTGTCCACCACAGCGCTATGCAGATGCGAACTCTTCATCTCGGCATCGCTGACGACAACCTGCTGCCACAACACTTGCATGTCCTTGTCCACAACTAAGAACACGTGCATTGTTCGTCCGTTCGCCAGTGGGAGATCTCCAGCCGCCAGTAGCATTTTGGAGCCATTCGGGGAGAACGTGATCTGGGATCCGACAGGTGCAGCACCGTCCCCGGTCAATGCGCTGCCCCCGGAAGCCGGAGCAAGATCCAAGGATACGAGGTCAAGGAAAGGTGCGTTGTTCCTTGCCAAGCGCGGATCGAACTGCTGCCAGTAAAGTTTGATCAGGTTCTCGGCCGGTCGACGCTGTGAACCGATCAGGATCGATCTTCCACCGAACATTGCGATAGCTTCAATGGCCGCTACTCCGGCAGGCGCTTTACGCACGGGTTCGATGGTACGCATCAATTCCAATTTGTCCGTGCCGTAAAGTTCCAGGCGGTACTGGAGTGCCGTGGCATTGCCTTCACCCTCATTGCTGGAAAGCACGACCAAGCTATTGTCGGTGGTCACCAACTGCACTTTGGGTAAAAGCACATCGTCATTGTAGGCTGATTCGCTGATCTTGGCCTTTAGCTTGATCTCCTGACCTTGGACCAAAATGGATGTTGAGCACAGAATGGCGCACAGGACAGTAATTAGGAGTAGTGGATTCTTCATCTGCAATTATCGGGTTGATCGATACGGATCTATTTCAATTTTGGATTGTTCGTATGGCGGTCCGCATCACGCTTGGTCTTTTTGTCCATTCGCAATTGCCATGCCGCCTGCAGGTCGGTGTTGGTCTGGTTGGCCAAGCACAGGACCACGAAGAGTACATCCGCGAGCTCTTCGCCGAGCACCTTGTTCTTGTCACTTTCCTTTTCGCTTTGTTCACCGTGGCGCCGGGCAATGATGCGGGCCACCTCCCCCACTTCCTCGGCGAGCATGGCCATGTTGGTCAACGGATCGAAGTACCGCACACCGACGCTTTTGATCCACACGTCAACTTCTTCCTGAAGCACTGCCAATGGTGCTGCGACTTCTTTCATTCCCGCAGTTTGCTATCGATCATTATTGTTACCGGACCATCGTTCACCAACGACACTTGCATGTTCGCACCGAACTCTCCGGAACGTACCGGTCTGCCCAAAAGCTCAGTGAACAATTGCTTCGCCCGCAGGTAGAGTGGTATGGCTTCTTCGGCCTTTGCCGCGCGCATGTAACTGGGGCGATTCCCCTTGGCTGTGTTGGCATGCAGGGTGAATTGGCTCACGAGCAACACCTCACCGCGCACTTGGGTAATGTCCAAATTCATGACCCCGTCCAAGTCATCGAAGATCCGCATTCGGATGATCTTGCCGCAGATCCATTGCAGATCGCTCTCTGTATCGCCCACCTCTATTCCCAATAGGACCAAAAGGCCTTTGCCGATTTGCGCACGACGCATGTCCTCTATGTCGACAGCCGCCTCGCTAACTCGTTGTAGAACTGCGCGCATTTCAATACCCGTTCTCTTGGAACCACTTTTCCATTTGTTGCTGCTTCTCCATATCGCTGCCTTTGCCTTGGATAGCATCCCGATAGGTTCCGTACATCGGGTTGGGCAGTAGGATGAAATACTGCTTCAAGGAATCGTTCATACTGTCCACCACCCCTTTACCAGAATCCACTTTCCGGTCCTTGAAGCGTTCGTCGAAATCGCGCAACTGATCCCCGACGAACAATACGATCTTATGTGTGGAATCAACCTTAGCACGGCGATCGGTCTTGTCACTGCTGCCGTCCATCAGGAGCAGGTGCTTGGCATCAGAATTCGGGAACCCCAGATCGTTCAGGTTCTTCAACGTGCTTGCTTGCTCCCGCTTGTCACGATTGGTGATGTAGAAAACTTCACAACCTGCGGTCTTCACATAGGTCAAGAACTCCAACGCACCGGGACACGGCTTCGCGTTGGCCTTGTCCGTCCATTGCTTCCATGTGTCCTGATCAAAGACCTCGTGCTTCTTCACCTGCTCCACTTGATAGGGGCTGTTGTCCAATACGGTCTCATCCACATCCACGACCACGGCGCACGGTTCGGTATCCTTCTTCTGTTTGTGCTTGGCCAAGTTCGCATCCAACTTCAACCGCGCCAGTTCGTAGCCCTGTTTGAACAACTGATACGCCTCGGCCGAACTGTTCTGCCACAACACGGCATCGGCGCCCTGTAAGGAAAGCTGAGCGGCATGATCCACAACGGGTGGTGCGATCGGTGGCGGTGGAGGCGCTACTGCCACCGGTCGTGTGCTGGAACAACCGATCGTGACGAATGCGAGTAGAACGGCGCTGTTCCGAATTGTCTTTGTCATGGGTCCCTGAAATGTCATTGATCAAGTCTGTACGGGCTTTCCTCGTCGATGCCTTCGAGCATGTCAATGTAGCTTTTGTATCGACTTTCGGCGATCTCGCCACTTTCCAAGGCCTTTCGCACAGCACAACCGGGCTCCTCCTTGTGCATGCAATCATTGAAGCGACAGCCTCCCTTCAACGCGAACATTTCCGGGAATTGATCACCGATGTCCTCTTTACGCAGATCCACCAGCCCGAAGCCTTTGATGCCTGGCGTATCGATAAGGAAGGTTCCAATGGGAGTGGCGAGTGGCGAGTGGCGAGTGGCACCGCTCGGCGACTCGCCACTCGCCACTCGCCACTCATCACTCGTAGTATCGAGCTCATACATCTCTGCATTGGTGGTCGTGTGCTGCCCCTTTTCGCTGCTCTCACTGATCTCCAAGGTGAACAGATCCAGTTCCGGATCTATGGCATTGATCAAGGTGCTCTTACCAACGCCACTATGACCCGCCAGCAAGGTCACTTTGCCGAGCAACATCTTCTTCACCGCTTTAATGCCTTTGCCCTTCAAGGCTGCGGTCATCAGCACAGTGTAACCCGCTTCTTGGTACGTATCAACGAGTTCGAGCATCAGCTCCGTGCTCTGATCGTTCAGCTCGTCGATCTTGTTCAATACGATCACCACAGGCACTTCATAGGCCTCGGCGGTTACCAAGAACCGATCGATGAAACCGTAGGAAGTTCGCGGTCTGGAAACAGTGACGATCAGCATCGCTTGGTCCAAGTTGGCGGCGATCACATGCTTATGGTGCGATAGGTTCACACTGCGCCTGACCAAATAGTTCTTGCGTTCGTTCAGCTCCAGAATGGCACCCAATTTCTCTTCGCTTTCTTGCGGAAGGAATTCGACGTTGTCGCCCACCGATACTGGATTCGTGCTGCCCCAGTCCTTGATCCGCAAATTGCCTTTCGCAACGCATTGGTGCAATACGCCATCGCTGCCACGCACCAAGTAGCGGCTGCCGGTAGATCGCATGATGAGGCCGGTGGGCATTGTGCAAAGGTGGGGCATGGGAAAGGATCTTTGCCTTTTGTCCAAAAGCTAGCGGGTCTTCGACCCGCGCCAGCCATGCGGCTGGCCTATGAAAGGAACCACTCCCGCAGACTCATGCGGGATAATTTGGATGAACTCATCCCGCATGAGGCTGCGGGAGGACACAGATGAATTACCAGGCGTAACGGGCTGCGATGGTGTCATTTCATACGTACCCGCAACTCCGTTCGGCTAGTGTTTCCTTCTCGACAGAGGATCTTCAAACGGGAATGCTCGCTCTACGTGGGTGTGAGGCCTGTTATTTGAAGAATGGCGGAACGTCAGGGAGGAGGTTTTCCTTGTTCCGGCCGAGAGGCCGCAGGGTCTTCCGTTTCGGCTTAGCGCCGAACCGGAAAGACCCGGCGGAGGTTTGTCATCGGGGGATGCTCACCCTGCGAGGGTTTAAGCCGACAGAGGATCTTCGAACGGGGATGCTCGCTCTACGTGGGTTTGTGGGTCCTGTTGTTGAAGAATTACGGAACGGCAGGGAGGAGGTTTTCCTTGTTCCGGCCGAGAGGCCGCAGGGTCTTCCGTTTCGGCTTATCGCCGAACCGGAAAGGCCCGGCGGAGGTTTGTCATCGGGGGATGCTCACCCTGCGAGGGTTTAGAGGTTTGTCATCGGGGGATGCTCACCCTGCGAGGGTTTAGACAAACAAATCGAGTAGCCCCCCTCCCTTCCTTTGACCAAACTGATACCAAGTATAACCCGTAAGCCATCTCTTGGTCCCCTAAAGGTATGTCCGCATGCCCGGAATTGGACAGAACTTGATCGAGTTCTTGAATAACCCGCCCAGTGGCATCTATCACCCGCGCTGCATAGGTGTTATCCGGCAATCCTTTCAATCTCAAATTACCATCAACCAGCAGGTAACCGGAAAAAGCAAGTTCATGAATGCCAGATCGAGGTTCCTCAATAACAGCCACATCATCGTAGTAGTAATAGGCGTATTGAAGGAATCCAGTTGGAGCTATAGTACCATTCACTTGAGAACTGTCCAAGAAAGAACCAATGGTCATATACCGCTCACCCCCGGCTGCGACAAACGCACCAGTGAGCTGCACCCAGTCTTCCGCATTCGTAAGGTACTCGTGGTCCGGATCAACGAGGTCCACTTGTGGTTGTACATGCACAGTGCGGAAGTCATTCACGTAGAAGCTATCAGTGCCGAAAAAGACACTTATGCGGTCCGTAGCAAGAACAAAGCCATCCGCTCGGCTGTAACTGAGCGAAACCGAATAAACTGCTTGAGCAACCAATTCGGTGGTAAGCCTTACAGTTAGGTATTCCTTCGTGTCCGAGCTGTTTGCTCCATACCAATGATAGGCTCCAACAAATCGACTACCAGTCCGTGCATACTGAAATCCGCTGAGCTGAACGTCGGGGTCGGCAGGGTCCCATACCTCACCGCAACGTTGTACAAGGTCGCAATCGTAGATATCCGGTGTCGCCCTATTTATGTTGAACCAAGGTGGTGCCGACAAAAGAACAGGGTCATATTCGGCATTACAACGGGCCGTGTCTTCGAAGCTTGGATTCGGTACTAAGTTCTGTGCCGTCGCTTCCACAGCGAGAGCTGCCACAAGCACCAAGGGGATGGAACGTGCAGCGTTGTTTGTCAAGGAAGGAAGGAGTGTGTTGAGCATGTTCATGTTTTTCTCCTTTCTTGTTTGCCACATCTTTGGTACTTGAAAGACGAGGCTGTTTCACCCAACGCTGCCCTCCGCTTCCGGCCACGTGATCGTGGATACCGGGTGCTCACCGTCCCGCCCGGCATGTGACTTGTTCCGGGCGGGATCGGTATCTTTGCTCAGCTTTTGTTCATCTTACTTCGCGGTTTGGTGGGACAATAGCGACCGAGGCCCTCAGTGTTACAAGCACTGGGGGCTTTTTCGTAGAAAGAAAGACGAGCGTTACCTTCAGCCATTGTGTAGCTCTGTAGCTCTGTAGCTCCGTTCTGCGTCGCCCACAAGAACAGACTTCCTTGCGGCCCGATCGAAGATGTACTGATAGGAACCATTGATACGGTGAAGGTGATGGAAAGAACGTTTCCGTGCCGATCCATGTTTTCCGTAATTTCAACGCTCTGTGCCGTACGCGTGGACAGCGCGCAAGACAAGAGTGATATGGTCATTGCTTGTTTCTTGTGCTGATGGTGATACGTGGCTTATTCGCCAACTGCTCTTCCGATCGAGCCCCACTTCCTTCCGCATTCTACCTTCGCACCATGTCCATCGAAGTCAACAACATCACCAAGGTCTATGGCACACAGAAGGCGTTGGACGATGTTTCGTTCAAGGTTGGCAATAGCGAGATCGTTGGCTTTCTCGGCCCCAATGGCGCGGGCAAGAGCACGATGATGAAGATCCTCACCTGCTTCCTGCCACCCACAAGTGGAACAGCCAGCGTATGCGGTTCCGATATCCAAAAGGACAGTTTGGCGGTGCGGCGCATGGTGGGTTATCTGCCGGAACACAATCCGCTTTACTTGGATCTGTATGTGCGTGAATACCTCGACTTCACAGCAGGCTTGCACGGATTGAAGGACCGCTCGCAACGGGTGAAGAAGATGATCGAGCAAGTGGGCTTGGGTCCCGAGCAAAAGAAACGGATCGGTGCGCTGAGCAAAGGATATCGCCAACGTGTCGGGTTGGCGCAGGCCATGATCCACGACCCGCAAGTGTTGATCCTCGACGAACCGACCAGCGGGCTTGACCCGAACCAATTGGTGGACATCAGAGCGTTGATCAAACAGATCGGCCGCGAACGCACTGTTATGCTGAGCACCCACATCATGCAAGAAGTGGAGGCCATCTGCGACCGCGTGATCATCATTGATAAGGGTAAGGTGGTCGCGGATGAAAAGGCGAGCACCCTCCGCAGCGGCACCCAACAACGCGAAGCTCTTGAAGTGGAATTCGATAAGCCCGTGAACGCCAACTTGCTCACCAACATCAGCGGTGTGCAATTGGCCGAGCGCAAAACGGAAAAGGCGTGGGTCCTGGCGCACGATGCTGCGATCGATATTCGTCCGGCAGTGTTCCAGTTCGCCGTGGAGAACGGTCTTCAAGTGTTGGGCATGCAGAAGAGCGAACGCGGCTTGGAGGAGGTCTTCAAGGAGTTGACCAAGCGGTGAATTTGCTGTAGTGCGTGCGTTAGGAGAAAAGCGCACTACACGAAAAGAAGGAACCGTGAATGGACGTGAATGAACAGCAATAGTATATTCCCGTAAGCCCGTCCATTCCGGTTTGCGAAACACGTTCACATCCCATTTGGTCTGCCAAATAAGTCTGCCGAAGATCGAGGCTGATAGCGATGCAGGTGTGTGAGGAACGAACGTCTCTTCGCGATCACAAAAGATCTTCCTTGTCGCATCCCAACCAAACGTGTTCCTTTGCAGCCTTCAAAAAGAACACATGCCCTATCTCTTCACTTCAGAATCCGTTAGCGAAGGCCACCCCGATAAGGTCGCCGATCAGATCAGTGATGCCTTGATCGATAACTTCCTCGCCTTCGACCCAACCAGCAAAGTTGCTTGCGAAACGTTGGTGACCACCGGGCAAGTGGTGCTGGCCGGCGAGGTGAAAAGCAAAGCCTATTTGGACGTGCAGGAGATCGCCCGTGAGGTGATCCGCAAGATCGGCTACACGAAGAGCGAGTACATGTTCGAGGCGAACAGCTGCGGGATCTTCAGTGCGATACACGAGCAAAGCCCGGACATCAACCAAGGTGTTGAACGCAAGAACCCCGAGGAGCAAGGTGCCGGTGACCAAGGCATGATGTTCGGCTACGCTTGCCGCGACACGGATAACTACATGCCGCTGCCGTTGGAGCTGAGCCACATGTTGCTGCGTGAACTCGCTGCCATCCGCCGCGAGAAGAACAGCAAGATGCCTTACCTGCGCCCCGATGCAAAGAGCCAGGTGACGATCGAATACGCCGACAACGGCAAGCCGATGCGCATTGATGCCATCGTAGTAAGCACCCAGCACGACGACTTCGACAAGGAGCCGATCATGTTGGCGAAGATCAAGAAGGACGTGATCGAGATCCTCGTGCCGCGTGTGATGAAGCAGCTGCCCAAGCGCGTGCAGGCCCTCTTCGGCAAGGACATCGCCTACCATATCAACCCTACCGGCAAGTTCGTGATCGGTGGTCCGCATGGCGATACCGGACTCACCGGTCGCAAGATCATCGTAGACACCTACGGAGGAAAAGGCGCACATGGTGGCGGTGCCTTCAGTGGAAAGGATCCGAGCAAAGTGGACCGCAGCGCGGCCTATGCTGCCCGACACGTTGCCAAGCACTTGGTAGCAGCCGGTGTGTGCGATGAAGTTCTCGTTCAAGTTGCCTACGCGATCGGCGTGGCTGAACCCGTTGGGTTCTACGTGAACACCTACGGCACCAGCAAAGTGAAGATGAGCGACGGAGCGATCGCGAAAACCATCGCCGCTTTGCCGGAATTCAACATGAAGCCTTATTTCATCGAGAAACGCTTCAAGCTGCGCACGCCGATCTACAGCGAAACAGCCAGCTACGGGCACATGGGCCGCGAAAGCAAAGTGGTGGAGAAAACATTCACCAGCGCCGGAAAGACCAAAAAGGTGAAAGTGAAGCTTTTCCCGTGGGAAGACCTGAATGCCTTGGCCGTTGTGAAAAAGGCTTTTAAGCTTTAGGAGTATCAGTTAGAGAGTGGCGAGTGAAGAGTGGCGAGTGGTGAGTGCTCTGTACCTTGTAGCAACTATTGAGGATAGCCACTAGGTACCAGCTCCGTGGTCGCTGAGCTGCAATCTTTCACACTCCACTTTATTTCAACAAGGACCGAACCATGCGCAGCTTCGAAGATTCTTTGGCGTGGCAGCGGGCCATGGAACTCAATGTAGCGGTTGATATAGCTCTAGCGGGAAACAAGAACTGGGGCTTCAAGGACCAGTTGTTCCGTGCTGCCCTTTCGGTGTGTAACAATTTGGCGGAAGGACACGAAATGCCAACCACGGCCCACCAGCTTCGATACCTGTGGATCGCAAAGGGTTCAAATAATGAAGTTTGCTCCATGCTTCTCCTCGCGAAGCGCCGCGGTTATTTCGCGGCCGAAAAGATCGAGCTGATGCTACGCCTTCAAGACGAAAGCGGGCGTTTGATCCGAACGTATATCAAGAACAAAACCGGAAACTGGGGTAAAGTCCCAGGAGCATTATGGGTTCTTCTCTTTTGGGCACATCTTACCTACCCATTGATCGCCAAGTAGAAAGCCCGCAACATTTTTCCTTATCGCGAGGAACCATTATTGTGGCACTCGACTCGCTTACTCGCCACTCTTTTTACTCGTCACTCACTCCAACTAACGACTAGCGACTAATATGACGAACAATACCTCCTATTTCTCCCAAACCAGCACTTTTCCACCCCCACTTGTCAGATCAACCTGATCGACTACATTTGCAGCCCATTTCCGAGGAGATCCCATGTACGCTATAGTTGACATCGCAGGCCAGCAGTTCAAAGTGACCAAGGCCCAGAAGCTTAAAGTCCACCGTTTGGAAGCCGAAGAAGGCAAGACCGTGGAACTCGCCAACGTCCTACTTGTTAGCGATGGCAAGACCATCAACGTGGGAACACCCAGCTTGGACGGTTTCCGGATCGCTGCCAAAGTGCTCTCTCACAGCAAGGGTGACAAGGTGATCGTTTTCAAGAAGAAGCGCCGTAAGGGATACCAAAAGCTGAATGGCCACCGCCAACAGCTTACCGAGCTTTGGATCGAAGCGATCCTGGGCAAAGGCGAGAAATTCGACGCCAGCAAGAGCAGTGCTCCCAAGGTAATGGCCATGAAAGTGGCTCAGCCTGTAAAAAAGAGCGCAGCACCTGTTAAGGAAGCCGCACCTAAAAAGGTTGCCGCCAAGAAGGCTGCACCTAAAAAGGCCGCCGCTAAGAAAGCTGCTCCTGCAAAGAAGGCAGCTCCTAAAAAAGACACGAAGTAATCCAGTATCCACGAGATTCCGGGTCAAGCCCGGAATGACACCCCACACGAAATGGCACACAAGAAAGGCGCAGGTAGTACCGACAACGGCCGCGAATCGCACAGCAAACGATTGGGCATTAAACTGTTCGGTGGCCAAGCTGCCATCGCAGGCAACATCATCGTTCGTCAGCGTGGCACGAAGCACCACCCCGGCAAGAACGTAGGTATCGGTGTGGACCACACGTTGTTCGCTACGGCGGATGGCGTGGTTACCTTCCGTCGCCAGCGTGGACACCGCAGTGTGGTAAGCGTGCTCGCTGCTGAAGCCCTTGCGGATCAGGTGGCGTTGATAGCAAAGAGCAAAGCGCCGAAGTCAGAAGTACTGAGCACCACAAAGACTGCTGCCCCAAAAGCTGCTGCAAAATCCAAGGCGGATGACCTGACGAAGGTGGAAGGCATCGGTCCCAAGATCGCTGAGCATTTCAACGCAGCAGGTATCAACTCATTTGCCGAGCTCGCATCCACTTCAGTTGAGCGTCTCCAAGAGATCCTGAACGAAGCTGGTTCGAACTTCGCTTCGCACAACCCTGGTACATGGCCCAAGCAAGCTGAACTCGCTGCCGCTGGTAAGTGGGACGAGCTGAAGGCGTGGCAGGACGAATTGGACGGCGGTAAGTAACCCCGTTCCCAACACAATCACCTGAAGCCCTTTCACCCTTTGGTGGAGGGGCTTTTCTTTGTCCTTGATGGCTTCTTCGCCCTTTACCCTTTGGCTACCTTTGCCTTCCGCAAAAAGCGTGGCAACCGATCTTGAGCAATGTTGGAACTGAATTACCTGCGCGAAAACCGCGAAACCGCCGAGAAGCGATTGGCCCTGCGGAATATCGATGCCAAGGTCCTATTGGACCGAGCGACTGAACTCGACGAACTGCGCCGCACTACCCAAGGTGAACTGGATGCCCGCTTGGCTGAGATGAACATGTTGAGCCGCGCTATCGGTGACCTGATGAAGGGCGGCAAAAAGGACGAGGCGGAAATGGCCAAGGTCAAGACAGTGGAACTCAAGGCCACGGCCGCCGCATTAAAGGAAAGCCTGGAGAATGCTGAACGGGCGCTGCATGACTACCTCTGCGCCATCCCCAATGCGCCGAGCGAAAAGGTGCCTCCCGGAAAAACACCGGAGGAGAACGTGACCGTGATGCAAGAAGGCACGATCCCGGAACTAGGACCCGATGCCAAACCGCATTGGGACTTGGGCGAGGAATACGGCTTTCTCCACATGGATCTCGGAGTTAAAGTGACCGGGGCGGGTTTCCCCGTGTATAGCGGGCAAGGTGCCAAGTTGCAGCGTGCGTTGATCTCCTTCTTTCTGGACCGTGCCATCGCAGCGGGTTATCGCGAGATCATTCCCCCGCACATGGTGAATGCCGAAAGTGCTTTCGCTACTGGCCAATTGCCGGATAAAGAAGGACAGATGTACCATGCCACGGTGGATGGGCTCTATTTGATCCCCACGGCCGAGGTGCCCATTACAAATTTGTACAGAGACGAGATCGTGGAAGCTTCCAAGTTGCCCATTAAGATGGTCGGCTACACGCCGTGTTTCCGTCGCGAGGCCGGTAGCTATGGCGCGCATGTCCGTGGATTGAACCGCGTGCATCAATTCGACAAGGTGGAGATCGTGCGCATTGAAGAACCCGCCAACAGTTATGCCGTGCTGGAAGAGATGGTCGAGCATGTGAAGGGTTTGTTGCGCGACCTTGAACTCCCCTACCGCCAACTATTGCTTTGCGGTGGCGATATGGGTTTCAGCAGTGCCATGACCTATGACATGGAAGTGTTCGCCGCTGCCCAAGGACGTTGGCTGGAAGTGAGTTCGATCAGCAACTTCGAGACCTTCCAAAGCAACCGTTTGAAACTACGCGTAAAGGGTACGGACAAGAAGAACCATCTGGCCCATACCTTGAACGGAAGCGCACTAGCGCTGGCCCGCATCGTGGCGGCCTTATTGGAGAACAACCAAACCCCGGAAGGCATTCGAATTCCAAAGGCCTTGCAACCCTACACAGGGTTTGCCATGATCACCAAATGAACCGTGGCACAGCGTTCGCTTCGATCATGGTCTTCGTCGCTTTAACCGCGTGCCGAACTGTGCCCGATGCCGAACAAGTTGCCGTTGTTGACAGTTTGATCACCTCTATGGAAGCCTCCAACCTTACCTTGAACGAATTGGACTTGGACCGATACTACAGAGCATCCATGATCCTTCAGAAGGATAGTTCACGCTTCAAACAACGGTTCAGCGACACGCTTGACCGTGCTTCGGCAATGACCCTTGCTGGGCATTACGTTCATCTGCAACAGGCCGAACACATGGCACTCGACCACCAGCAAGTCTACAGTGCCACCGCCGAAGCCACCAACAGATTGAAGGATCTGCGAAATGATCTCTTTTCCGGTGCGTTGGATGAAAGCAACTCAACGAACGCGATTTCGCTCGAGCGTTTGAAAGCAGAACAACTCTCTGAGATGGTACATCAAGTCATCACCAATTACCGCACCATGCAGACCGTCCTTGCCAACCAAGCCGCGGTGGATAGCGTGCTGTCGGGTCATGAGGACAAACTTCTTCAGCGGTGATGGGCGTGTTACGATCATTTCTTTTCCTGCTGACGCTGATCTTGCTTCCTGGTTTGCTACGCGCACAACCCGGGGCCGATGAGCAGTTGGCTGCACAATACTTCCAGCAGGGTGACTTTCCGAAGGCCATCATGTATTACGAGAAGTTGCACAACAAGCAACCCACCGCTTTCTACTACGAGCAATTGTACAAAAGCTATGTGGCGATCAAGGAGTTCGAAAAGGCCACGAAATTGGTGAAGGACCAGATGCGCCGTGCCAACGGTGACCCGGGACCGATCATTGATATGGGCAAATTGTACCTCTTGCAAAATGACGAGGACAAGGCGAACAAGGAATTCGACAAGGCCATCAAACAGATGCGCGCCGATCAATCCAGTGTGCGCCAAGTTGCCAATGCATTCATCAATGCCGATCAAGTGGACCGCGCTTTGGAAGCTTACGAGCGTGGCGGAAAAACAATGCCCGAAGGCCAAAGCTTCAGTTATGAAATAGCCGGACTTTACGGTGCCAAAGGCGATGTTCCGCGCATGGTCAGTGCTTACATGGACCTGCTCGCCGTGAACGAAGGCTACATACAAGCCGTGCAGAACGCCTTGACACGTTCGCTGGACTTTTCCGTCGCTGATGCACGCTCAGAAGTGCTTCGGACCGAATTGTTACGCCGGATCCAAAAGGACCCACAACGCACCGTCTTTCCGAATATGCTGATCTGGATGTACATCCAGCAAAAGGACATGACCGCGGCCTTCGTTCAAAGC
>Ga0154020_10003405_pt1 | contig 19148 bp, 23 predicted proteins | sample Klosneuvirus_201_FD_109709 | JGI IMG/M metagenome (GOLD analysis project Ga0154020, IMG submission 109709) | Active sludge microbial communities from wastewater, Klosterneuburg, Austria - Klosneuvirus_20160825_MG | ecosystem: Engineered > WWTP > Aerobic digester > Activated sludge | place... | reverse complement strand
GGATTTTCGTCTCCGAATCACTTTGACTTTTTGCCCTCCTTCCCCGCCCTGTACATCACCGAAAGAAGTTCCATTAAAATGTCTCAATATCACAGCGCTTTCTTGGTTGAGATATGACGGCTTGGAAGGACTTCTCTCAACCCTCAGCTCGAGTTTCCTTTTCTCCTCGGTAACCGACTGAGCGGACGACCGGTCTTTTCGATCATGGTCGAAATCAGGACGAACGCTCTTTCCCGTCTCCCTCCTCGACTCTTCTACGCGCTAACGCGCATAGTCATTCCCTCAATACGAATACGTTACGCCGATAAGGCGCAGTTTTTGGTCTGCGACGAGCCTAATGAGCGGCGTAACGTTGTCTTTGTTGCCAAGACGTGTCTTCGTGGTAACCCCATCACTATCGTCGTCCCATCGCTCCTCGTCTCAATGCCATTTTTATGTAGATATCTCCTGGGCCTTTTCCAGGTTGGCGATCCCCGCTTTCTGAGATCTCCAAAGGGTTCGCTTGATATTCCCTCTCCTTCCCTGGCTGGTTCCTTCTTTCTCGCCCTCTCCTCTCTTGCTGATCCTCCTTATCTCAGGTTCGGCTTGATGAACTCGAATAATGACTCCGTTTCCGAGCCCTTGCGCGGCTGCCTGGCAGCGGCAGTCGATTTCTCTGGAGACAAGGCAACTCTCCTTCGGGTGAACGGCCTTTCTTTGTCTGAAGACGGTCCGCCCTTATTTTATTATATATATATATTAATATATATATGTATATATATATTGCGACTTAATATCTCCTTTGTCTTCGCTCTCGGAACTTACGAGTTGCTGACTCGTCTCGCCGTGTCTTTACGAGCTTGGTTGTTCCTTTTTGCGCCTTTAATTCTCTCGCTAGGCATGAACGTGGTGATGTACGCATCGAGCGAAGAGTTCAAGCGCAAATACTCCATGCAGGTGATCGAAGGCGTCGAGTGCCTCTTCTCAGCGCTCGACGACCAGAACGCTACCCTCCTCGGCGTCGATGGCGCCAAGAATCTCCCTACTCTGCAGCTGAGTCGCACCGCGACAATGTCTCTGCGCGACGACCTTTCTTGCGGCGACGACACGCCCGAATCGGACGAAGACAAGGCGGAGTTCATGTTGTCAAACGGCCGACCCCTCGGACAGCACACCGTGAACGGCGTTGTCCGCTCTCGTTTCGTCCTGCAGTCGACCCCTTTGATTGGGACGAACACGCCGTTCCGCGTGCTCATCCTCGACTTCGTGTCATCGGAGCTGGACTAGCTCTCGCGCTGGGCAATGGTCTCCTGGGGATTCATGACCTCCGCGCCATGAGATTCCAGCGAGAACTACAAACATCTTTCTACCCACCTTTATTTTCCATTGTCGCTGTCATTTTTCGAGCTTCTGCTAGCTCAGGTTAACATTTGACAGGAAGTGTATAATGAACGGCATTAATGCCATTGTATTTATGTACAAGTAAACTAAGCTGTTCATTTTACAAACTCGCCACGGTTGTCCTCCTTCTCAGTCCGTCCTTCATCGGATATTAAAAGAGGACATATATGACGAGGAAAGCGAGAAGAATATATTCGAGGTATCGGAGGCGGTTTTCCAAGGTGTAGAGGCGATTCTGGAGCTCATTGTTGCGCTCGTTCATCTTGTCCATCTCTGCCATGAGGCTCCGCCAGTCGTCCTTCTGTGGGTTTAGGTATTCCTCGGGCGCGATTTTACTTAGCACGCCAATGATATCGTTGAATTTGCTTTTGTTTTCCGTTTTGACCGAAGAAAAGTCGTTGGTGAGCGAATTGAGGGAGACATTGAGCTCGTCGATGCGCCCTTGCTGATTCTCCAGGCGCAACAACCGCTTCCGCATCCCAGAAAACAGCTCCGCCTGTTCTTCACTGAGGACGGTTACATTGTCTTTGCTATTGGTACTCGAACTCAATGCGCCTGAACCATGCTCTGCCTGTTTTGAGCCGACGGATTTACCAAAGGAGGCCGAGGAGGTGCCCATGTTAGAGCTCCTCAGGTTCATCGCCTGGGTGAGCTTCTTCATCGCTTCTAGAAACACAACATATGAGATATTAATATATGACAATTCACAAGATAGAAGAGAGACAAGGCGAGGGGTGCACCAGGGTCGAGCTTTTCTTTTCCGAATTCCGCGATCATTTTGGCAACGTGAGGAAACCCCGATTGCAATGCCAGGTCAGCAGGCGTCTTTTCTCTCTCATTTGCAGGCTCTGATGATGCCAACTATACGAAAAAATATAAATTATATTCGAAGAGCATCGAAATGGAACAACGTGAAAGTCCAACAAAAGCAATGAACGGGAGAAACCCATCAACAAAGACGAACCTTGAGGGTCGTCTGGGCGCCGGCATTGAGGAGCGACATAACGATACGCGTGTGGCCGCCTCGCGCCGCATAATGGAGCGCCGTCCAATTGCCCCTCGCCTGCAAATTCACATCTAATAATAATAACAATATATTATCAAAAAGAATACAAATCCACGAAAAGAAAAAACAAAAGGTACCAGCGCCATGCTGAATCAAATGGTTGGCAATGTCGGCATGTCCGAGGAAGGCGGCGTAGTGGAGAGGCGCGTGCAATTTGTTATCGCGGACATTCAACAATTCGCTCTTCAAAGCTAACAAGCGAATCACCACATAGGTATTGCCTACCAAAGAGAAGATCAGAAAGATGTAGCCAATCACAATAACAGACGCAATCACTACACATTCACTACAAAGCAAACATGAGAATCAAAAAGCACAGGTAAATCACCATATATATATATGAATGATATAATCGACCCAAGATGTCAAAGAAAGGAGGTGATCAGGAAAGAGGTCGAGCTCGAACTTATCCCCGGAGCTCTATGCCGCCCAGAGCACATTCAAAATCGTTGAATTGGGGGTTTATACATAAAAGAACATTCTAATAATAAAATGCCAAGGAATTGGAGAGAAGGAGAGGCGAAGGAAAGAGGAGAACCTTGCAGAGTAGCCTCATGAAGGGCCGTCTTGCCACTGAGGTCGGTCAAGAGGAGGTTCACCTCAATCCCCGAGAGCAACTACATTTAATATAAGAAATATCACACAACTTTAAACTTTAAATAAAAATAAAATTAATTTGAAGTTTGAAGCCGAGGAGAGCAAAGCAAAGGCCGAGGCGTCGCGCAAGATGAAGAGAGGAGGATCCGAAAAGTCGCCACAGAAAAGCGAAACGAGCGTATCTTATATAATAACAAATACAAGCGAAGCGTACCTTGAGGGCAGCGTCAGTGTGGCCTTTCTTGATGCCGTCAAAGAGGAGAGCGCGCTGCATTTCTTCGTTGCCTCGGAGCTGCGAGACGACGTCAGGCTGCTGCAACAGCCACTCCACCTTGCCCACCTCGCCTGAGCTCATCGCTTCCTTCAAGTCCTCCATCGCACTCACAAATACAAGCACACACTCGAATGACTTGAGCGATCAGAGGGAATTGTCAGAGGTTCTGGCTCAAGTACGACTCCTGGACGAGCTAAACCCCACCATCAACCGCGGCCAGCAGTGAATCCATCAACCTTACGGAACTAACGGAAGTTCTCGCGTAGCGAACCAGTTGGACGCTCTTAGCTGTTAGCTCTGACAAGGCAATGCACCGCCATGCTGTTCCGAGGCCGCGGGCGATCAAAAACATTGCTGGCGATAATAAATATGAGCAGATCGCAGCCACTCGCTTGAAGATGAATCTGGTTGCCGATGGATTAAAACAGAATAAGTTGGGGAAAACTGTCAACAATGCGGATGGTCTCAATCAAATCCGGGCGGCGGATGGCGTGCGCGAACTTGATGGCCTCTTCTCGAGTCGCGATGGTGGTGATTTCAGTCGAGCCATCTCTCTTCGAGTGGACTTGCGTGTTAAACTTCCTGGGAGAAGCAATCAGAGATCCAAGATGAGGCTAGGGACATGGCAGGATCGAGTACGTGGTCTGAATGCCCACAAATTGGTTGAACACGATATAGAATGGGCTCAAATGATGAGCAACATATTTAAAGGACTCCTGACAAGCCTCGTCCTTCATGTCTTTGCCAAGGACAGGGGCGCCAACGCAGAGCGCCTTGTGCATCTACAGAGAAAACGACATTTCCTCAATTGAAGACAAAAGCACCGCCAGATCGAAAACGAGAATGCATTATCATACATCGAAGATCAGAGCCCGCGGAGTGTCATAAATGGTAGATCCGATCCCGGGCACATCTTCTTCTACCTGAAGTCCTGCAACTCCATTGGCCTGCGCAACAACACGGGCCACATATTGGGTCTCTTTGATCTTGAACGAGAGGCGCTCACCGAATGGCAAGAGAACTTCCGCAACCAGATCACCAATCGTCACGTTGTTCCACTCGTCTGGGGGACGAGGACTCACCTCGACATCATCCTTACTCGGATTGTTTTCCTATATGGGCGATCTGAGGCGTGCAAGAAGCGAAGACGGAAACGAACGAGGTCTGACCATGTTGGCGGGAAGGAGTAAGCGAAGCATGCGACTGATCTCGGCTTGTTTATCCTTATCCGAGAGCTATATCATAAATGATTCATTTCGAGATCGATCGAGCGAAAATCTCAACGAAGGAATCGACGAAAGGCGAACGTTTTCGAACTCTTGCTCACGCCTATGCTCGGCACAGCAGTTACTACAGACGCGGCACGGATTCTCTCCTTCCATACCCTACTCAAAAATGGGATGTCTTAGAAAGGACACCAATTGCGACCACTCAGCAGAGAATTTGTTTGGCCGCAGGAGTGGGGAGTGAGTCGGACCTTCAAGTCGACCTTGTGGGCGGAACAGTCTGCGCAGAATATGCCACCGCAAGCGCGACAATGATGCTATGTCAAAGAATACTATTAAAGCTTCTGAGTTTTGATGATCTGACAATGAAAATTGAGATTCGTCTCGGAATGACATTCTTTCCTGGAAACTTTAATAGATGAGCGGGTCAGCGGGCGGCGTACTCTGCGCCTGAAAAGCGTGAAGGGCTCCCAGCAAATAGCACATGCGGCCACGTCTTCATCGAGAACGGGAGGCTTCAGGCTAAAAACAGAATTTGTAACAGAACAATCTGGCGAGGGAGAGCGTCGAGGACGAGGGGAGCGAACTTAGACCCGAGCGCTGCAACCCACGCGGAAGCGTGACGCTGGGGGGAACTGAAGCGGGCTCAGACCGCCAATTAACGGACAGACACATCAAGCGTCCTCACGGATAATATGTGTACCATTTCGGAGGTGGCTTTGCATTCGTTGGTGGCGTGAGTTCCGTGGCCTATTAAGAGTACGAGTGAAAACCCAGAACGAAGCAAACGCACTGCAACTGTTCAAGAAGCATTGCAGGCTTTGCAGCAGAGCTATTTGTCAAGCATAGATGCTGTGAGTGCGATAAGATTACCTGGGACGACTTCTGAAAGCAATCTGACATCTTGAAAGAGGAATCGCGATAGCGTCTGACTTCAACTGTGGTTTGATATAAAGGACGGAAACGAAAAGGCGAGGCAGACGTCAGAAGGGGATCCGAGACCTCTGAAACGAATCAAGAAAAATGCAAAGACGATGAAGTCAAGAATGTCGAAGACAAGCGACCATATCAATGGAGTGGAAATCTTCAAAGGACTTCAAGAAAGGGGAGAGCGTCATAGTATTAAAATCGACAAAGTCGCAAGGTTGGATAAATCGACAACACAAGAAATAAATAATGATAGCGAGAAATAACGGAATGCAGAAAAAGATAAGATAAGAAAAGAAAACTGTAGTAGACGCAGGACAGGGGCGAACAGGACGAAGGAAATGCGTTCACGAGATTCCTCGAACAATTCCAAGAAGACGCAATGCCTATAGAAAGTACAGAAAAGAGAAAAGTGATAAAAAGCAAAACACTCGGATAGGAAAGAATATTATTATTATGAGAATTTTATTAATGGATAAGGAGAACCACCTCGCAAAATCACGACAGAGAAATGATTTTGATTGAAGGACATTTCTATTCTCAAGATGGCAAAGTTGAGGACATAATATGCATTTGGTTGGAGTTCAATTAAAGAAAAAAAAGTTGGGGAAAACTGTCAACAAAGCGAATGGTCTCAATCAACTCCGGGCGGCGGATGGCGTGCGCGAACTTGATGGCCTCTTCTCGAGTCGCGATGGTGGTGATTTCAGTCGAGCCATCTCTCTTCGTGTGAACTTGCGTGTTAAACTTCCTGGGAGAAGCAATCAGTGATCCACCAAGACCCAGGCAGAGGATATGGCAAGATCGAGTACGCGCACTGAATGCCCACAAATTGGTTGAACAAGAGATCGAACGGGGTAAAATGATGAGCAACATATTTAAATGAGTAGAGACAAGACTCGTCGAAGATGTCTTTGCCAAGGACAGGGGCGCCAATGCCGAGCGCCTTGTGCATCTACAGAGAAAAAAACGGTATTTCTCAATTGAAGTCAACAGCGTTGCCAGATCGAAAATGAGAATGCATTATCATACATCGAAGATCAGAGCCCGCGGAGTGTCATAAATGGTCGATCCGATCCCGGGTACACCTTCTTCTACCTGAAGTCCTGCAACTCCATTGGTCTGCGCAACAACACGGGCCACATATTGGGCCGCCTTGATCTTGAACGATAGGCGCTCACCGATTGGTAAGAGACCTTCCGCAACCAGATCACCAATAGTCACGTTTTTCCACTCGAATGGGAGAGGAGGTTCAGGAGGACTCACCTGGACATCCCTACTCGGATTTTTCTATATGGGCGGTCTGAGGCGGTGCAAGAAGCGAAGACGGAAACGAACGAGGTCTGACCATGTTGGCGGGAAGGAGTAAGCGAAGCATGCGACTCATCTCGGCTTGTTTATCCTTATCCGAGAGCTATGTCATACACGATTCATTTCGAGACCGCGAGCGAGAATATCAATGAAGGAATCGACGAAAGGCGAACGTTTTCGAACTCTTGCTCACGCTTATGCTCGGCGCAGCACTTACTACAGACGCGACACGGATTCTCTCCTTCCATACCCTACTCAAAAATGGAATGCCATGTAAATACAGCAGTCGCGATCACTCAATCATTTTCTTTTTTCGTTTCGGGCGGAAGAGGGGAGTGGGAAGGACCTTCAAGTCGACCTTGTGAGCGGAGCAGTCAGCGCAAAAAACGCCACCGCAAGCACGACAATGATGCTATGTCAAAGAATAATGTTAATGGTTATGAGTTTTGATGATTTGGCAATGAAAATTCGTGATTCATTTCGGAATGATATCCTCTCCTGGGAATGAGATGAGCGGGCGGCGTACTCTGCGCCTGAAAAGCGTGAAGGGCTCCCAGCAAATAGCACATGCGGTCACGTCTTCGTCGAGAACGGGAGGCTTCAGGCTAAAAACAGAATTTGTAACAGAACAATCTGGCGAGGGAGAGCGTCGAGGACGAGGGGAGCGAAGACCCGAGCGCTGCAACCCGCGCGAAAACGTGACCCTGGGGGGAACTGAAGCGGACTCAGACCGCCATTAAACGGACAGACACATCATGCGTCCTCATGGATAATATGTGTACCATTTCGGAGGTGGCTTTGCAGTCGTTGGTGGCGTGATTTCCGTGGCCTAGGTGAGTGAGTGAAAACCCAGAACGAAGCAAACGCACGGCAACTGCTCAAGCATAACAGCAGGTCCATTTGCCAATATCAAGCATAGACGATGCGATAAGATTACCTGGGACGACTTCTGAAAGCAATCTGACATCTTGAAAGAGGAATCGCGATAGCGTCTGACTTCAATATAGAAGAGATGAAGTCAAGAATGTCGAAGACAAGCGACCATCAATGAAATGGAGATCTTCAAAGGACTTCAAGAAAGAGGGAGAGAGCGTCACAATGTATCGACGAAGTCGCAAGGTTGGATAAATCGAGAACATAGGAAATAATTTATAGAGAGAAATATAAATAACAGAAGAAAAAGATAAGATAGGATAAGAAAAGTAGAAGAAGAAGGACAGGGGCGAGCATATGAAGGATATGCGTTCACGAGATTAATTCCTTGAAGACGCAATGCCAACAGTAAGTACGGAAAGAAAAAAAGTGATAGAAAGATAATTCCTCGGATAGGAAAGAAAACTGTGAAAACTTTTGTAAAGAAAAAGGAGAACCACCTCGCAAAATCACGACAATGAATGAGTTAGAACGAAGGACATTTCTATTCTCAAGATGCAAAAATTTGAGGACATACGGGGAGGAGGGGGCCCATACTTCACATGGCCAGTAACTTATTTCATAATAATTTCTCAAAGCGCTGACGAAGGCCTTGCAATGACTGTTTGGTAGCAAGGACGCGGAGCGCCGATTGAAGGAGCTCCCTCTTCTCCATGCCTACCAAGTCAGAAAAAACGTCAACAACGAACTTTTTGAGCCCTCAGGGAGAAGTACCGAGGATCGTCGTCGAGTCGTCTCCCTCCGAATCAGCGGCCCCTAGGGTGGCGGGGTCACGGGGACAGAGAGGAGCCAAGATTGTCTCGAGGTGCTGCTCATCGCCCTTCTTCACGAGGTTGTCGACGAGGAGGCGGAGCCAGTACGAATAATCCTTGGCCGATTTCAGAAGAAGAGCCTACCGAAAACAAATTCAAATCAAGGAAGAACTGATTGCTGAGACGTCGGAAGCAAGGTACGGATGCCATTTGCGCCTTACAGTGTTCGGCGAATGCATTCTGCTTGGACGCAGTTTCGGTCGAAGTAAAGACTGTAGCAGCGCTGTAAGAGGGTTTCAGATTGCCGAGCGAGTAGCTCTCGCGAGCTCGCTGAGCCAACGTCGCGATTGGAGTTGTGAGCGATGCGCCGCCATTCTGAGATTCGCCATCAGATGGTGGGGATATGCCAGTGGCGCGACTCTTGGCGGCCTTAGCGTCGACGATCAGCAGCCACTGTTTGAGGCCCTTGTGGAACTTGTAGACATTGCCGCTGCGCATTGCGATAGTCGGCACGTAGTCCTCACCGACCTCAACCGTATCCACCACGCCCGGCTCAATATCTTGCTCAGCCGAGGAGATGAGGTTTTCGTCGACGAGCTTGGCAATGGAAGCGTTGAACATCTCTTGAACGTCAAAAGGGTTGAATGTAATGCGCCAGATGAAGAGCTCTCCCGAAGCAGAGAGGATCGTCAAGGCCGTGCGCGGCTCCGAGCAGAAAAGCGCAGCGATGGGGCCTTCACCAAGAACAACGTCAGGGAGGAGGCGGTGGCCACTGTAGTCGAGGAGGCGAAGCTTGCCGCTGAGCGATCCCATAGCGAGGAACTCGCTCTCGGCCAACACACATGTCGCATCATCGTTTTCGAAGGTCTCTGACCAGAGTTGCTCGCCGTCCACCTTCTTTGACGAGCGAATTTCAATAACACCATTCGAATTCTAGAGCAGAAAACGATAAGAGGAGGCCACAAAGACCAACATACGAGCAATGATCAGTACTGTGACTTCAACAATGACCTCGGGAAGCGAAGGCTCCTCGGGAAGCTCCTTGACGAACTTCCTGTCGGCACTGGACGGCAGAGGGAGGAGAGTTCGCTTGACCTTGAGCAGTTCACGACTTCCAGGGGCCCACTCGAACTGTGGCAGCGCTTCCTCATTGGACAGTTTCCTCACTTTCGGCTTCCTTGGAGTGTCGTCGACTTCTTCGTCAACTGACTCCATTTCATCGATAACAGCGGGAGCTTCGTTATCTGCGCCATCATTTTCTTCCCCGGGATCCTTCTCATCATATAGTATGACGTCATCCTTATCATCTTTCGATTTCTTTGCCTTAGCTCTTGAGGGTTCATCATCTTCATCATCATCTAAAAGAAGGATCAGAGGATGATACCAAACAACAGCTGATAGAAAATACCTCTCTTTCGTTTTTTGGATTCCGAGGCGATCGACACTGGCGAGATCGCAAGTGCATCAGACTTTGGAGGAGGAGCCGCAAGTGACTGCAAGCCTCCGCTATATATCAAGAAACTGAGAATGATTGGAACAAGATGACCAATGAGACATCCATACGTGGATCCAAGAGGAACGAGAGTGATTCGGCGCTTGCCATCCGCGCCGACAGTTTCACTCCGCGAAGAGAGCGTGATAACTGTCGGACTGGACGCCGTTAAAGTGTTGTTCACCAAGAACGGATTCGATGGCATCAAAGGCGCAGAGTTTCCGACAACTCCAAAACTGACGGGAGCACCTTCAGGCATCCGCGACTCAAGAGCGGCAAGCTTTCCGCTTGAGATGACAGCGGGCTTTTGCGGTGGCGGCATCTCCTTCTCATCCATGAGACGCTTCTTCTCTTTTGCTTTCTCAAGCTCCTTCTCCCTCTCAGCTTGCTCCTTCTCCCTCTCAGCTTTCCGCTTTTCCTAAACAGATGGTATCTTAACAGGAGGTAACCTTTTGAATGAAAACCAGCACGAAAATACCTCAAACTGGAGTGTCGAAGGCCCAATAGTGATCTGAGAGAGCCCGGCCTTTCGCGCCTCATCGGCTTTGTTAATCTTAGAGTAGATCTTCTCCATTTGCCCAGCGATTTGATCCTAACAAACAACAACACGGTGACAACAATATCAATCAAAATGAATGCGAGAATAAGTAAAGGGAGGCAAATGCCTTGGTCAAGGGCGTAGGGTATTCCTCCTCCTTGAAAGTCGCGTAGGCAACTTTACCATCCGTCGATGCCGAGAGCAACCGACGACCATCGGCTGACCTACAAGGAGCGATAAGTTCAGAAAAAAACCGCAGAAAATAGTCTCGAATCAAGAGAGCACGAACCACGCAAGGTCGACGACTTGGGCACCAAACATGCCCTTGAAGAGACAAAGAGCTCGCGGCTTGTTCGTTGCCCACAATGAGATCTGATAGAGGAAAATGAAGTGCCAAACCAATAACAGCGACGAAATGCGAATCATACCTGGCCATCAAGAGCACCCAGCGCGAGAACCTGGAAGTTCTTACCAGTTGCAGCATCGACATAAATGTTCGGATTAAATTTCTACAAAGACTCATGAACATAAAAAATAACTCCCAACAAGAAAATGTGAAATGGTACGGCAACTGACACGGGACGAGAGTGGCCGACAAACTCGCGTTCGCTATTCCAATCGTGAAGCCGCGAGTACATGGGCGAGATGCTCTGACCAGATTCAACCGCCGCAACCGAGACCAGGTAAGCACCGTTGCTCGACCAGTTGAGCCTCTTGAAAAACATATTGCTAAAAAAAATCCCAAATCATCAGAAAAAAGGGCCATGCAGCAAAGAGAACGGCAAAGAGAACGGCAGTGTACTCCGCGGCTTTCTGGTAATGCTTCGATGTCTTGAATTCTAGCTGGCCAGTGTCTGCCCGATGAATGACGAGCTTCTTATCGTCACCAAGCGACGCAATATATCGATTTGTAGGATCCCACGCGACTCCCTTTCCCATTGAAGTATGCGCTTTAATTTCGCGAACGAATTCTACGGTCCAAAGGGGAATAGTTGGTCGAGGAACAAAGGCGAATTGAGATGGAAGGGACGCACGAAGTCGTGGAATATGACCCTCCATTACTTGAAATATACAAACTTTGCCATCATGTCCAATGGAAGCAATATGGCTCGAATCCGGGGACCATGTAACGTCAACGACATCTACGGAAGGGAATGTCAGGCAAGGGGATTGGCGATAATAGCTCGCGAGAGATGGACCTGCAGAATGCCGACGCTCAAAACTTGAAACTTTCCACTCCTCTACATTCTTCACTGACTGACCAAAGTAGCCAGAGCCAGAACCTGGATGGAGATAATGCACGAAGACGGCAGAGTCGTCGGAGCACGAGGCGAGGTAGCGACCATTGGGTGACCAGCGGACGCAGTTCATATCGGAAATGTTGCTCAAGGTTGTCAGCAAATAATCATTATCTTCTATTTCGTCAACATTCGCGTCGAAAGAGGGCAGTTTCCACACCTTGATTTTCGCGTCTAAAGCAAAAAGCTGAGCAGCTCGAGGAATGCCGAGCTCGATCATAAGGTCAACGAGAACTCAGAGGTTCTGTCGCTCCTTCACATCAAACACAACACAAAAATTAATAAAATATCACGAAACCCTAATTTGTGTCCGAGTCCAACTTGGGAGGAGCGAGGTCGAGGTCACAGAAGTCGAGGGAAGAAACTCGATGTAGAGAATAGAGGCGGTGGAGACCACATCCTCCCCTCAAACCAATCTCGCAATCAAAAAGACGAAACGCATACCACCTCCCGATGTCGCGAATCTTGTCCCATCCGGGTGGACGTCCACGCTGAAGATAGGGAAGCCTAACAAAAATCTCAGAACGAGCCTCGCGAACGAATGGACTGGCCAGTACCATCATGGCTCACCCAGCTCAACACGGTAAGCTTACCCATAGATCAATATGCGAGTCAGAAGAATGTGCTGTTAATTGGGGGCACTAGCAATGCAGAGCGGCAATGGGGCAAAATTAATCCCGCCATCAGAGTTTTTGCAGCAGCGGTCGCGGCAACCGTCAATACGACGCAGAGCACTTTGCAAGAAGTCGTTCATCCAGGTTCTCTGAACAAAGAATGTAGTGAATCACAAGTGATCACATCTTTTCAACGTGAAATTTCGCGAACGAAGGCGTCGCAAAGATCGCCAGCGCTGAAGGAGGAGATGGTTTTTAACAATCTTATCTGGCCGTGACCAATCATTTCTCGTCTCGATTCCCACTTCTTTTCCCTCCAAAAGCGTTAATTTACGTGTACGGGTGTTGGCAAGGCAACTTTCTTGCTGGCCCGTGACCTCCTCGCTTCTTTATGGCTTGTCATTGCTTCTACTTTGAGATAAAAGGTGCGCACACGATGTCTCGCTCGATCTTCCCGGCTATTCGTTCAGGAGGGCCTCTCCGATGGCGTGTTGTTCTTTCTGCTTCATGACCGCTACTATATCGAAATTTTCGCTGTTGGGTTCGATAGTGCGCCTAAAAGGGTGACGAGAGGGAGGAAGAAAACCTCTTTGTCGGGTCTGTTTTTATCGATTGCCAGCCACCCTCCTCTTCGTTTCCATCCAGCTTCCCGTGTTCACTCTTCCTTTCTTAATTGCTAGAAACATGTCCTCTCGTCAGCCCAAGCAGAAGGGTGCCGCTAAGCCTCAGTCTCGCTCCTCTCGTGCCGGCCTTCAGGTACTTCACTTTGTTCCTGAGCTTTGTTCGGGCCCTCGATTTGTATTTCCCATATTGCAAGAACGTGTTTGACCTCTGATATTGAAAATTTTGATGATTCTCGGGCGCTGCGGCGAGATCATCGATTTCGAGAATTGCATTCTCTCTCTTGCCCTTGTCCTTCCTTCGTGCCCTGCTTGCCCCTGATTTGTTTCTTACCAATGCCATTATAAGTCATTGTTCGCTGTTTTTGTTCGCAGCGAAGCTTCGGACTCGCAGGCTCCTTGTTCTTTGTTGCCTTCCCTTCTTGACTTGCCCCTTTCTTTTCCGTTTGTTTCACTCGCTCGCTGACGATCCTGTCTCGATCTCTCGCGCCGTCAGATCCTTTTTTCGCGATCTTCTTGGGAATTCCGCTCGCCTTTCGATAACAATCCTTTCCTCGCCATTTCCCGCCGCGAAATCGGCTCAGCATCCTTTTCTGACCTCACTGTACTAGTTCCCCGTCGGCCGTATCCACCGCTTCCTCAAGGATCGTTGCCACGCTGGTGGTCGTGTCGGTGCGACTGCCGCCGTCTACAGCGCTGCCATCCTCGAGTACTTGACCGCTGAGGTCCTCGAGCTTGCCGGTAACGCCTCCAAGGACTTGAAGGTCAAGCGTATCACCCCCCGCCACTTGCAGCTCGCCATCCGAGGTGACGAGGAGCTCGACACCCTCATCAAGGCCACCATTGCTGGCGGTGGTGTCATCCCCCACATTCACAAGTCGCTCGTCCGCAAGGGTGAGAAGCCCGAGGAGATGGAGGAGGGCGCTGCTCCCGCCAAGTAAAGACTCTGGCTCCCCCTAAATGATCTGATCTTGTTCCTTTGTTTCTGTTCCTTCCGTTGCACTTTTGGTGCTTGGATTTTTAAGTAAATACAAGAAAATTGCAATGGTTCCAATCCATGCCGTTGTCGTGCGGATGGTCTCAATCCGTGGCGCCAACTTCGGCTCAGTCCCTAGTGTACCCCTGGTGCCCCCAGTTCGTGGGAAATAGCAGCTCAAACCTTTGTTTTTATTGAGCCCTATTTTATACATCGAGACAAGCAATGCTCACGCTTTCGACTTACGGGTGATCTGCTTCTTGCTCATTCCGAGCTCTTTCCGCCGCTCTTCCTCAGTGTCAAAGTATTTGATGATGCCATCGAGGTGCGCCATGCCGACGACGCCCATAATCTACACCGATTGATTTCGTTCAGAATGAGAAATCATCAAAAATGTGAGACATGAACAAGAGAGGACCTTTTTGCCCTTGGCTTTCCGAAGAGAGTGGATCAAGATCAAGTCTCGCTCATCCTGAATCGCCTTCGTCTGCTTCGTATCTGCCACTATTAAACAAACATAAACGAAAATCGAACGATATCATGAATCTCTAACCAGAGGCGAGAAAGACGTACACAACCCTCGAAGCTTTTTCGAGCCCTCCTCCGTGTCGTCGCCAGTGAATCTCACCGGGCGATTACTTGGCTCAACAGGAGCCACTATCGGAACACCAAAATCAAAACGGAAACCAGGGGGACACCAGTGAGGACGGCTCCAGGTCATCGTCGTACTAAGTCGAGAGAAGAGCGACCGTCCGGGATTCTTGGACCAGTCGTCTACTATCTCGGTCGCCAGCCGCTTGATCGTGACCTGGTGAGCAACGAGTGTGAGCTCATATGACAAGAATGGGAAACCGACCTCGATAAGCATAATGAGGTACGAATTGGTCTTGGTCGCCAAACTCGACGCGGCTGCCTATCCGCTCGGCCTCAGTCATCGCCACGAACATCTCTTTGCCATAGACTTTGTCATTATTCACTAAAATCAATCAAGGAAATGATCAAAAGGAGGGCCGTCAGAGGGCTTGGGAGAAGAACGCACGCATTTTCGGCGAATTTTGGTGCTGAGAGAGTGTGAGCATCGCGTAGAGCCACCATGTGAAAGAGCTCAACCTCTTTGGATTGGTAATTTCAAAAGGAAAAAGGAAATCATAATTACTTCGAAGCGCTTGACCGCGATTTTCATCCAATTCCACCTTGGAGACGGAAAAATTAATGAGCACCGGATATGAAAAGGAATCCACGGAGAGAGCGAGGAGGCACCATAACAGTATCAGGGGCGACCATCTTCATAATTCGCTTGACAAGATCGTAAAATACAGCACTGAGAAAACAGAGCGCCATGTGAGTCACGTCAAACGACCACGAGAATTGAACGACACGTCCCTGTAATGCGATGTCCCCACCAGGAAGATGTGGGCGTCTTTTTCAGGGTAGAATATATATTCCAATCGTGGGTCGTCCGCTGCTTCCCGCTGAAAGTCTGCCACGGTATCCTTCAGCTCCCTCTCTTCACGCTCTTTGAGTTCCAGTAATTCTTTGTCATTTTCGTCGGCGATTTCGTGGACTGTCTTGTCGACTTTCGAGTCGCTCCAATTCGTCGAGGAGGTCGACGTGAAGAGCCTGACGGCAGAGCGAGTGGGAAAAGATTCAGCTCGTTCCATTCCACTCATGTGGATATTATACAGATTCTGCCAAGTTTGATTCGGCCTACGCGAGCGAAGGAAAGGGTGGACGGGAAATTCAAGGAGAGTTCGCCGTCCAGAGCAACCGCGAAAGTTCGAGGACGTCGACAACGCCCACGGACCCACTCGCGCTCTCATCGCTAGAATAATATAGATCGTTAGAATAATTATCGGTGGTAATATCAATGATATAGAATGAGATAAAAGGCGAGGGCGGGGCGAGAGCGAGGTTGCTGAAAGACCACGAGAGCAGCCCTTCGAAGGAGGAGACGTGGTGGCGACAAGTCTGAACCCCAAGACACACATCATCAAAAAGGAATACTTAATACTTTTTCTCATTAGACAGATAACAGGAGCCAAGAAGCAAGTGATTCGTCAGCACTCACCGCCACGCAACTGCAGTCATCTAAGCTAACCGTTAATCTAAGCCCGGAGCTCGATGTAAATTGTAAAGAGGCGCGATCGTTCTTCATTTCCCGCAGCTTTCCTCGAGGCAACGCGGCGGGATCGTTCGAGGAGAGCCCATTAAATTATTAATTAATTAATATTTTGATATCTTTCTAATGCCATCCTGAGCGGTCGCATTCGCCTGGCAAAGGATCATGGAGACATAATTATGGATTGCGATGTACGTTACGCCTCCCGCCTTGCCCTCTTCTCGATATGCTTCAAAATTCTTATTGTAGTAATAAATCTAAAGTTGATAATGATGGTGTTGTAGCGTGCGTTTCTCTCTTTCCCCGTCGTTTCGTTCTGATCTTGAAGGTTGGCGGCAGGTCCGCTGACGAGAAAATTACCAGGATCTCCTTCCTATCCGGGTTCAATTATTAATAGTTGATTTGAAAGAAAACTATAATAATATTTAATATTTGATAAATCTCTTAAAGATGGCCTTTGGCTTTGTTCGCTCGACGCCGAAGTGGATTGAATTTGCGGCTCTGTCGTGTCTCTCAATGTTTTATTTTGTATCCTCAGAATTATCTTTTGCTTAGTTTGAAGCTTACCTGTTGGTATATATCGCTCCTAAGCCGGGGGACACAACGAAGGGCCCGCCAAGCTCGACCTCATCTGCCGCCAAGGCTGCCGTCGACGTCGAGACCGCGACAGTGAAGAAGTATGGGCGCGGCTGGCGGCTGGTAACGCTTCCTACCACCATGCCATAATTCTCTCAAAATTTACAATGTTAACTCGGTTTATCATAGGTGTACTTTGAAGGAAAGGAGGCGTCCCCCATGCTACTGTGCTACACCGACGATACACTAGCCGTTCGGATCTCCAAGCTCGACATTGATTTCTCCAAGGTCGCTCAATTCCCCTCTTTGGTTCTAGTCTTTGAGACCATCTCGTGATTTCTTCTCGACTAGGTTGGTCCCGATGACATCACAGATACACCCAGTCTTTGTGCAGAGGACCTCTTCACCTTTGAAATCACCTCTCGCAAAAAATATTTTGGAGCAACGACCAGCATAGGTCTCATCCTCTGGGCTGATTTAGCTGTTGTTGCTCTAGGACTGATGCTGTATTCTTATATTAGAGCGAGTTCGCTTCATGAGAGCCTTCAAAGAGATCGCTCGATCTGTTGCGCTAGGGCCTGCAGTGAAGAATGCCCAACTCGGGAAGTTGATGAAGTTGATTCCGAAGCTCAACAATATGAATCTTGTCAATCAATTAGAGGGCGAAAAGGTCTCAGTAGCGCTGAAAAAAGAATGGGAAGAAGTCTATGGCATTGTTCCCGAGCCCCCAAAACCGGAGCAATACGCAGAAAAGAAGAAAGAGAAGAAAGAGGACTCGAACGAAACCGCCGAAATATCGACTCATCCGCGCCGCCGTCGATCCTCAAAAACGACCGATCAACACCCAAAGAAGGATCATCGCAGCAAAGATGAGAAAGGGAAAGATAAGGGGAAAAAGAAAGAGGTATCTCACAGCAAACAGCCTTCCATCTCGTCCGACTCTACCGAGAGCCACCTCAACCCAATGACCTTTGTCGCCGCAGAGCGTATGAAAGAGCTTCTCTTGGCAACTGATGATTTCACCGGAGAAAGCCTCTACTCTTTTGACCCATTCACCGATTCTTCTGGTTCCACCGCACATTATCGACCTGCTCAATCGAGTTCCCAGCCTATGGGCCTTGGCTACGATGTTGACAGCACCATGGAAGCGATCGAGCAAAAGAAAGCCATCAATAGAAAGTCGAGGAGCGGACCCTATAAAGAGCCAACCGTCGAAGAAAACGGGAAGATCACAATAGCTTACGACGACAGTCAGAAGCGCGACCTCCTTCGAGAGAAGGAGTTAAGCAAAGATATCGAGGCCAAGGTTCGTCAGAAACTCCGAGATTCCGAGAAGGAGATTGAGAAACTTAAAAAGCTTGAAAAACAAAGAGAAGAAAAGGAGGCCAAAGAGCAGATTAAACTTGAGAAGGAGAAGATGCGCGCAGAAGAGCGGGACCTCAAGTTGGAGCGAAAGCTGCAAGCCGAGCGCGCCAAAGAGCTGCTGAAGGAGTCAAGGAAGGAGAAGAAGCTTCAAGGCGCTGAATCTGCCTCAAGTAAGGACGCGATATTGAGCGCCAATCTCACTCAATCATTGTCGGGGCCATCCAAAGTTCAGCGAAAACCCAAGAGCGAGCAGGAGGGGCGAGCAATGGATTCCCCGACCCCAGTCAGGACGCGCAGCAAGTCCGAGCCGCCGTCTCAACCTTCATCTCCTTCTGCCCCCAGGCTCCAAGTCGATGAAGTTGGCGACATTAAGCCAAGACTCAAACGTCAACAATCCGCGAATCCGCACCGCCTCGACTACGCCGACAGTCGCAGTAATTCAGGCCTCTCCGGCTCCGACGGAGAATTGCCACTGCCGACGCGTGGCTCCACCTCGGCTCTTCCCAAGGTATAACTGAAGAGCCTGATTTGTTGTCTCAATAATAATGTAATTTGCCATAAACAATCAGGAAGAACGGAACGGTTTCGATCGCCGGAGTGCCTTTGATCGTTCACTGAAATCGCATCGTTCGGTCTTCGTTCCTCAACTTTTATGTACACTCCGTCCTCAGACGCGCCGCGGGGTCATTGTCGTCTCTCCTCTTGATGCGATAAAGCTGCGCATCGAGGAGGTCGCGGAAAAGGAGATGGACGTTCGACGTAGCAAACGGCAAGAGGAGGCGCACGCCGCCATCACGCCTTTGGTGCCCTCCACTCTCGTCACGCAGCCGCAATACGCCAGCCAAACGCAATTGCCAGATCTAGGGGTCAAGCAGAAGCCGCCACCTGTGGTGCGTTCCTGTGATTCGCCGTCTTTTTCCTCATTTCCTTTGCGCTTCGCCTTGTGCTCGTTCTCCCGCGTGTCGTGCAATTCCCTTTGATTCTTTTCCCCCCCCCCCCCCCCCCTTCCCCCCCCTTTTTTTCTTGTTTTTTTTTTTTTATTTTTTTTTTCTTTTTTTTTTTTGGTTTTCCGGGGCCGGGTCTT
>Ga0154020_10003404_pt1 | contig 19149 bp, 19 predicted proteins | sample Klosneuvirus_201_FD_109709 | JGI IMG/M metagenome (GOLD analysis project Ga0154020, IMG submission 109709) | Active sludge microbial communities from wastewater, Klosterneuburg, Austria - Klosneuvirus_20160825_MG | ecosystem: Engineered > WWTP > Aerobic digester > Activated sludge | place... | reverse complement strand
TTCTTGGTGTGAACTTTAATCCCGGTCTGAAAATGCGACTGGGCGGGCAGGGTGCTTATTCGAGCGGCGATCAGGATTCAACCGACGGCAAATACCAGCCGTTTGACTCACTATATCCGACACCCCACTACCAGTTTGGTCAGGCTGATATGACCAGCTGGAGAAACCTTGCGGGTGCGGGCGTGAATTACACGCTGTGGTTCACGCAGGATTTCCATCTCAAGTTCGACTACTGGTATGCGATGCGTGCATCAACCAACGACTACTGGTACGCCATCAGCGGAGCGGCAAATACAACCACGAAACTGGCTTCGCTGGGCTCCGAAAAGGCCCTCTATCAAGAGTTTGGACTTTTGGCGAACTATGCGGCGAGAAACTTCCTCTCGTTTCAGGCGGGTTATTCGTACGCGATGCGCGGCTCGGCGATGACTGCCGCAAACAAAAGCGGAGACTACCAGTTTGCCTACCTCATGTCGACCCTGATATTCTGACAAAAATTGGGATATTGTCAAGTTCTGGCGCTCAAGACTGCTTGGGCGCCGGAAGCAAGAGAATAAATTGACGCGGTGATTGATATAGATCAATGCACCTTTTATTCCAGTGTGCTATAGGCACGGTCTGTTAAAGATATTTTCTGACCGCAGGGAGGAAACATGCAGGAAGAACAAACGGATAAAAAGACATTTGGGCAAAAGGTGTTCGATAACATCTTCATCCTATTGGCTCTGGGAATGGCCTTCCCTGGCGTTTTTTACCTTGGGTGGGGCATTCTTGAAATTTTTGTCCTCAACAACACAAAACTCGTGGATTATTTAGGCGCCAGCAACCAGAAGTTTCTGCTGCCAGGAAAATAAGGAGTAACAATGCCACTCTCAACCCCAACGAACTGGTGGAAACCGTTCAACAAAGAAGAGAAAATCTGGCTCTATATTTCGATCGTCTGGGGTATCGTGATGTTTGTCATGATGCCGCTCGGTCACTTCTGGAACCAAAACGTCTCTTCTGAGACCTACAAGACCAACCCCGAAGAATACCGGCTGATCGCCGATAAATTCATCGCGACCTACCAGCGCAAAGACGCCAAGGGCGAACCGGTAACTCACAACGGAAAACCCGGAGGCATACCGCTCGTCGATGCACCCAGCAAAGACAAAGGCGATGTATTTCTCGTGGCCCAGGCCTGGCAGTTTCGCCCTGTGCTTGTGCTGAAGAAAAACAAGACTTACCGTATGCATATGTCGTCGCTCGACTACCAGCACGGCTTCTCGTTGCAGCCGCAGAACATCAATCTCCAGATTCTGCCCTACTACGATTTCGTGATCACGCTGAGCCCGAACGAAACGGGAAAATTCTTCCTCATATGTAATGAGTACTGCATGTTTGCAGGCGAGAAGTTCGGCCATGATACGATGGTCGGGCAAGTGATTGTGGAGGATTAAAATGAGTATAGCAGACGTAACAAACCAGTTCAGAACGTGCCCGACAACCGGACTTAAAGTCCATCTGCCGGCGCAGCGTCTCATCTGGATCCACGCGGTCTCGGCCGTTGTCTTTCTTCTGGTTGGTGGTATTATGGCGCTTCTGATCGCGCTGACCCGCTGGCCTGCGGTGCATCTGTTGCCGCAAGACCTCTTCTATCGCTTTATCACAGCGCACGGCATCAATATGCTCGTATTCTGGATTGTGTTCTTTGAGATGGCGGGTATCATCTTCGCCGCGCAGACGATCCTGAGTTCGCGTTACCCCGGCATCAAGTTCGGTTGGTTCAACTATGGCCTGATGATTACTGGTGCGATTATGGTCGAAGTGATGGTTTTTATGGGCAAGGCGGATGTCATGTTTACTGCCTATCCACCGCTCAAGGCGCATCCACTCTTCTATTTGGGCATTATTCTGTTTGCGGTTGGTGCGCTCTTTAACTGCTTCCAGTTTGTCTATGCACTGGTGATCGCAAAACGAGAGGGCTGGCATAAGGGATCTTTGCCGCTTTTCACGTACGGCATACTCGTCGCGGTAATCATTGCTATTTTCACTCTGGTGTCAGGTGCGGCCGCGTTTATACCGGCGTTCTTGTGGAGTGTTGGTTTGATTTCCCACATCGATCCTGAGTATTATCGCATCACATTCTGGGGTTTTGGCCACTCGGCGCAACAGATCAATCTCGCAGCGATGGTGTCTATTTGGTACCTCTTGGCGAATCTGACCACAGGTGCGCAGCCGGTGAACCAAAAGATGTGCCGCTGGGCGTTCGTGCTCTATATTCTCGGTATCAACCTCGGTTCGATTCACCATAACCTCGTTGACCCCGGTCTGTCAGCGACGTACCGCATTTTCAACACCAGCTACCTCTTTTATGCTGCGACTATCGGTTCGATGATCCATGCATTCTCGATACCTGCTGCAGTGGAAGTTGCGCAGCGCAAGAAAGGCTTTACCCGAAGCCTTTTCCAGTGGCTGACAAATGCCCCTTGGGGCCAGCCTGGCTTTTCGGGCATGGCGCTCTCGATGGTCATCTTCGGCTTCTTCGGCGGCGTAACGGGGATTATCCTCTCAGTAGAGCAGCTCAACATGGTTTCGCATAACAATTTGCGTGTGCCCGGTCACTTCCACATGGTAGTGGTTGGCGGTGCAAGCTTGGCGTTCATGGCGATCACTTACTACATCCTTCCTCTCGTGTTGCAGAGAAAGCTGATTGGCGAAAAATGGGCAAAATATCAACCTTACATCTTCGCTATCGGAGTCATGATGTTCTCGACCGGTATGCACTTTGCCGGTGTGATGGGTGCGCCTCGCCGCCACTGGGACGTAACTTTCAACAATGCCGTGATTCAAGTTCCGTTTGACCCTGCTATGTACACGTTCTTGGGTCTTGTGGGTGTAGGCGCCATTGTGGCTTTTACGGGCCTGATGATCTTCATCGGCATTGCGGTACTGACGGTTTTCTTCGGTCAGAAAATTCCGACAAAAATGGAACCACACTCGCCGCCGCATGCGCGGACAACATAAGGAGAATACAATGAGCAATGAAAAAGAAAAAATGCACGCGCCGGGCAGCTTTGTCCTGGCGCTGATATTCTTAGCTTGGTTTGCCGTAGTGTACTTCACACAGTGGATTGCACTCAGCAAAAACTGGATTGTTTATTAATCCGCATGGATGCGCCGCTTGCGCGGCGCTTCCTTACGGAAGTTTGTTAAAATGAGCTCATTCCGCCGCCCTGTTTTTCAGTTCTTTCTCTCTCTCTTCACCCGCACTGAAACAGCGATCAACCATTTCTGGGGTGAACGTTGGAACTTTTTCTATTACCTCGGCTCACTGCCGATCATTCTGCTCTTCATACTGCTTTTCACCGGCCTGTTCATGTTTATCTATTATAACATGTCGGTGTCGTCGAGTTATGACTCGGTGAAATACATGACCGAACATGCCATGTTCGGTCGCTTCATGCGCAACCTGCACCGCTATGCTGCCGATGCAATGATGTTTTTTGTGATTCTGCACCTATTGCGCGTCCTGTTTGAGGAGAAATTCCAAAACCACCGCACGCTCGCGTGGATTACAGGTCTTGTCATTCTCATGCTGATGCTAGTGCAAGGGGTCACGGGTTACATTCTGCCGCTCGACACCACTGCGCGTTTCGTGATGGAAAAGACCTCCGAGATATTGGCCGGCCTCAAGGTATTCGGCGATACCCTGCCACGCTCGTTTTCGTCCCCCGCACTGCTCGGTAAGTGGATCATGTGGGTGATACTCATCGTGCATTTGATCATCCCACTTTTCTTTGTCCTTTTATTGTTTATTCACCTGCTACGCGTCTCGCGCGCCAGACTGTTTCCGCCGAAGCATATCACTATTGCGTTCGTCGCGATTCTGGCAGCCTATACGCTGTTGATCCCGATACCGATGGCAGGCAAGGCCGAAGCGGAAAAACTGCCGCAGCTTCTGCAACCCGACTGGTTTTATCTGTTCTTTGCGCCGGTATTTGAGAACCGCTTTAGCATTTATATCTGGTTTGCAATGGGTGCAACGGCCTTCAGCCTCTTCGCTCTGCCATGGCTGCTGAAGAAGCGCAAAATTGTCCCGGCCGCGGTCACCACCGACAAATGCACCGGTTGTGGTCTGTGCGCAGTCGACTGCCCATATCAGGCGATGCACATGGTCGAGCGCAAGGATGACAGCCATCATAAATATCTTGTTTCGATCGATACGAATATCTGCTCCGGCTGCGGCGTTTGTTCGGGTTCGTGTGCCTATGGGGCGATTTCTTTCACCAATGAAATGAAAGCGCCCGCCGCCGACATGGCAGGTAAGTGGGTGACTCTGGTTTGTCAAAGCCGTGCGCACACGTTGGGTTTAGGCGACGACCCCGGAAGCTCGCGCAGCGAGCTTCCGGAATCGTCGCATTTTTTCCAAGTCGTGCCGTGCTCAGGCAAACTCGGCGTCAGCATGGCAGAAGAAATTCGCAACGCCGGTGCGAAAGGTATCATTGTTGGGGCGTGTCCCGGTGGCGATTGCTGGTACCGCGAGGGCAATAAGTGGCTTCAGGACCGTATCGCGCAGAATCGTAAACCCGGTTTCCGCAAGATTCCTGCCGAGTTTCCGATTCTCGGCATACGCTTCACTGGTGCACAAAAGAAGGATTTTCTGCGTGTAGTGAATTCGATCGTGGCGCAGCAGACATACCGCAACAAACCGATACCCATGCGGCTGTTTGAATTCCTCAAGCCCTCGCAGTGGGCTTATTCGTTTTCTATGAGCACCCTGGCGCTCGCGGCGCTGCTGTGGATGTTCTACATGGGCTCCTCGTCGCGTTTTGGCGCAGTCACCAGCGATGCCAATGCAGCGCTGATTCGCCTCGATTTTTTTTACCAGACCGATAAGAAGACCTGTTCGCCCGACATGATTCCGCCGGGCGCGAAACAAGCCGCGCTCGAGCGCATGGCGGGGCTCGTCAAACTCGAAAATCTCACGCCCGAAGCGCGCGAGCGTATGCTCAAACAGGCAGAAGAAGGTATAGCCGGAAAATATTGCAGCCGTGCCCGCCGCCATCTCGACGTCCGTGTGCATGTCGACGGTAGCCCGATTGCCGAGAAATCTTTCGCCCCGGCAGGCTTCCAAAACGACGGTATCACTTATGTTCTCATGAAGCTCAAGACGACACCCGGCATGCACACAATTCAGATTGCGGCACATGAAAAAGACACGGCATCGCTCGGGCGCAAATTTGAATTTACAGAGAAAATGGAATTTATTCCCGGCGAAGTCAAATTGATTGACTTTGAACCGAATCAGGCAAAGTTCTTTCTGCGCACAGTTAAGCCGGCGCCAGAGAGTGCTACGGGGAAAGAATGATGCGTCTAAAAATTCATAACGTCATTCCCGCGAAATCGGGAATCCAGAGGGGAAAGTCACCCGACGGGATACCCGTTTCCGCGGGTATGACGAGCTGCATGCATAGATTCATGCTCTGTTTTCTCTCAACGATCTTCTCCTTTTCTGCCTGCAAGCCAGCGGTCGAAAAAGTTTATGAATCGAGTTTCAACCTGCGCGCCGCGCGTGAACTCGATTCGATGGGGGACGTCAATGGTGCGCGGTATTACCTGGGGCGTGCGCAGGCGGAAATAAATGCCCGCACCGAAGCCGACGATTTTTTGCGACGCATCGCCGCGCGAAAAACAAAAGCAGGCGTATGTATCGACGACAAGAAAACGGATCTCGAAATCAATCAATACCCGCGCATAAGGCATAAGCATTATTTTCAGCTCGGAGTTTGCCTCGAGTCGGCAGGAGAAACAGATAAGGCGTTGAAATCTTACAAACTTTCAGAATCCGCCGGGTCGCGGCAACCACAACTATATATTCGACGTGGCCTCCTGCTCGAAAAAACGGGGGACGTAGCCGCTGCGGCTACGGACTTTGCTCGCGCGGTCGATCTCAATCCCGAATATCCCCCGGCGCAATTGAGCCAGGCATTATTTTTTGTCCGCAATGGCAGGGGCGTCGATGCTGGCAAAATTGCCGCGGCCATTCAGACAAAAAAACCAGCCTATGCGGCAATCATTCTTGATTTGTCGCACGACAGTGAAACTTTTGCCAAAGTATGGCGGCAGTCAAATTCAGGAGTAACCAAATGACGGGGAACGGTTCAAAACGCCTGTGGGCACTGCGACTCACCGGCATTCTGCTCATGTGTGCTTCGGTCTATATTGCATGGTATACCATGAGTGCAGACAAGCCGCGCGACTTCTGGAAAGAAAAAATGAACCCGCGGCGTAGCAATATCACTGAAATACAGGGCGAGTTTGAAGACCAGGATGGAAAAAAAGTATCACTGAAAGATTTTCAGAACAAACAGGTGATAGCCACGTTCGTTTTCAAAGACTGTAACATGTCGTGTCCGCTGATCATGAGCGACCTGAAATTTTTCGACGCGGAAAATCCTACTTTTAAAGACAACGGGGTGTTTCTCGTGTTCACATTCGAGGATCACAGAGGAAAAGGTGGGGAGCTCAAGGATTTTCTGAAAAAATACCGCATCGCCGGCGACCACTGGCGCGTACTGACTTCAGACGCGAAAACGATTCGTAAGCTCGCAGACACTTTTGAGCTGCAATATAATAAAGGCGAAGATGGCAACTACGTCTATATGCATACCAACTTCTATGCGGTGGCCGACAAGACCGGCAAGGTCAAGCGCGAGTTTCGCGGCATGGAGCCCAATAAGGCAAAGTTTGTCGGTGAGATCAGGGACGCGTTGTGATTAAAAAGAACAAGATCACTTACGGTATTCTGATCCTGGGCATTTGGGCACTTTTCGCCGCGAATGGCATTAAGGATTTTTATTTTGAAATGAAACTCAAAGCGCGAGGCGAGGTCATCAGTTATTCGACGCTGGCAGAATTCTGCGGCTGGACAGGCGACAAAAAACCAGGCGAAAGTGACTTTGACTACAGCTGGCGTTCAGCACGCAATATGTTTTCGGCCGTGATGACCATGAGCTTTCTCTCTGTGCTTTTTTTCGGTCTGGTATTTGGGTCAATTATGGGGCTCTTCTATCTGGGTGGCGCATTTAGAGAGGAAGCATGAAGATATCGACGAAAATCTGGATACTCGTCACGCTGGTGCTGTCGCTCGCCGCACTCGCGATCAAGCTCTACTTTCTGCCGGCGGCTGAACGTTTCTCGCGACTCACCGTCGAAGAGCAGATGGTGCGCGACATGGAATCGTTCGAGAAAATTCTCGGGGTAGTTGTGACTGCCGCCAAAGGTGACAAAGAATATGTGCGTCGAGCGTTCTCCGCGATACATGCCGACAAGTCGATTCCGATTGAATTCAGGCGCAGTGAGTTTCTACACCGGCAATTCGGCCGACGCAAAGACAAAGAACCCAAAAATGAATTCGAGGCATTGGTTCTCTCGTCCGGCAATCCGCAGTTTCGCACGACGGACAAGTTTATTGAATATGCATACCCGCTGAAGGCGCAGGGTGTCTGTATGGGCTGCCATGTCGATACGGCGGGCAAATCGATACCCTTTGGCTCACCGGTGGGGTTGGCTGTCCGTCGTGTGCCGCTCACGGCGGTGACCGATTCGCGCATTGCCTACTTCACGCTCGATCTGTTCTGGGAGAATTTTGGTTTGGTGCTTGTCTCTGTGCTCTTGGTTCTGCTGCCGATCTTTTTGTGGATACTCAGACCCATTCGGCTCATGGCCGAAGAGAGCGAACAGCTGCTGAAGGCCGTGGACGAACAGGGCGAAAGCGATGCAGTCACTGAATTTGAGCTCACCAGCCACAGCAAAGATGCTGACGAGCTGCATGCGATACAGAGACTGATAAAATATGCCAGACGTCGAATCTCAAAATAAGCCCGTTGCCCGCTGGCTGATCGGCTGCGCTTTGCTCGTATTCTGCATCGTGGTCGTAGGCGGCATCACGCGCCTGACGCGTTCAGGACTGTCGATCGTCGAATGGAAACCGATCGCAGGCACATTGCCGCCGATGGGTGACTCAGAATGGAATGCCGAATTCGCGAAATACCGCGAGACCCCCGAATACAGACTTGTGAACCGGGGTATGCAGCTTGCCGAATTCAAAAATATTTTTTGGTGGGAATACATCCACCGCGTGCTCGCGCGCCTGATCGGTGTGGTGTTTCTGCTGCCGTTTCTGTGGTTTCTCATACGCAAACAGATTCGCGGCTTTATGGCGGGTCGGCTCGCGCTGATTTTCTTGCTCGGCGGCGCGCAGGGCTTTCTCGGCTGGTACATGGTCAAGAGCGGTCTGGTGAAAGACCCGCATGTCAGCCACCTGCGGCTCATGAGTCATCTGCTCTTGGCAGTGCTGCTCTACGGCACGATGCTCTATACCGCGTGGCAGTTTTTGCACCCACAGGCAGAGACAAGAAAAAGCAAAGTCGGATGGCTCAATGTACTGACGACTTTTGTCCTGTTGGGCAGTGGCGCGCTTGTCGCCGGGCTCAAGGCCGGCAAAATGTATAATACATTCCCGCTGATGAACGGCAGTTATTTTCCACCGGGGATAGAACTGCAGTCTCCGTTTCTGAGTAACTTTATCGATCACCCGGCGATTGTGCAATTCATCCACCGCAACATTGCCTATTTTCTGGGATTGCTGATTGTCGTTCAGCTCTACATCCGCCGCAGCGAAATTCGTTCAGCGAAATTCAGACACCCGCTGGTGGCGTTTTTTGCCGTTTATCTGTTGCAGGTACTGTTGGGTGTATTGACATTGGTGCATTTGGTGCCCGTGTCGCTCGGCGCTCTGCACCAAGCGAATGCGATGCTGCTGTTCTCGGCGGCGCTCTATGTGATGCAAACTACCCCCCGAATAAATTCGGGGGCTAATTTGAAAGAGCAGAAAGGTGAACGCTGAATTACCGTTAGTCTATTCGTGCTCGGGCTGTTCGTCGGCGGCACAGCTGGCGAACTCATTGGCGATTCGCCTTGACCGCGACGAGCACGCCGAGATGTCATGCATCGCCGGCGTCGGCGGTGGGGTAAAATCTCTGGTTCGTGTGGCACAGAGCGGCAGGCCGATCATCGCGCTCGACGGCTGTCCATTGGTCTGTGTTGAACATTGTCTGGGACGGCACGGTGTGGTCGCGAAACACCACTTGGTGCTGTCTGAATTTGGCATCGAAAAGAAGAAAAAGCATCTGTTCAGCGAAGACGAGACGGACGCAGCCTACATCTGCCTGAAACAGGCTTTACGTATTGGGGATAATCACGTTTAGGTGGCGGTGCCACCTAAACGTGATTATCCTTACCCTCCATGGCAATCAAGTCCACTATTTTCAAAGCCGACCTGCAGGTGAACGACACCGACAGAGATTATTACGAGCTGCACAAGTTAACGCTGGCTCGCCATCCCTCAGAAACCGACGAGCGCATGATGCTGCGCCTTTTGGTGTTCGGCAAACACGCGCACGAGTACCTCGAGTTTGCCGGTTCCATTAGTACAGAAGAAACCCCCGCACTGTGGAGAAAAAATCTTTCCGGACAAATCGAAGAATGGATCGAACTGGGGCAACCCGATGAAAAAAGAATCCGTAAGGCGTGCGGGCGCTCGCGGCAGGTTTTTATCTACTGTTACGGTCTGCACAAAGCGAAGCCCTGGTGGCAGGGCATAAAATCCTCACTCGAACGCTTCGACAACCTGCACGTGCTGTTCTTGCCCGACGAGCAGATCAAACCGCTGGTGGCGATGGCAGAGCGCACGATGCAGTTGCAGTGCATGATACAGGATAGCGATGTTTCTTTTTCCGATGCAGAGCGTGAGACCACGATCACTCCCGAAATCTGGCTCGAACCCAAAGCGCGTGGCTGAAATCAGCGCACTCTGTTCAATCGGTACGTCTTCTCGTCGGCGATGAGCACCTGTTTTGCGACTAGCTGGCCGAACACACGGCTGACTGATTCGGGGGTCAGGTCGAGCAGCGCCGCTATCTGGTTCTTGGGTATATCGAGCGTGACCGCGTTTTTATCGGCCCCCAGGGATTTCAGGTAATCGACAATGCGCGTCTCGGCATTCTTGAGTGTGAGATTTTCAATCTTTTCTTTCAAGTGGGGTATCAGGCGCATACTTTTCTGCAGGAAAAAGCTCTGGATCATCTCTTCAGTCAGAATCAGTTTTTTTAGCCGGTCATACTCGAATGAAATTACGCAACCGTCCGTCAGCGCGACGCATGAAGCAGGGTACGTACCGCCCAGAAAGAGTGGTCCGCCGGCAATCATCTCACCCGGGCGAAATATATGCATAATCGTTTCTTTCCCTGCATCGCCGATCAGGAAAATCTTGAATTGGCCCTCTACAACAATAAATGGGCCCTTGTAAGCATCACCGTCGCGAAAGACGCTTTGCATTTTTTCATAGCGGCGATAGTGAGACACAGCGCGCAAATTCTGCGCTTTTTCTTCTGGGAGTCCTTGAAATTCGATGGAAGTCATTGTGGTAGCAGATGGGATAGTATCAATGCGCGTTACTCGCAGCAAATACAAAAATAAGTTGCCAAAATTGATAAAAATCAATGCGCAAATGTTAAGCCTTTTGCGTTCTTGAAAAACTATAGGCAACGGTCGTCACAGTTCAGGCGAAATAGTAGACATTTTTCGTTATCTTGAATGCGCAACATGCATTGGTCATAATTTACGGCGCATTTCTGGATGCAGCTTGCCTTGTCTGCACACGCCGCGCATAATAACAAGGCGAGTCCACAAAGCATCGAAAATGGTTTAGACATGCCAGTGGATAGTGCAGTCGATTTCTTTCCACCGGCGATCAAAAATCGGTTTTCCTGAAGGGATGGGGAGAACTGGCCGGGTTTTTTCCGCTCGCATTACTTGACTTAAATCAAGGTGTTTGTGTCTTGCCGGGTCTATATATGCCAGCAGGTATGGATGTGCAGCCCAAATACGCGAAGTTGGTTCTGGCTCTAGTCTTGCTCCCTTTGTGCGGTATTTTCCCTCAGGAAGGTGCTGCTGCACAGCAGCCGGCTGCTGACGAACTTCCGGCCGCAAAAGCCAGTAGAATTAAGCCCGTTATCATCACCGGCTCGCGTAATCCTGAACGCCCGGAAGATGAGGTAATCATGGTCGAGACCATTTCAGGGGAATACCTCGCCGATTCGGGCAGCAGCAATATGGCCGATGCTCTGTCTTATCAACCTGGTATGTATGTTTCGTACGACGCCGCAAAAGGAGAGACCGTGCAGATGGGTGGCCTGCCGCCCGATTACAGCCTGATTCTGATCAACGGCCGCCGGGTGATCGGCAAAAACGACGGCGCCACGAATCTTAGCCGTCTCAATCTTACGGATATTGATCGCATCGAGATCGTAAAAGGCAGCTCTTCGGTTATCTACGGCTCCGAAGCGATCGGCGGTGTGGTGAACATCATCACGCGACCTGTTGCAGCGCCGTTTGAATACAAGGTCGCGGCCGGCGGGGGCGAACTCGGCAAGCTCAACGTCGACGCGATGGCGGGCAACAAGATTGGCATTTTTAGCAACAAGGTGGATGGATCATTCAGACAACTGGAAAAATACGGCATTTCGTCGGCTGACCCGAAACTCGCAGGCAGAGGCTTCGGCAACTGGCAGGTGTTCGACCAGATGCAATTTCAGGTATCGAAAAACTGGGAAATCGGCGCAGACATGCTGGGCGTGCACCGGCGCGAAAGCGGGGTCAACCGCAGCGGCACGGCATACCTCAATGAAAACAAAGAGAGCCAACTTACCGGGGGCACGCTCTATTCGCGCAGTAAGCTCACCGAGGCACAGCAGCTGAATGTCGATGTTGGCTATTCGTATTTCTTTGACCGTTATTTTCAGGATTTTGTGAATCCGGTGACGAAAGACGTTACCACAGATACCAAAGAATTCTACGGTAGTTCTCTGGTGCACTATAACTATAACTGGATGCAGAATCAATCTCTGACCCTGGGCACCGAAAACATCTGGGAAAGAATCGACAGCGACCGCATGCAGGTCACAAGCCCCGGCACGGTGCCGACGCGCGAGCGCACGCGCAATGCACTCTACGCTGAAAACAAATGGGTCATATTACGGGACTGGAACCTGATTCTGCAACCAGGTGTGCGCTATGATTTGACGAGTACCTCGCACGATGCTGTATCGCCCCGCCTCGGTGCGCGCATCGATCCGGTCAAAGATATCACTCTGAAAGCCGGTTATGGCTGGGGTTTTCGCGCTCCTACACTCAAAGAGATGCACTATGACTTTGTGCAGGGTACGACGCGTATTCTCGGCAACAGCGACCTCAGACCCGAAGTATCGCGGTCATACAACGCGGGTATTGAATGGCGGGCAATGCAGCGGCTGACTTTTTTTGTGAACGGCTACTATCACCAGATCAGCGACAAGATCAACCGTGTACTCGACCGCATGGTTGGCGCGTCGCAGTACTTTGTGCACACGAACGTCGATGCGGTCGAAAGCACGGTCGGTGAGCTCGGCAGCGAATTCCGTTTTCTTAAATACTTCAGCGTCAAGACCGGCTATGCGTACACCGAAGCGCGCGACCGCACCAGCGGCCGCACGCTCGATGGTCAGGCCCGCCATACGGGTAGCGCAACCTTTGCGTTCACTCACCACCGCCTTGGCCTTAAACTATCGCTGAGTGCATTTGGGGTGGGAGAAAGACCGTTCTATAACAAGAACACGAAACTGACCGAATACCGCAGCCCTTACACTGATCTGCAAATCCGCGTCAGCAAGAGCGTGGGGTTCAATACGTCAGTTTTTATCAGTGGTGAAAACCTCACCAATGAATATAACGAGAGTACGCTGGTGCGTCCCCCGCGTTCTTTTTGGGCAGGTGTGACGATCCAAAATTTCTAAAGGCTATTATGCGAAACTACACAATAACGTACGGAAGAATAAAAAAGGAGAAAAAGATGAAAAACAATTTAATTAAATTGCTTTCGCTCTCTTTGTTCTCAGCAGGCCTTCTGCTGAATTGCAAAGAGAAGGCGCCGGCAGTTGCCCAGTTTACGGGTCCGGGCAAGGCCCTTTTCGAAGAGAAAGGCTGTCTTGGTTGCCACGGTTTTGGCAGTGGCGACAAGCCAACGGGTCCTGACCTGCTGGGTGTGACACAGCGTAGGTCAAAAGAATGGCTCGCCAAGTGGATAAAAGATCCCGCGGCGATGCTGAAAACGGACAAGGACGCACAGGCGCTGTTGAAAAAATTCAACAATGTTCCTATGCCTGGTCTGGGCCTGACTGACGCGCAGAGCAACGACATCGTCGCGTATCTGGCATGGATGACAGAGACCGGTGGTGGCGCGAAGGCTCCATTTGTTCCGTTGTCTCAGGCTGAATTCGACAAAGGGAAAGATATCTTCTTCAATCGCTGCTCGGGCTGCCACGGCGCACAGCGCTGGGGTGCCACAGGTCCATCTTTGTTGCCTGAAAGCCACATCGTAGCTGCGAAAGAAGTCAAAGGCGGAGGTACCAGGTCAAAGGGTACGGAAGCGCTCGAAGCGATTCTCTACAATGGTACACCAGCTGGCATGCCACCGTGGGGCAAAGAAGGCATACTCTCCAAAGAAGAGATCAACCTGATGGCGCGTTTCGTGCAGATGACCCCGCCGACGATTCCAACACTGGATCTGAATGAGATGAAGAACCGCTGGAAACTTCACGTTCCCGTGGCTGATCGGCCAAAAACTGACGAATCAAACGGCAAATTCAAGAATTACTTTGGCGTCGTGTTGCGCGATGCTGGCAAGGTGGCAATTCTGGACGGCGATACAAAAGAAAAACTGGCGATCATAGAAACCGGTTTCGCTGTGCACATTCTGCGCTCGTCGCATTCTGGCCGCTATTTCTATTCGATCGGTCGTGACGGAAAAGTGACGCTGATTGACCTTTGGTACAAAACACCGAAGATGGTCGCAGAAGGCAGAACCTGCTGGGATGCCCGCTCGATCGACGGTTCAAAAGCACACGGCTTTGAAGACAAGTATGCAATCATCGGTTGCTACACTCCGAGCCAGTACGCGATCATGGATGGCCAGACGCTCGAACCGATTTCGGTGACAGATGTCTCGAACGCGAAAGATTTTGCTACAGGCAACAAACTGCCCGAAGTCCGCGTTGCATCGATCGTCGCCTCCGAAAAAGAACCGTTTTGGGTGATCAACCTGAAAGAAGCGGGCTGGGTTTACCTGGTCGATTATACCGATCCGAAAAAGCCGAAAGAAACCAAACTTAAAGCTGATAACTTCTTGCATGACGGTGGTTGGGTGCGGTTGCCTGGCTCTGACGAGCTGCGCTACTTTCTCGTCGCCGCGAACGGTAAGAATCGTGTCTGCGTTGTCGACGTGAAGCTGAAGACCGTGCAGCAACCATGCATTCTGACCGACAAGGTGCCACACCCGGGCCGCGGAGCCAACTTCGTGCATCCCAAGTATGGTCCTGTGTGGGCGACGCCACACATCGGGGCAGCATCGATTTCACTCATCGGTGTAGATCCTGCGAAACATCCACAATATGCCTGGAAAGAAGTCGAACGCGTCAAGATCAAGTCAGCCGGTTCATTGTTCGTCAAGTCGCACCCGAAATCGAACAATCTGTGGTTTGACATGCCGCTGTCGTCGCAAGCAGGTGTGAACGGCGAGCTGGGAGTCTACAATATCAAGACCGGGCAGATCAAGTACATCACGGCAAGTCCGAAGCGCATTACCCACATGGAGTACAACGCGCAAGGCACTGAAGTCTGGGTGTCAGGTTGGCTCGAAGGCACAATTCTTGTCTACGATGATGCGAGCACCAATCTGGTCAAATCTATCAAGGAAAGCTGGGTGCAGACGCCGACAGGCAAGTTCAACGTGACCAACACAAGTAAAGATATTTACTGAGTTTTCGACTCGGACATATCTGATTGGCAAGAGCCACCCCATTGGGGTGGCTCTTTTTGTACCGCCCAATTGACTGAAATCAAGGTAATTTTTAGCGGAAGGGTTTAGATGCTAACGGTTGACACCGTCTGCTGGGTTTATTCTCACGCAGGTGTCACTGGAGGACTAATGAAACTGAGAAAATCTCTTATCCTGGGGGCCGCGGTTGCCTTCATCGCGATAGGCTGTGGAAAAAAAGAAGAAAAAGCCGTACTAACCCATGCACCTGAGGTGCCACCGCAGCTCAATCGCAGCGGCAATGCAAAGGTGATCATTGAGCTCGAAACCAAAGAACTCAAAGGCCGTCTGGCCGATGGCGTCGAATACACATTCTGGACATTTGGCGGTACGGTACCCGGCCCGATGATCCGCGTGCGCGAAGGCGATGACGTCGAATTCACGCTCTCCAACCACCCCACGAGCAAAATGCCGCACAATATTGACTTGCATGCGGTAACCGGTCCCGGTGGCGGCGCTGCTGCGTCTCTGACCTCACCCGGTCACAGCTCTAAATTTTCGTTCAAAGCGATTGCACCAGGTCTTTATGTCTACCACTGCGCGACAGCGCCCGTCGGTATGCACATCGCGAACGGTATGTACGGCCTGATTCTGGTCGAACCCAAAGGCGGATTGCCTTCGGTTGACAAAGAATTTTACGTGATGCAGTCTGAGTTCTATACAAAAGGTAAGAATGGTCAGACCGGTCTGCAGCCCTTTGATATGAACAAAGCTCTCGACGAAAAACCCGAGTACGTTGTATTCAACGGTTCCGTCGGCTCCATGGTGGGCGACAAGGCGCTTAAAACCAAAGTGGGCGACAAAGTGCGCTTCTTTATCGGTAACGGCGGTCCAAACCTTGTATCATCGTTCCACGTGATCGGTGAAATTTTTGATAATGTATATACCGAAGGCGGTACTGAAAAGAACCAGAAAAACGTGCAGACCACTCTGGTGCCCGCCGGTGGTTCAGCCATCGTCGAATTCAAGATGGATGTACCCGGCAATTACGTGATCGTCGACCACTCGATCTTCCGTACGTTCAACAAAGGTGCATTGGGCATTCTGAAAGCAGAAGGCGAAGCCAACACAGCGATCTACTCAGGCAAACAGGCTGACACCGTTTACCTCGGCGAAGGCGGTGCAACGCAAACAATGCCTGCTGTTAAAGATGTCAAGGCTCCGGCTAAGACCAAAGAAGAGCGCATTGCTGAAGGTAAGCGTATCTATGCTTCGACCTGCCAGGCTTGCCACATGAACGAAGGCCAGGGTGTACCCAAAGCTTTCCCACCGCTCGCCAAGTCTGACTATCTGAACGCCGACAAAACGCGCGCGATCAAGATTCTGCTCGAAGGCAAATCGGGTGCGATCACTGTTAATAAAGAGAAATATGACAGTGTGATGCCAGCTCTGGGCCTGAACGATGAAGACATCGCCAGTGTTCTGACCTACGTGCTGAACACCTGGGGTAACTCAGGCGGAGTCGTGTCTCCGGGTGAAGTTGCCGGCCAGCGAGGTGGTCATTAAAGAGGGGGCCACGGCCCCCTGCCTGCGGCCGCCCGGCCGCGCCGGGCTCGCCCACGGCATTGCTCACGCAATGCCGCAGGCGACCGGTTCTCCCTCACGGTCGAACCTGCCCTCTGCTGGGCGGGCCTTCGGCACCCCCTGTTTAGGCACCAGGCATGCAGCGAAAAAAGTTTTCGCCGCATGCCTGATGCTCTTAACTTCTGCGGTCTACAGCAAAGACATGGTCAGAATTTCTGCGGGCAGTTTTCGCCCCTTTGACCTGAAAAAAGAACAAAAGGCTGTGCGTGTTCCGCAGTTTTACATCGATACTTATCCCGTCACCGTCGTCGAATTCGCGGCTTTCGTGCAAAAAAATCCCGATTGGAAAAAAGAAGCTGTGCCCGCGATTAAGGGAGACAGCGGTTATTTGAAAGGTGTCGATCTTGCCAACCCGCCGAAAAAAGCCGTGATGACGCAGGTCTCATGGTACGCCGCGCGCGCCTATTGCCGCGCAGAGGGTAAACGCCTGCCGACGCTCTATGAATGGGAATACGTCGCCACATACAATAAGTGGGATGCAAAACCGCAGGTAAATGCCGGCATTTTGGCATGGTTCGGTAAACCCAATGACATGTCGCAGAGCGGATTTATCGACACGGGCCTCGTGAGTCCGCAGGGTGTGCATGACCTGCATGGCCTGATCTGGGAGTGGGTCGACGATTTTAATTCATCGACTGTTACCGGCGACTCGCGCGCCGACACCGATTCCGAGTCGAACCTGTTCTGTGGAGCATCCGCGCTCTCGGGCAGCGATTTGAGAAACTATGCCACATACATGCGCTATGGAATGAGAAGTTCACTGAAAGGAAACTACACCGGTCACAACCTCGGCTTCCGGTGTGCCAAGGACACCAAATGAAACTAACGTATTTTATTTTAAGGGGGTGGTTGCACCACCCCCTTAACAACCCCCGCGTCTGGCTGCTCGCGGCAGCGCTTGTGCTAACAAGCAGCTGTAAAAAGACGGTCGATCCACATGCCGAACACCAGATGTCCGCCGGGCAGGCTTCCGGCGCTTCGCTCTACCAGTTCCATGACATGTTCACCGACCAGAACGGTAAGCAGATGATGCTGCACCAGATGGAAGGCAAGTATGTGGTCGTGGCAATGTTCTATGCCACCTGCACGGCTATTTGCCCGCGCATTGCGGCAGAGATGTTGCGCCTGGAGAAAAATCTGTCTTCATCACAACGTGCGAATACACGATTTGTGATGATCTCTTTCGACCATGAACGCGACAATCCGGCGGCGCTGCAGAAATTTATCTCTAAGATGAGATTAACAGATTCATTCACTTTGCTGACCGGCAAGCCCGATGCGATTCGCGAAGTGGCGGCGGCCCTGGGGGTGAACTATAAAAAACTCGACGACGGTGAATATTCACACTCGTCATTGTTTACTCTGCTTTCGCCCAAAGGGGAAATTGTTCTGCAGCACGCCGGTTTGAGCGTCAATGTCGAATCCTTTAAGGCTAAGATCGGTCAATAAGGGGTACATAGGCACAAGGCATTGCCGATAACTCTGGACGAGTTGTCCGGCAGGGAGAGGAGGAACAATGAACCGACTGGAATGGAATGTGCAGTACAGTGTAGGTGTACCGAAGATAGACCAGCAGCATGCATACCTGTTTGAGCTGGCGCACCGTCTGGCCAAACATGCCGGCGACGAACATGCGAAAGCAATCATCGCTGAAACTATTGCCGAGCTGCATAAGTACGTCGATACCCATTTTGCTTATGAAGAGGGTATCATGGAAAAGGCACATTATGAGCATATCGAGGAGCACCGTAAGATGCACGAACTGATGCGTACCCGGCTGGGTTTACTGACCGCGCAATTGAAAGAAGGTGTGCTGAAGCGCCATGATCTCATCGAGTTCATGGAGAGCTGGCTGACGGAACACATCATCATGGAAGATATGCGCTATATTCCTGCAGTTTCTGCGATGCCGCAGTAGGGCATAGCAGTTTTCGGAAACTGTTAGCACACTTTTTTCGCTTTGATTGACCTGTATCAAGGTTGCGTGTCTGGTAATTTATTATTATCAATAGCATGCATCGCCTACCTGTTTTCGCCACAGCCTTTCGTATTTTTTTTCTCGCCTGCGCACTGCACGCCACCGCGGCAATCGCGCTCTGGCTGCTGAAGTTGCAGGGACTCGATCTTCTGCCGACGAACGCGGCGTCTGTTTTCTGGCATACCTATGAAATGGTGTTTGGTTTCAGCCGGGCCGCAATTTTCGGCTTTCTATTCACCGCCGGCCAGCACTGGTCGGGTAAATTTCTGCTCGGTGGCAGTTCTGCGCTGGCGCTGTTCTTGCTGTGGTTTATCGGGCGGCTGGCCTTCTTTCTACCACCGGCACTGGCGCCGATTGCTTTTGCGGCAGACCTTGCCGCGAGCCTGTTTGCTTTGTGGCGGATGCGCGCGTTTATGGGAGCGCAGCAGAAGCACAATCACGCCGTCGTGTATCTGTTCGTCGTCTATTTGCTGGCCCAGATCTGGGCCGTTGCCGGATTGTATATTCCCGTCGCAAGCGAGCACTTTATGCATGCCGTGCGGCTGGGGCTTGTTACTGTTGTATTCTTTGTCGCTCTGATCGCCGGGCGCGTGCTGCCGTTTTTTGCTTCGGTGGTGGTGCAGGGTGCCAAACC
>Ga0154020_10003403_pt1 | contig 19154 bp, 12 predicted proteins | sample Klosneuvirus_201_FD_109709 | JGI IMG/M metagenome (GOLD analysis project Ga0154020, IMG submission 109709) | Active sludge microbial communities from wastewater, Klosterneuburg, Austria - Klosneuvirus_20160825_MG | ecosystem: Engineered > WWTP > Aerobic digester > Activated sludge | place... | reverse complement strand
TTTCTTGATGATTTTCTAACCATTCTTGTAGTTGAACACACAACGCATGAATATAATCTGGATGGTCATAAAAAGATTGAATCCACTTTATTTGAGGAATCACCCACTCTTGGCGCAAATGGGTCATTACGGCTTCTAAAGAAGACCCTGTAGTAGAAGACGCATATTGTGGATACAGCGGTAATATGGTGATGCGATCCACACCTTGATTTTTAAATTCGGCCAACGCCTGCGCAATACTTGGATTGCCATAACGCATTGCAAACAGCACCTCTGTGTGTTTGAGCTGTGCTTGCAAGGCACGTTGTTGGCCTTTTGTATGAATCAAAAGAGGAGCACCTGCCTGCGTCCATATTTTTTGATAAGCTTTTGCGCTTTTTTTGGGACGCCAAGGTAAAATAATTAAATTAAGCAATAAAAAACGAGCCCATCCAGGCAAATCTATCACGCGTGGGTCACTTAAAAACTCACGTAAATAACGTCTTACATCAGACACCAAAGGGCTATCTGGTGTGCCCAAATTAATAAGCAGTAATCCTTGTTTCATAAGCTTTTTCATGTTGCTTTTGGGTCTATGCTTAAAAATTGGTCTAAGCGCATAGCCAATACGCGATGCGCTTCGTTTAAATCTTGGCTTCTAAAAAAAACAACCGCAAAAGTAGATGTTTCTGTTTCTGATAAAATGCGGTATTCTAGCACTTCGCCCAATTGCTGATACAGAGCCCTATCTTCGATGCGCAGTCCTTTTTGTCTAAATAAAGCGCTTGGCACATCCATGCAAGCAAAAGCATACACAGAATCATCTTGTTGCGATAAAATATGCGCCCAGTCTGGTTTTTTTTCTTTAAAAAAGTGTTTGTAAACGTTAATGGCGTAAGCAAATTCTGCAATTTCTGTAGTGCCCATTCCAGAAAATCTTAAAGGATTAAGTTCTATAGGAACAAATTCACCACTACTTTTAACACGTAATTCTAAATGAAAAGCAAAACGTTTAAGATCAAACGTATCTCCAAATTGTTTTAAAAAATGCATCAATGGATCGTAGTATTTTTTTATAAGCGACCTGCGTGTATAATACAAACGATCAGACGTATCTCGTTCGTTTAAAAATAAATGTTCTAAAATATTAAGAATCACAGGCTCTGATTGAGAATCAAAAAAACCATCCACCGCTAATTCTGGGCCTTGAATGTATTCTTCTAAAATAACGTATTGGCAATTAACCACATCAGTCGTGTAGTGATTTTTATACTTATCAATATCTTCTTGTAAATATCTTACTGCATTGTTCCACTCTTTGGCATTTTGAATGTGCGCAACACCAATGCTAGAAATACCGGTGGCAGGTTTCATAATTAACGGAAAAGGAAGTGTAGATACATCAATTAAACCTAAATCCTGAGTTGCTACTTGGCGAAAAAAAAATTGCGGATAACGCTTGCTTAATGCCTGTCTAAACGCAACCTTATTCTTAAAAATTTTGGATTTAAGGACACGGTCATCGTGAGGAATTAAATCAAATAACGCCGATAATGCATTTTCTGAACTGGTGAGAATAAGCGATTTATAAGCAAATTTGGGATCTTGTTCTATGTTTTTTTGATCTATTATTGTAAGCGCGGGCCGCATGGGCACGTTTAATTCACCGCTGATTAATACAGGTTCTTCTAGCTCTAAAAGTGCTTTGGTTAAATAAGGCGAAACAGAAGGTGGGGCCAAAATAATCATGATTGCAATTCCTTTGTTAACTGTTTTTCCAGTCGGGTGTGCGTTTTTCAAAAAATGCCGCAATGCCTTCTTTAAAGTCGTCTAGTTGTGCATTAATGGTAAGTTGTTGATGTAAAAAATCAATGCCATGTTCCAAATCGAGATCTTGTTGTTTATAAAAAGCACGCTTGCCCATTTGCAATACCGCACTCGAATAGTTGGCTACCGTTTGGGCATAAGCAATCGCCTGTTTTGTAAAATTTTCTTTACTTATGATTTGATTAATTAATCCGTAGTTTAAAGCTTGCGCTGCGCTAATATTTTGCCCTGTCAATACAAGCTCTAACGTGCGTTTACTACCTATATGGCGATTTAAAAGTGCCATCACCATATAAGGCATTAAACCTCTTTTGACTTCTGGCAACCCCAAGCAGGCATCTTCTCTGGCCACGGCTAAGTCGCAAGCCAACATAAGTCCCATGCCACCAGCCAAAGCCAAGCCATTCACTGCAGCAATAATGGGTTTGGGATGTTGCCTTAGCCCTAAAAATAATTGTGCAATATGTTGTCTGTTATGGTGCTGCTGCAAAAAATCATTAGGTGTTGATTGCTGCTCTGTAGCCATTGTATTACTCAAATCAGCGCCCGAACAAAATGCTTTGTCTCCTTTGCCTGTAATCATTAAACAACGGGTGTGTGGGTCTTGTTCTGCGTCTACTAGCGCTTGTTTAAGAGCTTGCATAAGCGGCACAGACAATGCATTTCTGGCGTCTTCTCTGTTGAGTGTAATAACTTTAACATATCCGTGCTGTTCTGTAATAATAAGTGACATAAGCAAGTTTTGCTAGCGCGATTAAAGCGCCATCGCAAGATCCATGATCTCTTTAAAAGAAGTCTACTATTTATTTGCAGGCATGTTTATGCTCTACTAAAGCCAAACAAGGAGCGTGTGTGCGCAGTCGTTTTGTCAAATGGATATTGTGGGGTGTAACCTCTTTACTTTTACTGAGTGTGTTGTGTGTGTCGCTGGGGCTTCGTTATTTACGCGGGCTTAATCATCAATCCCTATTATCTGTTCATGGACTAGATTGGCTTAAGAAAAACACGGGCGTGCAAATAGAAGCCGATGCCATGGATATTGATATTTGGTCTCATGTGTTGATGAAAAATGCGCGCCTTATTTATGCGCCTTCTTCTGTTTTTAAAATACAAGCCAATATTGGCTTGATAGATTTACGTTATCAAGTCGATGATTTATTAACGCCCGCAATTAAAATAACCCATGCACAGATAGAACATTTAAGCACACAGATAGATATAGGCGCCTCTATGCAGGCGACACAGACAGACTATCATGCAGAACCTTGGCCTGTGCAAATAGCTCATTTTTTAACGCATTCACCCGCACATATTTTATTAAACACACTCGATATTCAAGCATTAGATAAGGTACTGATACGATTTTACGAAGGCGAAATTAACCATGCGCCCATACGTGTGTTGCGCTTGTCTGATCCACATTTTAATTGGCATATAGAAGGTTCTTTAGACTCACATGTTTTAAATTTATCGCCGCGATTATTGATTGGACAAGACCATGCAGCCGCAAATTTAGAAATAGAAGACCAAAAAAATTCATTAACGCTACATACAGAATTTCAAATACACGAAGCATTAAGTATAATCGCTCAAGCACGTGATCAAAAATTAATAATTGATTACGTACAAGCAGTGCCATTTTTGGTACGTTTACTCAATACGCAAATAAATCACCCACAAGTGCATCGTTTATTAGAACAATATCATTTCCCCAAACGCACTTCTTTAGATGAATTATCTGTTGAGTTAATGCCAAAACCCATAAAACAACTAGAAATCAGCAATGTCGATCGTTTTTTTGTTCATTATTTAGAACAATTAAAAGTAAAAATTAAATTACAAGAGCTTCATGCTTTGGTGATTTTAATGGCGCAGGATTTTTTTAAACAGTTTGATGTGTCTTTAAATTTTAATCTATCCAATCAACCACTGCTGGATTTGCAACTTAAAAGTTTTTTAACATCCAATCATTACGAATTTGGAATTCATTTAAATACCCATATGGATTTTGGCTATTTAAATCAAGCGCCATTTAATCACCTATTTAATGGGCCCAATTCGCTTGCAAATTTGGGATTTAAATCACAATCTCAGTGGCAATTAAAAATTCCCATTGTAAAAAAAACACAACCATCAAAAGACAATTTGCTATTAGCAGAGCAAATATTGCAAATCATACCGCAATTAAAAGAGATTGATTTAAGCGGCAGCATGGATGCTTCTTTGTTGTCTATGCCCAAAGTATTAAAACCTGTTTTAGCGCGCCTGCCGGGTGTTTTTCATGTGCAACTAGATGCGCACCATTCGCCTATGCACACTCAATTTAAAACATTACTAAGTAACCCTTTATTGCAATTTAAAGAACGATCGTTATTGGTTCGTCAATCCCGTTTAAACATCAAAGCAGATATTCAGAAAGAACAACAGGATTACGAAACAAGTTTAGAAATACCCGCTTTATCGGCCACAGATTTATTTAAAGAGGTCCCTGTAAAATGGAATCAAACACTACACTGGCAATCTCGTTTAAATACAATTCAAACTAAACAAGAATTAAGTTTGGCCAATGAACGATTACTTGCATTAGAAGCACAAATCAGCAAATGGCAAACGGCACATAAAAAAGCCCATATTCACTGGCAAGCTTGGCTCAATAAACAAACGCCTGTGCCGCCACCACTGCGCAGTTTAATTTCGCCGTTGTCTTTAGACACACCGATTGAATTAAAAAGCGATGTGGATGTGTGGCAAAAAAATATTCGTCTTGATTTAGATTTGCAGTCCAAACAACAACAACTTGCTAAAATGGCAACGCTTAAAAATTTTAAAGCCCATTTGCAAACCACATTAAATATCATAACAACAGCGCCAACGCTTGATTGGGCTTGGTTAAAACCACCATACATCACAATAGAATCGGTGCAAGCAAACGCTTTTTGTGAACATTGCGAACCTTTAAATAATCAACACACACACGTGTATCCAAGTTATTACTTTGATACATTAAATTTGGGCTTATCTATTCATACACCTTTGCGTTTATCAGAAATAGAAACAACGCCAATCGTAATTGATGAAATGTTTATAGAAAATGGTCAAAAACATATCCGCATGCATATGTCTGGCGATCTATTGGCATCTTTAAAGCAAGCTCATTTAACAGGCGAATTTAATTTGCATGCGCCACAAACACAAACGATTGAGTGGCCTAATCAACCTTCTTTGCGTTTATCCGGAGATTTGCGTTTGCCTTGGCAATTAACGCGCGAAAAAAAAGATTGGATAGCATTGGCAATGCAGATGCAAATGACCAACATGCAAGTGCAATATGCAGATATGGCGTTTGTTGGAATAAATGGTGGAATGTCTGTGTCTGAACAAATCAAAATCACAAAAGACAATCAAATTCAGTTTTATAAATTAGCAGAACGCAACCCATTTAAACGAGTTGATTTTAATAAATTAAGTCCATTTTTAGATACGCATGCCATTTTAAAAATAGCGTCTATACGTGTGGGTAATCGCACACTAGGGCCACTGCACGCACAAATCTTATGCGAACAAAATTTACTTACACTAGATAGATTAGATGCCCAATTATTAAATGGCACCATGACCGGACAAGCATTTTTTAATATGCATCCTGCGTTTTATCAACTGGGTGTGCTTGGACGTATATCACAATTAGAGGTTACACAATTATTAGATAAAAAAAGTGTAATCTTAAAAAAAGACACAGAAAAAGCGTTAATATCTGCACGTTTATCTATGATTTACGACATTAATAAATCATTACTAGAAGGTCGCATGGATTTTAATCAATTAGGGAAAAGACCTTTATTGGCGTTTTTAGAATATTTAGATCCGCGTTATCAAGAAAGCAGCTTAAATCAAATAAGAACCGTATTGCAGGTAGCTTATCCTACTTATGTGGGCGCTTATTTTACGCAAGGCATGATGGATCTTGATGTAACTTTAGCGGGTATTATTAACCAAAAATACCCGACCATTCACGGTGTACCTGTCAATAGTTTTTTACATGATTTAAATGAACAAATTAAAAATGCGTTAAAAGTAATTCCACAAACACGTTAACAAAAAGGTAAATACATGACTACCTCTCATTTATTAGAAATAGGACATTTTAAATGCGCGGCTATAGATACGGGCATTCAACGCTTAGATGGCGGTGCAATGTTTGGCGTGGTGCCTAAAACATTATGGTCGCAATTAATTCCTGCAGACGAAAAAAATCGCATTCCTTTGGCACTGCGCTGTTTGTATTTAGAATCTAACGACAGACGTGTGCTCATAGATTGCGGCATTGGCGAAAAATTTAACGGCAAAATGAACACCATTTATGGCATAGAAAATACACCAGGTGGAATCACACAAGCATTAATCAATAAAGGTATTGATCCACTTACAATCACCGATGTGATTTTAACCCATTTGCATTTTGATCACGCAGGCGGCGCCACCAGCTACTGCGAACACACACAACAATATGTACCCACATTTAAACATGCCACTTATCACTTGCAAAAAAATGCACTGGCACACGCACAAAACCCAAATCCAAAAGATAAAGCAAGTTTTAGAACACAAGATTGGCAACCCTTATTGGCGCACGGTGTTTTAAATTTAATCGATGGCCCACATATGCTTTTTGAAGATATTCAGTTGATAGTCTCTAATGGACACACTGATGGTCAACAGTTAGTATTGGTGCACACAGGCCACACCCCTATTCTTTATTGCGGCGATGCCATTCCCACTGCATCACACCTGGCAGTGCCTTATGTGATGGGTTACGATCTTCATCCTGTATTAATGATGCAAGAAAAAGAAGCGCTGCTTAAACAAGCAAGCCAAGAAAAATGGATTCTATTTTACGAACATGATCCCGTGATTGCGGCAAGTCATATTACTGAAGAACAAGGAAGGTATTTAAAAGGGCAAGAAATCAAGTTTTAAAAAACTAATCAGCGTACGCAGAAGTATGAAAAATTACAACTTCTGGATCGCCATCTTGAGGTCTTAATACCGAATTTTGTGGCACGGTCATTGGTCTTGTGAGCTTTGCCTTATCTGCGTTGACAGTTAAATCAACTACAGAACTAGGCAAAGGACTGCCATTCATATCTACTAACTTATGAGCATCATAAGGTTTGCCATCTACCACAGGATTAATATAAAGCTTAAGCTTGATTTCTTTATGATTAGATGCAGCGAGATGAAGCTTGGTAGATGTTGCAGGAAGAAACACATTCGCTCGAGCAAATTCATGTTTACCACCATTCATGCTATTAAACATATCCATCAAATCAAAGTTATATTTATTATTGCTAAGAAAACGCACAGGAGGAACGCCAGCAGCTAATGCACTAAATTGATTCGCAGTTACCTTTTTCTTGATTAAAATATCTTTGTTTTGTGCGTCTTTACCTTTGCAAGACTTTATTTCTCCACTTCTAATTGTTAAAATAGAGGAATTAGCCGCTATAGAAAAAACAGCATTTTTATTTAGTGCATTAGAAAAAGTGGCCTCTTTGGGCATACCTGCAACGGTAGGATCTTGAACTGTTGCAGTAGAAGAAGGCAATATACCATCCCCTTTTTCTAATTCGATAGTTGTATGATCAAAAGAACCGGCATGGGGAACACAATCAGGAGCCGCCGTATTATTGTTAAATTCCCAAATATTATCCGAATTTCTTTTCATTCTATAACCACCAAACTTCACTCTAAAATATTGTGCATAACCCGGGGCCAATTGTACGTTTTCTGCATTTTCTGCTACCATGCTTAAAAAGCTGCCCATATCATTAGATTTAAGTTTGTAATCTGCGGTTGGTGCTTCGCCGTAATCTAATTGCAATAATTTTTGAACACCTGTTCCATTTTTGGGATCAAAAAATACTTCTGAATAACGTAAATTCACCAAAGGTTTGCCCATATCAACTGTGCCATCTGTATTTCTTTGATAAGCAGCCGCACCAGAATAGGCGGCATCATCCACTGCAAAAAGAAGGGTAGGTTCGTCACTTCCAACTAATTTTACAGGTTGACTTAACTTAACCAAAATTTCGCTGGCCACATTACCTACAAAACCAGACGAATCTTCTGCGCGACCACGTCTTAAAGCGTAATCTGCGGTAATTGCAGGATTGGTTGCCGTGGGTAGTGCAGGTTTCACATAAAAACCCATGCCGTACAAAGAGATGTTGCGCGCAGCATCCACATGCGACGCAGCAGCGCTAAAACCACCAGCCACAAAATATTCGGCGCCTTCTTTCCAAACAACGCCTTCTTTAGGGGCAATGGTGGCCACAGTGCCAGAAGGATCCAAACTAATGGTTAAATTTTGATTATAAGTGCCCATGTTCACAGCAGGTGTTAACAAAAATGTTTCACCATCAAACACGGCCGTAGAATCGTTTAATACCCCTATTTCATCGTTTTTAATTTGGTGCGGATAATTATTTATCACCCCAACAACAGCGCTTGCCAAATTAACGGGTTGATTAAAAATAATGCGAATAGGTTCGTTTGATGCCAATGCAGATACAGGCGCTGTCCAAGTTTGATCTTTGGATTTTTCAGGCAACGCAGATACAGGTATTATTTCTTCTATGGCACGTGCATTGATTAAATTGGTAGACACAACACCAAAAGGATCCAGCATCCGTGCATCAAGAATTAATGGTTCGAGTGACACATTATAAGCACCTGCTCTTATCCTGGTGGCATCTACTAGTTCTGGTTTTTCTTGCAAGTACCCACCCGCAAAAGGACTTACCACTACACGAATATTAAAGCTGCTTGGTGTAATGGCCACCATATTGCTCACATCTGGCATACCAGCAAAGCTCACCACACCATTTTTAGTTTTGCCAGATAATGTTACAATGCCTGCAGGAAGCGCTAAATCGTTTACCGAAGAATTAGCCAATTTAACTAAATAAGTAGGCACATCGATTTGCACATAAGTATCGTCTGGTGCTAAAAATATACCCTTTGTATCTGTTTTTTTGTGACTCCCTGTGACTGTTAAATTGAGTGTTTTAGTTTTTTTAAGCAAATAAACAGTGCCTATAAATTGAGTTGGGTTATCCACCACCAAATTCATAGATCCCGAAGTATTTTGCAACTTAAATGTATCCGATGCAGGCATGTAAGCATCGTTACTAATCGACCAAACAAAATCACCAAATGGGATATAATTTAAAGTTACATAGCCAGACTCATCGGTCTTGGATTTAACGGCAGGCTGGGCCACCAACTTGCCTTTATTGTCATAGACTGGGCGGCTTACATTAATTTGGAATTCTTGATCTTTAATGGGCGCGCCTGTTGCTGCATCTTTAATTAAAAGCTGCACAGAGCCTGTGGGGCTAGACGGTGCCTCTTTGGTTACTTTACTTACTGGAATAGCACCATCTGGAATACCATCTCTATCCGCATCAACAGCAACAGCAGAACCTACTGGAACTTGTCCAGAACCTGCTAATTTGGCATCTTGGCACGCAGCCAAACCCAAAGCAGCCATGGCCACAATTGAATAATATTTAAATTTCATAGGATTAAATTGCTCCTTAATTTTTTAATCTATTAATACCACACACTAATTATGCAAAAACATGCTAGGCTCAGCGGCATCTTCTTTACGTAATTCAGATCCCTTATTTACTGTTACTGGACGATTACGTTTTGCCGTATCCGCATTAATATCTACACTAATAATCGAAGGTGGCAATGGATTGCCATTTAAATCAACCACTTGATGCAAAGTATAAGGCTTGCCATCCACAATAGGATTGATATAAATTTTCATTTTTAGTAGTTTAGAGCCCGCAATGTAATTTTTGGTGGTTTCTGTACCTTTAAATAAATATCTTCGATCAAGATCCAAATTCCAATTCAAATTAGGATTTACGTACTCCTTTTTTTGTCTTTTAAAGGAAAAATCAGAATTGATAGGAAGTTTTTTATTTACCAAGAGAGTTCCATCGGCCTTTCTACAGTTTACAAGTGAATTCATTCCGATCGTAGAAATCGTGGGTACGTTTTCTAAAGAGGTAAAAACACCAGCATTATTATAACCTAAAATCATTAAAATTTTACCTTCGGATTCATTACTAGGTATCGTTGCCGAAGCCGACGGAAGAACGCCAATCGGCCAGGGCATTCCTGCAGAGTCAAGATTAGGATTAAATTCTGGGTAAGAGTAAGAAGAAGCAAAATCTGCTTCACAACCATCTCCTGCCGGATTTGCTTTATAGGCGTATACATCAACATAATCATTATACTTTGGTTGTCCACCAAATTTAAACTGAAAATAGCGACTAGACCCACTGGTTAATTGCGTGGCGGCAGATTGTTTTTTGGCAATTTTAATAAACTGTCCCATATCTGATTCTTTAAGTTTGTAATCTTCTTTTGGACATTCACCAAAATCTAATAAAATTTCTTTTTTAACCGTGCCATCGGCTAAATTCGAGTAAACTTCGTGTGTGGATTTATTTTCAAATGGTTTGCTATAATCGATTGTGCCGTCTGCAAAACGAGGTTTTACCGCAGCGCCAGAATAAGCAGCACTATCCACACAAGCATAAAGATAATCTGCTCCACCTAATGCTTTTATTGGTTGGTTTAATTTTAAAAGCACCTTATCGTAAACGTTATTTATATCAGCGCTGTCATCGGTTGTGTACTTTCTTAACAATTGAAACTGTGCAGTTGTTTTATCTAAGGCTTGTGGCTGTTCTACATAAAAACCTTGCGTTGTTTCGTAGCCACCAAATTTATACACAGGATTAATACCGCCTACGTTTTTATAAGCAGATGTAAACGCACCATATACAAAATAAGAAGCGCCTTCTTCTGGCCATCCAGTCGTAGGTTTAATCGTTAAAATTCGGCAAGAAGGATCCAAAGACAATGCCAAATTGGTGGTTTTGGGTGTGGCATAATTTTCATAAGAAAAACTAGCCGCAGAGGTTAAAGACAAATCTTCGTCTGCAAATAACAACGTAGAATTATCGTATTTAAAATCGGTATCACCATCGCCAATTTGATGAGGATAATCATTTAATACGGCAAACTGGCCAATTGGCATGTCTTTGTCGTCGCAGCCACCGGGATTACTGCTTGCGTCTGTGCCGCGTGATGTAGCCAAAGGTTGATTAAAACGAATTTGAATAGCGCCGTCTTTTTTAAGCGCATCCACAGGCTTGCTAATGCCTGCCTGTGCCAAAATTAAATTGGAATATTCAACTGTTAAATCTTTGACTTCTGTAATAGACAAACGCATGGGTGTTAAAACCAATGCAAAATTACGTGCAATTAAGGTAGTCGAATCAAATTCTTCTGGCGCTGCTTGCACATATAAATCTTTTGGACTGACTGTTAAACGCACTTTGTAAGAATTAGGATCCACCGCCACGCTTGCGGCCAAATTAGGCAAACCAGCAAATCTTGCTACGCCAGATTCATTTGTTTCTGCTGTGCGAATATCCAAACCACCCGCTTGTGGTAAAGTCACATCTTTAGCTGCTGGGTCAGGTAACTTTTGTGGTGTAATATGAGCAGAACGCGCAATCAAATAAGTAGGCATCTGTAATTGCACACCTACTTTTTTAGCCACTACAGAAGAAGGCACTGAACCAGTTGTTTTGTCCTTTTCCAAAGTGCCGCCCATAGGAACCGTGACTGTAAGTTCTTTGGTTTTATTTAATAAATACAAACGCCCTATATAAGTAACCGAATTATCGGTAGGCGTATCGAGCACCGCACCACTATTATTAGTAACTTCTCCAGAACCTTGTGCCGTTAAATACGCATCGTTTTTGATACTCCACGCAAAAGACCCAAAAGGAATATAATCAAGTGCTACAAAACCTTTGTCGTCTGTTTTGGCCTTGATGGTTTTGTCTGTTAATGCCTTGCCATCTTTGTCGTAAGCGACTTTGCTTACATAAATTTCTACTTCTTGATCTTTAAGTGGAGATCCTGTGGCGGCATCGTACACATGCATGTGCACAGATCCCGTTGGACTAGAAGGCGCTTTTTTAGTGACTTCGTCTACGGGTTTTCCACCATCTGCAATGCCGTCTCTATCTGCGTCTTTGGGGTCTGCCGAACCCACAGGGGTTTGCCCTCTTGGGTTACTTGGGCAACCTACATGAAAGCCCAATACGGCGATTAAAAAACAATATCCTAAACGAAATTTCATATAATTTACGCTCCTTGTGTCGCTTAATATAAAAGCCTAACCTCTTATCTCTATGAAAAACAAAGGTCACAGCGGCGATATCATCGGAATGGCAGGCTGTCAACTTACATGCCGGCTGCTTTAGATTAAAGGTAAACTTTTTAATACATGAGAAGATAGTGATTGAGAAACCAAAGGTGCTAAAGATAAGCTTGCTTGGCACAAAGCTTGTAAATCAACACCTGTGTAAACACCCATGCCTTTGAATAAATACACCACATCTTCTGTGGCCACATTACCTGTTGCAGAAGGCGCATAAGGACAGCCTCCCAAACCACCAGATGAAGCATCGAATGTGCGCACACCCATATGGTATCCCGCCAAGATATTAGCAATCGCCATGCCTTTAGTATCGTGAAAATGCAGTGCCACATCAGCCAGGCCAAGTTGCTTATCTAATTGTTCACATAAATGAACTACTTGATAAGGTGTGGCGGCACCAATGGTATCTCCAATAGAAATTTCGTCTGCGCCTAAAGCATGCAGTTGTAATGCCAAATCAATCACACAGGAAGGTGCAATTGCGCCTTCGTAAGGGCAAAAAAATGCGGTGGAGATATAAGCACGCACAAAGCGTTTGTCTGCTTTGGCCATGGCCATTAAATCACGGTATTCATGTAAAGATTCTTCTACTTTTCTGTTCATGTTTTTTTGATGATGTGTAGAAGATGCAGACAACACAATGCCTACTTCGTTCAATAAAGTAGGCTTAAGACGTAAATAACCTTTTACATTAGGCACCAATCCAGACAATCTTAATCCAGCCAAACTAGGAAGTGCATGGGCCAACTGCAAACACAAAGCTTCTGCATCGGCCAATTGCGGAATCCATTTGGGATTAACAAAAGAAGTCACTTCTATGCGTGTTAATCCAGAACGAATCAAAGCTAACACATAATTTAGTTTATGCGTGGTATCTACCGTTTTATTTTCGTTCTGCAATCCATCACGCGGGCCTACTTCGTACAAAGAGACAGGTGCTTGTTGGTAGCCAAAAGGAGCAAGTGCCATTAAGCCTCCACAGAATTTAAAATGCGGCCCTCTACAAAACGTGTACGCACATAATCTGTAATTTGTTGCAAAGGTGCGCCGGGCGTAAACACTTGGTCTACACCTTGTTGTTTAAGTAGCACAATGTCTTCTGCAGGAATCACGCCGCCGGCAAATAATTTTATATCTTGGGCCTGTTTTTCTGCCAATAATTCTAAAATACGCGGCAGTAAGGTCATATGCGCACCACTCATAATAGATACACCCACTACATCCACATCTTCTTGAATCGCGGTGGTAACAATCATTTCTGGGGTTTGATGAAGCCCTGTGTAGATGACTTCGTGGCCTGCATCTCTTAATGCACGCGCTACAATTTTGGCACCTCTGTCGTGACCATCAAGACCCGGCTTGGCAATTAAAATTCTAATTTTTTTTTCGTGAGTCGTTAAGCTTGTCATAGCCACCTTTGTAATCTAAAATGCAATCGCTCGCAATTGTTTGCGTGCTTATCTTACGAGGCCCTGTATGAATTGTATGTTACTCAATGATGACGAATCTTTATTTTTAGAGAGTATTTTGCATTTTGCAAAAAAAGAAGTGGCGCCCAAAGTCAAAGCCATGGACCAAGCCGCTCAATTTGATAAAACGCTTATCCAAGCGCTTTTTAAACAAGGCTTAATGGGCATAGAAATTCCTGCTCAATATGGTGGTGTTGGTGGTAGTTTTTTTCAATCTATTTTGGCGATTCAAGCCCTTGGTGCTTACGATCCCAGCGTGAGTGTTTTGGTAGACACACAAAACACATTGATCAATCGCATTATCATGACTTATGCAAACGAAACGTTGCAACAACACTATCTACCGCGCCTAGCCACCTCTTGTGTGGGTTCTTTTTGTTTAACAGAAACCCACAGTGGCAGTGATGCATTTGCACTTAAAACGCAAGCAGTAGTTAAATCAGATTACGACGAAATTTCCGGACGTAAAATTTTTATTACCAATGCTCACGAAGCAGATTTTTTTATTGTATTTGCCAATGCTGATTTTTCTAAAAAGCACAAAGGCATTACGGCGTATGCCATAGACAGAAACACCCAAGGATTAAGCATTGGTAAAAAAGAACATAAACTTGGCATTAAAGCCAGCAGCACTTGCGAAGTGATTTTGGAACAAGTCAAAGTACCACATGCGCAACGTATTGGCGCATTAGGGCAAGGTTATAAAATTGCAATTGATACACTCAACGAAGGCCGCATTGGAATTGCGGCTCAAACATTGGGATTGGCAGAAGGCGCGCTTAACGCAGCGCTTAGTTATGCCAAAACACGCATGCAATTTGGGCAAGCCATTACTGAATTTCAGGGTGTGCAGTTTCAGATTGCAGACATGGCAACCCGCATAGAAGCCGCCAAGTTACTTGTTTATCATGCCGCCAGATGCAAAGAAGCCAAACAACCTTTTAGCAAACAGGCAGCCATGGCCAAACTATTTGCCAGCGAAGTGGCAGAATCAACCGCCAGCCTAGCATTGGAACTTTTTGGTGGGTACGGAGTTACAGAAGATTATCCCGCAGAAAAATATTACAGAGACGCTAAAGTTGGAAAAATTTACGAAGGCACTAGCAATATTCAAAAGCTTACTATCGCCAAAGCTATTTTATCTGATTAGAACGGAATATCATCATCACTTAAAGGCGGCGGGCCGTAATCGAAATTTTTATTCGCTGTTGTATGGGTTGGTGCTGCTGCAGCCTGCGTGCCAGGGCCTGCTGCGGGCGCTGGCTTATGCGTTGTGGGCGCTTGATAAGCGCGCTCTTGTGGCGGCGGCATAAATTCATTGTGTGTGGTTGTGCCACGCGCAGGAGAATCTGATTTGCTGCCCAAAAATTGCACCAATTGTGCCACGACTTCTGTAGTATAGCGTTTTTGGCCGTCTTTATCTTCCCAAGAACGGGTTTGCAGCTTGCCTTCGATATAAACAGAACGTCCTTTGCCTAAATATTCACCACAATGTTCGGCCTGTTTGCCCCACACGACAATACGGTGCCATTCGGTGCGTTCTTGTTTTTGCCCTTCTTTGTCTACAAAATAATCTGTGGTTGCAATATTAAAATTAGCCACCGCAGAGCCAGATGGTGTGTAACGAATTTCTGGATCTGCACCCAAATTACCAATCAACATGACTTTATTCACACTTGCCATAATCTACCTCATGTCCCCAAATTTTAAACGAGTTTCTTTAGATTCAAGAAAGCGTCACATTGTGCTAGCTAAGGCTTTAGTGTCAAGTGCAAAATAACAACCGTGCAAAATAGCAAGTTGGGATGTGCGGCAGGTTAAAAAAGAAACCTAACCTTTAAAAATCACTTTAGAATGAGCAGGCGGTGTGTCCGACAAATAATCATCTTCGATATCAGACGAAGCACCAAATCCAACCGCGGCGTGCCCAGAAGAAGGTCCAAATTTTTGTTTAGATAAAGGTCTAGAACGTTTGTTTGGCACATTCACGGGTTGTGCTTTGGCTTGCATAACCGCAGAAAACCGAGTTTTAGGTGGAAGCCGCGCATTTAATTCTGAATGTTGCTTTTGTTTTTCTAATTCATCCAGTCGCTCTGGCGTATTGAGCGATCCTGTGCCGCTTAAATGATTTCTTAGTTCTACGCGGCGATGCACCATAAAATTTAAAATCCTGATGAGTTAAAAAATAGGGTCCTTAATATCTATTGACCATTTTTTTCGTACACGTATAAATCAATATTTTCAAGTTTTACGTTGCCTTGTGTTCTTGATACATGGGCTTCTTTAAGTACCAAACGACCTTCGCCTTGATAACTTCCCAAATTAGGGGCAAACACACAGGCTTCTCCTGATTCGCACAGTAAGTTGTCGTTTCCAATGCCGTCTTCTAATATTTCGTAAGCATTAGCTAACGCCACTGTTTTGCAGCTATTAAAGGTCATATTAGAAAGTTCTACAGAGCAAATAGCATCTCTTGTCATGTCTCTACCTATTTCTATTTTTCTTTGAACATTTAAATCTACTTCTTGAATTGGGGCAGCACCCAACACATGCGCACAAGATTGATTAGCATCACTTTGGGTAGTTTGTGCAGACCACAAATGATTCATAAAGAACTCTTGTTGTGGAATGGATTCGTGTTTTGCTTTTAGATATTTAGATTGCAAAGACAGCGCATAGTTCCAATTAATACATTGAACAGAAGAGTCTAAACAATGCCCCGCAAAAGATTTATCGTTTGCGTCTAGCCCAAATGTTTGGTCTTCTTCGCAGGTATTGATTGCAGATAAATCATCTGTCGTTTTAAAGAAATTCTGCACGGGCTCAAATACAGAATTATTTATTTTATTTTTAGGCCCCATCTGATACATAGAGCCACTTGCACTTGTATCTAGTTCAAAATCAACAGAAAAATCATCTGTCAATTGGCCTACAAATTCGTTCTTAATGTCTAATGCTAATGCATTTTTGTTTGTTTGATCTTGAGTGTCGTCCAAACCTCTTAAAAAAGGAAGGGCTTTAAACTGTGTAATCGGATTTATTTGCCGGCAATTAATCCCAGCCATGGAAGCATCTTGCGTATCTTTAATAAACACGCATTGTTCACTTCGACCACAGGTGTTATCGTCCGAATAACGCAACGTATCTTTTAAACGCGCAGACACACCAAGATCATAGCGCTTATTTAAAGCAGCAAACATACTTTTTATGTCTATTTTTATCTTAGCAGGATTAAGATCTATTTCTGCCCAATTAAAATGCGCGCCTATGCCCTGATTATTAGCTAAGACCACATTATTAAATGTAGAATTTAACACATGTTCCATTTTAATACCGTTATTTTGATCTTGTGCAATGGTTGTATTTAATACAGACACAGAAGAAATACCGCCACCACGAACGTCTCTGCCATCTAGCTTAAGACTATCAAAGTAACGCGTTCGTTTGACAAACGTATCCGCTTTACCTTTTTTCTTAAACAAAAACTCCAAGCCTTCGCCATTTGCGGTTGCAGTTAAACGGTTAAACACTGTGCCAGCAGCCAAATTGATAATGGCGATACGGTTATTGGCAATTTTAGCAACATCAAACACGTTGTTATGAGAATAAGCATCCATAAATACAGACGCATGTGCACGTTTAACCAACTCTAAATCTTCTTCGGTATCACATGTATCAATAGCACCTTCTTTATTAAAAAAGTTAGGATTGCCACTCGCCACAAAATAAGAAAATGTATTTTGTCTAGAATCACGCAAACGCAAGCCATAACTTTCGTTTTCTAATAAACGCATGTTTTTAAATAAATTAAAGCTTGATCTATTAGAAACAGATACGGCTGTCGCATCTAGCCCATTGGCCAAACAAGCCGGCGTATTTTTTACTTTTTTAATCACAACATCTTTAAATGTAGACAAATTTACACCATCAAGCGACAAACCAGAGATACATTGTTTATCAGAATCAATAAACAAACCTTCTGCATAAACAAAACGGTTATTGGTTAAAGAAACAACCGCTTTTGATGCAATCAAATCTGCAACATTGGCTTTTAAACTGGCGTCTTTAGTAAACAATAATGCAATATTAGAAACAGCAGGTTTTACAATCAAGTGCTTAGTTTGTGGTGTTTTAAATACATATACACGATGCGCAACCGTAATTTCGCCACCATCTAGCACTTGTTCTACTTTAGTTTCTGGCCACCAAACCAAATCTTTGGTTTGAGTGACTTGATTGGCTAGCGTAGTCACCACAATGTGATTAGGTTTAAACGCCACTTGATCTACGTCTATTAAATCAAGCATTTTTTTATCGTTTTTAAGACCTGTGCTCTGAAACACAGCTGCATTGTTTTGATTGCGGCAGGTCCAATCAAATAACCCCAAAGCATCTTTAACTTCTCTATAATCTTGGCAACTGGCTAAAGGAATTTCAAATCTACGAAACAGCCCACCCTGTACGCAGGTTGCGGATAAAAAGCCTTGTTCGTCTCCCGTGCAGCTTTGTTCTGGATTATTACGTTTAACATACGCATTAAAACGTAGTGCATTATCATAAGCAGGCACCAAATCACCAAAACAACTCACACCAATATCCGTAATGGGCGCATTCGCCACACGGCCTTGATTGCGCAACACACTGCATTTAAGTTCGGTTGGTTGTGTGGCGATTTTAACATCGTAATCTTGGCCACTTAATACACGTGTAGAAAAATAATACACACCTTGTGCATCGGGCACGCTGGTGGCGTTTAAACGTAATGTATCTACATTATTTAATGTAAGCGAAAGTTCGCTCTTGAGTGCTGTATTTTGCGGCAACGCAAGTTTTAATCCAATCAAGTAACTATCAATACAGGTAACCTTAACCGCAGGCATATCTTTAACCACAGTGCCTGTGTTGGTTTGAATGCTACATTTCTGAAAAGCCTCTTGTGGTTGCTGAACAATTTCTAATTCGTAATCACTGTTTTCTTTTATTTTATTAGCAAAAGCAAATGTGCCACTGGCTTGCATGGTTAATAATTGAGCATCTTTGTTGTTTCTAATAACAAGCGAACCTTTTAGATTGTCTACGGACACAAACAAACTGTATTCCGGCGTGGGCGTTACGGGTGGATTAGGACCAATCGGCGGGTTGCCACCCACAGGCCCCTGCCCTGTATCTGTTGGCGGATCCCAACCACCTCCGCCTGTTCTTTTTTGACAAGCCAAACACACGCTTGCAATCACCACTGCACCACATAAATTTTTAATCCAATGCGTCACCATTTTTAGCACCTCGCTCCACAACAACCACAAAAAACCACATTAACGGCAAAAATATTTATAAAAGTATAGTTGCATTATATCGCGAACACACATCAAGCGACAACATGATTTTTTAAAAAACGAACAATAGATTTTTTCTAATTAAAAAATTTTTAAAAAATGTGAATCAGACTTGATTGGTTCTAAAAATATCAAACCAGAATAAGGTCGCATGTGCATTGACTGAGAGAATCGATTGATGAGCGACTTGAGGCGTGCATAAATTCGCAGGCTCCGATATAGAAACAT
>Ga0154020_10003402_pt1 | contig 19158 bp, 15 predicted proteins | sample Klosneuvirus_201_FD_109709 | JGI IMG/M metagenome (GOLD analysis project Ga0154020, IMG submission 109709) | Active sludge microbial communities from wastewater, Klosterneuburg, Austria - Klosneuvirus_20160825_MG | ecosystem: Engineered > WWTP > Aerobic digester > Activated sludge | place... | reverse complement strand
CGAGACCGTGCAACAAAAAATTCTCAACGAAATCAAAAAGACTATCGAAAGAAATGCAATGGCTGCTGCAAATTCCAAAACTTGACTCAGCTGCTACATGTTTCAAAAGATCAGCGTAGCTATTGGTCCTACTCAAAGTGAATCTGAGACGTCAGCCATGTTGGACCAAAATGAAAGGCGTCCTGCACGGTTGCCTCCGAGATATCCATTACGCAATCGTTTCCTGTACCTCTCGCAAACAACATTGCAGTCCAAAACCCAACCAGCATTGATTGCATCTGCCAATGCAGCAAAATACCTGTCTCCAGCGCGCGTCGGTCGCCCAGACCGAGGCGTCCAACGTGGTTCGCTTTCTGCGCTGGTCTGCGCCACCGACGCGCGCACCACAGCGGGGTTCCGCAGCGAAAGTAATTGAGTTTCATAAGAAGAACTGCAGCTCGAACGAACTCGAGGCGACAAGACACCGTTAGAACTTATTTGCTCCTGGCTTGTGAGGTTGCAAATATCCGATCCCGTGGATTTTGGCCAACTTACGTCCTTGACGCCACAAGAACGTATGCCCCTGAAGTGAACCACTGGCCGCCTCCGAGATAAAAACCTCTGCGCGTCGTCTCCATACAATGCCGGGGGACTCGTAAGTGTATCTCTTCGATTTTCCTGTTAAGCCAGGGACGCAATACTCAGGTCAGTCGCGGCATGATTATCCACGTCAGCGAGGCGACGACGAGGATTGTCACGACTGCAATTTCCCAAAAGCGTGGGAGCAAACCGTGATCAATCAACCACGAGGCGAGCTCGTGTCTGCTCCGCGTCCTCCGATGGTGTCGTTCCGTAAACTCGCTTGAATTCACGGCTGAACTGTGACGGGCTTTCGTAGCCGACTGCCTGAGCAGCCGTGCTCGCATTGTAACCCTCATGTACCATTAGTAACTTTGCGTGGTCGAGCCGAATGCGTTTGATGTACTGAAGCGGCGAATTCGACGTCACTAACTTGAAGTAGTGGTGAAAGGCTGCAGCGCTCATTCCGGCTTTCCTTGCCAACTCCTCGATGCTCACCTGCTTCGCATAGTCGGCGTGGATGTGTCGTAGCACGCGGGCGATCCTGCCGAAGTGCTCGTCACGACTTGCGAGCGCCCTCAGTGCTCCTCCTTGCTCGCTCTGCAAAACGCGATAGACGATTTCGCGAACAATCTGACGACCGAGAATTCGGCTGTCGGCTGGTTTTTGAAGGCACACCAGGAGCCGGATCACCGCTCCTGCCATCTCCGTGTCCATCGGCGTCGAGCAAATCCCGCGCGGCGTTGGAGAATCCGACATTGAGGGCTCATCCAGCTCCAACATCATCTCACCAATCATCGTCTGCTCAAGGTGAATGGCAAGCAGCAACACTGGTTCATCGGGACTTGCCTCCGTCTCGCACTCAGCCGGGAGCGGTACGGAAAGGACCAGATAATTGCTCGGATCGTACACATACGTTTCGCCGCCAAGGAACGCCCGTTTTCGTCCTTTGCCAACGATGAGGATTCGCGGCAGGTAGACGATGGGCGCTCGGGCAATCGATGTAGACGCACGAAACACTTCCAAACCATCAACCGCAGTTCGACTCATCCCTTCGTCAACCGCGACCTTGTCGAGAAGACATGCCAATCGATTTCGCTGGTTGCCGACATTGTCCATCGTATTCTCCTGCTATAAGCCTTTCACTGTGGCATCATGTTAGTATATCCGCACTTTCGATGCCACTTGCTTCTTCGTTGTAGAGGATTAGGCAAGACGTTTGGAGGATCGTTCCTTTTCTTTCCACAGCAGATGGCCTTAAATACTCCTCAGTTGATCGCACCAGCAGAAGGGCGATTCGAATCGCTAAACAAATTGAACTGGGAGTTACAAAAGTGAAGAATTCATTCGACTTCAGCGGCAAGGTGGCTTTCGTCACTGGGGCCGCATCCGGTATTGGACTTGCGACGGCGCAGGCTTTTGCTCAGGCGGGCGCGGCCGTCGTTCTGGCGGACATCCAAGTGGACGCGGTGAGGGCGGTGGCGGAGAAGTTGACCGCCTCCGGTCATCAGGCGCTCGCTGTTCGCTGTGACGTGACGCAGGCTGAGGACGTGCAGGCGGCACTGGCGAAGACCATCGGAGCGTTCGGGCGGCTGGACTTCGCCTTCAACAACGCAGGCATCGAGCCGAGGAAGGCGGCACCGACCGCAGAGTACGACGAAGAAGATTGGAACCGTATCATCGACATCAACCTCCGCAGCGTTTTCCTGTGCATGAAGTACGAGATCCCGCTGATCCTCAAACAAGGAGGCGGCGCGATCATCAACACTTCCTCCGGCGCAGGAATCATCGGCATCAAGGGCAGCCCCGCATACACCGCTGCGAAGCACGGCGTTATCGGTCTCACCCGGGCGGCAGCACTAGATTACGCCGCACAAAACCTTCGAATCAACGCCGTCTGCCCCGGATATATCGACACTCCAATGATGGAACGCTTTACCGGAGGGACGGCCGAGGGCCGGGCGACGGTGATCTCCGAAGAGCCGGTCGGACGGATGGGTAAACCAGAGGAGATCGCTGCGGCAGTTCTCTGGCTGTGCTCGGACGCCGCCGCTTTCATGGTCGGTCATGCCATGGTGATTGACGGGGGCCAGACGATTCAATGATTCTGTCGCGTTGGAATGAACAAATACAAAGCCAGATCGCAGCGTAACTAAAAGAGGAGAAAATCATGCGAGGAACAGTACTTTACGGCCCGGGCGATATACGCTTTGAGGACCGAGAAACACCGAGGATCGAAGAACCAACGGATGCCGTTATTCGCATTGCAGCCACCTGCGTGTGCGGATCGGATCTCTGGCCGTATCGTGGGCTGCAACCAATCAACGGCCCGACCCCGATGGGGCACGAATACTGCGGATTTGTCGAAGAGGTCGGCAGTGCGGTCAAATCCGTGAAGCTGGGGCAATTCGTCATCGGCTCATTCGCCACATCCGACAACACTTGTCCCAACTGCCAGCACGGCTATCAATCGTCGTGCAAACAGCGCGAGTTCATTAGCCGAGCCCAAGCCCCGATACTTCGCGTACCACTGGCCGATGGAACACTTGTGCCCACACACGGCGTTCCGTCGGATGACCTTATCCCGAGCCTGCTCACCACGTCGGACGTATTGGGCACTGGCTGGTTCGCAGCGGACGCGGCCAATGTAAAACCAGGTGCGACAGTAGTTGTTGTCGGCGACGGTGCCGTGGGACTACTCGCAATACTGTCCGCGAAGCAAATGGGCGCGGAACGGATCATTGCCATGAGCCGCCATGAAAAGCGGCAGCAACTCGCTCGCGAGTTTGGCGCAACTGACATCGTGATTGAACGTGGCGATGAAGGTGTGGCCCGTATCCAGGAGTTGACCAGGGGAATCGGTGCGGACTCGGTACTGGAATGCGTCGGCACGCAGGAATCGATGTTGCAGGCGATTCGCTCTACGCGGAAAGGCGGGTACGTGAGCTATGTCGGCGTACCACACGGAGTCGAATTGGGAGGTCAGGAGCTGTTTTTTGCACACGTCCATCTCCATGGCGGCCCTGCTCCAGTCCGACGCTACCTGCCTAATTTGATTGAGTTGGTGCTTGACCGGAAAATCGACCCCGGCAAGGTTTTCGATCTCACCTTGCCCCTTGAAAGTGTCGCGGAGGGCTACAAGGCCATGGATGAAAAGCGTGCGATCAAGGCGCTCCTGCGTCCATAAGGAATTTGGCAATGCAAGGATCTGAGGAAATTATGGCTGACATCCAGAGGAAACGCACCGTGCTCATCACGGGAGCGAACCGTGGTATCGGACACGAAACCGCGTTGCAGTTGGCACGACAGCCACTCTGTCACGCGACAAGCTTGTCCGGACATTCCAGACAAACACTTTCGGGCCACTGGATGTCACCCAGGCTTTCTTGCCCTACATGCGGCAATCCGCCGCTGCCCGCGTCATCAACTTCTCCAGTGGCTACGGCCGGCTTGACCGATTGTCGCGAGATGTGCCGAGCTACTGCCTGTCGAAATTGGCACTGAATGGCCTGACGATCATGGGGTGTAACCGGCGTTCCGCCGGTCAACATGCGAGTATTTGTGGTGTGTAGTCTTGCAGCAAGTGGCGACTGGGGTGGGTCTGTTTGACTTCGTGTTCGATGTGCAAATTCATGAATGCTCGCCAGTGATCGCTTTGAAAGGCTGCCCGAACGTTTAGCATTGAACGCGCCCCTTCGAGCGTCCAACGCATGCCACTGCGTTCCATACGATCTGTGACAAGATGACGGCAGGCACCTTCAATCACTCCGGAATCGATGGGATAGCCTTGACGAAGATATTCATCGTATCGCATCCGATCCGAGTTCTTTTCAAGGTAGCCACAGATTTGACGGAGCGTCTTGAGTTTTTCTCCTTTGAGGCCACGGCGGGTTCCCAGACTTCGCAGACCCTGAATCACACCGGCCACCTCACCGCGAAGGATTTTCAACAATCGTTCTCGGGTGAAGGATCGTCTGGATTGCTCATCCTTCTCGAACAAATTTGCCGCCTTCCAGACATAAGCCAATGCGTGCGGAATGTCCAGAATCGGAACCGTGCGAGCACTAAAAGTAAAATGGATGAGCATCGTTTTCCAGAGGCTCTCCTGACCATCCATCAACATAATCAGCACCTGCCCACGGCGACGACGGGCCAGCACTTGCGCCGCGAGCCAGGCCAAACCCACTTGAATGCCAGTGAGTGAAACATTGCCTCCCTCGCCATCCTCGGCGAGTTCCGGAAAGTGTGCCGTTGTGTTTTTGTTCTGCGGCTTCGATCGTGGTTGCTTGTCTGCGTTCTCATCAGGCTCGTCACGAAACAAGGCTGCTGCGATGTCTTCGGCCGTTCGCACGTGCGGATCGACTGAGTAGACACTCGTGACGGTCGCCATTCGCCTATTGCCGGGATTCTTTTTTGCCGTTTCGAAGGCCGCGACCTTCTCACTGTCGTCCTTCACCAAAGGAACGCCTTTGCAATCGGCGGTGGCGACCAACAGCTTCGCTTCGCTGCCAGCTTCTGGCATCGGCAAATCGTCCAGGAATTCGCCAGCACTGCGGCCCATGTTTCCGTTGACTCGCTCCGCCGTATCGACGCCGAAGTCACTGCCAAAAATCTTCCCGAGATTTGTCATCGCCTGGTCGTAGGCCTGATCGACTCCCAGCATTTGCGAGAACTCTTGCAGCAGAAACGACCAGCGACCCGCAGGAAGCGAAAGACGGGCGCTGATCGGACGCAGGCTGATCGGCTTATTTTTTCCGCTGGCATAGGTGAACTGCTCGAAGGCATGTTCGCCAAAAATGGAACGCAGCCTGGTCGTCGATTTGGCTTCGCTACGCGGAGAGGTTGAGAAAAAATCAAAACGCGGCTTTTTTGACCTGGGTTTGGTGGTTGGCATGCGCTAAAGAGTGGCTCATGAAAACGAGAAACTCGTCAAGCATCCCTGCCCCCGCAGCCACTTCGGAGACGTCGCCTGACGAGGCGCGTTTCAAGCGTGCCAATCGGCGGCAGGTCGAAATGATCACGTTATCGTTGAACCAGCGTCTTGACGTCGATCACCCCGTGCCATCCTCAGCAGGGGGAAACCGCCTATCAATGGATCTGCGGCGGAGTCCCCGTCAACTATCACACCATCAACGATTTTCGCACGGCTCATCCCGAATGCCTTGACCGATGTCTGACGGAATCTGTCGGTGTGCTGATGAATGAAGGGCTTGTTTCGCTGGAGAGAATTGCTCAGGACGGCATGCGAGTCCGTGCCGATGCCAGCGGAAAATCGTTTCACCGCGAACCCACTCTGGAAACGTGTCTGGTAGAAGCGGAAGAACAGGTCAGACTGTTGCGAGACGAATCCCATAACGATTCTTCTGGCAGCACTCGTCGCGAGAAAGCCGCCAAAGAACGCCATGCTGGCGAACGCAAAGCACGGATTCAAAGTGCGCTCGGACAGATTCAGGATGTTCGCGATAAGGCCGAGAAACGTAAAAAGGGAGATGGTGAGAAAGCTCGCTGTTCGACAACCGATGCTGACGCGCGTCGCATGAAAATGGCGGACGGAGGGTTTCGGCCCGCGTTCAATGTGCAGTTTGCAACGACCGCCGCATGGCGTGCTCGCATGGGAACGGTCGCGGCTCAGGAAATTTACCAGGCTCGGCCCGGGATCGCTGAGTTTTCCAACGCCGGTTGCCGGAATCGCGGTCTGTATCAGTTTGCCGTTCGCGGTCTCGAAAAGGTCAAGTGCGAAGTCCTGTGGCAGGTCCTGGCAGGCGTCTTCCAACGCGGCCTGAATCTGCGAAAACTGGCCGCAGAAGGCGTGATTCGGGGGTGATGAAAGGTGATTGGCGGCTGAGTAAAATTATTGAACTGTGATATTGAACTGTGATATTGAACCGTGATATTGAACCGTGATATTGAACCGTGAAACAGTGCAAATGCTGCACAAAGAAAGGAATGAAAGGGCGAATTCGATGGCGAGGAAGTGATTTTCTTCCCCAGTTCGGATGGCGTCCATGCGAATGAAACCCGCAGGATCTTCGGAACCCGAGCTCCGTCAGAAAAATTGACTCGCCTGGAATGCTATCATTCCAGATCCTACAATTTCTTCACAGCCTCGGAGCGAGACGGTCCATCACGCCGCCGTTGCATTCGAGTCAATCGAGAACGGAATTGTCGGGTTCTCGCTACCGCTCGACGCCAGCGAGTGCATCAAAGTTTGCTATCGATAACTGACCTAACAGAGAAATAACGGCTATGCTCAAATCTTCTGTCATGCGCGCCTTTGCGATGACCGTCGCGTTTACCGTCGGCACCTTCGGGGTGTTTGCACAAGAGGCGAAACCGGTCTGTCAGGCTGGGGCTGCGACCAGCAACATCACGCCACCGCTCGGCGAGTTGATCGTCGGCGGGTGGCAGCCGTTCCCTGCCACCAACATTCATGACGAACTTCACGCGCGTTGCCTTGTACTGGACGACGGCAAAGAAAAACTGGCCATCGTGATCTGCGACAACGTCGGCATCCCGGTGGAAGTCTACGATCTGGCCAAACAACGGGTCCACGAAGCCACCGGATTGCCGCCTTCACATATGTTGATGGCGGCCACACACACGCATTCGGCGACGACCGCGCGTGGTCCGTTAAAAACGATTACGGAAACCGAGCTGACAGACTATCAAAAGTTTGTGGCCCGTCGCATCTCCGACGGGGTTCGTCGAGCGCTCGCGCAGTTGGAACCAGCGCGGATTGGCTGGGGAAAGATCGATGAACCATCGGAAGTCTTTAACCGTCGCTGGTTCGTCACTGACACGAGCTTGTTGAGCAATCCCTTTGGCGGTATCGATCTGGTCCGCATGAACCCGCCTGCCGGCAGTTCCAAACTGGACCGCCCCGCTGGCCCGACCGATCCGGAGATCAGTTTCATTTCGGTGCAAAGTCTGGACGGTCGCCCGATCGCGTTGCTGGCAAACTATTCCCTGCACTACGTCGGCGGTGTCAAATCCGGAGACGTCTCGGCCGATTACTTTGGCTACTTTGCAAAGTTCATCGAAGAAAAACTGGGAGCAACCGATCAGTCACCGCCGTTTGTCGGCATTCTTTCCAACGGCACCAGCGGCGACGTGAATAACATCAACTTCCCCGAAAAGTCCCCACGAAAATACAAAAGCTACGAGAAGATGCAGGAAGTTGCGGGGAAAGTTGCAAGTCGCGTGTTCGAAGCGAATCAGCAGATTACGTTCCATGACTGGGTTCCGTTGGCTGCCAGGCAAGAGAGCCTGACGCTGAAGACAAGGCAACCCACGCCCGAGATGCTTGCCCATTTCGCGAAGGTGACAGCAAGTCGTGACGACGATCCGAAGCGTCCCCAAAGTCGCGAAGAAATTTACGCGGATCGAATCGCGAAGATTCAGAAAGCTCCTGCAGAAATTCAGATCCAACTGCAAGCCTTTCGGATTGGCGATTTAGGAATCTCCGCGATTCCTTTCGAAACGTTCACTGAAACAGGGTTGGAATTGAAGGATCGCAGTCCCTTCAAGGACACGTTTACGATTGAACTGGCGAATGGTTCTTACGGCTATTTGCCGACTCCCGAACAGCATCGATTGGGCGGATACGAAACGTGGCTGGGGAGCAATTACGTTGAGGAAGAAGCCACCACGAAGATCGTGTCAACGTTGCTTGAGCTATTTGAGGCGATCGGAAAAAACAATGCGAATAACTGACTATTGCGAGGAATGCGATCTTGTCCAATCCGGAGTAAATGGTGAGATTTTGGGATTCTTGTCCATCAAAATGATCGGAGTTGAGACAGACTCCGTGTGTAGCCCGGCAGACCCCGCTGGCCTTGTGCCAGCGGACCAGGGTTTGGCGACTATACTTCACGCAGTCCAGACTGATGTACTTTCAAAGGCACCGTTTTCCAGGTTCCTTCTCCCCCTGGCAAGGGGGAGAAGGTGGCCGACAGGCCGGATGAGGGGGCCTACCTGGAGTTAATGTGATGAACCAGAAAACAGTGGATTCTTCCCCCTCACCCTAGCCCTCTCCCCCCGTGGAAAACGTGTCCAGTTGGAAAATCAATTGCGGGGGGAGAGGGGACAATCGCAAGAAAATCCACAGCGTCCTTTCTGACCGCGTGAAGTATAATCAGTAGTTGCCAAACCCGGCTTCCACCGGCGTGAAGCCGGTTGGGGGGCGATTGGAGTTATCATCATGCGTTCAACCAAAATGCCCCACAATACTCCTGACCCTCTGCTCACATCAGCTCTGTTGCGTGTGACGGACAGCCAACATTAATGAGAGGAAAACGGATGACCAATACGTTTATTCACAGACAGAACGTCGCAGCCTGTCGATGGTGCGTCGCCACGATCGTCGCCATTCTGCTTGTTGCCAGCGGAACGCTCACTCGCGCTGACGACTATGTCCTTGAACAGGACGTCATGATGCCGATGCGGGACGGCGTGCGGCTGGCGACCGACATCTATCGACCGGCAAAAGACGGTGTTGTCCTGGACGAACCGTTGCCTGTCATCCTGACTCGTTTGCCTTACAACAAACAAGGCGGCAAGACGATGGGCGTGTATTACGCGACTCATGGTTATGTCTTTGTGGCACAGGACACGCGTGGCCGCTACAACTCGGAAGGCGTCTGGCACATGCTCACCGACGACGGCCCCGACGGAGTGGACTGCGCCGCGTGGATCGGCAAGCAGTCGTGGTCCAATGGCAAGATCGGCATGATCGGCACGTCGTATGTCGGTGGAACGCAGCACGCCATGGCACTGGCCGGAGCGCCGGAACTGACGACCGTGATTCCGGTCGATGCGATGTCGAACATGGGACGGCAGAGTCTTCGCAATGCTGGCGCTTTCGAATTGCGTTTTTGGAATTGGATCTTCCTGAACGCTGGACGAGGCAGTCGCGCGTCGCACGATCCAGGGACGGCCGAGGTTCTTGCCGAGATGGCAAACCAGCGGGTTACCTACCTGGACAATTTCCCGACACGGCGTGGCATGACACCGCTCAAACTTTCGCCGGAATACGAGGACTGGCTGGTCTCGGCGATGGAGCACGGCGCGAACGACGAGTTCTGGAAGCAGAACAACATCGTTGATGCACCGGAGAAATATAAAGACATTCCCGTGTACCTGGTTTCCGGTTGGTACGATTCCTGGGGCGGAAACACCACCGCGAACTTTATGGCGCTCAGTCGTACGCTCAAGAGCCCCGTATATATGATCATGGGACCGTGGATTCACGGCCAGCAAGCCGCTTCTGCGCACGGACAGGTCACGTTCGGTGAATCCGCCGCTATCGCCGATCAATGGGCCTGGCGACAGGAGTGGTACGATCACTGGCTGAAGGGAATCGACAACTCGGTCGGCAAGGAAGATCCGTTTAAGACGCCCGTGCGAATCTTCGTGATGGGAACCGGTGACGGCGGTAAAGATGACAAAGGCCGCCTGCGACACGGCGGATCCTGGCGTAACGAACACGAGTGGCCGCTGGCGCGAACGAAGTATACCGATTTTTATCTGCAAGCCGACGGTGGCCTGTCGCAAGCGAAGCCTTCACAGGACGAACGCTCCACGACACAGTTCCAATTCGATCCGCATGACCCGGTGCCGACGATCGGTGGCAACATTTCCTCGGGCGACAACATCCTGCTGCAAGGTGCCTGGAATCAGAAAGGTGGGCCGCACGTCTGGAACTTCCAACAGCCGGTGCCGATCTCCGCCCGCAACGACGTACTGGTCTTTCAGACTGAGCCGCTCGAAGCGGATCTTGAGGTGACTGGCGAGATCGAGGTACGGTTGTTCGCGTCGAGTTCCGCAGTCGATACCGACTTCACCGCCAAGTTGCTCGACGTCTATCCGCCGTCAGCCGATTGGCCTGGCGGGTTCGACCTTAATATCGGTGACGGCATTGTCCGTGGGAGATTTCGCGAGTCGCTCAAAAAAGAAGTCTTAATGACGCCAGGCGAGACGTATGAATTTACGATCAAGTTGTATCCGACTTCCAACGTGTTCAAGAAGGGCCATCGAATTCGCGTCGATATTTCCAGTTCGAACTTCCCCCGCTTCGATGTGAACCCAAACACGGGCGAACCATTGAATCGCCATCGTTTGACCAACGTAGCCACGCAAACCATTTATCACGACGCATCTCGGTCCAGCCACATCGTGTTGCCGGTCATTCCGGCGTTGCAGGCTCAATAAATTTTAGCGAGACGAAATACCATGACGACGACTGAACGCAGCACGATACAAGCCCTCACGCTCATGCTACTCGCGTTGTGGGGGAGCACAGACGTACTGTTTGCTGACACGATCCTGGTCGAGGCAGAAAGCTTTACGGAACGGGGCGGTTGGGTCATCGATCAGCAGTCCATGGATCAAATGGGGTCGCCGTATTTGATGGCGCATGGATTGGGAGTGCCGGTCAGCGATGCCGTTACCAAGGTTCAATTCAGTCGTCCGGGTAATTATCGAGTGTGGGTTCGCACTCGGGACTGGGCGGGGCCCTGGAAGACGCCCGAGACCACGCCCGCCATGCGTGCTCAGGGATGCCCTGGAAAGTTTCAATTACTGATCGACGGCCAACCGCTCGACGTCGTGTTTGGAACGGAAGGCAGTGACTGGCATTGGCAAGATGGCGGCACGATTCAGATCGCAGGATCGCACAGCACGCTGGCACTGCGAGACCTCACGGGATTCAACGGTCGCTGCGACGCGATACTCTTCACCACGGACCAGAATTTCGTTCCGCCCACCACGTTGCCGGAGATGATGTCTTATCGTCGTCAATTGCCGGGCCATTCGAATTCGTCCGAGGATGGTGGTGAATATGACCTTGTCGTGGTCGGAGGAGGAATCGCGGGAATCTGTTCGGCAATTAGTGCGGCCCGCGCGGACTGCCGTGTTGCGTTGATCCAGGATCGACCGGTCCTGGGCGGCAACAACAGTTCGGAAGTCCGCGTCGGCCTGTCCGGGCTGATTCGCCAACAGCCCTGGCCGAATCTTGGAAATTTGGTTGATGAAATCAGTCCAGTCGGACATTGGACTCTTTGGGATGCAGAGAAGCATCCCGATTGGCTGCGAAGCGGTGCCGTTCTGGATGTCGTCAAACAGCATCCGGAGAAGAAGGAACACAATGCTGGTCCCAAGTCGAACTATGAGGATGATAAAAAGCTGAACGCGGTGCTGGCTGAACCCAATCTCCGCCTGTTTCTTTACACGCATGTGAGCGAAGTAGAAATGGACAGTAACCGGATTGTGGCCGTGATCGGTCAGGACATTCGAACGGGCAAGAGGCTGCGATTTACCAGTCGTCTGTTCGCGGATTGTACGGGAGACGGAAACCTCGGCGTCATGGCCAAGGCGGAATTCCGCCAGGGACGCGAGTCGAAAGACGAGACCCAGGAAGACCTTGCTCCTGACGTCGCAGACGAGTTGGTGATGGGTACTTCGGTCCAGTGGAATTCTCAGCAGGACGAAACTCCTTCCACGTTCCCAATCTGTCCGTGGGCGGTTCAGTTTGACGAACGGACTTGTATCGACACAATTAAGGGTGATTGGAACTGGGAAACCGGAGCAGATCGCGATCAGGTCGAAGAGATCGAGCAAATCAGAGACTATGCGTTACGGATCGTCTTCGGCAATTGGAGCGTTCTGAAGAATCACGCGAGTTACCACGACCGCTTTGCCAATCGGCGTTTGAGCTGGGTCGCGTATATCGGCGGCAAACGCGAATCGCGCCGCTTGATGGGGGATGTCGTGCTTCAACAGCAAGACATCGTCACACAGAAACCGTTTGTTGACGCCAGCGTCACGACAACCTGGACGATTGATCTGCATTACCCAACGAGACCCGTGTGTGCCTGCGACGCCTTTCAATCGAAGGCAGACACCTTAAAGATCACCCCCTATGCGATACCCTTTCGGTGTCTGTATTCACGTAACGTTGATAACCTGATGATGGCCGGTCGCAATATCAGCGTGACTCATGTGGCGCTCGGCACGGTGCGAGTGCAGCGAACAACCGGCATGATGGGCGAAGTGGTCGGCATGGCAGCGTCGATCTGCAAGCAACATGCGTGCAATCCGCGTGGAGTCTACGAGAAGCATTTGGAGGAACTCAAGCAACTGATGCAGACTGGCGTTCCTGCGAGCCACCTGAACTAAGTTCCCAGTCGGAAGTGTCTTGACACAATTCTCTTAACGGCGAGGCGTAGAAGAAGGGCAGAATCACTGGTCGCCTGGGGCTTCCTGTAAAACGATGCAACGTGTGACTCGTGTTTAGCCCGAACTTGAACCGCCATCGACGCAAAATCCCGGAGCGGGGGGCCATCGTCGCCAGATCCTTCAAAAGATCGGTTCTGCGCGAAATGAAGTGCGCGGTCGGGCTCATACCACAAGCGAGTTGTATTTGATGGATGCTGTGATTGAGCCTGAAAGGCTCGCACAAATCAGCCTGGGGCGTTGCCCCAGGCTGACCTGTTGAGGCCCGTTGGGCCGAATCGCAGTGTTTCAGTGGGCTTTCAAGAGTTCGTGGGCCTGTGTGGTTTGCCACACTTCCCGATGACATCCGCGAGTCCATCACATCCCCGTCTTTTTCCGCCATCACTCAGGGATACATGATTTCCAGCAACTGGATGTTGCTGTCAGGCGTGATCGCGATAAGCTGCGATTCTGCCGGGATGAGTACAGTGGTGCCGACCGTCGCCGTGACGGCTCCGCCCGGTATTTCGACCGTGGCGGTCCCTTCAAGAAACATCAGAATCCGAAAACGATCGGAAGCGGAAATCACAAACGGTTCCACACCTCGGTGACGATGGATGACAAAGTAGTCGCAACGCACCAGTTCTTCAGATTTGTGCGCGTGGTAGCTTTGTGAAACGGGCTTTACTGGATCAACCGGGCCGCGAGTGAAGTCGGTACACAGCAGAGACTGCTCGATGTGAATCGGACGCGGTTGTCCGTTCGCATCAACGCGGCCCCAGTCGTGCAGGCGAAATGTCAGGTTGCTTTGCTGCTGGACTTCAGCGAGCAAAATGCCCGGCCCCAGAGCATGCACCGTTCCGGCGGGAATGAATAGACAATCGCCTGGCTTGACAGGAATCAGATGCAGCAATTCTTCGATTTCGCCGGTCTGCAAACCTTGGCGCAGGTTTTCTGGAGTGACTCCGAGTTTGAGACCCGCGCAGATGCGGCTCTCGGGCTTCGCGTCGAGAATGACCCACGCTTCCGTCTTGCCGTTTTCATGCGGATCGAATTGACGCGCCAGCGTGTCATCAGGATGGACCTGAAGTGACAACCAGTCGTTTGCGTCGAGGAACTTGATCAGCAGTGGGAACTGTGTAATGCCAGCCTGGTCACCCAGTAGTTCACGTGGATGCGTCTGCATGAGATTTCGCAGCGTTGTGCCAGCCAATGGACCGGTCAGCACACGGCTTTGATCCGCGCCGTGATCGGCGATTTCCCAGCTCTCCGCGTAATCACTTTCTTCGCCGATGGATTTTTGCAGCTGAGTACCCAGCCGCCGACCTCCCCAGCGAATCCGTTTCAGCAATGGCTCGAATACAAGTGGCGGTAACATTGCAAACTTCCGTGGCCTTAGGAACAGTCCCGAAATAAACATACGTCAGCCTTATCCAGGCTGACTCGTTCTTCTTCATGTCAGGCTGGAAAGTCTGACGTACGTTTCCGGATCTTGTTTCGAGACAGTTCCTTAGGCGAGCGGCAGAATCATGTCTACCACAAAGATGTCGCCCTACCGAAGGAATCCGACTTGGGACAAGTCGGACTACAACGTAGGCAGATCTGTCCCAGATCTGTATCCTTCAGCATGATCGATGGCAAATGGTTGTCTGGGCCGCAGATTTGGGAATTAGTAATGCCCTTACTGCCGCGCGCCTTCGCGCCTTACGACCGAGCCCCTTCGCGGCGTTGTTTTCGTTGCGGGCGAGCTGGTCGATCGGGGCGACCGCTGCCGGACTTGTCAGCCCGTGGTGCAAAGGACTGTCGATTCTCATCGGCCTTTGAAATCTGCATCTGGCGGCCTGAGACCCAGACTTTCTTCAGTGCGAAGAAGGTCTCCGATGGCATTCCCTGCGGGAGGTCCACCGTACTAAAGTCGTCGAAAATCTCGATGCGTCCGATCTGCGCACTGTCGATGCCCGCTTCGTTCGCAATCGCACCCACGATATTGCCGGGTTTCACCTGATGAGCGTGACCAACTTCAATGCGGTAGGTTTCCTTGCCTTCCTCGTTGCGTCGCGGTCCACGAGGGCGTTCACCTCGACCCTGGAAGCGATCATCGCCTCTTCCACCTTGTTGGCGCTGGCCATAATCACGTGGACCTCGATCATTACTTCGTGGCCCGTGATCGTCACGGCGCCCACCGCGTGATTCGAAGAACGTTTCCTGTCGAAAATCTTCCTTCACCAGCAACGATTCACCGTTTGTGGACATGACTGCCAGAGAGGCCATGATTTGTTCGACCGGCATCTCTGGATTTTCACGGCGGTATTGCTCAATCAGCGATCCCATCGATTCCGCCATCGGATGCGTCATGGATTCCGTAATCTTCGCATGGAACTGCGCCACGCGAGCTTTGTTGATCGTCCGATTCGTTGGCAACTCCATCGGTTCGATTTTCTGACGCGTGGCGTATTCCAGGCTCTTCAGACCACGTTGAGCTTTTGGGTGTACAAACAGAATCGCTTCGCCGCTGCGACCCGCTCGGCCAGTTCGTCCAATGCGATGCACATAGGATTCGTTGTCGCCGGGGAAGTCATAGTTGATCACATGACTAATTCGCTGAACGTCCAGTCCCCTAGCGGCCACATCGGTAGCCACGATGATATCCAGCTTCCCGGATTTCAGCTGTTCGATGATTCGTTCACGCTGCGGCTGAGCGATGTCGCCGTTCAGGGCGGCAACTTTGTAACCTCGCCGACTCAGAAAATCCGCCAGAGGCTCAGACGTGCATTTCATCTTCGTGAAAATAATCACACCATCGATCGTTTCCGCTTCCAGAATTCGGCCCAGGGCCGCTTCTTTCTGGTGGTTACCCACAACCACAAATCGCTGACGAATCGTATCGGCCGTCGCGGTCTTGTTTCGAATCGTAATTTCCGCAGGATTGTTCTGGTGCTTCTGAGCAATACTTCGGATCGCTGGTGGAATCGTGGCAGAAAACAGCGCGATCTGACGTTCGGCTGGCAGCTGCGTCAAAACCCACTCGACGCTTTCTGCGAACCCCATATTGAGCATTTCGTCAGCTTCGTCCAAGACCAGACCTTTGAGTGCATCCAGTTGCAGGGAACCACGATTCATGTGATCCATCACGCGGCCAGGCGTGCCGACGACGACATGCACGCCTCGTTTAAGCTGCGCGAACTGTGGCTGATAGGCAGCTCCGCCGTAAATTGCCAGGACATTCAGGCCCTTCATTGCCGCTGCGTAGCGTTCAAACGCCGCAGCAACCTGAATCGCCAGTTCACGAGTGGGCACCAGCACCAAAACCTGCGGTCGGCGAACACTCACGTCGATCCGCTGCAGCATCGGCAGTGCAAAGGCCCCAGTCTTACCAGAACCCGTTTGAGCCTGTCCCAGGACATCGCGGCCTTCGAGAAGATGCAGGATTGTTTGTTCCTGAATCGGCGTGGGCGTGGTGTATCCGGAATCCTCGATCGCCTTCATCAGCGGAGCGATTAGTCCCAGCTTGCTAAATCCGTTTTCAGGAACGACAGCCTTGACCGCCGCAATAGCAGGTGTTTCTGAAACGGCTGCCATCGGGGTCTTTTCGATCGCAACAATTGGAGTTTCCACGATTGCAACAACTGGAGTTCCCACTGCGGCAATAACAGGCGTTTCCGCTATCACAACGACAGGAGTTTCCGCAGACGCAGCAACTTCATTGTGCGATGATTCCGATGAAACTTCGTCGTTCGTTTCCGAATTTAAATCTGTGAATGACATTTGGTTTTCAACTTCTTGTAATGGCCGCAACTCAACCGGAGTGCTGCTGGATTTTGAAAGACACCATTGCAAAATCGCCACTGAATAACATTGCTGCCGGTTTCGGTCAGCAAGAGACTGGGCAGATGTCGCAGGGAATTGTATTGTGGAGACAAGTTCCAGAAAGGAACCTGCGGACTTGCAATGTTATGAATTCGTGCGTGCCGGTCGTTTTCGACGCCGACGAGCCGGGCTTTCTTCTGATCCGGATTTCTCGGCAACGCCTTCCGCAAACAGCCCATCGCCGAAGAAATCTTCCTTCTGCGGCGGACGTGTCCTTGCGGTTCGCGGTTCGGCTGTGGACCGCGTATTCTGCGGCGTTCGAACCTGTGCGGGACGACGCCCACTGTCAGATGCCGATACTTCGCTGCGGCGAGCTGGCGCGGAGCTTTCACTGCGTCGGCTAACCGTATTCCCCCGAGTGACATTGCCGCGTCCATCATGAGTCCGGCGTGAATCAGAGCTGGCTGGCTTCCTGAAGCGACCGTGGACGGAAGATCCTTCACCACCACCTGCCGGCGGACGGGAATCTCGACCGGTATCAGTACTTCGCCCACGACCTGACGGCTGTGAACTGCGACCTGAACTTGGTCTGCCACGTCGCGGGCGATCAGGCCTTTCTGCGTCCGCCGAATCCAAAGCGGCGGAAAAATCAAAGCCTTCGACTTCTTCCACCGGAATGGACATGCCGATCAGCTTCTCAATGCTTCGCAGCATCCGACGCTCGTCAGGATCGCAAAGCGCGATTGAAATGCCGGTTGCGCCAGCGCGACCGGACCGACCGATGCGATGGACGTAAGTTTCTTCTTCCGTCGGCATATCATGAAGATAGACATGCGAGACGGCATCGATATCAATCCCGCGGGCTGCAATGTCCGTCGCAACCAAAATTGGCGGATCCTCACCCTTGAAGTCTTCCAGAATTCGCTGTCGCTTGTTCTGACTCTTATTCGCATGGATGGCTGCAGCTTTCAAACCAGCCGCCTCCATGTGCCGCACAATCCGATCCGCTCCGTGCTTTGTTCGGCTGAACACAATCGCGCGGCCAGGGTTGGCACGTGTGATAAGTTCAATCAGCAGTCGAGTCTTTTGCTTCTGCGGAACAAAGCACACGCTCTGCTCGACAAGTTCGGTCGTCTTCTGCTTTGGCTCGATCGAGATGCTGACGGGGTCACGCAGAATAGAACCTGCCAAATCCCGAATTTCCGGTTTCATTGTTGCCGAAAACATCAGCGTCTGTCGCTTCGAAGGGACGTATTTCAGGATGCGACGAATCGCCGGAAAGAAACCCATGTCCAGCATACGGTCTGCTTCGTCCAGCACCAGTGTGTGGACATCAGCCAGACTGATCAGCTTCTGCTGAATCAGGTCCATCAATCGACCGGGTGTGGCAACGACCACATCAACGCCCTGTCGCAGAGCACGTACCTGAGGCTGCTGCCCGACACCACCGTAAATCGTGGTGCATCGAACAGAAGTAAACGCACCGTAGCTCTTGAAGCTGTCGTTAATTTGCTGGGCCAGTTCCCGCGTGCTGGCCAGAATCAAGACCTGCACTGGACGATGACCAGAATCACGTCCGGCCTTTGATCCCATAAGCTGATTGATGATCGGTAAAGCAAAAGCGGCCGTTTTTCCAGTGCCTGTCTGAGCGATCCCGATCACATCGTGGCCATTGAGCACGACGGGGATGGCTTGAGCCTGAATTGGAGTAGCGACCGAGTAGCCTTCTTTGGAAATTGCGCGCACAATGGGCTCAGCGAGCCCGAAGTCTCTGAAATTCATTCTTTTTCCTGGGGTTAGTTTAGAAACATTCCCAGGACCGAATGCAGGAGGACGCAGCTAAGAAGCGCTCTCTGAACGATTGGAACTGGCAGTCATCCGTGGGCTTGAGCCGACTGGAGAGGACCGAATGCTTCGCTGATCAGATCGACGCCCGGTGAAAGAAGTGTCCACACAATTTAAGGCGAATCCGAAATCAGTTGTGCGACAACTTTACCAGCGTGCGGCGAATTGCATACTCAATTCCCGCAAATCCATCGGAAAATTTGAATGTTCTCACCTGCGCGCGGTGACAGACCGGCAGAAATGGTAGGAAATGTACGAACACCCCAGTCGGCCATACTCCACAGTCGATGACGAACCGGTCAGCATGAACCTGGTCCGACGATTTCCCCGGGGATTGGGAAATTTGGAAAGGCTTGGAATTACAAGACTGTTGCGCCCATCGTTAAAGTTGGCTGTTCAAATCCTCAACGCGAAGGAACGCAACAGTGGACACATCATACTACACATTAGCTCGTGCTTTCAAATCTCCTCCGGTCGTCATGATCGCAGCACTGCGACGCGAAGACATGGTGGTGCTCGAAATAAGAGTGACCAGCAAATGGAAAACCGAAGACATGGATCGCGAGTATCGATCGATCCACGAACGTTTGGGACCAATCCGGCAGATTCTCATCAATGGTGCGTCGGAGCTGCAAAATGGAGCAAAAGCCTAGGCAGAATCGGTCGATCATGATGTCATCATTCAGCGTGACGGGGCTCATTACGCGGCGACTCAGGTGAAGTCGATTCTTGGCAAGG
>Ga0154020_10003401_pt1 | contig 19164 bp, 19 predicted proteins | sample Klosneuvirus_201_FD_109709 | JGI IMG/M metagenome (GOLD analysis project Ga0154020, IMG submission 109709) | Active sludge microbial communities from wastewater, Klosterneuburg, Austria - Klosneuvirus_20160825_MG | ecosystem: Engineered > WWTP > Aerobic digester > Activated sludge | place... | reverse complement strand
TGCCCAAGCAACATAAATACTAATTCATCATAGAATATTTGCGAATCTTTCGGGGTATTAAAATAATTGTTTTCCCGACCCCACTTAGTCCAGCAGGAAACCATACGATGAACAACTTGTTTAATTGAATTCTCGCCGGCGGTTGTACCATCTTGTTGAGGAACACCGGTACGGCGAAAATATTTTTGCGCAAGAATGTCAGTTGCAACCTGTGACCAAGTGGATGGCACTTCAACGTTCTTTTCTTCAAATACGATATCCCCTTTAGGATTTCTGATAACAGAATTCCTAAACTCATATTCAAATTGATCAAATGGGGAGAGTGAATCCTCAGTAAAATAACGGTCTAATTTCAATCCGACCACTTTATTCCCCTTGGCTTTCGCATTTGTTGATTTTGCATCCTTTTCGCTATTCATAACAATTCCAATTTAGACAACGAAGAACTTCAACCTAGAAGGAAGTAAACATGACAATCATCATTCAAATTCGTTTATTAATAAACAGCAGATTGAGGAAAAATATTTTCCAAAAGCATGAAAGTATCTTTTCGTAGTATTATTTTAATAAAATCAAACATCAATATAGCAAACTTCCATGAAGATTGCAACGGATATAATTCAAGTAAACGGCGAGCCAGAATAAGTGTTAACTCAAATAAAAGCTAAGAAAAAGAAGCCTCGATTCTGAAACAATCAGAATGGATCTGAAACCGTCGGATCAGTTAACAAGGTTGTGTCAGTAAGCGTCTTTAAAAATGCAATAAGATCTGCTTTGTCCATACTTGTTAACATTAGACCATATTCCTTAAAAGGCTTAGTCATTATCGGATCAATATTTGGAGAATTCCAATGTACTCCGGAATTATAAAACTCCATAACCTCTTCCAACGTTTTAAAACGTGCATCATGCATGTATGGTGCAGTAAGTTCTATATTTCGTAAAGTAGGTGCGCTAAACTTTCCCATATCAGTTGCCAATCCGGTATACAAGTAACGACCAAAATTCAAGCCACTAAAAACAGTATCCATTCCGGTATTGTTAAAAGTATTATTCGTAAAAAGCGGGGTTCCATGGCAATGAAAGCAATCTCCCTGCTCAGTATAAAAAATATTTGCTCCGTGCATTTCTTCAGCAGTAAATGCAGTTTCATGTCGCGACACTTTATCGAACTTTGAGTTATCTGAAATGATAGTTCGAATAAATTGAATAAGTGAGTTGGCAATCGTTTGCTGGAGCTCGGGAACGGACAAAGCACCTACATCATTAACATTGAAAGCTTCTTTGAAATATCTCGGATATAAAGAATGAGCCTTCAATCTGTTCACGACAGTATCCATATTTGAATTAAAAAACTCAGGACCAAAATCTGCCAGAGGAACATGCTCCATTAATTGGGCTCCTCCGTTCCATAAAAAATCGGGATTCCATGCAAGATTAATTACCGGTGGAACACTTACAGTATCTCCGGCAGGATTTATATGGAAAGGAACAGTAAAAGCTTCGCTTTGCGGGTGACAAGACGAACACGACAATCCATTACTTGATAAGATATCATCATAAAACAACATCCTTCCCAAGCGAACGCCTTCAACAGTCGAAGGATTCCAGTCCGGATATATCGGAGGAGGAAATCCAACAGGCGTCCTGATATCCAATGGGGTTGGGACATAGCGGTTATCGTTCATTTGCTCTTCCTCACTCGTTTTCTTGCATGAATAGACAAGAATGAAAGAAAGAAAAACCAATAGTATTTTAGCTAGTTGCCTCATTTTCATTGTGTAGTGAATGCATCTACTCCATTATTACTTAATTTCATCATTGCTGACATTACCCCCATGGAATAATTTCCATCGATATTAAAATCGTAGACCTCAGGATTCCGAAACCACTCATTTAGATTCATCAACAAATTAATATTTGACTGACCGGAAGCGATCTGAATATGCGTCCAGATGACGTTCTCGACTAAATATTCATTACGACCAAGATGCATGGCAAAACCATAATTACCTGCAGAATCGCTTGCATGACCTTCAAACTTCATAAAATGATAGCCTCCGCCCATCGGAACCGGCCATTCCATATTTAGATTATCCGTTGTGGCCGGCAGTCCATTCGTCAAATTTTGTACAGAATCTAAACCTATATTAAACTTTATCCCGATATAATGACCATTGGGAACTCCGGAAATAGTAAACTGGTTTGTAGCAACCCGAAAAGCATCCACAAAAACATAGTCCTTTATGGGCAAAAGGGTACTATCAGAATTCACGAGCGCAATCCGGGAAAGGTAATACCACAATCTACTAACACTATAATTATTTCCGGCATCATTGGCATAAATGATGGTATCTAACATCAAAGGCTGTCCGTCCACTTCATAATTTACACTCATGACAAGTGAATTCGGTACCGTTGGAACAACATTGCTATCATCATCTTTTTTACATGAATATAAAACAGATAATAGCAAAGAAATAATGATGATATGCTTCATAATGCGTAGTTTTTTCTATTTACAAAGAAACCTAAAGATACACAATAAATCTCTGATTACAATCATAAAATGGCCCGCTAAATCTCAGTTTTACTGTCGATTAAATTTCTTATACATAATTTAGTAAGCGGAAAAATTAAAAAACTAAATCCCACCAGAATGACCAAGCCGAGAAATGAAATAGTTTGAAAAAACGGCATCATTTTATCGATTAGAATATTGTGGGCAACATTGTCCTCGCTCACTGCTTTCATAACACCGACAACAAGTAATAGTATCCAAAATAAAGCCAGGCCTATATTACTTAGCCAAAAACCTCTGTCGATCCAGATTTTTGTTCGCATAAAATTCACAAAACTCAGTTTAGACAAAAGATATGTAACAGAAGCGAATAGGATCATTGTATTTATTCCAATTGTCGTCCCCATTGCGTGTGCTACGGTAATATGGGTTCCATGAGTGAATAAATTGATAGCAGGAACTGAAATTGCAATTGCGAGTATCAGGTTTAGAAGAATCCAGAAGTCTGCTGCAATGAGAAAACGATATGAAATTAGATGGAAATTTTTCTTTGCATCATCAAGTGTAGAGCGCCATTGACGAATAATATTCGCAAGGATCAGGAGTTCCGTCATACTGATTGCATAAGCAATATTGCGGATCCAGGGTGAGGCAGGAACAATATAAGTATGGTGACCCCAGTTGAACATCAGATTGGTCAGACCTAAAAAATAAAAGAAAAAAGTTTGCTTAGAATTTGTTACAGTTGAATTTCCACTGATCTTTTCCATCACATAAAATGCCGTGCCATATACCAGCATGTTCCAAGATCCAACCATAGAACCTAGGGCCTTCCATTGAATAGTAGTATCTCTTACGATATTCTCTCCAAAAAAACCTATAAGCCATAGCTGAGATTCAAGAAAGGTGATTAGGAAAAAAATGAGTCCCGTTGCCCACATCCAAATATAAATCGGAGCATCTTTAAAAGAAATTTTCACACTTTTGAAAAAATTAAACATAAACAAGATCCAATATAATATTAAAGGAATACCGATCCAGGGAGGAAACTCCAAATACTCACGACCACCAAACTTCCCAGTTGAATAGGCAACAAAAGTGCAGATGCTCACGAATAATAATATTATCCCGTGCACCCATGCCAGGCGGTTAGAATAAAGTCTCTTACCTGAAAAATCCTGTATATAATAATAAATACCACCGGATGCTGCGGTAAATATCCATGAGATGACCAAACTTACATGCAAAGGTCTCACCCTGGCAAATGAAAATGAATTGCGTAACCATTCAGGAAAAATATATTGAAAACTTCCGGTTACACCAAAAAGCATTCCGACAAAAAGATATATCAACGAGATAGAAATAAAGAATAGGACTACTTTCGTTTCCGGTTTTGAGTCATTTTCATATACCTGATCTTTCAATGACATTTCAATTTTATTTTAAACAGAGGGAGAACATGCTAATGGCATATCAAATCCAACATCAAAATTTAACTCTAACTTAGTTCTTCAAAATGCGCAGTAAAATGTCTAAGGAATTTTGGCTCATGCGTAATTCTAAAGCCTTTCGCTTCCTTTCGCGTGCTTACTATTTGCTCAAACACCTCGACAACATAGTCGATATGGCTTTGGGTATAAACCCTACGTGGAATAGCTAAACGAACTAATTCCATTTCAGCCGGGATTAAAACACCTCTTTCATCATACTTGCCGAACATTACCGAGCCCACTTCAACACTACGGATCCCTCCTGCTCGATACAAGCTGCAGACCAATGCCTGACCGGGATACTCATTTATAGGAATATGAGGATACAATTTATCTGATTCAATATAAACTGCATGACCACCAATCGGAAATAAAACCGGAACGCCTAATTTCTTAAGGGCATTTCCCAAATAAGTAGTACTTTGAATTCTATATTTAAGGTAGTCGGCATCGAAGACTTCTTTCAAACCAACGGCCACAGCCTCCATATCTCTTCCGGATAAACCACCATAAGTCGTATAGCCTTCTGTAATGATCAACAATTGCGTACAAGCGTCAGCAAGTGCTTTATTGCGTAAGGCAAGAAAGCCTCCCATGTTAACGAGTGCATCTTTTTTTGCACTCATAATGCAGGCATCCGCCAAAGTGCACATCTCTTGAGCTATCGAGAAATAGGAATGATTTTTATACTCCACCTCATTCTTTTGTACAAAAAATGAATTCTCGGCAATCCTGCAGGCATCCAAAACGAAAACTATATTGTGACTCTTACAAAGTTTACTCGTAGCTATTGCATTTGCCATACTCACCGGCTGCCCGCCTCCACTATTGTTGGTGACGGTTAGAATCACTGCTGCAACATTCTCTGCTCCAACATCATTGATCCATTTACTAAGCTTCTCTACATCAATATTCCCTTTAAAGGGATAATCTGAGCTGAAATTCTTTGCCTCCTGTACCGGCAAATCAATAGCCTTAGCTCCACTGAATTCGATATTTGCTCTAGTAGTGTCAAAATGTGTGTTACTAAAGAAATATTTCTCATCGCCCCCCAAATGCCCATACAAAATTCTTTCTGCCGCCCTTCCCTGATGTGTTGGCAAGATATGCGGCATCGATGTTAAATCTCGTACTGCATTTTCAAAGTTAGTCCAGCTACGGGCACCTGCATAAGATTCATCAGCCTGCATCATAGCCGCCCATTGATGACTACTCATTGCAGAAGTGCCACTATCTGTTAAAAAGTCGATCAAAACCTGATCACTTTTTAATAAGAAGGGATTAAAATGCGCCTGACGTAAATACTCTTCTCTTTCAGGTTTTGTACTAAGAGGAATCGGCTCTACACTTTTAATTCTGAAAGGCTCAAAGATCGTTTTGAATTGCATAAAATTATAATTCTAAATTTATAAGGGCTTGAACTTCGCCTGGAAGAATCGCAGGTATTTCGGCTCATAAATCATTTTCAACCCGGTAATCTTTTTACGGTTTTTAAAAACTTCATAAACGCTTTCAGCTACAACATCCATGTGTGCTTGCGTATACACCCGACGAGGAACAGTTAACCTCACCAATTCCAGAGCGGGATAATAATGATCGCCTGTCTCTGCATTTCTTCCGGCAGAAACAATTCCCCGCTCCATACTTCTTACGCCACTATCGAGATAAATTGCTGCTGCAAGAGCCTGAGCCGGAAACTGTGTTTGTTTAAGATGCGGAAGAAATTTTTTGGCTTCAAGAAAAATACCGTGCCCACCTATAGGTAAAACAATAGGCACCTTCATAGTCCTTAATAGTTTTCCAAGATACTCTACCTGACCGACTCTTGCCCGAACATGATCATCATCCACGGATTCGGTTATACCTATTGCCATTGCTTCCATGTCTCTTCCCGCCAATCCCCCATAAGTATGGAGGCCTTCATAGACGACAACTAGATTACTGGCTTCCTCATATATTTTCTTTTCATTAACAGCAAGGAATCCACCAATATTTACCAGCGCATCCTTCTTGGCACTCATTGTTGCTCCATCAGTGAGAGAACAGATTTCTAAAATTATTTCCCTAACCGATTTCGATTTGTACCCTTTTTCACGCTGTTTGATGAAGTAAGCATTTTCTGCTACTCTTGTCATATCATGAATGATCCGGATCTTATGCTTTTTGGTAAGTTCACGGAGCTCCTTCAGGTTTTTTAGTGAAATCGGTTGCCCACCTGCCATATTAACGGAAGTTGCAATACAGACGTAAGGAATTTTCTTACTACCATGTTCATGAATCAGCTTTTCAAGCTTTTTCAAATCTACATTCCCTTTAAAAGGATGCTCATTGAAAGAATCATGAGCTTCATCAATTACAATGTCAACAAATTTTCCTCCTGCGAGTTCCTGATGCAGTCGTGTTGTTGTGAAATACATGTTACCCGGTATAATGTCACCCGGCTTTATTAATATTTGAGAGAGGATATTCTCAGCTCCTCTACCTTGGTGAGCAGGTATCACATACTTGTACCCGTAATAAGTTCTTACAGCCTTCTCGAGGTGATAAAAATTTTCACTTCCTGCATAAGACTCATCGCCCAACATCATACCTGCCCATTGCCTGTCACTCATTGCAGAAGTGCCACTATCAGTCAGCAAGTCGATATAAACCTGCTTCGATCGCAATAAAAAAGTATTATAACCTGCATCAATGAGGGCTTTCTTTCTTTCTGCAAAACTGGTCATATGAACCAATTCCACCATCTTTATTTTATACGGCTCAGCCCAGGAGCGTTGTTTCGTTTCCATTTTATTCATAAAAGTATTTATTCTATTTGCAATTCAAATATTTCAAATCAATTGTTCTGTTAGCAATTTCATTTCATACGGGATGAACTATCCACATGTGACAGGAAGCATACTATTTGATAAGACTGTAAGCTGTCTAAATGAAAATCGGGCATTTGCTTAGGCCCGAACTTTAATAGTGCAGACACAAATCTTTCACCTTTACCCGGGCTGGAAATGACTCTGGTTAATTCAGGGCCCAGATATCCTCCTAAACCAAATATCTGGTGGCAAGAGCTACAGTTTAACTCTTGGTACAATAATTTTCCTGCATAAGCATCCTTACTCATTCTCCCCGGTCTACTTCGATTCTCCGTTCCTGAGCTATACACCCATACTGTGAAGATAATATAGGCAGAAAACAAAAATCCGGCTACGTGAGTCTTTCTTATCACTGTTTAAATTATGAAGATATATTCTCCTGTAAAGTCTGCAAATGCATTCTCATTCTCGGAAAAAGAATGTTATTCTCCAGATGAACATGCTTATGCAGATCCAATTCAAACTCTTTTAGCTCGTCGAAACAAAGGCGATAGGTCATGCAAGCATCGCGGGGAGGCATATACTTATTTGTTAATTTTTTAATTTCATCTAATGCACTACCAACAGTTTCATGTTCCATTTCCATAACCTGCATGGGAGCAACAATAGAAGAATGTGCCTGAGAAACTTGCTTTGTCTCCATTGCTTTTTCGAGTTTCAAGATTGCAGGAAATAAAATATTCTCTTCTTTCATCATATGAGATGTCATTTCTTCAATAACTGAATTGAAAATTGAATATATCTCATTTAATTCAGGATGTCTGGGACCGTGTTTTGAAGATACCTTATGCAGGTGTGCCTGAATTAAAGGCATTGCCTCTTTTACATAATTATGATGTCTTGAGAGGATCAGATCGACCAAATCGAAGGTTGAAAGATTCTGGGGATCGATCTCTTTAGAAGTGGAATGTTTAGCCACTAGTTGGTCTAACTCGATTTCCATTACCTGCAACATCGCATCATCCGTACAGGCGTCTTTTAGTGTTTGTTTACCCTTACAACAATAATCGAGGTCGTGTTTTTCCAACAAGGAAGCTGAAAATGGAAATTCAGTTACAATTTGAGCAAGAGTCTTATTCGAGTGATTCATTATATGATATTTAGAATGATTCCAAATGTCCTGAAGCTTTACCTTTCACCGCCTGATTAAAGTCAGCGTTTAAATTGAGAAAAGTCATTTTTTGAACCATTAATTAATAGATTTTAAAAAATAGGTGTTGAGCTCACAGAATGTGCATGAAAAGCAAGCAACGGCATATTTGTATGATAGGCTAATTTTTTAGTCAGGCTTCTGCTTGTGAGCTTATCAAAAAAATTACGCTTACGATTAGAAACTGAAAGCAATTCAATATCATTTTCAACTATAAAATTATTGACTGTATGTTCAACATCTGCCCCTTTGGTCAATTGAAATGAAAAATTATCATATGGAATATTAGTGAGCACCTGACCTTTGAACCATTCAAGCATTTTATTCTCTGTTTTATGGTCACCATTTATCTCGACGTGCAACACAATTATTTCGGGATTAAAAGGTTTAAACATTTCAGCAAGCAAATAGAGAGTTTGAAAATCATTGTCGGCATAATTAGTTGCAAAAACTATTTTACCCGGTTTCTTAAACGATGTCTCTGAAGGAACTGCTAGTACAGGACATGAACACTTTTCAATCACTTCAGCCGTATTACTTCCCAAAAGTATCCCTGAAAGACCGCTAGCACCCTTTGTTCCCATCACAATCATATCCATCGACTCCTTTCGACTCAATCCAATAATTTCTTCAACGGCAAATCCGGAACTTACCAAGACGTCAATATTCTCATAATGATACTCCTCCGTCATAGACTTCTTAATCGCTTCCAAACGCACCTGAGCCTCCATCTTATTATCGATCATTGAAGCGGCCATTGCGACCTCAGCGCTTACAAGAATCGGAACATGCGTTGTGTGAAAAAGAGTAATCCGGCTTTTTAGAATACTTCCAAACTGAACGCCGTACCTAACTGCATGCATTGCATTTTGAGAAAAATCAGTTGGTATCAGTAAACGGCGAACCGGATTGGTGTTGAAACTTTTTTTCATATACTTATTTTCGCAAATCTTGAAGAAATCGATTCAAGCCCTCATTCTGCACCCTTCGTACAAAACAGATGAACCGCAAGCTAAATTGATCTTATTCAGTATCAAATGTACCCTGCCTGAAATAAAAACATTATGATGAAAATCAGTTTAGGCATTGACAAAAATCACCGAAGATTGCCTGAAACGGCATGCTTTTTTGGCTCAAATAATAAAGGAATGTTAAATTTGGGGAATTATATCCCTAGCTTTCGGGAATGATGCTAATTAGTTTATGGAAAAAAGAATTCAGGTTCTCGGCATAACTTTAAGTTTGCTCATTTTCGGGTTTATTTATTTTGCGCCCCCGGGGTATCATCTGGAGTTCTCCTACTCATTGATCGTTTTGCTAACTATTTGGATTCCCGGCAATCGAAGCACCTTTGATGCCAGTGTTGCAATGTCCGGCTTAATTGTGCTTGGTTTTTTCTTACATAGCTACTTTAGCACTGCAGAAGACCTGATTGTTATCATTTTACCGATACTCTTTATATGGGCCTTTACTTTTGTTATTATTAAATACAAGCAGAGTCAGGAAAATCTTAACCGAAGCACGGAGTATTTGAATGCCATGTTCAAGCATGCCACAGAAGGTATTATCATCAGCAACAAGAAGGGTAAAATTATTATGGCAAACCCCAGAGCTTCGAGTCAATTTGGATATGATGATAATGAACTTGAAGGAGTAAGGATTGAAGATCTTGTTCCAAGAAAACATGTTTCACATCATACGAGCCACCGGGAAAACTACCATAAAGATCCGAAAAACAGGTCTATGGGCAAAGGGAAAAATCTATTTGCTAAAAGAAAGGATGACACAGAGTTTCCGGTAGAAATAAGTTTAAGTTCATTTAAAATTAAGGATATTATTTATGTTATAAGTTTCATTGTAGATATAACAGAACGAAAAATTCAGGAAGATCGCATATCAGAAGTAAATGAGCAGCTGGAGGAACGAGTAGAAACGCGTACCCGTGAACTCGCAGAAGCAAATGCCCAGCTTCAAAAGGAAATGGAAGAACGAAGTATCATTCAGGAAGCTTTAAGAGACAGCGAACGTCTTTATAGTACAATGGCACGAAATTTTCCGAATGGAATTAATTGCGTTCTCAATAAACAACTTGAAATTATTTTTATCGATGGCAAAGAGTTACACGTTTTCGGATTAAAACCTGATGAATTAATCGGCAAGCCGGTTCAGAGTCTTCTCCCTTTGACAGACCTTAAAGATATTAAGAATCAACTCTCAAAGGTATTCAACTGGGAGAGCCTTGCATTTGAATTGCAGTTCCGTGGACATCACTATAACCTGATAGCCGTACCCTTGCCTGACATTAAGGGTTTTGTCAAGGAAATTCTGCTAGTGATACAAAATGTCACTGAGCTAAAAAAAGCTGCAGACGAAATTTTATCAGCCTTGGAAAAGGAAAGAAATCTGAATGAAATGAAGTCTAAATTTGTCTCTATAGCTTCTCATGAATTTCGTACACCGCTTAGCACAATCCTCTCTTCTGTCACGCTGATTGACAAATACAAGAATGAAGAAGACAATGAAAAAAGGTTAAAACATATTGAAAGAATAAAAAACTCCGTTAAAAATCTGACGGAAATATTGAATGACTTTCTAAGCTTAGAAAAACTGGAAGCCGGAAGGATCGAAACTAATTTAAGTACATTCGATTTAGTTCAATTTGCAGATGATTTAAGGGAAGAACTTCAGGAATTATCAAAAACAGGTCAAAAGATCATATACTCTCATTCAGGGGAACACACTATGGTAACTTTAGACAAACAAGTATTAAGAAATATATGTATCAATCTACTGAACAATGCAATAAAATATTCACCCGAAAACAGCAGCATCGAATTTAGCAGCAAAATCAACGGAAGTATTGAGATAACCGTTGCCGACCAAGGTATTGGAATTCCTGATGAAGACCAGAAACATCTCTTTGAAAGGTTTTTCAGAGCAGCGAACGTCACAGCCATTCAAGGAACCGGACTTGGGCTAAATATTGTTCGACGTTACGTTCAATTGTTGAGAGGAAGTATTAATTTTGTGAGCCGTGTAAATAAAGGGACTACCTTTAAAGCTCAATTTCCTAATGACCATATTTCAAAACCATGAAAAAAATACTCCTAATCGAAGATAATAACGAAATGCGCGAAAATACCGCCGAGATCCTCGAATTAGCAAACTATAAGGTACTCACTGCCATGAATGGAAGGACTGGGGTAGAATTAGCTTCAAAGGAAATTCCTGACCTTATCATCTGTGATATTATGATGCCTGATCTGGACGGCTATGGTGTATTGTACCTGCTTAGTAAAAATATAGAAACGGCCGGTATTCCATTTATTTTTTTGACGGCAAAAGCTGAAAAAGCGGATGTCAGAAAAGGGATGAGTATGGGTGCTGATGATTACCTGACAAAACCATTTGAAGAAATGGAGTTACTAAATGCAATCGAAGCCAGATTAAAGAAAAACGAAATATTCAGAAAGGAATTTACGAAGAACCTTGAAGGACTCAATGATTTCTTGGAACAAGCCAAAGGACTGGAGGAGCTTCATAAACTTTCCGAAGACCGTAAAGTGCATCATTTTAAGAAGAAAGAAATGCTTTACATGGAAGGTGACGAACCGAATGGCCTTCTCTTTATTAACAAAGGAAAAGTAAAGACATTTAAAACCAATGAAAATGGAAAAGAGTTTATTACCTCTTTACATCTTACAGGCGACTTTATTGGTTATATCGACCTCATAGAGAATTCGGAATACAGGGAATCAGCCGAAGCAATGGAAGATGTTGAAATAAGTGTCATCCCCAAGCAGGACTTTTTCGCCCTTCTCTACTCGAATCGGGATGTAGCAGCAAAATTCATCAAAATGTTAAGTAACAATCTTCAGGAGTCAGAAGAAAAATTAATAAACTTGGCATACAACTCAGTGAGAAAACGCGTTGCTGATGCCTTACTCTCCTTACATCAACGGTATAAATTGGACAGCGAACCGATTTCGAAATTTTCAGTTTCCAGAGAAGATCTTGCAAGTATGGTTGGAACAGCTACGGAGTCAGTCATTAGAACACTTTCAGACTTTAAGGAAGAAAAACTAATCGATATCAGAGATAAAAATATTCATATTCTGGACTCAGACAAATTGAGTAGAATGAAGAACTAAATTTTCTGCCAACTAAGAACCCTTTGATTTAATAGAAAGACAAATACAGAAACTAAACAACAAGGGTATAAATAATACCGAAAATATATTTGAACGTTCCGTTTAATTCTGATCGGAGCTAGAAATAATTTTGATTTATATCTTCGACTTTTCTTTGTTTTGGTTGCGGATATTTAAAAGTTGCTGATACAATTCTTTTTCTTCCCTATTTAACTCTTTTGGAACACGTAGAAGAATACGCACATAAAGTTCTCCTCTTTTATTCGGCTCGCCAAATTGCGGCAAACCTGCACCTCTTAAACGTAATGTCTTTCCACTATCAGTACCAGGAGGAATGCTAATTGAGACAGGCTTATCAAGCATATTTAGATTCACTTTCCCACCCAAAACAGCTGTAAGAACATCGATATACAGATCAGTATACAAATCGGTTCCTTTCACTTCATAGTCAGGATGTGTGAGCACTTTCACCGTAATTAAAAGATCACCGAACTCTCCCCCATTATAGCCCGGGGCACCTTTTCCTCTCATCCGAAGAATTTGGTCGTTCTGAACGCCAGCCTTAATATTGAGTTTAATTTTTTTATCCTCAATATTTACAAGTCGTTCAGAACCCTTCAGAACTTCTTCAAGACTAAGGTTCATAGTTGCCTGCATGTCTTCGCCACGAACAGGTCGAGCAGTACGTGACCGGGAATCAGCACTACTGAACCCACCGCCAAAGATGGACTCGAAAAAGTCAGAAAAATCCCCTCCTGAACCTGATCGGGCTTGTGAACGGTTCGCCCAATGACTCCAGTCAAAATCAGATTGCCGTCCACCACTCCCGGAATAACTATTCCAGCTGTCACCTAACTCGTCGTAACGTTTTTTCTTTAGCGGGTCCTTTAAAACCTCATAGGCTTCATTGATCTGCTTGAATTTATCCTCAGCACCTTTATCCCCGGGATTCTTATCAGGGTGATGCTTTTTAGCCAGATCACGAAAAGCCTTTCGGATTTCATCAGGCTTAGAATTCTTGCTGATTCCTAGACTTTTATAATAATCCTTGTATTCCATATGTATCAAATAGCAATCCTAGTTCGGTGCTAATAATGGCTTGTCAGAATGCTTTAATGCCAACAAGGGTATGTTTGCCTGATGTGACATCATCTTGGTAATACTTGAATTAAACATTGAATCAGGAAAATGCCTGGCATGAGTAAACATCACCAGAATATCAGCCGGTTTCTTTTTAAGAAAGTATTCAATTCCTTTGGTGATGCTGGTGTTTTTGGAAATATATCCTGAGATCTTCCCATATTTCACCCGTTTCCTGATCTTTTGAGTCATTGCAGAAATATGCTCCTCACTGTGCAAAAGGTGCTTGTCGTCTACAAAAAGAAAAGCTATTTCTGCATCAAACTTTTTAGCAAAAGCAGATATCATACTAGCAGAACCTATGTTGTCTTCATTAAGATCAGTGGCAAAAACAATTTTGTTAAGCCCCTCGAAAACAGCATTCTTCGGGATGCTCAGAACCGGACATGGAGCATCGCGCAAAATCCTTGCTGTAGTACTTCCAATGAGTAACCTTTCAAGTTTACTGGTACCGGTAGATCCCATGATGATCATATCAACCGACAACTTCTTAGCTACTTCAAGTAATCTCTCGGGAGCCAAGCCATCTCTGCTAAGCACCTCAAAACTTACATTTTTATGCTTAGATTTCAACTTCTTAACTAACTGATTCATTTTTTTCTCCGCATTTTGCTTGATCTGCTCAGCAGCATGAGCGATCCTAGTCAGAGGAGCATTAGAAAACATAACCGGTTTGTCATAAACATGCATGATGATCAATCGTGCAGAAATCCCATCGGATAGTGCTGCAGCATATTGAATTGCATTTGTTGCATTTCTTGAAAAATCAGTTGGGCATAAGATGAGATTCATTATCGGTGGTTTTAAAATGTAAAAGTAATAAACCCCCGGTGAATTCCATCACCTGTCAGAGTCTTCGATGCCTTGGAAGGAGTCGCCTGTTGTTTCCCTGATGTAACGAGCAAGCATGGTAATGCCATAATACATAAGAAAGGTAAGCATGATGGCTACAGAAATCGTAAGATATATTCCGTATCCTTCCAAATTCGCCTCTTGTACAACATTTTCTTCCCTTGCGCGCATGTCACTTCCCAACAGCACACCTATACATACAAGTATAGGGGTAAGAATTAAACCAAATTTGTTCCTTCTTTTTAACATAATAAAAGTATTAATATTTATTTACGGTATTGATGATATAGGTCAAATTACAACAAGATATAAGTCATTTGTAGAAAATAACGCATATTGATAAAATTGTAAGAAATTTGATAAAGTTGAATGAAAGCCCGACGGTACCCTAGGTGCAACCGCAAGATTTGTTTTCTACTATATGTTTTGATAGTTAAATGAAGCAGTTCGTCGACAACTAGCTTTTCTCAAATATTCATTTTGGGATTAGTCATTTAGCTCCATAAATATCATATTTACTGAATGGATTATTTTCAGAAAGAAATTGTAAGAAATAGAATTTACAGACTTAGCTACGAATACAAATGAAAAATCACAGGTAAAAAAGAACAAAAATACTGACAAAGTATAATTAAATTATTGCTTTGGTGGATAATAGACCAGGGCTACTTACAGCCTGATTAAAATGGATCTAAATCACTAACCCTATAAATTTTACTAATTCTATTGCACAAAAAACATTTTCGCAAGAATATCATCTGGACTTTTTAAATTGATTTATTTTTTGTATATTTATAGAAATTCAAAAACAAATAATTTATGAACTCAAATTCAAAAGTAATTCTTGCTCTTCTAGGAGGAGCAATTGTAGGAGCAGCTATAGGCGTGCTTTTTGCACCGGACAAAGGAACTGAAACCAGACACAAGATTGCAGACAAAGCAAAAGAGTATGGTGAAAAAACGAAGCAAAAGTTTGCTGAAGGCTTCGAAAAAATGAGAAACGGTAAGAAGCAGCACGAAGAAGCAGAAGTTTAATCCAAATTTCTCTCCTACCTATATATGGAAAATAAAAATGAGGATCTAGATAATCTAGTCACTGACCTGAAAGATTATCTTGATACCCGAAGTAAACTCGGCAAGCTTAAAGCAATTGACAAAGGAAGTCGCATTGCTGCCGAGTCCGCTTCTGCTTTTATTATTGCAATCATTGGTTTCCTTGGCTTGTTCTTTTTAAGTATTGCCGGAGCGCTCGCAATAAGCGAAGTATTGGAAAATAATTACTTGGGATTTTTCATCGTTTCAGTCTTTTATATACTTGTTACACTCCTGTTTTATGTCAACCGAGATTCATGGATACAAAAACCAATTGTTAACAGTTTGATTCAAAACTTTTTTAAAGACAACGGTGATGAAGATCTCTAATTACACAGAACTGAAGTCTGAAATAGCCCGATTGGAGGGCCTATCAAAAAACCAAGAGCTAAAGTTGTTGGAGAAGGTTCATTCTATTCGGGAATCATTTAGACCTTCTAACCTTATTATAAACAGCCTGGCCTCACTTACCGGCATTCCTATTAATAAAAATCAAGTTATTAAGAAAGGTGCTTTGATAGCGCTTACTTATATTTTTCAACGTTATTTCCATAAGACCGAACTCAAATTTGAAAACCTACTCTCTTCAATAATCAGTGAAATTAAAAGGAAATTACAGGATATGTTCCGGTCTGAAGAGGTTAAGGAAAACGAAGTTCACGATCAGGGTCAAGATCAAGCCTGATTTGATCAATTGGTAATCCCAATTCTTAAAATTTTAAAGATCCTTTTTAAATATTCCTACAAATCGATGATCAATCAAGCCGCCACATTTAATTTTTTGCAGTGAGCTGATTTTTTAATCAAGTCCGGCATTTAGCGATACTAATCCTAAAATCTCACACTTTCATTCCTTCCCTTTCGAAGCACATGTAGAGTATCCGAAGATAGTATAGATTGGGCAAAATGACATAAAACTTGTCAAAATGAAAACACCTGCAAGTATCAATAGGATAATCCCCATTATACCGGTTATAGTATCTGTTGCATATAATCCAACGAATAAGGCAGCAATTAAAAGTCTGACCATTTTATCCGTACTCCCCATATTAGTTTTCATGCTCTTTATTATTTAAACTACAAGGTCAACAATAAAGAAAAATAAAATGCTGACAATTATCATGTAGTTTATAAATATGTCTCATGGTGAATCATCCAAGTTTTGACTATTTTTAAATTCGTAAGAATTGGCATGCAAAAAAAAACTACTATAAATCTTATTTCCTTACTTCCAAAAGGCTTAACCTCATTTTTTGAAGAGGTTGGTGACACATCTCGCTTTGCTGCCAGATTTCTTCGGGAAATCTGGTTCCCACCATATGAATTTAAAGAAGTACTTCGTCAGTCATACGAAATAGGCTACCGCTCACTACCATTGGTTGGAATTACATCATTTATAATTGGACTTGTACTCACATTACAGTCAAGACCAACCTTAGCAGAATTTGGAGCAGAATCTTGGCTTCCGGCTATGGTAGGCGTTTCAATCTTGCGTGAAATAGGTCCGGTTATTACTGCGCTCATTTGTGCCGGAAAAATAGGATCGAGTATTGGAGCAGAACTTGGTTCAATGAAAGTGACAGAACAAATTGATGCAATGGAGGTGTCCGGTACTAACCCATTTAAATATATTGTCGTGAGCAGGATTGTGGCGACAACCCTCATGATACCCCTTCTTGTCATTGTCGGAGATGCGATATCTTTATATGGATCCTATCTAGCCGTAAATGTAAATGATAAAGTAAGTCTTACATTATACTTTCAGCAGGTATTTGAAAAGGTTGAGTTCAGTGATTTAGTACCTTCGGTAATCAAATCAATATTCTTCGGATTTTGTATAGGACTTATTGGCACCTACAAGGGATACAACACAAAAAAGGGCACTGAAGGTGTTGGCCGTTCAGCAAATTCCTCCGTTGTAATTTCTTCACTGTTGATTTTCATCATTGATCTTATCGCAGTGCAAATAACCAGTTTCCTTGGAATTATATGAGAAGTGATAACAAAATATTAATTCAGAATAAATCATTCAAGCGTGTGGATCAGAATATTGACACAGAAATTATTCATATTCAAAATTTGGAGAAGTCCTTTGGCGACAATCATGTCTTAAGAGGCTTTGACCTCAAATTAAATAGAGGAGAAAATATTGTTGTACTGGGAAAATCAGGAAGCGGGAAATCCATTTTAATAAAATGCATTGCAGGTCTAATACGGTATGATAGTGGTTCTTTGAAAGTACTTGGAAATGAAATCAATGAATTATCCCATGCTGAACTTGATGATCTAAGGGTCAAAATAGGCTTTGTGTTCCAGAGCAGTGCACTATATGACAGCATGACCGTCAGGAAAAATCTTGAATTTCCTTTGAGGAGACATAGGTTAAAATTAAGTCATCAAGAGGTTAATGAAATTGTAGAGAACACACTGCAAGATGTTGGGTTGCTGCATGCGATTGACTTGATGCCGTCTGAATTATCAGGGGGTATGAGAAAAAGGATCGGGCTAGCGAGAGCATTAGTACTTAATCCTGAAATCGTCTTGTATGATGAACCGACAACAGGTCTGGATCCGATGACTTCGAAAGAAATTACAAAGCTCATGCTGAATACTAGAAAAAAATATAATACATCCTCGATTATTATTTCTCATGATATGCACTGTGCAAAACTTACTTCTGACCGTGTTGCGATTCTTTCAGATGGAATTTGCTATGCGGAAGGACCATTTGACGAATTGCAAATAAGTAAAGATCCAACCATTCACTCATTCTTCTTATAAATGACATTAGAAACTACACAACGAATTAAACTAGGCATCTTTGTAAGTACAGGAGTTGTTCTGCTTGTGACAGCACTCTATTTTCTAGGAAACAAGAAAAACATGTTCTCAAAAACCATAAGCATTCACACGTACTTCGAAAATATAAACGGACTGGTTACAGGGAACAACGTGAGACTATCCGGAATTGATGTTGGGACAGTATCAAAAATTGAGATCAAAAGCTCAACGAAGATATATGTAGAATTGACCCTTGAAGAAAACTATGTAGAATTCATTGGAATAAATTCAATAGCAACTTTAGGAACAGATGGACTTATGGGAAACAGGCTCGTAAATATAGAACCCGGAAAAGATTATGAACGAATTATTAAAAGCGGTGATCAAATAGTAGGAAAGGAAGTCCTTAGTACTGATGAAATGATGTTAACATTGGACAAAACCAATAAAAATATATCTATTGTATCTGAGGATCTCGTTAGCATTACCGGAAGTATAAACAAGAGCAGAGGAACACTGTACTCTGTTTTACTGGATACAAGTCTGGCAGAAAGTATAAAATACAGTCTGCTAAATATATCTGACATCAGCACGAGTCTTCGAAACTTCAGCGCCGATCTGCTTAAATTATCTACCGACATCCGGCAAGGTCATGGAATCGTTGGCGAACTAACAAAAGATAACAGTTCAATGCATACACAATTTGATTCAACATTGTCAAATCTGCGTGTTGCCAGTGATGAGCTATCCCGCTTTTCAACTACCCTCAAAGAAACTATGGATTCAATAAAACATGCAAAAGGAAGCCTCCCTACGCTCATGTATGACACAATTATGGCGGGTCAACTCAGAACAACAATGGCAAACCTCGATTCAGGAACGGTTCAGCTTAATGAATTGATGAATGCTTTGAAAGAAAATTTTTTATTCAGAAAATACTTTAAAAAGCAAAACAAGGACAAATAATTAAAATATTTTAATACTTTTGAAATAATACTAAATACTACTCAAATTTTTAAAACTATGAGCTATATGTCTTCTGCCATTTTTTGGGGTGTTCTAATAATTATATTTGGACTTTCAATAATTCTAAAGGAAGTGTTTCACATTAATTTTC
>Ga0154020_10003400_pt1 | contig 19164 bp, 12 predicted proteins | sample Klosneuvirus_201_FD_109709 | JGI IMG/M metagenome (GOLD analysis project Ga0154020, IMG submission 109709) | Active sludge microbial communities from wastewater, Klosterneuburg, Austria - Klosneuvirus_20160825_MG | ecosystem: Engineered > WWTP > Aerobic digester > Activated sludge | place... | reverse complement strand
TCTCTACCCCATCCTGGAGTTACTAAACTTAAGTCAAAATCGCTTCCCGTAGTGCCTTTTCCTTGTTGTTGACGATGTAAATTGTTATTCATTAATTGCACTCCAAGAGTGAATGTACTGGATTGGTGCATCATCTTATAAGAATGCAACAACCTGAGTTCATTAGTATAGCTGTTAAAATGATCGATATCCACTTGCCGATTATTGAATTGTAAGGTACCTGGAACAATAATATCTGGTGTAGTGGCCGGTTTGTCGAATAGCACACTATTCCTAGAACCTATGACAGTAGAACTAGTGAGTTTCAATTGAGTATTGGGATTAATTTTCCAATCCATGACCACAGAAGGGACATGGATGTTTGGATTGTAATAATTTCTGGCTCTCGTGGACATTTTAGGATCAATGGCAAACATACTATCAGTTAATGGACCAGCAAGATGGGTAACATAATTGGAGTGGGTCCATTCCAATTTGAAATTAAGGTTCTTCGATGCATCATAATATAAGGATATAGCTTCTGCATTGTAGGCTGCATCACTGTTGTCTCTATATCCAGTAATCCACTTTTTATTAGACCAGGCTGAATATCTGAATTTACCCTTACCACCAGAAATATTGTTGTAGGTACTCACTAAACCATAAGAACCGACCGTATTAATACTTTCCAAGTTTATTATCTTTTGATTATTGGGTTGCTTACTGATGTAATTCAACATACCGCCAAATTGTGCTCCATATTGTAAAGAACCTGTACCCCTGACCATCTCAATCCGTTCAACTGCTTCCATAGGTATGTTATAATGACTAGCCGGATATCCATACATATCTGAATTGGTTACTATACCATCTTTACGAATGTTGAATTCCCATCCACGATGTGGGTCAAGCCCTCGGGTCGATATATTCATTTGATTTCCGGTACCATCCATATCATAAACAAACACTCCTGGAATTTTAGCAAAAATTTGCCTTCCGTATTTCTCAGTCAGCGCCACATTTTTTTGAGATAAATTTATGATTTCAGTTTTTTTACCTGAATATATGTAGGTTCCCTGAATAGGTTCCAAACGTTGTATGTCCTGATTGATTCTAATAGCATCTAAAATAACGGGTTCAAGGATATAAGATTTAATGGTATCTTTATCATTTTGTCCAAATATTACTGATGAAAAATAAATAATTACTGATGTTAAAATAAATTTTTTCATGTTAATCTTTCTTGTTTGCTCAATAAATTTAATTACCAAATACTATTGTCATTTAGACCCTACTTATTATTACTCAAATAAATAAAATCGTATGCTCATATTACTATCATAACCAATTAAAAATCATGAGAAATGTTCAACCAAATCAATGATTTATGAATATTTAGATAAATAAATTTCGTATCAATATTTTAATCATTTAATTTTTATTGAAATGAATCAAATAACTAGAAGTCATTTTTATAGATAGCTGAATTTCGATCATAATTGCATCGATTTAATACTCTGTATTAGACATGAATTAGATTCATAATTAAGCTAAAATTGGAATGTAATTTTAAGTAATAATTTAAAAAGCCTCAACTGAAAAGATGATAAAAAAAAGAGGTCTTTGAAATAAATAAAGACCTCTAGAATCTATAAAATGTTTCTAAATAATGAATTACTTAAATGGTAATTTATTGACCTTTCTACCAATAACATAACCTAAGTCAATCCCTGCTTTACAATCCATTCTCCAGTGTACACCTAGTGGAATACGAGAGTATGCATTTTCCTCAGCCATTAAATAAAAGTTAGGGTAAAATCTTGGGCGACCGATGAATTCTGTTCTACCTTCATGGCAACGATCGTACATTGGAAATTCAATTCCAAAATCAGCGGTTAGAACTTCTGCAGCGGCACCACCCATAGTAGAGTGTCCGGAAGGATATGCTGGAAATGGAGGTGTAATTCCCTTATCACCACCTAGAATTGATTTAAAATCTGGGTCAATAAATTTACGGATATAAGCAACTGGACGCTCAATTTGATATTTGTATTTATTGTCCCAACAAGCAACCACCACATCATTTAGAGCCATACCTATTTTAGCATTGGTAAATAACGCTTTTTCTAAATTTGAATTATCAATGTCATAAACTTGATTGGCAACAGCAAACCATCTTGCTGGAGGGCTGAACGTTAAACCTAACAAATCATCACTCCAAAACTCACCCAACCATTTATCGTCAAAAGTACCTTGTTTTACTAGGGTATAAACTTCTATAGCTTGACCATAGTAAGGTGATTTAGGATCTTCACTGTAAGCAATTGGTGGTGGAATTACTCGATCTGCACCATTGATAGCAAATACTCTTCCTTGGCCATATTTAGGAAACCAAGGAGCTGTAGTGGTTAATGGAAAATTAGTTTCAGTGTGATAAATTCCATTACCAGGAAGCACTTGATAACCGCCTTGTGATGCGTCAGCATTAGCATTATGAACGCTTACATCAGACTTAGCCCAATCATAAGTAGCCTTAGCTACAGCCGTTCCCCAGGCAATTGAATTATCAATTACGTCCTGATTTACTCCTTTTCCATACTTGGATCTAAGATCCTCTTCAGTAGGTAAAATTTTGTTTGGTACATCATTTGGAAAAAATTGCTTGTACATGTATGCTGTTGCAGCATTAATAGCTAGAGGATAATTGATGGTTTTAGAATCATCAAATTTTGGCACATTGTATCCTGAATAATTTTTAGCAAGGGATTTGAACCCAGGCATTCCTGACACTGCTGTTTCGTATGTAGCAAAACCAATGTAACCAGCTACACGAGCAATTGGGCACGGACGGAAACCAGCTGCCGTTTTATCCAAATCCAACATAACTGAATTCCAGCGGTTGATTACATCATGATCTTTGATATCCTTAACCAAATTTCCAGAGGTTGAGTTTTCGCCTGATTCAGGATTACAAGAAAACAAAAACCCCAAGATAGCCACTGAGATTAACGTAAAAATTTTTGTAGTTTTAAACATATTATTAAAAGTTAAATAATGAAATAAATTTGATCTTAATTCTGCACAAAACTAATAGGAACAAAGCCCATTCCCTCTTAAAAACCCTTTAGAATGGTATTAGAATCTCATTAGAATTTGAGCCATTTTCCTATATCATTACTATTAAGCCTATATTTGTTACTTATCTCTATAAAAATAATGCGAATCTTACTCATTGAGGATGAACCTAAGACGGTACAAAGCTTAAAACAAGGCTTTGAAGAAAATCAAATGGAAGTTGATTTTGCTTATGATGGCTATACCGGCAAATTACTAGCAGAAAGAAATACTTATGACATCATTGTTACCGATATTATCATTCCGCATACGAATGGAGTTGAGTTGTGTAGACTTTTTAGGCAAAAGGGTTTGATCACACCAATCATAATGCTCTCTGCCCTTGATACTTTAGAAGATAAAATTATTGGATTAGAGGCCGGAGCAGATGATTATGTTGTTAAGCCATTTGAATTCAGAGAGCTCTTGGCAAGAATTAAAGCGATAAGTCGCAGAGGCAGTGAATTGACTTCTGTATCGAACCGACTTAATTACGGAACACTGGAACTCAATCTCCATACAAAAAAGGTAACCCGAGAAGACAAAACCATTGAACTGACTGCAAAAGAATTTGCCCTGCTCGAATACTTTATGCGGAATAAAGAAAAAGTTGTCTCTAAAGCTGAAATCTTCGAACATGTGTGGGATATTAATTTTGAAACTGGCACAAACGTTGTAGAGGTTTATGTCAACTACCTTCGAAATAAAATTGATAAAGGATTCAACCATAAATTAATTCACAATAAATTTGGGGTAGGATATATACTCAAATTGAATTAATCATCGTATGCAAATTCGTACTAAACTCACGCTGTGGTTTATTTTATTGGTTGCATTTTTACTACAGGCCTCCCTGTATTTTATCTACTATAAATTTAAAGATTACACAGAAGATGAGTTTTATACTGGTTTAAAATCAAAAGCCTTCATGACCGCTGAAATGGTCATCAACAATGACAAAGAATTAGCTCCTATCATTCATCATTCTGATGAGTCAGAAATCATTCAGATGCCCGTCCGAGAGAATTTTATCATTTATAATCAAAGGCTCGAAAAAGTTTATTCCTTTAGCCCTCAGCACGGGGATAATGTAACTGAACATACACTGCAGCAAATTATTTCAAAAGGCGAATTGAGATTTAAACATGGCCCATTAAACGCATTAGGAATCTATTATCCTAATAAATATAATAAGCAATTCATCATTATTTCTGAAGGCATTATTGATTTACATAATTTAAATAATTTAAAAACCATATTGATTATTGATTTTTTAATTATACTTTTATTTGTATCACTTTTCGGTTGGTTTTTTGCCGGCAGAGCCATGCAACCTGTAGCGAATATTATGAATCAAATAGATCGAATTTTACCATCGGATCTGAGTCAACGACTAGTAGAATCAAAAAATAAAGATGAATTATCCAGACTTAGTTTGACTTTTAATCAATTGCTGGATCGAATCCAAGAAGCATTTAAAATTCAGAAAAGTTTTTTGTCTAATATTTCACATGAACTTAAAAATCCATTAACTGTAATCACATCACAGATTGAAGTCATCCTTTCTAAAGACAGAAATGCAGAAGCTTATCATCAAACTTTAGCCTCAGTTTTAGAAGATGTTAAAGCGCTAAATATAGTGTCTGATCAATTGATGCAATTAGCTCTACTCTCCTCGAATAGTAATGAAATTATTTTTGATGAATTAAGAGTGGATGATGTGATTTGGCAAGCCAGAGAACAGGTCATGAAAAATCATCCTGACTATAAAGTTTTATTCCAAACCAATGAATTTCCAGACAATCCGGAAAAAATGCAAATCATGGGAAGTGTTAATCTCTTAAGAACAGCACTTATAAACTTGATGGACAATGGTTGTAAATTTTCACCAGATCACACCGTTCATGTATTCTTAGGCTTTAATAAAAATAAACTATTATACGTTGTTGTTCAGGATCAAGGTCCGGGAATTTCTGATGAGGAGCGGCAACTCATTTTTGAACCTTTTTACAGAAGCTCAAAAACTAACTCCATTAAAGGGTCAGGAATTGGATTATCCTTAGTAAAAAGTATAGTTAAAATACATCATGCAGAATTGACCATAGAAACCCAGGAGCATCAAGGAACAAGCTTTATCATTACTTTCAATAAATCGTATGAAAAATGAGAAACATATGATAATTTACGAAGATTCGAAACGATATAGGAATTGTAAAAAATTAAAAAAACACATAAATAATTAGAAAAAAACTTATCAATCAGGTATATTTCTAATGTAATTCTAATGAAATTATTATTCCTTTTATATGCTTAAACCCTACTTTTGTACGAAACCATAATAAAGCCAAATGTGATTTATTTCCTAAGAAATAAAATGAGAATACAATTCATTTCTATAATTTCTATAGGATTGTTATGGGCACTTTCATGTTCGAAAGAAAAAATGCCAACTTTTGATTCAGACGCCCAGGTCGCTCATATTATACAACAATGGAACAACTTATTTTTGGATTTGGATCGAAATACGCCTAATTACCGACCCCCTTTAGCCGCTAGAGGTTTTGCATATATATCGCTTATTGCTTATGAAACGGCGATTCCAGCTCTTGATCAATATAGATCTATGAATGGACTATTAAATGGACTAAACTTAAAAGCAATAAAGAGTCCAATTAATTATAATTTAGTAGATGCATTAAATGCCTCATATGCAAAAAGTTTTAGGTATTTTTTTAGTTCAGCGCCCCTGGAAGAAATTGAAAAAATTAACCTGTTAGAAAAATACTTCCATGCTTCTAGTTTAAAATATGCCTCAATTAATTATAGCGATTCTTCAATCATTTATGCGAATAGCATAACTGATGCCATCATTTCCTGGTCTTCACAAGACCCAAGGGGTGATCGTGCGGATTTTCATTTATACGATTCATGTTATAAAATTGAAGATAAACCGGGTTTTTGGAGGTCACCTAAACTTCACCCTTCATTACCCATACTACCTCATTGGGGTGAAGTGCGACCATTTATCATTGATCCAAGCTTAATTAAAGTAAATCCACCTATGGATTATTCCATTGATAAATCTTCTCAAATGTACAAGGAGGCTATTGAAGTGTATTCAATGTCTCAACCCCTCAGTGAAGAAAACAAGTGGATCTCTGAATTTTGGAGTGATGATCATCATGGATTAACCTTTACACCAGCTACCAGATGGGTATCCATTACAAATCAAGTGATCAAAATAACAAAACCAAATATAGGGAAGCAATTAGAATCTTATTTAAAAGTAGGTCTAGCTCTTTGTGATGCTGGTATTGTAGTTTGGAAAACAAAATATAAATACAAACGTGAAAGGCCAATAGAATTCATCAATCGGGCCATTAATAGTCATTGGGAATCATACCACGACAGCCCACCTTTTCCTACATATCCTTCAGGTCACTCAGCATTTGGGGCTTCTGCTGCGCAAGTTTTAAGTCAATTATATGGTAATGAATTTGCTTTTACAGACTTCAGTCATGTAGATCGGAGAGAATTTAATGGTAGTCCCAGATCATTCATTTCTTTTTATGATATGGCAAAAGAAAACGCCTTTTCAAGAATTTCGATGGGCGTACATTATAGAAATGATTGTGAGGAAGGATTGCGAATAGGTTTTAACATAGGCAATATTATTTCTAAAATCAATCTGCTAAAATCCAACGAAGCTTTTCTCTACAACAAATGATAAATTTTAGTATTCCTTTGAAACACAACTTGGCATTTTGCTCAAAAGTTCGTTAGCTTTTTCTTTTAACAATTGATAATTTTTTGGATCTGAATACAAACCTGTAGTGTATTTGTTTTGTTCCTCGAGATTGTTTTTTACATAACCACTTTTTTGTTCCGTATAATATTCAAGACCATCCTTGGCCTTTCTTAATTTAAATGTTAAATCAGCTTTTAAACTATCAGACAAAACTAAGTTTAATGAATCTTGTAGTCTAATTATTTTTTGTTCCACCTGCTGTAACTTTGTCTCAACCCATTGAGTATGACATAGGTCCATAGCCAACTGTTCAGCATCTCTATTCAGATCATGCTCATTGACTTTTTTTGAGCAATTGGTTAAAAATATACACACTATAAAAAATAATAATTGATATTTCATAAATATTTTTTTTGCAAGATAAACAATTTCAATCAATTTCAATCAGGCTGTAAATTTAAAAAGGGCATGCTTTCATTACGAAAACATGCCCGCCACTTATTATAAAAAACAATTATTCAGAACCATCTGCCTTTGCTATATTAATTGCATATTCTGCAACTTTTTTACCTGTTTCCAAGCCAACTTTACAATCCACTCTAAAATGGATACCACCATATATTCTACTATTGGATGCATCTTGAGCAAATTGATTTACAGAAGCTGCTTCATTTGGAAAAATATAAGCTAAGACTTCAGCCCCTGCTGCAGAAAAAGTCGAATGTCCGGAAATATATCCTGGAAAATTCGGAACACCTATCAATGTTTTAAAATCTGATATGGCATTACTAGGCCTTAAGCCATTGTAATAATATTTAGTATCCCAACAACTGATCCCAGCATCTTGAATGGCCATGTTCATATAAGCCATTGTTCTCGCACTTCTAATCGGATTCATTTGATATTTTAAAATTAAATCCGAAGCAATTGCATTCCAATGTCCGGGAGGTGTGGAAGTACTTGGTCCATCTGCCCAGAAATTAGCTATTCTTCGGGTTTCAGAAGTTGGATTTGCTGTAAAATCTTTAATCTCGTTGACATCTGCAATGAATTCAGGCGTTCCAGGTGCTGGTGGTGGTCCAGGTCGCACGGTTGCAACATCTGGGATACACCAAGGTTTTACATCTCCAAATTTTGGCAACATTCCTGGTCTAACTGGTGACTCTAAACTTCTCCAACGCCAGCCATATTTCAATTCTGCTAAAGTTGCCAATGAATCTGTAACAGCAATTGTACTTATTGCTTTACCCATATTATCTTTTTTAGCTCGATCATTAATGAATTTGGCGGCAACCTGTTTTCCAATAGCTGAACCAGCATCAATATCATCTTGAGTATTCATTCCAGCCCATAGTCTTGTATTCTTTAATTCTGCTGCTTTTTCTTTTAGATAAGTTGTATCATTAGGAAACATAACGCGTAATATTCCAAGGGAAACTTCAGCAATAACAGCATCTTCAGAAGGGTAAGAAGGCAATGCCTGTTTAGGCAAAGCCGGAATTAAAGTGTTATCTACTTGATATGGTGCGGGACGTTTGAAATCATATTTATATTTCCAGGCTACAATAAGTGCATCAAATTGTGCAGCACCCAAATAGGCAAAAGCGCGACTTGCATAGGGTGGATTAGCAAATGGGAAATATGGATATTTTCCAGGTTCTGCGGCGTTTGGAACAGGATATGTTCCATCTGCATTTGCTGCCGGTGGTAGATTATATTTTGCAGCTAATGTTCTAGCAATTTGATTCCAACTGGCAATAGAATTAGCCCCCCAAAATTCAATTGCGGTTTTTTGGTCTGCTGTAATGGATGAAGAAACAGATTTCAAAGATGCCAATGAAGCTAGATATTCAGCGCTATTTGTTTGTGCAGGTGTTGAAACCGTAATATCGCTTACATTGGTTAAAAATACCGGCTTCCATTGTCCGGCTTTTTCATCTATATTAGCATATGTATAAGCAGAACTATTTTTATTTATATCCAATTCTTTATCACAAGCTATAAAAGCAAGGATAGTAAAGATTCCAATTAACAGTACGATTCTTGTTTTCATAAAAAATTATTTAGCTGTTTCAGATTTTGTTTTATTAAATAGTTTGAACTGATACAATAACCCTATCCCAAAAGAATTTGATTTTCCAACATTTCTGCCACTGAGCGTGTGTGCAGCCATTAAAATAATTCCTAAATTTTTATGAAATGGCATTCTTTGTTGGATCATTGCACCTATTTGATTTTGATCCATATTAGATGTTAAAAAAGGTGCGTCATTTCTACGAATATCAACACCTCCTTGGGTATTCATCATATTATATTGTAGTTCCACTCTGGTTGTATTTTTAAAATACCCCAAAGTCAAACCACCAGTTAAAAGATTTGGCATTTTGTATTCATTGGTTTCATAACCCTGATCAGTGTAATAATTGGTTCTATCACCTTTGACATTGCTTCGAACATCATATCCAACATTTGCACTAGCAAACAATCCAAATTCAGAAAACCAATTGGCCATCAAACGACTTCCAAAAGCTTTACATCCTAAACCTAAAGACAAGGGCAAATAGTCTGCATAATAAGAACCAATCGGCAAAATAAGACCAACACTTGCCATTACTTCTAATCGATGCTTAGGATTAATTTCATAATTAATTACTTTGCCTTTAAGCCATAGTGATAAGTCCTGAAATCCTGATTCGCCTCTTAAAGTGCCTGCGGATGCTTTCGTTTTCATCCATGGTAGTCCAGCTATTAAATTCAATCTGGAATGCAATCCCAATGCAAACATTGGAGCAACCATATGTGAAGATACGGTACCAAGATTTGGGTTATCCCTATATAAAGTTCCTTCCCAATAATGATCCCAAGAACTGTACTGATAAGGTACTGCAATACAAATTTCACCTTTCTTCATCATAAAAGCATCATTTGCAGTTTGTGCTAAAAGCCCATTTAGGCTGATAAAAAGCACAGTTAATAACCCATAAAATTGTTTCATTTCAATATGATTAATTTATAAAAAATATACTAATTAAAACCTATTACATTATTTCTTCAATGTTCCATTAAAATATCCCTGAATGACATCGTTCCATAAATACCCTGCTATATCTCGGCCCATCTTGAGACCTGCTACATTATCTGCTTGTATGTGATATCCTCCCATAACCCTTGAAATTCCTGCCATATCAGCAGTTCCACTAAAAGTTGGCAAAGGAAGTGAAACAGGATCTCCTGGAGTCTCCGTTATTATTCCACATATACGATTCTCGACTATCCCAAATTTGTCACTACCTGTAAATAATTCTAACATCTTGGCACAAGCTCCACTAACGGTACTATGACCGGAAACATAAGCCGGAAACGGTGGTGAAACAAAATTAGCTGGTGAATATGGATGCCAACTTTCAGCTGGTTCTGTAACAGTACCTTTATCTGGACCTCCCCACCCTTGAATCTGCTGGCCTTTATAGTAATATCTAACTAATGTCCAAGGTCTTGAGCTATCATAAAATCGCTTTGTTTCCCAACAAGCTATAAACGCATCCATCGCAGTAACTCCAACAGCAAAAAATAATTTTACATCTTTGTCTAAATCATTATGATCTCTGATTGAAACCATCTGTGCGAATCTCAACCAATGTCCTGCTTGGCCTGTAGAACGTGGACCATCACGCATAAATTCAATGGTTGCTTTTCGAGTATGATCCAGATTGGCGTTTATTTCAATAACTTCATCAACCTCTTTCTTCATTTGTTCTGATCCAACTTTTGGGGGAGCTGGAGCTCTGAATTGAGATGAACTTTTTAAACCAAAAGGCTTTACTCTATACCAGAAAGGTGTTAAAAAGTTTACTAAGAATGTATCACCATTTGATTTAACGAAAGGCAGTGGGTGCCAACGATCGGGATCGACAACTTTCTTATAAGTATTTATAGCATTGTAATACGTGTAATCGGAAAATGGTTCGCCATTTCCTCCCGGCTCATTTCCAAGTTGATTCGAACCATCATTGTGTCTAAAATCGATAATAGACTTAGCTACTAAATTACCAATACCCTCAGGTTTTGTACGGTCCAGCGTTTTATTTTCTGGTTTGTAACCCATTTTAACAAATTCTTCTGTGATGTATTTTGCATCTTCTTTATACTGATCCAACAACACCCGGTAAATAGCATAACTAATGGCTATTTCCTTATTTTTTTGTGTTCTCTCAGCTACAGGCCTTCTTAGTTTACCCCCAAACTGAGTGCCAATGGCCTTAGCATCATATGCTGCCCATGCATCGTAAATGGTATTAACAACAATTCCCAGCTGCCGCGATTGAACGGTCGGCTTAGCTCCAACCCGATCAACATCATTCGCAGTTACTTCCAAGGCTATGTCAAGCCATTTATATGCAACTGAATTTTTAGGATCGGCAATTAAATTAGAAGCTGGAGTAGCGTAAATGCTATAAGTGGTAACAAAAACAAAAAGCATAACTCCAATTTTAATACATAGTTTTTTCATTTTAAGTGGTTTAAGTATATAATTTTAATAATTGTTTTTAAATTCCCTAAAAAACAAAGGAGGGTCCCTATCCCTCCTTTATATCATGAAAGTAAATTTTTATTTATCAAACCAAATTCTCGTCGTTGACCTTACAAAGATACTTTGGTCTATAGTTTATCAATTTATGAATACATGAAGAAAGGAATATTCTTGATGAATCCAGTAAAATGATTGACGAAATGGGATCCAATAATGGCATAATTTGTGTTACTGTAAGTATTAAATCCTCTTTATGGGTCTAAAATGCTTGATTATCGATGATGATCCTATGATTTGTGATCTTGTCAAATATTTTTGCACTAAAATAAATGAAATTGAATACTGCATATCAGCTGGTACGGGAAGAGATGGTTTAGAATTATTATCTTCACAGGCTATTGATTTGGTTTTCCTAGATTATAACCTTCCTGATATGAAAGGTCAGGGCTTACTTGAATTAAAACAAAACGCCCTGCCAGTGATAATGGTTACTTCAGAGACTGATTTTGCAACTAAATCTTACGAATACCATGATATCATAGACTATTTAGTTAAACCTATTTCATTTGACCGTTTTCAAAAGGGCATAAATAAAGCCCTTGGACAATTGGATAGTCAAATTAAACAGAACTTAAAAAACACTAAAGAAGCCCTGTTTGTAAAGGATGGCAATAAATGGGTCAGGATACATTTCTCTAGTTTATTATTCTTAAAATCTGAAGAAAATTATGTGGCATTTGTAACTGCAGAAAAAACCACGCTAAGTTTGATTACATTAAAGGAGTTAGAATCAAAATTACCTAATCATTTCTTAAAAGTTCATCGGTCATATATTGTTAACTTAAATAAAATTGAAGTGTTAACAACTGATGAATTAATCATCAATAAAATAACTATACCTATAGGTCAAACTTATCGGAAAGAGGTTATGGAATATATTAATCGAACGTAACATTTATAACCATTTCTTCAATTCATTTTCAAAAAACATTTCACATTGGTGCATTTTAACTTGAATGTCACGATTAGTTGATTCAAGCTGTTTGGAATTTACAAATGGTTCCAACTTGATCATAACCAATTGATTTTCCAACTTAACTAAATTAAATCGACGAAGACTATTAGCTAACTTATGCACCACAGCATCCTTCAATCCTGTGTCACATGATAAAATGGCTTTGGATAATTGTTCACGTGCATCCTTCCATTCATTGATTAATAATTTTAACGCGGATAAAATCAATGTAGGATCATAATCATAATCCTTATATAATACTTCTAAAGTTGGTATCTGAAATTCCTTGTGAGTGAAAGCATACTCAATTTCTGAAATCATTTTATCCGGGCTAATCGGTTTTTGTATTACCATATCCAAAAGATAATGGCTTGACTTTAAAACGGCATCTATATCATGATGACCCGTTACTGCAATAAAGAGTCCATCAGGTTTTTTAAAACTAAATATCTTTTCAAATATATCAAAAAGGGAAACTTTTTCTAACCAAAAATCTGTAATAATTAAGTCAAATTTTAGATCGGATTCCAACTCCCCAATTTCAAGAGATTGGGAAACTTGTTTTATTGTGTTTCGTCCATTTTCAAATATTCGTTGATAAAGCATTCTTAATTGAGGATCATCTTCTATAATTAAGATGGATCTTGGGATTTCAAAAAAAGAAAACTGGGATTCTTTTGAAATAGTATATGAGCCTGGATTATTAATAGATTCTAGTATTATTTCAAAAGAGAATATCGAACCTTCTCCAAAAGTAGAATCCAACTTCAATGTGCTACCAAATAATTCCAAAAGCTGAACCACTATTGGCAATCCCAAACCAGCACCTGACTCGTTTTTTAAATAATCTTGTCTATTCTCTTTTTGAAATCGCTCTAATATTAATTTATAATTTTCAAGTCTAATTCCAATACCACTATCCTTTACCAAAATTACTAAACTGACACTATGATCGTTTTTAATTTCATTTTTGATATTAAGCTCCACATGCCCATATTCAGGTGTGAACTTAATAGCATTTGAAATTAAGTTGGACAAAACTTGGCTAAAACGCAAGGCATCCAATTTTACCCATAAATTTTTTAGCTCCTCGTCACAAATTAACTTGAAACTAATTTTTTTTGATACCGCTTCAAAAATATAACTTTTATAGATTTTATTTATTAAGTCATAAAATTGAAGAGGTTCATTCTGCAGTTGAATTTTACCTTCCTTTAATTTAGAAAAATCCAATATATCATTTACTAGGGATAATAAATTGTGGGTACTAAATTTTAATGTTTCGATAAATGGTAACTGATTAGTTCTAGGATTATTATCTTCAAGTAATCGCGTCATACCTACAATGGAATGCAGTGGATTTCTGATCTCATGACTCATATTTTCCAAAAATAATTCCTTAGATTTATTGGCACTTTCTGCTGATGCCTTTGCATCGGCCAACGATTGAATATTTTGTTGTAAGGTCGAAGACATGGCTTGGAAGGTATTGGCTAACAAACCAATTTCATCATTTCGATTCAAGGGGAGATCCGAAACCGATAAACTGTTCGGAAAGCTAATCATGGATTTAGTAATTGACTCTAACCCATTTGTTTGTTTGCGCATCCAAAACAATGCTAAAAAAACCAACAATAAAATAATAATTAGTGTGATTACAAAGACAGACCATTGCCAATCATAAAATGGTGACAAAATCACATCCTTAGCGGCACCAAGACAGATATATAATGAATAATTACTCCGAGGATAATTAATTTTTTTAAAATAATAAATATGTGTTTTTGTATCAACGGACTTTATTTCATTACCTATTGTCGTTAAAAAATCTAATGGTAATTTAAATTCTAAAGGTGCATAAGGCAATTTTGCATATTCAAATCCAAACTCTTTAGTAGAATCGGGATGAATTATGAAATGACCAATATCATTAAAAAGGTATAATTCCGAATTCGAGTGAACGCTCTTTTTAAAATGTTCGAAAAAATTATTTAATATCGTATTCAGAATGATGATTCCTTCCACTTTTCCATTTACGTACAATGGACATGCCGCTCTTAAGGTTGGCATAATGGGATAACTTATTTTACCATACTCTTTATTCAAATCTATTTCTGAAAAATACACTGAATCCTTAGGCAGTAATATGGTTTCTCTAAAATAAGCACTTGAACCTTTTCTTTGTAATGCATCTGACGGAACAATAAAAATATGTCCTTTCAATCGATCCGTTCGAATTTTTTCCAATCCTAAAGAATCATTGGCAATAAATCTCAACTGACCATAATCTGGTTTAGTGGATAAAAAAGAAAAGTAATCATTAGATAATTTAACTTTATTGAACTCCCTTTGTGCAATATTTGGTGCTATAAGATAATCATTCAAATATGGACTTCTCGATAAATACAAAATGTCCTGTCTGATTTGTTCAATATAGGAAATAAATCTTACATCCAATACCTCCAGATCATGTTCCAATTGTTGGATGGATGAATTGACAATTATTGCAGAACTTTTTCTATATAAAAAATACCCAATGAGTGCCGATGATACAACTATTAATATAATATAAACTATTGCATTTTTTAATGCAAGTGAAACAAATTTTGGTTTATAATCGGACATTGTTTTAACTTACAATTAAGCAAGATTAATAACTAATTTATTGAATCTACAAAGATACAGCTCTTCAAAGATAATCAAATTTGTATATAGTATTCATTAAAAGTCATTGATTTATTGATTATTTACGACCGAAGTCGGCAGGAATTTCGCCCCATCTTTCTGTTTCCCATTTCACAATAGGATTTAAAAAAGTATTCTGATTGAGCCACAATGTCGCTCTTTGGAGTAATTCTTTGATGGGTTGATTAGCAGGAACAAATTCTAATTTAGTGTTAGCTTTTTTTCTTTTAACCCAGCTCATTGCTGTTTTGGAATCTGTAAAAATTGTAGCAGTAGAATTATTCTGTTTTTTTAGTAAAGCTAATGCATGAACGATGGCCAAAAACTCGCCAATATTATTAGTTCCCATTTTTAATGGACCCACCAAAAATAGGACATCCCTATTATATGGATCTACTCCCTGGTATTCCATATCTCCTGGATTCCCTGAACATGCAGCATCTACAGCTATACTTCCTTGTGGAACAAATGGTTTCCAATCTTCAAATTCGCTACTTGATGATGTTCTGGATAACGAATGTTTAGGAGTCCCAAGATAATAAGCGTCTTCTGCTTCTTGTTTGGTTAAGAAAGACTTATACTTAGCATTTGGATAACCCTTAACTTGCTGGAGACAATCAGCCCAAGAAGTAAAAATTCCGGTATTATTTCCTTCCCAAACGACATAAAATTTTGTTTTTTCCTTTTTTGACATTATTAACCTTATGGCATTTACAGCACAATTCTTTTGTAGTTCAATTTGAGTTCACCAAAATTAACAATCAATGCTAATTTATTCTGAGAAACTTTTAAATAATTAATGGCTTGTGCAACAAATTCATCCGCTATACCTGTAACTCCCTTTACTTCTAAAATAATATTGCCGAATCCGATAAAATCAGCATGAAATTTATGCGGTAAAATGGTTCCCTTATAATTTACTTCATACATTTTTTCTCTTTCATATTCAATACCTGTATTTCTAAATTCATATTCTAATGCATCTTTGTAAACAATTTCTAAGAATCCAGCTCCAAGGTTGTTATGTACTTCCATGCATAAACCTATAATTTGATAACTTTCAGCTTTATAAATTAGTGTGTCCATCGTGCTGATACTTTGATGTTTGATACATTATTTTTACTTTAGTGTCATTTTAATAGCCTAAAATTATTAGCCACTAATACACGAATAATTACCAATCCCATTCGTGCATTCGTGGCTATCATATTAAATTTTGTTTGCCACTATTGCATGAATAATTACCTATCCCATTCTTGTATTCGTGGCATTAATATAATATTTTGTTTGCCACTAATGCACGAATAATTACCTATCCCATTCGTGCATTCGTGGCATTAATACAATACTTTGTTTGCCACTAATGCACGAATAATTACCTATCCCATTCGTGCATTCGTGGCATTAATATAATACTTTGTTTGCCACTAATGCACGAATAATTAACTATCCCATTCGTGCATTCGTGGCATTAATACAATACTTTGTTTGCCACTAATGCACGAATAATTACAAATCCCATTCGTGCATTCGTGGCATTAATATAATACTTTGTTTGCCACTAATGCACGAATAATTAACTATCCCATTCGTGCATTCGTGGCATTAATATAATACTTTGTTTGCCACTAATGCACGAATAATTAACTATCCCATTCGTGCATTCGTGGCATTAATATAATATTTTGTTTGCCACTGATACACTTATAAATACATATTCCTTTCGTGCATTCGTGGCTTTTATATTCAATTATTAATCTTCAAATACATCACATTCTTTCATTTCTTTTTTAAAGGCTGTAAACTTACCTTTGAATAATGTACTACAAACTAAATGATTATCGATCCAATGGTAATTTCCTCCACGTGGTTTACCCATAACAATTCCATGGTATAAAAATCCATGTTGATTCAACCATGATTCAGTAATTGTTCTTAATGATTCTGTACGACTAGTAAAAAAATAAATCTTATGGCCCTCTGTGTACCATTGATTAATGACATGTAAAGCATCCAAATAAGGTAATACGATTTTCATTCGTTCCGGATCCTCATTTGGAACGTCATCACAGATGGTTCCATCAATATCAATCAAGTAATTTTTTATTCCTGGTGCAAGTACCGGGCTTAAAGAATGACCTTCAGCATCAGTCAATAAATTTAGCTTGTTTGTTTCATCCATACCATCACATCCTAAATAAAAAAATAAATGCAAAATTATTTTACAATTTATTTCTTACAAATATATTATTTCAAATACTTATCTAACCAATTGTAAAATTCTCTTTGCCACAACAAACCATTTTGTGGTGATTGGATCCAATGGCCCTCTTCAGGAAACAATACAAGACGACTTGGTATACCTTTTAACTGAGCAGCTTGATAAGCTTGCAGACCTTCACTAACAGGAACCCTAAAATCTTTTTCTCCATGCATTACCAATAATGGAGTATCCCAGTTTTGTACAAATTGGTGCGGTGAGAATTGTTCATATTGTTTTTTATATTGTTGTTCCCAATAGGGTCCACCAATATCATAATTTGCGAACCACATCTCCTCTGTTGTGCCATACCAACTCTCAATATTGAACATTCCACAATGGGAAATAAAACATTTAAATCTTTTATTGTGATGACCAGCTAAATAATAAACTGAATATCCTCCAAAACTTGCACCAACTGCTCCTAATTTAGCCTTATCTACATACGATTCCTTACATGCATCATCTATGGCACTTAGATAATCCTTCATACATTGTCCACCCCAATCTTTAGAGATAGCCAAATTCCATTCTTGGCCAAAGCCTGGCATACCTCGGCGACATGGAGCAACAACTATATATCCATTGGAGGCCATTAATTCGAAATTCCACCGATAAGAAAAAAATTGACTTACTGTAGATTGAGGTCCTCCCTGACAATATAATAGGGTCGGGTATTTTTTTGAAGGATTAAAATCAGGTGGTTTAATAATCCACACCAGCATGTCTTTGCCATCTGTGGTCTTAATCATTTTTTGTTGTACATCTGCTTTTTTTATCTGACTCCAATAGCTCGTGTTAACATTCGTTATTTGTTTGGCTTCTCCAGTTCCTGTATTTACATTGAAAATTTCAACAGGTTGTGTCATTGAACACTTCGTAGCAATTAATCCCTTATTAGAAACAATAAAGCTATTATAATCGTGTATCCCGTTTGTGATTTGTTTCACTTTGGCAGTTGCAATTTCCTGCATCATTAATTGTTTACAACCTTTAATTGCACTTATAAAATAAATACTTTTTTGATCTAATGAAAACACTGCATTTTCGGCATCGTTATCAAAATTCTTACTTAAATTTTGAATTTTATTATTACTCAGATCATAATATGTAATACTATTTTTATCAGCTTCATAACCTGGCGTATACATACTATTCCAGATTAAAAATTTGCCATCTGATGAAAATATCGGATTCTTATCATAACCCAAATTAGTTACACTTAAATTCTTAGTTATTTTAGATTGAATATCATAAAGGTAAATATCTGAATTGGTACTTAAAGAATATGCTTTACCAATTAGCTTTCTACAGCTATAAGCAATGTAGCGTCCATCAGTACTTACTGCAATCTGTTCAATACCATCATTGGGCTCAGTGGGAGCCTCAAAAGCCTCATTTACTATATTCATTGGTACACCTGATAATGTACCATCTTTATAATCAATAAAAAATACATTACTATCATGTTGATCATCCCAAGATTTCCAATGTCGATACATCAAATCATTGTAAACTCTTGCGTTTGCCAGTGGTAAATCAGGATATTGTTCTTTAGTATTTTGTCTATATTTTACATCCGCAATAAATACTATTCTATTACCAGATGGTGCCCATAAAAATCCATTCATTTCAATGTCACTCAGTTTATTTTGATCAGAACCATCTGCATTCATTTCATACAAAAAACCATTTAACAAAAATGCAATTTTTTTTCCATCAGGTCTGAAGCGGGCATTATTTTCATGGCCTTCATAATTTGTAATTTTTCTAGCTAAGCCTACACCATCCGATGAAGTTAGATATAAATCTGTATTCCCTTTGTTTGCTGT
>Ga0154020_10003399_pt1 | contig 19164 bp, 15 predicted proteins | sample Klosneuvirus_201_FD_109709 | JGI IMG/M metagenome (GOLD analysis project Ga0154020, IMG submission 109709) | Active sludge microbial communities from wastewater, Klosterneuburg, Austria - Klosneuvirus_20160825_MG | ecosystem: Engineered > WWTP > Aerobic digester > Activated sludge | place... | reverse complement strand
TGCGCGACGGCGCGGCCAAGCTGCGCGCCGTGCCGCAGCTGTCCATCGGGCTGGGCTACAGCTTCTGAACGCCGCTGCGCGACGCTGACGGCAGAGCGGGCCCCTCGGGGCCCGCTTCGGCTTCTGCGCCCGCCCGGCAGGGCGGGGGAGGTGTCACTGCGGCGCTTCGATGCGCTCGAGCTGCATGCGCGCCAGCGTCAGGTTGCCGGTGGTGGCCGAGACCACCACGTGCACGGCCACGCCGGGATGCCCCGGCACCGGGCGCAGCAGCAGGTGGTGGCTGGTGGTGCTGACGCTGGCCTCGGCGCGTGCCGGGCCCAGGCCCAGCGCACGCGAGGCGTCGTTCATCTGCGCCAGCAGCGTCGTGCCCTGCTGGGCCAGCCGTTCGGCCGCCGGCGCGCCGCCGGCGTGGGCCAGCGGCTGCGCGTTGTGCAGGTCGAAGACGCAGACCGACACCGCGCCCTTGATCAAGCCGCAGCGGTCGGCATAGGCCTGCCAGTTGACGCCGCCCACCTTGGGCATCGGCGTGGGCGCCTGCGACATCAGCGGCACCGGCATCGTCGGCGCCGGGCCGATGGGGCGCAGTTCCATCGGCTGCGTCGGCGCTTCACTGGGCGGCAGGCGCGGCTTGGGCACGGCCTGCGCCATGTCGGTGGACAGCGTGCGTGTGCCGCCGGCGCCGTTCATGCGGTTCCACGCGCCGCCGATGTAGCCCCAGGCCTGGCGCGGCTTGTCGGCGTGCGGTGTGACATGCACCGAGACCGCGCTGCCCTGCGCCAGCTGCGCCGCATGCGCCGCCATCGCCAGGCTGGAGCCCAGCGGCACCAGCAGCAGTTCGCGGTTGGGCCAGGTGCTGCGCATCAGCGCCTCGTGCAGCGGCGCCAGCTGGCCGGCCAGCGCGTGAGGCGGCAACTCGCCCACCAGCAGCACGCCCAGCTTGCTGAACGCCAGCAGCGTGCGCGCCACCTGGGCGCGTGTCGGGTTGTCGGCGTTGATGTCGGTGGCGTAGACACGCAGCTGCGAGCCGTCGGCCAGCGGCATCTCGACGAACTGCAGCACCGCCAGCGCCACGCCGTGGCCCTGGCGGCGGATGGACAGGCGCTGCACGCGTGCCCCGGCCGCGCCGGCCAGGCTGGTGAGCAGGCGCAGGCTGGCGCTGGTGCCCAGGTCGTGCAGCGCGATGAACTCGGGCGTGTGCTGCACGAATTCGCGCTGCAGCGAACCGGCCACGTCGCCGGTGATGAAGAGTTCGACCTGGTCGTCGGAGATGCGGCGGCCGACGTCGTGCCGGCCCTGGCCCAGGTAGGCCTCGCGGTCGGTGACGATCTGCGTGCTGGGCGCGTTGAGCTCGTCCCGCGTGGGCGGGCGCACGGGCGCACGTTGGGGTTCCTGCCAGCCGGGTTCGTCGCGCCTGATGTTCATCGGTGCATGATAGGCGCGGCCCTCCTGCGGTGCACCGCCACTAAGGAGGGTTGTTCATACAATCCTGGCCCCGCCCCGTGCCCTGTCGCGCCCCCCGTGAAATGATCAACGATCCTTCTTCCGCCGGCGCCGTGCCGCCCGTCGTCGTCGTCGGTGCGGGGCTGGCCGGGCTGGCGGTGGCACTGCAGCTGGCCGACCGCCTGCCGGTGGTGGTGCTGGCCAAGCGGCAGCTCACCGAAGGCGCCACGCCCTGGGCGCAGGGCGGCATCGTGGGCGTGCTGGGCAGCGACGACAGCATCGACTCGCACGTGCGCGACACGCGGGACGCGGGCGCCGGACTCGTCGACGAGCACACGGCGCGCTTCATCGCCGAACACAGCGCGGCGGCGGTGCGCTGGCTGGTCGAGGCCGGCGTGCCGTTCTCGCCCGACGCCGCGGGCCCGCTGGGCCTGCACCTCACGCGCGAGGGCGGCCACGCCGTGCGGCGCATCGCGCACGCCGCCGACGCCACCGGCAAGGCCATCCACGACACGCTGCTGCGGCGCGCGCGCGAGCACCCGAACATCACGCTGCGCGAGCGCTGGATGGCAGTCGACGTGATCACCTCGCGCCACCTCAAGCGCGCCGAGGCGCCGCGCTGCTACGGCGTCTACGCGCTCGACATGGACGGCGGCCGCGTCGAGACGCTGGCGGCCACCGCGGTGGTGCTGGCCACCGGCGGCGTCGGCAAGGTCTACCGCTACACCAGCAACCCCGACACCGCCACCGGCGACGGCATCGCGATGGCCTGGCGCGCCGGCTGCCGCGTCGGCAACATGGAATTCATCCAGTTCCACCCCACCTGCCTGTACCACCCGCAGGAGCGCAGCTTCCTCATCACCGAGGCGCTGCGCGGCGAAGGCGCACATCTCACCTTGCCCGACGGCACGCGTTTCATGCCCGCGCACGACGCGCGGCTGGAACTGGCGCCGCGCGACATCGTCGCCCGTGCCATCGACTTCGAGATGAAGAAACACGGCATCGACCATGTCTGGCTCGACGCGAGGCCCATCGTGGCCGAGAAGGGCGAAGACTTCCTCAAGGCACATTTCCCGACCGTGCACGCACGCTGCCTGAGCCTGGGCATCGACATCGCGCGCCAGCCCATCCCCGTGGTGCCGGCCGCGCACTACACCTGCGGCGGCGTCGTCACCGACCTCGACGGCCGCTGCGACCTGCCGGGCCTGTTTGCCGTCGGCGAGGCCACCTACACCGGGCTGCACGGCGCCAACCGGCTGGCCAGCAACTCGCTGCTGGAATGCGTGGTGCTGGGACGCACCTGCGCCGCGCGCATCCTGGCCGAAGGCGTGCAGCCCGCGGCCGCGCTGCCGGCCTGGGACGAGAGCCAGGTGGAAGACGCCGACGAGCAGGTCGTCATCGCGCACAACTGGGACGAACTGCGGCTGCTGATGTGGAACTACGTCGGCATCGTGCGCACGACGAAGCGGCTGGAACGTGCGCTGCACCGCATCGAACTGCTGCGCAGCGAGACGCTGGAGTACTACCGCCACTTCCGCGTCGGCCGCGATCTGCTGGAACTGCGCAACCTGGTGACCTGCGCCGAGCTCATCGTGCGTTCGGCGCTCAGCCGCCACGAAAGCCGCGGCCTGCACTACAGCCGCGACTTCCCCGCGCCGCTGCCGGTGAGCTTCCCCACCGTGCTGACGCGACCGGCACGCCGCGGCCTGCCGGACGGCCCCGACGCCTGATCGGACCGCAGGCGTGTCAGCGCGCTCGGGTTCTCAGCCCAGCGTCGCGAAGCCGGTGCGCGGCGCGAGCTCGACACGCGCCCGACCCTGGTGCTTGGCCGAATACAGGGCACGGTCGGCGCGCGACAACAGCTGTTCGAGCGTGCTGCCGTGGCGCGGGAAGACGGCGATGCCGGCCGAGAAGGTGCCGCCCGGCAGCCGCCGCCGGCCGTGTTCGAGGCGCAGGGCCGAGAAGGTCTCGAGCAGCCGCGTGAGCATGGCGTGCGCGCCTTCGGCGTGGATGTCGGGCATCACGGCGACGAATTCCTCGCCGCCGTGGCGGCAGGGCACGTCGCTCTTGCGCAGCATCTCGCGCAGCAGCGCCGAGAAGCGCTGCAGCACCAGGTCACCGGCGGCATGGCCGCAGGTGTCGTTGAGCAGCTTGAAGTGGTCCAGGTCGATCAGCACCACGCACAGCGGCCGCTCGTGGCGGCGCGCCAGTTCCAGCATGCCGGGCACGACCTCGAACAGGTAGCGGCGGTTGTGCAGCCCGGTCAGCGGGTCGCGCAGCGCCTGCTCGCGCAGCCGCGCGTGCAGCATCTCGGTTTCCGCCACCTTGGTCATCAGGGCGTCGTTCAGCTCGGCCAGCCGGCGGCGGTCGACCTCGGCGCTGCGGTGGCCGTGCACGGCGGCGTCGCGCTCGCGCTGGGCCTCGTCGAGCTGGTGCTTGACCTGCAGCGCGATGACGCGGGCGCGGGCGCTGCGGCCCACCATCTGTTCGTACTGGACATGCGCGCGGCGCATGTAGCGCAGTGCGGCCGGCGCGTCGCCGGCGGCCTCGGCGGCGTCGGCCAGCACGCGGTGCAGCTGCATCATGTCGAAGGGCGGTGGCACCAGCCTGCGCTGCTGGCAGGCGGCCAGCGTGCGCTCGGCCGCCGCCAGTGCACCCGCGGCGTCGTTGTGCGCCAGCAGGCAACGCGCCATGAGCCAGCTCCAGAACACCTTGCTGCCGGGGTCGCGCAGGCTCTCGGGGTCCACGGCGTGCAGGTAGCGCAGGGCCTCGTCGGTCTCGCCCGCGGCGACATGGCCCAGCGCCAGCGGCAGCACGTAGCGGTCGCGCAGGCCGGCCCGGCCCTCGTCGGGCTGGGCCAGCAGGAAAGCCGCCATCTGACGCGCCAGCAGCATGTCGCCGGCGGCGTAATAGATCGTGATGAGGTTGGCCGACGACGCCAGCAGCGCCTGCGCCGCGCCGGCCTCGCGTGCCGCCTCCAGCGCCTGTTCGCTGAGCAGCCGCGCGTCTTCCAGGTTGAACAGGTCGTGGTGGTAGCCGCCCAGGTTGCTGTAGGCCGTGATGCGCGGCCCGGCCCAGCCCGTCTGCAGCGCGGCGCTGCACGCGGCGTAGAAGTGCCGCAGCGCGGCGTCGGCCTCGCCGCGCTGGCGTGCCGTCATCGCGCGTGAGTTGTGGGCGATGAAACGCTGCATCGCGTCGGGTTCGAAGCCGCCGCGGGCGTCGATGGCCGCCTGCAGCCGTGCCGAGCCTTCGTCGTCGCCGGCACTGCGCAGCACGATGGCCTGCACCTCGTCGCACAGGGCCAGCCCGCGCGCCGACGCGGCGGTGTCGGCCAGGGCGGCGCAGGCCGGCCGTGCCTGCGCCAGCGAGCGCAGTGCGGCCGGGGCATCGTGCAGGCGCATCTCGCACAGCGCGGCGACGATCCAGCCTTCGGCAGCGTCGGCGCCGCTGCCCGTGGTGGCCTGCGCATGGGCCAGGGTCCAGGCCGCCGCCGGGTCCAGGTAGCTCAGCTCCCAGGCCCGCCGCAGCGCAGGGCCGCGGGCCGTCTCAGCCACGGGCCCTCATCGCCAGGCGTGCCTGCACGAAGCCGAAGGCGTACTCGACGGCTTCGCGCAGCTGGCGTTCGCCGTCCTGGCGCTCGCGGTCGCTGAGGTAGAAGATGTAGTCGGCCTCGTGGCGGATGTAGCGCGCCGGCAGCCGGTTCAGCGCCACGCAGGCGACATCGGCCAGCAGTTCGGGGTCTTCGGCCAGGCCGGGGTAGTGGTCGGCCTCGAGCAGCACGGCGTTGTAGACAGCGCGCTCGTTGTGGTTGCGCACGGAGGCGAACTCCGTGGCAAAGGTGGTCTGCATGGTCGGGCTCCACTCCGTGTTCGGGTTACGCCCGGATATCGACCGCCGGGCGGCAGGCTTGAGGCCCGCCGCGCCGGCCCGCTTCAGGCCGGCCCGATGTTCGGCACGAAGGCGCTGGTGCGCGTGGCGGGCTGGGCCACGCTGGCCGGGTGCTGGCGCACGAATTCGAGCATGCGGTCGATGCAGACCAGGGCCTTGCGGCGCACGTCTTCGGGCACCAGGATCTCACCGCGGCCGCTGCCCGTGTCTTCCAGGCAGGCCACCACGCCCTGCACGGCGTTCATCGCCATCCACGGGCAGTGCGCGCAGCTCTTGCAGGTGGCACTCTTGCCGGCCGTCGGGGCCTCGATCAGCGTCTTGCCCGGCGCCAGCTGGCGCATGCGGTGCAGGATGCCCTGGTCGGTGGCGACGATGTAGGCCGGTGCCGTGCCGTCGACCACCGCCTTCAGCAACTGGCTGGTGCTGCCCACGAGGTCGGCCTGCTCGACCACGCTGCGCGGCGATTCCGGGTGCACCAGCACCAGCGCGCCGGGGTGTTCGCGGCGCAGCAGGTCCAGTTCCAGCCCCTTGAATTCGTCGTGCACGATGCAGTCGCCCTGCCACAGCAGCATGTCGGCGCCGGTCTGCTCCTGGATGTAGCGGCCGAGATGGCGGTCGGGCGCCCACAGCACCTTCCGGCCCTGGTCCTTCAGGTGGTTCACGATGGCCAGCGCGCAGGAACTCGTGACCATCCAGTCGGCGCGCGCCTTCACCGCGGCGCTGGTGTTGGCGTAGACGACGACCTCGCGGTCGGGGTGGGCGTCGCAGAAGGCCGCGAAGGCCTCGGGCGGGCAGCCCAGGTCGAGGCTGCAGGTGGCTTCCAGGTCGGGCATCAGCACGCGCTTGCCCGGGCTCAGGATCTTGGCGCTTTCGCCCATGAAGCGCACGCCGGCCACCACCAGTGTCTGCGCCGGGTGGTCGCGGCCGAAGCGGGCCATCTCCAGCGAATCGGCGACGATGCCGCCGGTGGCCAGGGCCAGGTCCTGCAGGTCGCCGTCGACGTAGTAGTGCGCCACCAGCACGGCGCCGCGGGCCTGCAGCAGTTCGGTGGCGCGGGCCATCGCGGCCCGGCGTTCGGCCGGCGGCAGCGCCAGGGGCACACGCGCCCAGGCCTGCGCGGTGCCGCTGGCGCCGCTGGCGTCGGCGCGGGTGTAGTCGTAGAGAACCTGGGTCATGGCCGGGTCGGGCGCGCCTTGCGGCGCGCAGGCTGAGGGGCGATCGTTCATCCTAACGCGGCCGTGGCCGCCAGCGTTTACGCTCTCGCTCCCATGAGTGCCGTGCTGACCCCTCCTGCCACCGCCGCCCGCGGCGACTACACCGTCATCGGCCTCGTCGGGCTGGCGCACGGCTGTTCGCACTTCTTCCACCTGCTGCTGCCGCCGCTGTTCCCGGTCTTCATCCGCGACTTCGGCCTGAGCTATTCGCAGCTCGGTCTGCTGGTGACGCTGTTCTTCGTCATCTCGGGCGTCGGCCAGGCGCTGGCGGGTTTCCTCGTCGACCGCATCGGCGCGCGGCCGGTGCTGTTCGTGGCGCTGTCGTTTTTCGTCGCCGCGGCGCTGGCGGCTGCGGCTGCGCAGGCCTATGGCGGGCTGATGCTGGCGGCGGCGCTGGCCGGCGTGGGCAACGCGCCCTTCCACCCGGCCGACTTCACCATCCTCAACAAGCGTGTCTCACCAACGCGGCTGGGGCATGCGTTTTCGGTGCACGGCATCAGCGGCAACCTGGGCTGGGCGCTGGCGCCGGTGTTCCTGATCGGCCTGGGCGAACTGGCCGGCAGCTGGCGTGCCGCCTACCTCTGCGCGGCGCTGGTGCCGCTGGCGGTGCTGGTGCTGCTGTTGCTGCACCGTGGGGCCATCGACGACCGGGCTGGCGAGTGGACGCACGACCAGCCCGGTGCCGTGCAGGCGCCTGCCGAACACGCGCTGGCCTTCCTGAAGCTGCCGTCGGTCTGGCTGTGTTTCTCGTTCTTCTTCTGGACCACGGCGGCGCTGTCGGCGATTCAGAGTTTTGCCGGTCCGGCGCTGGCCCGCATGTACGGGCTGCCGCTGTCGGCCACCGCCTTCGTCGTCACCGGCTACATGCTGTGCGCGGCGGCGGGCATGGTGGTGGGCGGCTTCGTCGTGGTGCGCGTGCCGGCGCTGGAACGCACCATCGCCGCGGCCATGGCGTTGGCAGCGGCGCTGCTGCTGCTGGTGGCCACGGGCTGGCTGCCGGCACTGCTGGCCGCCGGCGCCGCGGCGCTGGCCGGCTTCGGCACCGGGCTGGCCGGGCCGTCGCGCGACATGCTGATCAAGCGCGCCGCGCCGCCCGGCGCCACCGGGCGCGTCTACGGCACGGTGTATTCGGGGCTGGACGTCGGCTTTGCGCTGGCCGCACCGGTGTTCGGCGCGCTGCTGGACGGCGGCCTGCCGCAGGCGGTGTTCGCGGGCTCGGCGCTGACGCTGCTGCTCGGCGTGGCCTCGGCCGCGCTGGTGGGCTGGCGCGTGCGGTCCACGGCCGTGGTGTCGCGGGCCGCGCCCGGCTGAACCCGGGCCGTCGGGTGTCGAAGGCTGCCGTCCGTGCCATAGCGACACTAGGGGCCCGGCCGCCTTTACAAGCCCAGGGGGCACACCTAGCATCGGTCGCCGTGTCCCAGCCGCCCCGTTCTCCGCGTCGCCTGCAGCCTGCCAGTCTGGCGGCGCTGGCCGTGGCCGGCCTGGCGGGGCCCGCATCGGCCGTGCCTGCAAGCCCCGAGCGCGCCGCGCTGCAGGCCCGTGTCGATGCCGTGCGTGCCGCGCTGGCGGCCGTACCCGAGGCGCGCGATGCCGGCGACGCCGCAGCCCGCTGGCTGCTGGCCCAGGCGAGCACCTGGACCAACTGGCCGAAATGGAGCAAGTGGAGCAACTGGGCCAACAAGTGATGGCCGTGGTGCCGCGCGCCGCTGCCACGGGGTGCGTGCGCGCCGAGGATTTTTCGCCCCGCCTGCAGACACGCCTGCTGGTGCTGCAGCCCACGCCCTTCTGCAACATCGACTGCAGCTACTGCTACCTGCCGCAGCGCGACGACCGTTCACGCATGGCCCTGGCCACCGTGCGGCAGGCCGCGGGCCGGCTGCTTGAGGACAGCCTGGTCGGTGATGAACTCACCGTCGTCTGGCACGCCGGCGAACCGCTCGTGCTGCCGCAGCGGTGGTACGCCGAGGCCTTCGCGGCCGTCGCCCAGGTGCTGCCCGGCGTCACCGTCACGCACGCGATGCAGAGCAACGCCACGCTCATCGACGGCGCCTGGTGCCGCTTCTTCCGGCAGCATGGCGTGGCCGTCGGTGTCAGCGTCGACGGCCCGGCGGCGCTGCACGACGCCCACCGCCGCACACGCCGCGGCGGCGGCACGCACGCCCAGGTGCAGCGCGGCATGGCCCGGCTGCGCGCACACGGCGTGCCCTTCCACGCCATTGCCGTGGTCGGCGCGGCCACGCTGGCCGACCCCGACGCCTTCTACGACTGGTTCGCGGCGCAGGGCATCACCGAACTCGGCTGCAACTTCGACGAAGCCGAAGGCGCGCATGCCGTGTCCAGCTTGGCCGGGCACGAGGCGGCGCACGCGGCCTTCCTGGCGCGGCTGCTGCAGCGTTCGCTGCACGGCCCGGTGGCGGTGCGCGAACTCGCCGCCGCCTGGCGCGCGCTGCGCCACCCGCTGCCGCGCTGGCAATGGCGGCAGTTCAGCGCCCCCGAGAACACGCAGGCGCAGCCGCTGGCGCTGGTGACCGTGGCGCACGACGGCCGCTTCGGCACCTTCTCGCCCGAACTGCTGGGCCAGCCCGCCGCGGGCTGGAACGGCTTCACCCTCGGCAACGTGCACGACACCGGCTATCTCGCTGCGCTGCAGGGCGCGGCCTTCGCGCGCCAGTGGCAGGCCGTGCAGCAGGGCCTGGCCGCCTGCGCCGCGCGCTGCGCCTACTTCGACGTCTGCGGCGGCGGCGCACCCGCGAACAAGTTCTACGAACACGGCCACTTCGCCGCCACCGAGACGCTGCACTGCCGCAGCATGGTGCAGCGGCCCTTCGACGCCGTGCTGCGTCTTGCCGAAGCCGCACTGGGGCAGGCCGCATGAAGCCGCTGCAGGACTGCGAATACACGGCCTTCATCAGCTACGCCCACGCCGACGACGCGGCCTGGTTCAGCTGGGTGACGCAGTTCCGCACCGAGCTCGAACGCGGCCTGCAGGCGCTGCTGCGCGGCGTGCGCCTGCCGCGCATGCACCTGTCGGGTGAAAACGGGCCGGTGGCCGGGGCGCTCAGCGACGAACTGCGCCAGCGTGTCGAAACCTCGTTCGCGATGATCATCGTCGTGCACGACAACTACGCGCAGAGCGACTGGTGCCTGCAGGAGCTGGCCTACTTCAAGTCGCTGTTCGGCGAGCAGGGGCTGCGTGAACGCCTCTACATCGTGGCCTTGTCGGAAACGGCGATGCTGGACGTCAGCAGCAGCGCGGCCTGGCGCGGCCTGATGCCCGTCGAAGAGCAGATCTACCTGCCGTTCTTCGACCCCGCCGAAAAGACACGGCCGCTCGACATCTACATGGGCCCGGGCCTCGTCTCGCCGGCCTTCCGGCGGCCCTTCGAACGGCTGCGCGGCGACCTCGCGGCCAAGCTGCGCCAGGGTGGCCCGTCGATCACCGTGCACGCGCCCGTCAGGCCGGCCGCGGAAGGCGAACTGCTGATCGGCTTCGTGCCACCCGCCAGCGCCGCCGCCGCGGTGCAGGCGGCCAACGTGCTGGCGCAGCGCGGGCTGCCGGCGCGCGTGCTGTCGCAGGACGTGGTCTTCAACGACTTCGCCGACTTCGCCCGCGCCGAACGCCTGCTGCTGGCCTTCGACGACACGCCGCTGATGATGACGGCGCTGGCCGCCGGCGGCCAGCTCGAGGTGCAGCGCGACGCCTGGCTCAAGCGTGGCGGCTCGCCCGACCGCCTGCACTGGCTGGACTTGCGCACGGCCACCCAGGCCCCGCCGCAGGGCGCCGCCGCCTGGGTGGCCGGGCAGGGTGGTGCGGTGCTCACGCCGCAGGCGCTGGCCGACCTGCTGCGCCCGCCGGCGCCCAGCCCGGCGGCGCCGGCGCAGGCCAGCGGCGTGCGCATCTACATCGAGAGCAACCGCAACGAACGCACGCTGTGGGAACCGCTGGGCGAGCAGATCCGCCGCAAGTGGGACGAGGTCTGCCGCCGCCTGGCGCCCGGTCGGACGCCGCCGCTCAGCCTGCGCCCGCGCGGCCTGCCGGTCGACCAGATCGACAGCTTCCCGAGCCTGGACGACGCCGACGGCGTGGTGCTGCTGTGGGGGCGCAAGACCAGCGAAGCGCTGGTGGCGCAGATCAACAAGGTCGAGAACAAGATGACGCCGGGCCGCGACGCCGCGCCCGGCATCGTGGCCTACCTGATGCCGCCGCAGCAGGCCACCGAGCCGGTGCCGGCCTGGGGCTGGCAGGTGCTGCGCTTCTACGCCGCGAGCGAAGACGAGATCGACGTCGTCACCGAAGAGAACGACCAGCTCGAACGTTTCCTGAAGAAGGTCTACGAACGCCGCCACCAGCGCGACGCGGCCGGGGGCGCGGTGTGAAGGCGCCCAAGGGCGACGCGCGCACGCGGCTGCCGCGCGAGCCCTACCCGGGCCTGCGCCCCTTCCTCGACTTCGAGGCCGCGCTGCTCTTCGGCCGCGAACGCCAGGTGCGTGAGGTCATCGAGCACCTGCGTGACTCGCAGTTCGTCGCCGTGCTCGGCGGTTCCGGTTCGGGCAAGAGCAGCCTGATCCTGGCCGGCGTGGTGCCCGAGCTGCGCAGCTTCGGCATCCCCGGCGCCGGCGACCTGTGGCTGCCGCTGGTCTGCACGCCGGGCACCAACGTCAGCGCCGAAGACACCGCGGCGCGCCGCGTGTCGCCGGTGACGCGGCTGGCACGGCGCTTCGCCGGCCTGCTGAAGAGCCGCGGCAGCGAAGAGGCCGATGCGCAGCGGCTGCACGAGATCGCCGAGGTCTTCCGCCAGGAAGCGGGCTTCGCGCGCCTGATCGACACCTACGGCCCCGAACTGGCCGTGCCGCCCGGCCCCGACCCCGACGAGGCGCGTGTGCTCTTCGTCATCGACCAGTTCGAGGAGATCTTCCACCCCACCAACAAGCGCGTCGACGACACCACGCCGCCCGTGCAGCCTGGCAGCCGCTACCTGCCCGACGTCACCCACCTCGTCGAACGTGTGCTCGACCACTTCTTCAACCCGCACCCCCGCTGCCACGTCGTGCTGACGATGCGCAGCGAGCACCTGAACGACTGCGCCAGCTTCCTCGAACTGCCCGACGCGATCAACAAGTCGTCCTACCTCGTGCGGCGGCTCGACGACGACGAACTGCGCGACGCCATCGTCGGCCCGGCGCAGCGTTTCCTGCGCCTGATGGCGCGCAGCCAGCCGCCCGAGCTGGCGGCCGCGCTGCCGGCCGAGGTGCGCTTCGAACCCGCGGTGCTCGAGCGCCTGCTGCGCGACGTCAAGGCCATCACGCACGACCCCGACCACCTGCCGCTGCTGCAGCACCTGCTGGCGCGGCTGTGGGGTGCGGCGCTCGAACGCGAGGAGATGGACGTCCCGGTGCCCGGCCACATCACCGAGATCGACCTCGTGCGCGCCGTCGGCGGCGGCCGCGCGGCGGTGGCCGGCGACGAGCAGCCGCTGGACGAGGCGACCAACACGCTGCGCGCCTGCGTCGAGAACTGGCCCGAGACGCTCTACAAGTGGCAGGGCCAGGAACAGCAGGCGCAGCTCGACGCGCTGTTCAGCCGCCTGGCCTTCAAGGACCCGAACACCGGCATGTATTCGCAGCAGCGCGTCGACATCGACGCCGTGGCCGCGCTGCTGGGCCCGGGCAAGACACGCATCGACCTGCGTGCGCTGCTCGACGAAGGTTTCCTGGGTGCCGTCGACTACCTGTTCTGGGACGAGGAAGACCCGGCGCGCGCGACGCTGAAGGTCTCGCACGAGAGCTTCATCCGCGGCTGGTCGCGTTTCCGGGCGCTCGTCGACCTCGAGGCCGAGCGCTTCGAGGAATTTGTCGGCGTGCTGCGCCGCTGCGATGCCTGGGTGGCCGGCGGGCGCGCCGACGACCTGCTGCTGGCTTCGGGCGAATTGCGCCTGCAGCGTGCAAGCCTCTTCGAGGAACGCCTGCGTGCGCCGGGCCAGCAGGAGGCCTGGTTCCGTTTCCTCAAGCTCGACCGCGACGGCGAGCGGCTGGGCCGTCTGCAGGACGCGCTGGACAGCTACCTGGCGCTGTCGAACCGGCGCGAGCAGGCCAACGAGTCGGCGAAGTTCATGCGCTACCTGTGGGCCGGGGCCAGCCTGCTGCTGCTCTTCTTCGTGCTGCCCGCGCTGTTCTCCATCTATGTCCAGGGCCCGGTGACGCAGCGTGCCGAACTGCTGCTCGACGCCGGCAGCCGCGCCAACCGCGCGCCGCTGACCCCGTCCTATCCGGGCGTGGGCGCCGGTGGCGTGCCGCTGGGCACGCTGCTGCGTGCGGCCGAACTCGTCGACGAGGCGCGCAGCGGCGAAAGCTCGCGCATGACCCGCCTGTCGCAGTGGCTCATCGAGACGCTGTCGTGGGTGCCGCCGGTGCGCCGCCAGGGGCGTTTCCTCGATGGCCTGACGGCGCAGATCGAGCCGCCGGTCAACGGCAAGCTGCGCCAGTTGCTCAACGGCGCGGTGTGGGCCAGTGCGGCACGCGCGCCGGGTGCCGCGGCCGCCGAGCTGCCACTGCCGCTGGACGTGGCCTGCAAGCCGATGGCCGGCGAGGCCGGTCCCTACGGCACCGCGGGTGCCGGCATCGAACTGCAGGGCCGGCTCTACGTGGTGCAGGGCGGCCCGGCCGAGAGCCGGCGGCGGCGCGCGCTGTTCGTGCCGGTGTGGACCGGCGACTTCGACACCACGCTCACGCTGCGCGGCGCCACCTGGGATGCCGCTGCGCACCGCTGCCAGTACGGGCAGGTCGTCGTCGCGGTGCCGCTCTACCTCGACCCGCACCTCGTGCTCGACGCCACGCTGCGTTACGTGGTCTACAGCAACGGCGGCCCCAGCGTCGAGGTGCCCTCGGTCACGGTGCTCGAGATCGACTGGGACCGCGGCGGCGACCGCATCAGCCGTGTGCTGCAGACGCACACGCGGGCCGTCGTTGCGGTCGACCCGCAGCCCGCCGGCGACGCCGGATCGGCGCTGCAGCAGGTGATGCGCGCCGCCGGCCGGGAACGGGTGGCCGTGGTGCCGAGCTGGCGGGCATCGACCGGGCGGGTGCTCGGGCTGGAGGGGGGTGCCTGGCAGCTGCTCTCGCCGACAGCCTTGCGCCTGCCCGTGGCTGCCGACGATGCGCGTTTCGTGCCGCTGGTGGCGGCCGGCGACGATTCGCGTTGCGCGAAGCTGGCACAACCCGGCGGCGACCAGGCGGGTTTTCCGCAGCGGGTCTTCGAGCACGCGGGCCGTTGTTTCCACATCGCGCGGGGCCAGCCGGAAGGCGAATCGCCCGGGGGCGAGCCCGCGTCGGCACGCGAGCAGGTGCTGGTGGCGGTGTACGAAGGCCCCGTGGCGAGCGCCGCGTCCGCGCGCCCGGCCGACATCCCGCCGGCGCCGGTGGCCAGCCTGGCGCCCTTCGCGCGGCTGGCGGCCAGCGACCAGGAATGGCTGGTGGGCGTGCAGGGCGACTACGCCGGCTGGCTGGCCGTGCGCGGCCCCGACGCCAACGGCAAGCCGCGGCTGCTGGGCCTGCCCTGGAGCACCTGCGCGCTGTGGCGCCTGGGGCGCGAGGTGCACGCCGCGGCGCGCGCCAGCGACAGCGCGCTCGAACCCCGCGTCTGCAACGACCGCTAAAGTGCGGTGATGACCGCAACCCCACCCACGCCGCGCCTGGCCGGCCACGCGCTCGTCGAAGCCCTCGTCGCCCAGGGTGTGCACACCTGCTTCGGCGTGCCGGGCGAAAGCTACCTGGCCGTGCTCGACGGCTTCCACGAACACCGCGAGCACATCCGTTTCATCGCCTGCCGCCAGGAAGGCGGCGCGGCCTTCATGGCCGAGGCGCAGGGCAAGCTCACGGGCCGGCCCGGCGTGTGTTTCGTGACGCGCGGCCCGGGCGCCACCAACGCCAGCATCGGCGTGCACACGGCCTTCCAGGACAGCACGCCGATGGTGCTGTTCATCGGCCAGGTGGCCAGCGAGCAACGCGACCGCGAGGCCTTCCAGGAGATCGACTACCGCCAGATGTTCGGCCCCGGCACGCTGGGCCTGGCGAAATGGGCGGCGCAGGTCGACAGCGCCGAGCGCCTGCCCGAATACGTGGCGCGCGCCTTCCGCACCGCGATGCAGGGCCGCCCCGGCCCGGTGGTGCTGGCGCTGCCCGAGGACATGCTGACCACGCCCACCGCCGCGCCCGTGCTGCGGCGGGTGGAACCCGTGCATGCGTGGCCGGCGCCGGGCGGTCTGCGCGCGCTGCGCGAGATGCTGCTGGCCGCGCAGCGGCCCATCGTCATCGCCGGCGGTTCGGGCTGGGACGCCGAGGCGGCCGCGGCGCTGCAGCGTTTTGCCGAGAACTGGAACCTGCCGGTGGCCTGCGGCTGGCGCTTCCAGGACAGCTTCGACAACCGCCATCCGCTCTACGCCGGCGACGTGGGCATCGGCATCAACCCGAAACTCGCGGCACGCATCCGCGACGCCGACCTGATCATCGCCCTGGGCATCCGCCTGGGCGAGATGACCACCGGCGGCTACACGCTGCTGCAGGCGCCGCGGCCGGCGCAGCGGCTGGTGCACATCCACGCCGGGGCCGAGGAGCTGGGGCGCGTCTACGCCGCCGACCTGCTGCTGCAGGCGAGCATGGCCACGGCCGCCAGGGCGCTGGAGGGCCTGGCCGCGCCGGCCACGCTGCCCTGGGCCGCCCACACCACCGCGGCGCAGGCCGACTACGCGGCCAACCTGGTGGCGCCGCCGGTCGAGCCCATGGACCTGGCGGTGGTGGTGAAGACCCTGCAGCGCCTGCTGCCCGAAGACACCGTCTACACCAACGGCGCCGGCAACTTCAGCGGCTGGCTGCACCGCTACGGCCGCCTGCCCGGGCTGCAGCACCACGGCCGCACGCAACTGGCGCCGACCAGCGGCGCGATGGGCTACGGCCTGCCTGCCGCAGTGGCCGCGGCGCTGCTGCAGCCGCAGCGCTGGGTGGTGAACATGGCGGGCGACGGCGACTTCCTGATGAACGGCCAGGAACTCGCCACCGCCACGGGTTATGGCGCGAAGAAGCTGATTAGCATCGTGGTCGACAACGGCAGCTACGGCACCATCCGCATGCACCAGGAGCGCGAATATCCCGGGCGTGTCAGCGGCAGCGACCTCTACAACCCCGACTTCGCGGCGCTCGCGCGGGCCTACGGCTGGCAGGCCGAGTTCATGGACCACACCGCGGCCTTCGAACCGGCATTGCAGCGCGCCATCGCCGCGGGCCAGCCGACGCTGCTGCACCTGAAGCTCGACGGCAACGTCATCACCTCGCGCACCACGCTGGCGGCCATACGCCAGGCCGCCCAGCAGCGCCGGCAGGGCTGAAGCCGCGTCAGGCGGGCCTTCCCCTCAGCATCAGCACCACGCTGAAGGTGACCAGCGCGGCGGCCAGCCATTCACCGGCGTGCAGCGTCTCGCCGCCCAGCGTCATGCCCAGCACCAGCGCGATGACCGGGTTGACGTAGGCGTAGCTGGCCGACACCGCGGTGGGCGTGCGCTGCAGCAGCACCATGAAGGCCGAGAAGGCCACCAGCGAACCGGCCACCACCAGGTAGACCCAGCTCAGCAGCGCGCGCGTCTCGATGGGCCAGCCCGGCTGCTCGCCCAGCAGCGCCGAAATCACCATCAGCACCACGCCGCCGGCCAGCATCTGGCTGGCGAAGCCCATCGCGCCGGGCGCGAGGTCGAGCTTGCGGCCGCCCAGCAGGCGTGGCAGGCCGCGCACGCTCCACACGCTGCCCAGCTTCCACGAGACGGACGCCACCAGCACGGCCAGCAGCCCCATCGGCGACGCCGAAAAGCCCTGACCGAGCGCCAGCCCCAGCACCCCCACCAGGCCCAGCGCGATGCCTGCCGCCTCGACGCGTGTGGGGCGGATGCCGTAGGGCCACTCGAAACCCGCCTGCAGCGCCGGACCGATGGCGATGAAGGCCACCACCAGGCCCGAACTCACGGTCTGCTCGGCCACCGCCGTCAGCCCGTAGGCCACGGCCAGCATCAGCGTGCCCAGCACGGTGGCATTTGCCCACTCGCGGCGGCTGGGCCAGCGTGCACCGCGCCAGCGCATCCATGCCGCCAGCAGCACGCCGGCCACCAGGAAACGGGTGCCCATCTGGTGGAAAGGCGGAAAGCTCACCAGCGCCCACTTGATGGCCAGGTAGGTCGAACCCCAGATGAACCAGGTGGCGGCCAGGCAGGCCAGGATGAGCGGCGGCCAGCGCGTGGCGGGCAGGGCAGGGGCCAGGGCGGTGGAAGACATGGGTGGCATCGTATGCAGGTGAAGTCCGCTTTTCCATAGGCAAAGGAAGGTTGATGGACCAATCCAGGGTTGCAGATGAAGATGTTTTGTCGCAAAGTCCTTCAAATGCCCATCACCCCGACGCTCGACGCCTACGACACGCGCATCCTGGCCGAACTGCAGGCCGACGCGCGCCTGACCCTGGCCGAACTGGGCCGGCGCGTGCACCTCAGTCAGCCCGCGGTGGCCGAACGCGTGCGCAAGCTGGAAGCCGCCGGTGTCATCACCGGCTACCGCGCCACCGTCAACCTGGCGGCGCTGGGCTACGGCATCCGTGCGCTGGTGCGCGTGGGCCGCAGCGACTACGCTCGCATGGTGAACCTGATCGGCGACGCTCCCGAGATCGTCAACGCCTGGAACATCACCGGTGAAGACAGCTGGCTGCTGGAGATCGCCGTCACCGATGTCGCCCACCTCGACACCGTCGTCTCGCAGATGTGCCTGCTGGCCGAAACGTCCACCTCCATCATCCTGAAGAGCGTGCGTGAACACCAGGTGATGCTGCCGCCGCAGCGCGGCCTGGATCGCGGGGCCGCGGCATGACGCGGGCCGACGCCGCACCCGACTGGGAAGTGGTGGACGGTGCGGGCACCGACCTGCAGGCCGTCGCCGCGCGCTGCCGCAAGAAGGTCTCCAAGCGTGCGCTGCTGGCCGCCGGCGTGGCCATGGTGCCGCTGCCCGGGCTGGACTGGGCCACCGACCTGGGCATCCTGATGCGTCTGCTGCCGCAGATCAGCGCCGAGTTCGGGCTCACGCCCGAGCAGGTGGAACGGCTTTCGCCCGACCGCCGCATCGTCGTCTACAAGGTCATCAGCGCCACCGGCGGCATGCTGGTGGGCAAGCTGATCACACGCGAGCTCGTGCTCGGGCTGGTGAAGATGGTGGGCGTGCGCCTGACGACGCAGCAGGCCGCCAAGTACGTGCCGCTGGCCGGGCAGGCGGTGTCGGCGGCGCTGACCTATTCGGCGCTGCGCTACGTCTGCGAGCAGCACATCCAGCAATGCCTGGCGGTGGCGCGGCAACTGCAGCTGCCGGCACCGTGACGGGTTCGGCCGCGCCGGTGCCCCTTCCCGAGGCCATGGCGCTGTTGATCCCCTGCGGGGCGCGGGCGGGGCGCAGCCCGGCCCTGGGTGTGCCCAGCCCTCGCGCGTGAAATCGCGTTCGGGCCTTCGGCAGGCGCAAGGCCCCTTTTCGGGTCCTTGCGTCCGGCTTCAGAGGCCGATCTGTTCGGCGAAGCGGAAGCAGCGCTCGGGCGAAGCGTACAGGTGCTTGAGCAGGGCCTGCCGCGGGCGGCCGGCCGCCAGCCCGGCCAGGTGGTGGGCCAGGCTGTCGTCCTCGGGCGGTCGACAGAGCGTGGCGGCATAGGCGGCGCGCACGAACGCTTCATCGGCCATGTCCAGGTCGGCCATCGCCGCCCAGTCCGTCGCCTTGCGCGCCTGCAGCACGAAGAGCCACTGGTCGTGCACCGTCAGGCTGTCGATCTTGAAGCCGGCGGCCTGGACGAAGACGCGCAGCGTGGTTTCGGTGAAACCCGTGTAGTGGAAGTCGCCGGGATGGGCCTGGCTGCCGAAGAGGCAGATCGTGGCGCCGAGCTGGTCCGCAAAACGCGTGCGCTCGCGCAGCATCTCGGCCACGCCGAGGATGCTGCTGGTCTGCAGCGCCAACGTGCCGCCCGTCTTCAGCAGCAGCGCCCATTCCAGCAGCGCCGCCATCGTCTGCACGCGGGGAATGTGCTCCAGCACGTCGCGGGCCGTGAGGTGGGCGAAATGCCGCTTGGGCAGGTTCGAGAAGTTGTTGTCCCGCAGCAGCAGGTCGGGCTGGCAGGCCGGGTCCATGTCGACGTTCAGATGGTCGGGTTTGTGGTCGTAACCGCAACCGACGTTGATCTTGTCGAAGCTGCCCAGCCTGCGCCCGCGGCTTTCGATGGGCAGGTCCACGAGCGCGATGTCCGCGGCCTCCAGCGCCGCGCCGTCGGTGCCGATGCGCAGTGCGCCGGCAGGTGTCTCCGGGGCGGCGTTACGGCGTCGGTCTGTCCGGCCCCTGCCGAACCAGGGTGTCCAGCCTGGCATGTCGAACACGTGCGTCTTCCTTCTCAGGGCCCCGGATGTGGACAAATGTAGGGGAAGGCGCGCGCCGGCCGGCCCCGGGCTGGTCAACGGCCTCTGCGTGCGGCGCCTACAATCGCGGCCTCGTCGGGGCGTAGCGCAGCCTGGTAGCGCATCTGGTTTGGGACCAGAGGGTCGAAGGTTCGAATCCTTTCGCCCCGACCATC
>Ga0154020_10003398_pt1 | contig 19166 bp, 11 predicted proteins | sample Klosneuvirus_201_FD_109709 | JGI IMG/M metagenome (GOLD analysis project Ga0154020, IMG submission 109709) | Active sludge microbial communities from wastewater, Klosterneuburg, Austria - Klosneuvirus_20160825_MG | ecosystem: Engineered > WWTP > Aerobic digester > Activated sludge | place... | reverse complement strand
TGCGCGTGGCCGTTCGTGAAGTCGGCTCCCTGTCCCGTCTCGAAGTAGAAGCCCCACCGGCCGCTCCGCGTCGCCGCGTGGGCCAGCAGCTTCTCCGTCGTCAGGTCGAAGGTGCGATTCGCGCCCGTGGACCCGGCGAGGCTCTGGAACCAGATCCCGGTCGTGCCGGGATGCGCCGCCTCGACGGCGGCCTGCACGTCGACGTGCGCGAGGACACAGTGGGGGAGGACGTCCGTGAGGCCGAAGGTGACGAGGATGTCGAGGAGCGCCGCCTCGACGCGAGCCACCGAGCCGGCGTCGCTCGAGACCGGGTTCGTGCCGATCAGCAGGTCGCCGACGGCGAACGAGAACGCGTCGAACACCTGCCAGGCGATGTCGTCGACGTCGTCGGTCGGCGAGTTCGGCTGGATCCGGGCCGAGAGGTACCCCTTCGCGCCGACGTGCGACCCGGGGAGCGGATTCCAGATCTTCCCTCCGATGGACGCCAGCTCGTCGTCCGAGAGGATCTTCACCACGCACGCGATCACGTCGCTCGAGAGGCCTCGCGAGACCTCCTTCACCTCGTCCTCCGAGGCCGACAGGAGGAAACGTTTCAGCACCCCGAGCGTCCAGCCCGCCGTCCGGGCCGTGGACGCGGCGTCGCGTGCCCCGAGCGTCAGCTGATAGAGGTCGTCCTCGAAGAGCGGGCGGGCATCGATCGCGCCGAGCGCTGTCCGCTGCAGCAGCCGGCGGGCCGCCTGGCGCGCGGACTCGTCCGGCGCGGCGACGCCGATGATCGCGTCTCCCTCTTTGAGCTCGTTCGCGCTGCCGACGAGCCGCCGGTAGAGGTCCGGGTCGAAGCCTCCCGCGGTTCTCTCCATGTACGAGAAGAGGTCGTCTGCCGCATTCACTCCGGCCGGAAGGTCACCGGTGACGCGCGGCGATCGCATGCGGCCCTCCCGCGGCAGGACTATAGCGCCGCCGCCTCCGGTGAAACACGACGCCACGGCCCCCCATGGGTATCCTGGAGGAGTCCGGGGCCCGGACGGGAGGCGCGGTGGAGAGGGTCAGCGTGAACAAGGGCATCCTGATCGGGATCGTGACCGTCGCCGCCGCGTCGCTCCTCGGCGTGGCGTTCCTGCTCGGACGCCTCAGCGGCTCCGCCAGCCCGGCGGCGCCGGCTTCGGGACGGGCCCTCGCGCGCGGTCCGGTCGCTTCACCTCCTCCGATGCCGGCTCCGGCCGACGTGCCGATCGCCGAGGCCGTGGACGCTCCGACTCCGGCGCCAGAGGCCTCCACACCGGGACCCATCGTGTTACCGCCCGTGGCCGAGGCAACGCTCGCTCCCGCCATCGCCGGCGAGCCACGCGGCACCCCGCCTGATCCGGCGCGGGCGGCCGTCGCCGCGTATCTCGACGCGGTCGACAACATCCAGCCCGGGAAGATGAGCGGCTCGGCGGAGGGTGTGGCCAACGAGATGGCGGCCGCGCTCGCGAAGGGCGACACGTCGGGCCTCGACAAGATCATCCGGGAGACCGAGGCCGCGAAGGCGAGCCTCGCCGCCCTGACGCCGCCAGCGGCGTGCGCCGCTCACCACCGCGAGAGCCTGGCGAGCGTGGACGAGGCGCTCGAGGTGCTCCGCTCGCTCCGGACGGCGATGCAGTCGCCCGATCCCGCGGCCCAGCTCGCGGGCGTCGCCGCCCGGGCGACCGCCCTCCGCTCCCGTGCCGAGGCGGTCGAGAAGGAAGAGCAAGCCCTTCGCAAGCGATACGGGCTGACGCGCTGATCCTGGGCGAGGGCGCACCCGTGCTTGCTATTGCGCCGGTGCGGGTGCGCGGCGCAGCCGCCAGAGGAGGACGCCGCCGAGCACGAGGAGGACGGATCCGATCCGCAGGCCGAGGATGATGCGAGCCCTTCGGCCACGGCGCTTCTTCTTCATCGGCTCGCGCCGCAGTATCACCGAGGTCCTATACTGCCCTGTAGCGTCGTTCCCGATCGTGCCGCCGCTGCGTGAGCCGCGCACCGACTTCACAGGCGCTCGGGGCCCCACCGTTGCTGACCGAATGACGAGCTGATGTCGCCACTTTCGACCCAGTCAGAAGGAGCCTGAAACAGATGAAGAGACTCGCCTCGTTGCTCACGCTCGTGCTCGTGGCCGGATCGGCCACCGCTGACGAGTCGCCCGGAAAGGTGAACGCCGACGGCAGCGTCTCCGCCGATCGTCCCATCCTGGCCTGTCCGGTGCCGCAGAAGCAGGTCGCGAAGAGCGCGCGACCCGATCCGGAGCTCTTCAAGAAGATCATCCGGTGTCACAAGGGCGAGCAGGCGGTCGTCTCGCACGCGGAGGGCCCGGTGACGATCGACGTCACCGCGCTGCAGGTCGGTTCACCCCGCAAGTGGTCTTACAGGGAAGATCGCGGCAGCGGCGACGAGAGCACGATGGTGTACCCCGTTCGCGCGACGTACACCGAGCGCACGTTCTACAGGACCCGCACCCAGTACGGCGAGGACTGGATCCGGATCCTGAACTTCTACGTGGACGGGTTCGGGGAGTGGCGGATCGGCTCGGAGGAGCCGGTGAAGCCGCCGGTCAACAAGTCGATTCCGCGGAAGTAGGAACGGGGCGGCGTACATTCCGGTCTGAATGTCGGCCTCACCCTGGTTGCGCGTGGCCCTCCTCGGGTCGATCGCCGGTCTCGTCTCCGCAGCTCCGCCGGCTCTGCCAGGCGCGGCCGATCCAGCGCGTTCCGCGGCTGAGAACGCAGCGCCTTCCGGCGCCGCGGCAGGGGATGCTCCCCGCCCGCTCGACCTCTTCGCGCTCGGGGCGCCCACCTTCACGACCTTCACCGCCGGCGATGGCGTGCCCGAAGCCGCGATCGTCGCCCTCGCGACCGACGCCGAAGGCTTCGTCTGGCTCGCCTCCCCCGGCGGGCTAGCGCGCTACGACGGCCATCGCTGGGAGCCCGTGGCGGCACCCCAGATCGCCGGTCAGGCCAGGGACCTCTTCCTCGATCACGAGCGGACGCTGTGGGCCCCGCTCTACGACAGGGGCCTCGGGCGTTACGACGGTCGGAGCTGGGGACTCGAGGACTTCGGGGCCGGGAACGAGACCGTTCACATCAGACGCGTGGCCGAAACCGAGGACCTGGAGGGGCACGTGACGACGTGGGGGCTCTCGTTGGACTCCAGGCTGTTCCGCCGGATCGGAGGGCGATGGCAGGCCGAGCCCGGGAATTCCGAGCTGCCGAATGGGATGCTCATCAGCCTCGCCCGGACGCGCGAGATCGGCGGACGCGAGAGGCTCTGGGTGGCGACGTTCAACGAGGGCGTCTGGTATCGGGAGGACGGGGGTAGCTGGCGGCACTTCCGGGCCCCGGGCTTCGATCCCTCGCAGGTCGAGGATCTTCTGGTGACGCGCTCCGGCGGGCGCGAGGAGCTCTGGGTCGCGACGTTCGGTCTCGGTCTCTTCCGCCTGACCGAAGCTGGGCTCACCGCCTGGACGCTCGAGAGCGGGGACCTGGCGTCGAACCAGCTCTACCGACTGAAGGCAACCTCCCTTCCCAACGGCGAGCGGGTCGTCTGGGCGGCCACCCGCAGCGGGCTCGTCAGGGTGCATGGGGACAAGGCCCAGGTCTTCGATCGCCGCCATGGGCTCCCCTCGAACGTGGTGCGAAACCTCCACGTCTGGCGCAGTCCCTCGGGTGTCGACGTCCTCTGGATCGCGACCGAGGGGGGTGTGGCGCGCACCGTCGTGGGGGCGACATCGTGGCAGATCGCCTCGCTCATGGGGGCCCGCTCCATCGGTGTCTTCGGGGTGCTGGTCGAGCCCGACGGCAAGGGTGGGGAGCGGCTCTGGGTCGCCTCCACGCAGGACGGGCTCGGCCTCTACGAGGACAAGCACTGGCGGACGTTCGGCCCGGCGACCGGTGAGCTTCCCGCAACGGACTTCCGTCTCGTCGTACGCGAGCGCGACGAGGCGGGGCGCCCCGTGCTCTGGGTCGGCTCGACGGGCGGGGACCTCTTCCGCGTCGAGGAAGGGCCTCGTTTCGTGACGGTGCCGACACCGTGGGACAAGCATGCCGGGCAAGCGGTGATGGACCTCCTCGCCCGGACGGTGGACGGCCGCTACGAGCGCTGGATCGCGACCCGTCAGAGCGGCATCCACCGCTGGAGCGAGGGGCGCTGGACGGCCTTTCGCCCCGACGCGGTGGTCGGCCAGTGGCGGATCGTGAAGCTCCTCGAGCAGATCGATCGCGAGGGGCGCTCCTGGCTCTGGGCGTCTTCCAACCAGGGGCTCGCCCGGTTCGACGGCAAGCAGTGGACGCTCCTCGGGCGAGACGCCGGATTGCCGGACGTCGAGCTGACGGGCCTGACGCTCATTCCGGACCGGGACGGACGGGCCGTGCTCTGGGCGGGGAGCGCCCGCAGCGGGATCATCCGCGTCGACGTCTCGAATCCGCGGACCCCGCGCGTGCTCCAGTCCGCCGACCTGCCGAAGCCCCCCGACCCGGCCGTCTACGGCGCGCAGCAGGACTCGAAGGGGCGAATCTACATCGCCACCAACAACGGTGTGCAGCAGCTCGTGCCGAACCCTGCCGGCGGCTTCCGCGAGCGCGTCTTCGGACGTCGCGACGGCATGGTGCACGAGGAGTGCAACACCAACGCGCAGCGGATCGATGCCCACGACCGCTTCTGGACGGGGACGCTGGGCGGCCTGGCGGTCTACGAGCCGGAGGGCGAGGTGCCGGATCGCGAGCCGAAGCCGCTGCGGCTCACCCGCGTGCAGATCGACGGTGCGGAGATCGGACCCGGGGCGGTGCGGCTTTCGCCGGGGTCGCGCGAGCTCCGGGTCGACTTCGCGCTCCTCGCCTGGCACCGCGAGGCGGACTCCCGCTTCCGTTCCCAGCTCGTCGGCTACGAGCCGGAACCCGGGGCCTGGGGGCGTGAGACCAACCGGGTATTCGGCGCGCTGCCCCCCGGGGGCTACGTGCTGCGCGTGGAAGCCCGCGACTACGCAGGCGTCGCGAGTCCACCCCTCGAGATCCCGGTCGAGGTGCTCCCCGCCTGGTGGCAGCGGCTGTGGGTCCGGATCGTCGGTCTCGTTCTGTTTGCCGTGGCGGGGCCGCTCTTCTACCTCTTCCGCGTGAGGCTCCTTTCGCGTCAGAAGGCGGAGCTCGAGCGCCTCGTGGCGTCGCGCACGACCGAGCTCGCGGCCGCCAGCGAGCGCCTGGCCCAGCTCTCGCGGGAGGACGCGCTCACCGGCGTGGCAAACCGGCGGCGGCTCGACGAGGTGCTCGACGAGGAGTGGCGGCGCGCGGTGCGGGGGCGGACGCCGCTGTCGTTCCTCCTCCTCGACGTGGATCACTTCAAGGCTTACAACGACCGGCTCGGACACCAGGCCGGGGACGAGTGCCTACGCGTCGTCGCGAGGGCCGTCGCCTCCGCCCACACCCGGGCCGGAGAGCTGGTGGCACGGTACGGCGGCGAGGAGTTCGCCGTGCTGCTCCCGGGCGTGGCCCTCGACGGGGCACGTGTCTCGGCCGAGAACGTCCGCCGGTGCGTGGCGGAGCTGGCGTTGTCTCACCCGAGCTCTTCCGCCTCACCCGTGGTGACCGTGAGCATCGGCGTGGCCTCGGTCCTGCCCACCGCCAGCGCGTCTCCGGCCGACCTGGTGGGCGCCGCCGATCGCGCGCTCTACCAGGCGAAGAACGACGGCCGGAACTGCGTGCGCGGGTAGCGGGTCGCGAGCTCGCGTCGCTCGAGCGCCCGGTGCAGGCGACGAATCAGGGGAACCGGTAGACGAACGCGTTGATGTTCATTCCCGCGCCGACCGAGGCGAAGAGGAAGACGTCGCCGGATCGTTGCACGTGTCCGTTCAGCTTTCCCTTCGCGATCAGGTCGAGCATGGTGGGGATCGTCGCGACCGAGCTGTTCCCGAGCCAGGAGATCGTCATCGGCAGGATGCCGGGGGGCGGCTCCGCGATGCCGTACTCCGCGTAGAAGGCCCGCAGGATCGCCTCGTCCATCTTGCCGTTGGCCTGGTGGAGGAGGATCTTGCTGACGCTCGCAACCGGGAGCCCTGCCTTCTCCAGGCACTCCTTCATCGCGCCCGCCACCGTCTTGACGGCGTACTTGTAGAGCTTCCGCCCCTCCATCTTGAGGAAGAGCGACTTGCAGAAGGCCGCCTGCCGGTTGTACGAGGATCCCATGGAGAGCATGCTGCCGTGCGTGAGGGTGTCGGACCGCGCCGTGTGCGAAAGGATGCCGACGTCCCGCCCTTCCTCGCACGCCTCTAGGACGACGGCCCCGGCGCCGTCGGCGTAGATGAGGGTGTCGCGGTCGTGCGGATCCGAGACGCGTGAGAGCGTCTCCGCGCCGACGACCATCACCCGCTTCGCGTCCCCGACGCGGATCATCGCGTTGGCCTGCGTGACGCCCAGGATCCAGCCCGGACAGCCGAAGAGGACGTCGTAGGCGACGGTCCGCGGCGTGGCGATCCGGAGCTTCGCCTTGACGCGCGCGGCGATGGCCGGAACCAGGTCCGGGACGTGGGTGCCGGGCCGCACGTCGCCGAAGTTGTGGGCCACGATGACGGCGTCGAGGGTCTCCGGGTCGATCCCCGAGGAGTCGAGCGCGTCGCGCGCCGCGGCGACGGCCATGTCGGACGTGACGAGCTCGTCGGAGGCGTAGAGGCGCTCGCGGATTCCGGTGATGGCCTCGAACTGCTCGAGGATCTGCCGGTTGCTCTTCGCGATCCGGGACCCGTCGACGTCGTGGAACTCGTGCCCGAGAAAAGCCTCGTTGGGGACCATCACGGGCGGAAGGAAGCTCCCCGTCGCCACGATCACGGAACGCGGATGGGACATCCGCCAAAGATAGCTCACGTTCGAGGTCGCCCGCTAGCGTCCCGCAGAGGACGCAAGATGGCGTTGCGCGCCCTGGAGTGTCGTGCGGGGCGTCAGCCGACGCGCGCGATCACGACCGTGATGTTGTCCTCGCCGCCCCGCTCGTTGGCAAGCGCCACGAGCGAGTCCGCGCAGGCCTTCAGGTCTTCCTGCTTCAGCTGCTCGCGGAGGTCCTCGAGGGTGATCTTGTTGCTGAGGCCGTCGCTGCAGAGGAGGAGAAGGTCTCCCTTGACGAGCTGGACGCCGTCGAGGGCGACCTCGACCTTCTCCTTGGTCCCGATCGCCTGGAGGAGGACGTGGCGGAACGGCGTCTCCTCGGCCTGCTCCTCGGTCATCTGCCCGGAGGCGACGAGGGTCGCGGCGATCGACTGGTCCTTGGTGATCTGCTGGACTCTTCCCGCGCGGTCGAAGTAGGCGCGGGAATCGCCGATGTGGGCGATGAGCGCCCGCCCCTCGCAGACGAGCGCCGCCGTGAGCGTGGTTCCCATTCCCGCGAGCTTCGGATGGAGCGAGGCCTCCTGCCAGACGCGGAGGTTCACGGCCTCGACGGCCCTCCCGAAGAGCTGCGGCCGGGGGCACGTCTCACCGAGCTGCTGCATCTCTTGGGCAAGCGTCTCGAGCGCGAGGGCGCTCGCCACCTCGCCCGCCTTGTGGCCCCCCATGCCGTCGCAGACGGCGAGCAGGATCCCGGATTTCCCGACCGCCTTTGCGATCATCGCCGGCGGATCGAGGGTCGCGTCCTCCATGAGGTCCCGGATGACGAAGCCGTCCTCGTTGTTCGTGCGGACCTTGCCGATGTCGGTGATGCCAAATGCCGTCAGCTTCATGCGTCCGTTGCCGCAAGTGCCGTGCCACGGAGCCTCAGGCGAGGAAGGCGAGCAGGTCCGCGTTGAGCTGGTCCTTGTGGGTGGCGGTCAGGCCATGCGAAGCGCCCGGGTAGACCTTCAACGTGGAGCCCTTCACGATCCGGTTGGCGAGGAGGGCCGAGGCGCCGATCGGGACGATCTGGTCGTCGTCGCCGTGGAGGATCAGCGTCGGCACGTCGAACTTCTCGAGGTCCGCGGTGTGGTCCGTCTCGGAGAACGCCTCGATGCAGTCGAGGACGTTCTTCAGTCCCGCTTGCATCCCCTGGAGCCAGAACGAGTCCCGGAGGCCCTGCGAGACCTCGGCGCCGGCGCGGTTCGCACCGTAGAACGTCGTGGTGAGGTCCTGGAAGAACTGCGAGCGGTCCGCGAGTACCTTGGCGCGGATGCCGTCGAAAACGTCGATGGGCAGGCCAGTGGGATTCGCCGCCGTCTTCAGCATCAGCGGCGGTACGGCGGCCACCAGGACGGCCTTGGCCACCCGCTTCGTGCCGTGGCGCCCGATGTAGCGCGCCACCTCGCCGCCGCCCATGGAGTGACCCACGTGAATCGCCTTTTCCAGGCCGAGGGCCTCGACGAGTGTCGCGAGGTCGTCGGCGAAGGTGTCCATGTCGTTTCCGGTCCAGGGCTGGCTCGATCGCCCGTGGCCGCGCCGGTCGTGGCCGATGCAGCGGTAGCCGTTGGAGGCCAGGAAGTTCATCTGGTCTGCCCAGGCATCCGAGCTGAGCGGCCAGCCGTGGCTGAAGACCACGGGCTGGCCCTTGCCCCAGTCCTTGTAGTAGATCTGTGTGCCGTCTTTCGTGGTGATCGTCGCCATTGGCGCCTCCGGTCGTCGCGGGGCCGTGGCTGGCCGCGCGGACTCTGCGGTCTTTGGAAATCCTGCGCACGCGATTGCAGATCGTGCAAGCGCCCGCGCCGTTTTGTTCCGTCAGCTCGTCAGTCCGAACGGCGCCGGATACCGATGGCGCTCAGCGCGGCGATGTGCTTTCTCTGGTTCGGGATCAGCGTCTCCTCGAGGAGGGTCTTCGTGGGCCCGGTGGCCTTGTCGAGCGCTTCCTGGTACTCCTTCAGGCCATGCTCTTCGCCCTCGAGGAGCGACGAGATCGCCGTGGAGACCCCGAGCAGGTTGGCGGAGGACTGGAAGGCTCTCGCGAAAGCGCCCCAGGCTCCGGAAGAGCCCGCCGGCTCGCCTCCCAGCCGGAAGACCTCCGTCCGGAGGGTCTCCGCCGTTGCCGTGTGCTCGGCCGAGATCCGCCGGATCTCGGCGGCGTCTTCGGCCGTCATGTCGCCGGCGAGAGCCAGCGCCTTCTCGTGGGCCTGCTGCGCGGAGATCTCTCCGCGGAGGAGGGAGTTCAGGACGTCGACGGAGGGGTCGGTGGCCGTGGTCGGACTCATGGTGCTATCTGCTCCTGACCCGACGAAGCAGTCTGCGTGCCACCCGTCGAAGAGCCGGCCTATCGATGACCGTCAACCGGGCTGGGCGAAGCTCCCGAGGTGTGACTCGACCGCCCGTTCGACCGGCCGTGGCGCGCGGAGAGCCCGGAACCCGACCATCTCGCCGCGGTCCTCGTCGAAGAGGCGGATGCCGAAGCACCGGACGCTCTCCCGGATGGTGAGGCGCGCGCACGGCAGCTCGGGGTTTTCCCGGAAGCACTGGGCCAGCCGGTAGTTCGGGATCTGGCTCGCGAGGTGGTGGATGTGGTGGAACCCGATGTTCCCCGTGGCCCAGTGGAGCCAGCGCGGCAGGTCGAAGAACGAGCTGCCGTCGACGGCCGCCCGGTGCGCGCTCCAGGCGCCCCCGCGTTCCCAGTAGCTCGAGCCGAACTGGTGCTGGACGTAGAACAGGTAGACGCCCAGGGCGCCGGCGAGGAGGAGGATCGGGACGTGGACCAGGAGGAACGCGCGCCAGCCCACCGCGGCAGAGAGCGCTCCGACGCCAAGCACGATGCCGAGGTTCGTCCACATCACGCTCGCCCACTCGCGCTTCCAGGTCCTGGGGACGTCGATCGGAAGGCGGTGCTTGAGGACGAACTGGTACGTGGGCCCGAGGCCGAGGAGGACGAGAGGATTGCGGTAGAAGCGGTAGGCGAGCCGGCTCAGCCACGGACGGGCTTCGTACTCCTTCACGGTCAGCGTCCAGATGTCGCCGAACTCCCGCTGATCGAGCTTCCCCGAGGTGGCGTGATGGAGCGCGTGTGTGCGGCGCCAGTAGGCGTAGGGAAAGAGGGTGACCACCCCGATCAGCGAGCCGAGCAGGTCGTTCGCGCGGCGGGACGGGAGGAAGCTGCCGTGGCCGCAGTCGTGCTGGATGATGAAGAGCCGGGTGAAGAGGAACGCCTGCGGCACGGCCAGCGCCAGGGTGAGCCAGTAGGAGACCGAGAGGCTCTGGATCATGAGATACCAGAGGGCGATGAAGGGCAACACGGTGTCGAGGAGCTGGATGACGGCAGCGCGGATGCTGGGAGTCCGGTAACGGGCCAGTACGTCGCGCCAGCCCGTTTCGTCGATGAGTCTGACCATGGGAGCACTATCGCCGGGAGCCCCGCGGGAACGGGTCAGGACTCGGTCAGCCGTGTCAGGGTTCTGTCGCTCGACCGCCCGGAGTAGCATCGAGCGGGCCCGCATGCACACCCGCCACTCGACCCAGCTCGTCATCATGTTCGTCCTCTCGCTGGCGGCGACCATCGCCCTGCTGGTGGTCTGGGTGGTCTACATGGTCCGCTCCTTCGTCCGTCAGCAGGCGCTGAGCACCCGGGTGGGGATGCCGGCCGAGAGCTTCAACTGGGTGATCCTGAGCGTCGGCTGCGTCCTCCTCTTCTTCCTCATCGTGGGCCTCACCTACCAGCTCGCGCAGGCGCTGGCGGCGCAGCGGCACGCGCTCGAGCAGGAAGAGTTCATGCACAACGTCACCCACGAGATGAAGTCGCCCCTCGCGGCGATCAAGCTCCACGCCCAGACCCTGCAGCAGGCGGAAGGGGTCCCCCCCGAGGCGCGGCGTCGCTCCCTCGGCTTCATCGTGGAGCAGGTGGACCGGATGGGAACGCTGGTCGACAACGTGCTCGAGAGCAGCCGGCTCCTCGCCCGGAAGAGCACGCTCGCCCTCCGGCCCGTGAACCTGGCGGCCTTCTTCGAGCCGTACTTCGCCCAGGCGCGGCCTCTCGCCGAGGGCCGCGGGGTGACGCTCCGCGTCGATCTCGAGACGGTCTCCTCCGCGCTGGCGACCGAGGAGGGCCTGCGGCGCGTGATGGACAACCTGATCGTCAACGCGGTCCGGTTCTCCCCGCGGGGCGGCGAGGTCCGCTGCCGGGTGGTGGACGGCCCGCGCACGGTGCGCATCGAGGTGGAGGACGACGGCGTGGGGATCCCGAAGAAGGAGCTGCCTCGGATCTTCGATCGGTTCTATCAGCCCCCTCTCGAGACCGGCGCGCACCGGCACGGCACGGGACTCGGGCTCTCGATCGTCTACGGCCTCGTGCGTGAGATGCACGGGACGGTGGAGGCGTTCTCGCAGGAGGGGCGGCCGGGGAGCCGCTTCGTCATCGAGCTGCCCATCGCCCGGCCGGAAGAGGGGCCATGAGCGAGCCCGCCGTGCCACGGGTGCTCGTGGTGGAAGACGAGGAGGCGATCGCGCAGGGGCTGGTCTTCAACCTCGAGCGAAAGGGCTACGTGGCCGAGCTGGCACGCGACGGGCGGGAGGCCCTCGAAAGGCTGGCCGTGTCCCGCTACGACCTGATCGTCCTCGACGTCCGGCTGCCGGAGGTGGACGGCTTCGAGGTCTGCCAGCGACTGCGGGGCGATGGCGACACGACGCCCATCCTGATGCTCACCGCGCGCAACCAGCCGGACGACGTCATCTACGGCCTGAAGCTCGGCGCCGACGACTACGTCACCAAGCCTTTCGACCTCGCCGAGCTCCTGGCGAGAGTGGAGGGGCTCCTCCGCCGCCAGGCGTGGTCGCGGGGTGGGACACTCGCCGCCGGGGCGCGTACGACCCCTCCCGCCGGAACGCGGTACGCGTTCGGAGAGTACTGGGTCGACTTCGAGTCGTACGAGGCGAAGACGCGCGACGGGATCGTCCAGCTGCCGCAGAAGGAGCTGGCCGTGATGCGCCTCTTCTCGTCGCGTCCCAACCAGGTGGTGACGCGCCGGGACCTCCTCGCCGAGGTGTGGGGACTGCCCAATCACCCGAACACCCGCGTGGTCGACAACGTGATCGTCGCCTTGCGCCAGGCCTTCGAGGAGAGCTCCACGCGGCCGCGGCACATCCTCAGCGTGCGCGGGGTCGGGTACCGCTTCGTCCCGTGACCGGCCCGGATCAGTTCTCGCTCGACGCGTCGCCGACCCGTGCCTCCTCGGAAGGGCGCGCGGCGGGAATCGACACGGTCGCGCGGATCAGGATGTTCACCGGCGTGACGCCTCCCTGCTGGTTCTGGACGCCGAGCGGTCCGAGGAACGTCGAGCCGCTGTCGGTCGAGTACCAGGCGCGGTTCAGCTGAAGTCCGTTCGTATCGGCCGAGAAGACGACGCCACGCCCCGGACTGGGTGCCAGGAAGCCGACGTAGAGATCGCCCGACGAGACCGACGGGCCGCCGTCGATCGTGTACTCGAGCGGCGTTCCGGCGGCGGGAATCGTCGGGAGCGTCAGGGGCGCGCTCATCAGCGGCGTGACGCCGGCCGGCGGGCGCCCCAGCCCGGTCGGATCTGTGAACACGACGAGCCGAATCTGAGCGCCTGTGGGGTTGCCGACGCCGGAGTACTCCTGGAAGAAGAGCCGGATGGTCTGGAGAGTCGCTGGATAGCGGGTTGGCGTGAGCCGGTTCACCACCAGAAGGCCGTCGCGGTAGACGCCCGTCTCGGGGGTGCCGTCATCCGTCGAGAGGACCTCCGTGGTCGCCTGCCCGCTCGCTCCGCGCCCGGTGAGCGACACCGACGCGGTCGGCGTCGCCGGATCGTTGCTCGCGAGGGTGAGCGTCGACGAGACCGTCGCCGTGCCGGAGGGCGCGAACCGGACGGTCACCGCCCTGCTCGCACCGGCGGCGAGAGTGAACGGAAGCGAGGTCGTCACGCTGAACGGCGTGACGGCGGCGGCCCCGCTCACGGTGAGGTTCGCGGTTCCGGCGTTCCTCACGGTGAGGTCGAGGTCCTTCGTCGCGCCCACGGTCACGGGGCCGAAGTCGAGCGTCGTCGGCGTGACCTCGAGGCGCGGCGACGACGCGGTCGAGCTCTCCCCACCGAGCGCGACCGTGGCGGTGCCGGCATTGGTCGTAACGAGGAGCGTGCCGCCGTACCCGCCAGACTGCGGAGGCGTGAAGCGGACCGTGATCGTCTGGCTCAGGCCGGCTCCGAGCGAGAGCGACGCGCCGGACACGACGCCAAACGGCGAGGACGTCACCGCGGTTCCCGTGAGCGTGCCGCCGCCGGCGTTCCGCACGGTCAGAGACAGGTCCTTCGACTGGCCCGCCGTGACCGAGCCGAAGTCGAGCGCCGACGTCGACACCGACAGCGCCGGGTTCTGCGGCATCGACGAGCCTTCCACGTCCATCGCGACGAACGCGCCGTCGTCGCTCCGCTCGCCCGGAACGCCGCCATCGTTGACGACGGCGTAGGTCACGAACGGGTTCGAGCCCGCCGTCCGCGTGACCTTTGCGTAGCCGGCGGAGACCGACGGCGCATAGGTCTTCAGGATCGAGCTGAGCTGGGTGAAGCGCCGCGCGCCGACGCTCACGTCGACGACGTTCGCCAGCATGCCGGTCGCGCCGTCGTAGAGCTCGATCTTGAACGCGTTCGGCCCGCCGTCCACCTCACCGGTGTTGACGATCGCGACGTTGGTCCGGTTCTCCGCGTTCTGCTGGAGTCCGTAGAGCCACGCCGAAGAGGTCGCGGCGCTGCCGTACGGGACGCCGGCGTAGAAGAGTCCGTACCTGCCGCCGCCGCCCGGCGCCGAGGTCCGCGCGCCGAGGAAGAGGCCGTTGACGTCGCCGGACGGGACCGTCAGGAAGACGGACCCGGCGAAGCTCCCCGAGCCGACGCCGGGCGCGCCCTGCTCTCTCAGGAACGCGACGAAGCTCGGGAGGACGCGCTGCTCGCCCGCGCGGAGCGTGACGTTGACCGCGGCCTCGTTGCCGCTGGCGCTGACCGCGTCGGCGACGAACGCCAGCCGCACGGTCCGCGTCGAGGTGCCGAAGTTGGTCAGGACGAGCTCGGTCGTGAACGGTCCCGCCTCGACCGCGACCGGCAGCGTGATGCCGGTCTTGCCGGAGAGCCCGGACGCCGGCGACGGCGGCACGAACGAGCCGTCCGAGTTCGCCTGGTCGTTGATGACCGCATAGGCGTAGTACGGCGCGGAGCCAGAGACGCGCTCGACCTTCGCGTAGCCGTTCGTCAGCGAGAGGCCGTTCGAGGCGAGGACCTGAGAGATCTGGGTGAAGCCGCCCGGGCCGAGCGTGACGTCCGGCAGCGCCCGCGACGTCGGCGCGTTCGGGTCGCCGGAGGTGACGGTGACGCGGAGGGTGACGCTGCCGTCGGCGTCCGCACCCGCGTTCATCAACGCGAGGTTGGAACGATCGGTCGCCGTCTGGCGGAGGCCGCAGAGATAGACGGCGCCGGTCAGCGACGCCGGCGGGATCGCCGGATACGAGAGCCCCGCGCGACCCTGCGCGACCGCCGTCGTCGTCCGGATCGTCGCCGAGCCCGCCGTCGCCGACGAGAGCCCGAAGAACCGGACGCGAAGCGTGCCGCCGAGGTTTCCGCTTTCCGGAAGGGGGACGCCGAGCGAGCGGAGGGTGGCGATCGCGTCGGGGACGATGAGCTGCTGGCCGGCGGGAAGCGAAACGAGCGCCGTGCCGCTGCCGATGCCGATCGCCGCGGTGTAGACGAGCTGGGCCACGGCGTTGGTATTGCCACGGTTGGTGAGGGTCAGCTCCGACGTGAAGAACGAGCTGCCGACGCCGGCCGTCGACAGGACGATCGGCACGAAGGCCGATCCGTTCGGGGTCGCGGTCGCCGCGTCGAAGACCGTGACCGTGATCGATTCCGTCGAGCGGTTTCCGTCCGTGTCCGTTCCGCTCACCGTCAGGGTGTGGACGCCGACCGCGAGGCTGGAGACGACGAGGGTTCCGCCGGTGCCGAGACTGCCGCTCCGATTCGACGCCACCGAGAGCGCCGTGCCGGGGAGCGACCCGTCCTCGGGGTCGGCGCCGTAGACCTCGATCGTCAACGGCTGACCCGGCGCGACCACCGCCCCGTCGAGCGGCGTGACGAAGCCGACCCGGGGCGCTTTCGTCGCGAGCCGGAGCGCGCCGGAGGTCGCGCTCGTCGAGTGGACGCCGTCCATCGCCACCACCCGCACCCGGGTCGTGTCGCTTCCGGCAGTCTCCGACGTGTCCCAGTCGAAACGCGTCGCGGTCAGCCCGGTGGCGATCGGAACCCACGTCTGGCCGTCGCGCGAGCTGAGGACGTCGTACGTCAGCGGGTCGCCGTCGGCATCGGAGGCCGTCCAGCTGATCGTCGCCGTCGCGCCGAGAGATGTCCCGGCGCCCGGCGCGGTGAGCGAGACCGACGGCGCGTTCCGCGAGACGTTCCGCGAGGCCACGACGGTCGACCCTTGCGAGAGCGTCACCTGAGCCGCGCCGGCGGGGAACGGGAGGATCGCGGTGAACGGCACCCGCGTGGCGGGACGCGGCCGATCGGCCGTGGCGATCGCGAGGTCGAGCTTCGTCGAGGCGAGCGGGGCGCCCGAGGAGCCGAGGATCGCGAGCGTGTAGGCGCCTCCCTCGACGGACTCGGTCGGCTCCACGCTCCCGTTGAAGCGCGCGAACGGCAGGAAGGAAGCGCCGTCCTGGCGGGCGAGCCCGGAGACGACGATCCAGTCGCCCGTCGCGAGGGAGGCCCGGCTTCGGGTACGCAGCCTGCCGTAGAGGTAGTCCCAGGTCCGGCGGTCGACCCATCGCTGGGCGCGCGGCGCGTTCCCCATGAAGTCGCGCTTGACGAGAGCCTTGTCGGGGAAGATCGGCGGCGTACCGACGGAGACCTGGCGGAGCTCCAGGTCGAAGTGCTGGTTCTCCACCGCGCAGCCGTCCGTGTAAGCCTGGCAGGTGTCGGCGTCCGGCCCGTTGAGCGAGTTGGTCGCGCTCGGAGGCTTGTAGGTATCGCCGAGCCGGAAGTGGTGCCCGAGCTCGTGGGCGATCGTCGCCGTGGTATCCGGCCCATAGAACGTGACGAGCGAAAGCGGCGACCGGCATCCGAAACCGGTGAAGCCGTTCGAGCAGTTGCTGACGCCGGGGCTCAGGAAGTTCGGCGGCTGGACGAAGAGGAAGAGGTGCGTGTACTGGCCCGGGTTTTGCGAGGAGAGCGCGGTCCAGCACTGGGTCATCGTCGGCCAGGCGATCTCCTCGTCGTCGTTCGCCACGGTGGCCGCGCACGGTACCCGCTCCGCCGTGAAGAGATCGCGGCTGATCGGGTACGCGAGCCGGGCGAACCCGAAGAGATCGAGGACGCGCGTCGCCTGAGCGAAGTTCGGCGATCGGGGGGTGATGCCGGGGTCGACCGCCACGGCGATCCGGATGGCGCGATCGGCGCCGCTCCGGGTGAAGACCTGGCCGCCGAGCCGGCGGACCAGGCTCTTGTCGGTGTCGGGTGCCGGGTTCCGGGCCGGGAGCGACCCCGGCGACCTTGGATCCACCTCGAACGAGAACTCCAGCGTTCCGGATAGGTCGCGGTTCCGGTCGAAGTAGTAGTTGAGCGCGTCGAACGCGTACGCGATCTCGACCGGCTCGAGCTTCTCTCCGACCTGCCGCAGCCTCGTGAACGTCTGGGGGCTGGCGACGAAGGGCGAGCCGGGGATCGGGGTCCCGTTGGTCGTCACGCGGAGGAGCCCGGTCAGCGCCGGCTTCCCTTGCAGGCAGGCGGCGCCGTTGCATGCCAGGCGCACGCGGACGACGGTGTCCTTGTTCGCGACACACGGCGTGGACGCCGTGCAGTCGGTGTCCTGGCGGCAATCGCGGCCGGGGGGACAGAACCCCATCGGCACTCCCTGGTTGATCTCGAGCGGCGCGATCGAGAGGCCCGACACGAAGAAGAGGCCTTGTCCCACGATCTTCGTCTTGTCCGGCTTTTCCACCGTGACGTCGCGGCGGCCCTCGGGGAGATCCTGGAGACCGCTCAGGTCGGCCTCGAGCAACGTCGAGCTCTTGAATCGCGTCGCGAGGACCTTGACGTCCCCCATCGAGACCTTCGACCCGTCGACGAACCCGGAGCCGGCGATCGAGACCGTCAACGGATCCGGGGCACCCGGCCAGGTCGAGTTCGGCGCCACCTCGGGGGTGACGTCGGCGACTCTCCCCGTGGCCGGACCGGCGGTGTAGACCGCCAGGCCGTAAACGTGGAGCGGGTAGACGACCGAGAGCCCCTTCTGCCACCGGAACCCGAACTCGAACAGGGTCACGAACCCGGACGGCTCGTCGTCCCGCTTCGTGAGAGCGTTCACCTGGCAGGAGAAGCTGACGCGCAGGTTGACCGTCTGCCCCGCCACGACCGTGGCCTGGCTGGCCGACTTCGCCTGGCAGGTCTCGTTCGTGGTTCCCTGGTTGATGCTGTTGCTCATCGCGAAGAGGTTGGCGTTCGAGCAGTCGATGCCGGACCGGATGCAGTTCGGTGGTACCGGCCAGCTCACGCTCAGCTCCAGCGTCAGCGTCATCGGCGTGTCGAGCTGGAACCGCCCCCCCAGAGCGTCGAGCGTTCCTTTCAGCGTCGACGACGACACGGCGAGCGTCCCCGAAGTCGTTGCGTTGCCGTAAGCGGGATCGCAGGGAGTGAGGCCCGAGTACGAGAGCGGGAGCGTGCCGGACGTCGGCGTCGTGAAGCTGAAGCCTCCCCCGAAGGTGGACCCGTCGCACCACTCCACACCCATGCCGAACGACTTGAACGTCTGCTCCGTCTGCGCGTGAGCTGCCCCGGCGAGGAGGAGCACCGTGAAGATCGACCAGGAGCCCCGGGTGCGCGCCATTTCTCCTCCCTCAACGGGAGAGGGATACAGCAGGGACGTTCCCGGTGTCACGATGAAAACGTGAAATCTTTCGGAAACCGGGTGCTGGTCGGGTACCGAGGACGGCGGCAGGGGGGCCGTGCGAGTCCCTCCGTCCGCGCTGGTGCCTGCGAGGGCGGGCCCCTATCCTCACCGGATGGTCTCGACGACGCCGACGCCCGTCCGCTTCCCGGAGTCTTTCGCGTGGGGAGCCGCCACCTCCGCATATCAGATCGAGGGGTCGCCGCTCGCGGACGGTGCGGGCCCCAGCATCTGGCATCGCTTTGCCCACACCCCGGGTCTCGTCGCCGACGGCACCACCGGGGATGTCGCGTGCGACCACTACCGGCGCTTCCGCGACGACGTTCTCCTGATGAAGGAGCTCGGGCTGAACGCGTATCGCTTCAGCGTCTCCTGGAGCCGTGTCCTCCCCGAAGGAACGGGGCGGGTCAACGAACGAGGCCTCGATTTCTACAGGCGCCTCGTGGACGCTCTCGGCGAGGCCGGGATCGCGCCGCTCGTGACGCTCTTCCACTGGGACCTTCCGGCCGCGCTCGACGACCACGGCGGCTGGCTCAACCGCGACTCGGCGGCCTGGTTCGCTGACTACGCGCGCGTCCTCTTCCGCGCGCTCGACGCGGGCGTGGCGCTCTGGGCCACGCTGAACGAGCCGTGGGTCGTGACCGACGGCGGCTATCTGCACGGCGGCCTGGCGCCCGGCCACCGCAACCTGTTCGAGGCGCCGCTCGCCGCGCACAACCTCCTTCGTGCGCATGCGGAGGCGGTGCGGGCCTACCGCGCCGAGGGAAAGCAGAAGATCGGGCTGGTCGTGAACCTGGAGCCGAAGTATCCGGCGTCGCGGAGCGCGGAGGATGTCGCCGCGACGGCGCGTGCGGATGCCTACATGAACCGGCAGTTCCTCGACCCGGTCTTCCTCGGCCGCTACCCGGACGAGCTCCGCGAGATCTTCGGCAAGGCCTGGCCGAGCTTCCCGGCCGCGGACCTCGAGCTCATCCGTACGCCTTTCGACTTCCTGGGGGTGAACTACTACTCGAGAGGCGTCGTGGCGGACGCTCCGGACGCGCCCCCGCTCCGGCTGTCGCGCGTGAAGCAGGAGGGGGCCCTGCACACGGAGATGGACTGGGAGGTGTACGCCGACGGGCTCTTCGACGCGTTGATGTGGGTGAAGGCGCGCTACGGCGGCATCCCGCTCTACGTCACCGAGAACGGCGCCGCCTTCCCGGACCCTCCGCAGGCCGGCCCCGAGGGCGTTTCGGATCCCCTTCGGGTCGCTTACCTGGCTGACCATCTGAGGGCCGCTCGCCGGGCAATCGCTCACGGCGTCGACCTGCGGGGCTACTTCGCCTGGTCGTTCCTCGACAACTTCGAGTGGTCGCA
>Ga0154020_10003397_pt1 | contig 19171 bp, 17 predicted proteins | sample Klosneuvirus_201_FD_109709 | JGI IMG/M metagenome (GOLD analysis project Ga0154020, IMG submission 109709) | Active sludge microbial communities from wastewater, Klosterneuburg, Austria - Klosneuvirus_20160825_MG | ecosystem: Engineered > WWTP > Aerobic digester > Activated sludge | place... | reverse complement strand
TACCTTTGCGCCGGGACAAGTCCTGTACGACCAGCTCCCGCTGAATCCCCCAGGGCCGGAAGGCAGCAAGGGTAGGTGGTTGTAGCGGTGCGCTGCAGGTCGCTTGTCCCACTTTTTTTGGGGACATTTTGGCAAAGCACCTCCAAAAAGAAGGAAAATAGTGCTCTGATCCCAGCCGGAATTATCTTCCGCCCCCATGGCAGAGGCTCGCAAAGTGATCTTGGTTACCGGTGGCTCCAGCGGCTTGGGCAAAAGCATTTGTTTGCGCTTGGCCAAGAGCGGCCATGCAGTTTACGGGACCAGTCGAAAAGTACATTCTGAAGAAACCACCGATGGCTACCGCATGGTGCAAATGGATGTCACCGACGATACGAGCGTTCAGAAAGCGATAGCCGAAGTGCTCACTCGCGAAAGCCGGATCGATGTTTTGGTGAACAATGCCGGCCTCGGCATACAAGGTCCAGTCGAAGACATTTCACCGGAATTGGCGCAGCGTTTGTTCGACACCAACGTTTGGGGTCCGCATCGGGTGTGGTGTGCGGTGCTTCCGACCATGAGGAAGCAAGGTTCCGGTTTGATCATCAACATTAGTAGTGTGGCTGCCAATTTCGGACTACCGTATCGTGGATTCTACAGTGCCAGCAAAGCAGCCTTGGATCGCTTGAGCGAGTCGTTGAGCACCGAGGTGGATCGGTTCGGCATACGCGTGGTAACAGTGCAACCGGGCGAGTTCAATACAACGATCGGCGACTCGCGTCTTCGTCCGGAGAAGATCTCGGAGGCCCACCGCCCCGGCTACGAAAAGGCAATGGAGGTGCTCGGGGGAAGCATGCACTACAGCCGCGATCCGGACGAACTGGCACAAGTTGTGGAACGGATCATCCAAGCCAAGGAACCGAAGTCTCGGTATATCGTTGCAGAAGGCATGCAACGGCTCAGTATTCTGGCCAAGAAGTTGATGCCGGGCCGCATGTTCGAGAAGATGGTACGCAAACATTACGAGTGAACGGAAATGAGAGCGTACGATCCACACAATTGGCTCCGGGCATTGGCCTTGCATAAGTCGGACACCTTCCGAAAGCTGCTACCTTACTTGCTTTTCGCTGGCCTGTTCACGGTAGGCGCGGGTTGGTTGGAAGTGGAATACCTGCACCTGAGCAAAAGCAGCTACGTGAACAATCTGCCGATGATGCATAGCCTCCTAGGCTTCGCGATCAGCATGCTGCTTGTATTTCGAACGAACACGGCCTATGATCGCTGGTGGGAAGGCCGCAAGCTCTGGGGACAATTGGTGAATGTGAGCCGCAACTTGGCTGTTAAGGTTTCGACCATGGTCCCGAAAGAGGATACTGCAACACGCAGCTTCTTCACCCGGTTGATCGGCATGTTCGCTGTAGAACTACGCAGCCACCTGCTGCTGGAGAAAACTCGATTGGAGTTGGACGTTAAGCCCCATCCCGAGATCCCGAATTTCGATCAAAGCAAGCACGTCCCAGCCCAGATCGCGCAACTGATGCAGCAGCGTGTCCAGCGGTTGTACGCCGAAAAGAAGATCAGTGGCGACCAGCTGATCACGTTGGACAAGGAGTTGGTCCAATTCCTCGAGATCTGTGGCGCCTGCGAGCGGATCAAGAACACGCCCATCCCCTATTCCTACAGCAGCTTCATCAAGAAGTTCATTGTCGTATACGTATTCACCCTGCCCTTTGGCGTGGCCTTTAGCTTGGGCTACTTGGGGATACCGGTCGTCATGTTCATCTTCTATGTGCTGGCCAGCTTGGAGCTGATCGCCGAGGAGATCGAGGACCCGTTCGGTAAGGACACAAATGATCTGCCCATGGAACGACTTTCAGTTGTAATCGGTAAGAATGCCGAAGAACTATTGATGTGATGCGGAACATCTTTCCGGGTCGGTCACTACTGCTCGTGGTGGTCGCCGCGTTGGGCTATTTCGTGGACATCTACGATCTGGTGCTCTTCAATGTGGTAAAGCGCGAAAGCCTGGAAAGCATCATGGGTGTTGGTCATCCGGGGATCACGGACATGGGCATCGACCTCTTCAACCTACAGATGCTGGGCATGTTGATCGGCGGTGTGCTCTGGGGCGTATGGGGCGACAAGAAAGGACGGATCACCGTGCTATTCGGCAGTATCCTGCTCTATTCCGCGGCGAACATCGCCAACGCTTTCACCACCGACCTCACCACCTATGCGATCGTGCGGTTCATTGCCGGTGTGGGTTTGGCGGGTGAATTGGGCGCTGGCATCACCTTGATCACCGAGTCCATGCCCCGTGAAAAGCGCGGTTACGGGACTATGGTGGTCGTGGCCTTTGGCGCATTGGGTGCGGTGTTCGCGAACGAAGTGTATGTGCAAGGCCAACGCATCGGCATGTTGCTGACGGATCTTACCGGTTTCGCTTTCATGGATTGGCAGATCGCGTACATGGTTGGAGGCACAATGGGATTGGTGCTGTTGATCATGCGTGTCGGAGCCTTTGAAAGTGGTCTCTTCACAAACATGCAAAAGAAGGATGTACCGAAAGGCGACTTCTGGATGCTCTTCCGCGACCGCGAACGGTTCACACTTTACCTGAGCTGCATCTTGATCGGGGTGCCCGTGTGGTACGTGGTGGGCATACTCGTGAATCTGAGCCAAGATGTGTTCGTGCCCCAAATACACATAGACACCAGCGCATTGGATGCCGATGGGCAGAAGCACATCAATGGTGTGGCGATCCGGTACGCGTACATCGGCTTAAGCCTCGGTGATCTGTTGAGCGCGTTGTTGAGCCAAATCTTCAAGAGCAGAAAGAAAGTGATACTTGGCTATCTCTTCGCGAACCTGTTGCTCACCTTGCTGTTCCTGTTCGGCATGGAAGGCGCAACGATCAACACCTACAATTGGATGTGCTTGCTGTTGGGCACGGCCACCGGCTATTGGGTGCTTTTCGTTACGGTGGCCAGCGAACAATTCGGGACCAACATTCGCAGCACGGTGGCCACCACGACTCCGAATTTCGTGCGCGGTTCGGTGCTCCTGATCACTTACGCCTTCACCACGTTGGCGGCACCCATCGGCGACATCCGCAGTGCCTTGGTCGTTGGTCTGGTGTGCATCGGCGGTGCTATTTGGGCGACCTTTCGGGTGAAGGAAACCTTCACCCGCGACATGGATTTTGTGGAAGGATGACGGGCACGGGTCGTCGACCCAACGGGATCCGATCAATCCCCTTTCAAACCTTTGGTGTGGAAATTGTCCTCTCGAAAATATGCCTCGTCTATCTTCGCGATCCTTCTGCTAAACCGCGGAAAACCTGAACCATGCTCCGTAGCCTTTCCTTCCTCCTCCTCACCTTCTTGTTCATCGGCCAAACTGCAGCGCAGAAAACGCTAACGGTGCGAGACATCTGGTATAGCCCGGCCTTCAGCGCGGAGAGTGTCGGTGGTCTGGCAAGCATGAATGATGGGGAGCACTACACGGTTTTGGACGAAACGGAGAGCGGTGTTGTGATCGATCAATACGCATACAGGACCGGGAAGAAAGTTAGCACCTTGGTCAATGGCGGCAGCCTGATCCCCACTGGGTCCACTAAAGCGATCAGTATTGAAGATTACAGCTTCAGCGGCGATGAGAAGAAGATGATGATCGGAACAGATGGTGAGGCGATCTACCGGTGGAGTTCCAAGGCCCACAACTACATCTACGACCGCGCTTCCAAAGTGCTGGTCCCATTGAGCGATCCTACCAAGGCGAAACAACTGCTGGCCACCTTCAGCCCCGATGGGAAACGGGCCGCTTTTGTGCGCGACAACGACCTCTACGTGGTGGACCTGAGCAACATGAAGGAAACCCGCGTTACCAGCGATGGCGAGTGGAACAAGGTGTTGAACGGGGCCACGGACTGGGTGTATGAGGAAGAATTTGAACTGGTGCAGGGCTACGCATGGAGTCCGGACGGGTCCAAGATCCTTTACTTGCGCAGCGACGAAAGCGAAGTGCGCGAATTCGACCTCACTTTTTACAAGGACCAATTGTACCCCAGCGAGTACCGGTTCAAATACCCGAAGGCTGGTGAGATGAACAGCACGGTTTCATTGCATGTATTCGACATTTCAGCAGGTAGTACCTCCAGCATTCCCGTGGGTGCAACAGAGAAAGACTTCTACATCCCACGTCTGGGCTTTACCCCGAACGGTGCCGCGTGCTTCATGCGAATGGACCGGTTGCAGCATGAGAAAGTGATACTCACCGTTGAACTTCCGCCTTCAGGCACACTTGCTCCACTCACCGCGAAGGAGATCTACCGCGAGACCAGCAAGACCTACGTGGATGTTACCAACGACTTGTACTTCCTGGACAACGGCAGCGGCTTCGTGCTCAGCAGCGAAAAGAACGGCTGGAACCACGTGTACTTCGTGCCCATGAACGGCGAGCCTCGTGCATTGACCAGCGGAGAATGGGACGTAACGGGTATTTCCGGCATCGATGAGAAGAACAAGCGGGTGATCTTTACAGCTGCGCACGCTTCACCGGAGAACCAGGAGATCTGGAGCGTAGGATTGAATGGAAAAGGGCTGAAGGAATTGAGTCCCAAAGGCGGATACAATGACGCTGAATGGAGCAGTGGGTTCCGGTACTTCATCAACACCCGGAGCACCGCCAACACAGTTCCGGTAGTGACCCTTCGCGATGGTCAAGGCAAACTGGTGAAGGAGTTGAAGGACAACGCCAAGCTGGCGACAACGATGGCTGAATTCGGCATGGTGAAGAAGGAGTTCTTCCAATTCACCACTGCTGAAGGCGTTGAGCTACGCGGATGGAAAATGATGCCCACAAACACCAAGCCTGGGGAAAAGCACCCGGTGTTCATGACCCAATACAGCGGTCCCAACAGCAATGAGGTGTTGGACCGTTTCGATGGAAGGGACCAGATGTGGCATTCGCTTTTGGTACAGAAAGGCTATGTCGTGGTGTGCGTAGATCCACGCGGAACAGGGCACCGCGGTCGTGATTTCCGCCACATCACCTACGGACAATTGGGCAAAGTGGAGACCGAAGACCAGATCGCCGCAGCCAAGTGGATCGGCCAGCGGCCATGGGCGGACAAGGACCGGATCGGCATCCAAGGGTGGAGCTACGGCGGTTACATGAGCAGCTTATGCATCACCAAAGGGGCCGATGTGTTCAAGGCAGCGATAGCTGTGGCACCCGTAACGAACTGGCGCTATTACGACAGCATCTATACCGAGCGATACAATGGCCTGCCGAAGGACAATGCCAGCGGCTACGATGACAACAGCCCGATCAACCACGTGGACAAACTGAAAGGGAACTACTTGTTGATCCATGGCATGGGCGACGACAACGTACACTACCAGAACACCACGGAAATGACCCTGGCATTGGTCAAGGCGAACAAACAATTCGACCAGTTCACCTACCCCGACAAGAACCACGGGATCTACGGTGGCACCACGCGCATGCACCTGTTCGAGATGATGACGGAGTGGCTGGAGAAGAATTTGTAGGGGCGAAGGATCATCCGCCCGATCCAAATTATTTGAATAGATAGGGGGCGCATCTTAGAGCGCAGTGACGGCCAAACCCTACGAATATCGCAATGCGTCGATCCATTGACGGCCAAGATTTTCCATGCCGGATCGCTGGATCGATCGCGCTTGCTTGAGGCCGGTCGAGGGCACAAAGGCAGCTCTTGGTTTTCAACAAAATCGACGTTTTCCACACAGTTTCATCGAAGGTATCGGTGCTTTTCTATCTTGGCGGGCTTTCACACACACAACACCTTTAACAACAACCGTATGACCAACACGACGCTCGTCGAAAAAGGACACCCGCAAGGGCTGTATTGGCTGTTCGCAGCAGAGATGTGGGAACGCTTTTGCTACTACGGTATGCGAGCGCTCCTACTGTTGTACCTCGTCAAGTCCTTGGCGATGGGCGACAACAAAGGCTTTGCGGTATATGGTGCGTACACCGCTTTGGTGTACGTCATGCCGGTGATCGGCGGGCGAATCGCCGACCAAGTGTTGGGGTCCAGATTGGCGGTCCTGTTCGGTGGCGTTATGATGGCCATCGGCGAATTCATTATCGTTGGCGGTACGGAAATGATGCTGTTCTGGGGCATGGCCGTGATCATAGTGGGCAATGGCTTGTTCAAACCGAACATCAGCACCATGGTCGGCAAGTTGTATGCAGATGGCGACCCACGCAAGGACAGCGGTTTCACGATCTTCTACATCGGTATCAACCTCGGTGCACTTCTGGCCACCACCGTCTGTGCTGAAGTGGGCAACATCTATGGTGCGAAGTATGGTTTTGGATTGGCTGGCATTGGGATGCTCTTGGGCATCATCGTTTTTCAACTGGGTAGCAAGCACTATGCACATGTGAGCGCACCTCCATCGCCCGAAACACTGTACAAGCCCAAATACGGTCCGTTGAGCCCATTCATCGCCGTGGTGTTGGGTTGCTTCGCTTTGATCCCTGTGCTCTACTTCCTGCTGCGCAACACGACCATCGCGGGCTATGTGTTGCTAGCTGTTGCGGTTTTCGTGATCGGCAGTTTGATCGCTCGCGGGGTCAAGGATGGCAAAGTGCAGTTGGATAAGATGTTCGGCTTCATCATCCTCATGTTGTTCAACGTAGTGTTCTGGGCCTGCTTCGAACAAGCGGGAAGCAGCCTAACCCTCTTTGCAGAGCGGAACGTTGATCGCCACATCTTCGGCTGGGAAATGGGCGCTGCTACAACGCAGTTCTTCAATCCGGCCTACATACTGCTGTTCGGCTCCATCTTCTCCGTCATGTGGGTACGTCTGAAGATGATCGGCAAGGACCCGAGCATCCCCATGAAGTTCGGCTTGGGCATTTTGCAACTCGGCTTGGGTTATATGGTGGTACAACTAGCAGCGCCGATGGCGATCGAATACCAAGTACCGCTTTGGACCCTTGCATTGCTGTACATGTTGCACACCACAGGCGAACTCTTCCTCAGCCCGATCGGTCTCAGTATGGTGACCAAGCTGGTTCCGAAGGATATGACAGCAACCGCTATGGGCGCTTGGTTCCTCAGCATAGCCGGTGCGAATTATGCTGCCGGACTGCTCGCCACGCTTACCGGGGCCGAGCACGAATTGGCCGAAGGTGAAGTGTTGGACAAGGCAGCCAGCTTGGCCACCTACGTGGATGTGTACACCAACATCGGATTCGTTACTGTTGGGATCGGACTGTTCCTTATGGTCATTAGCCCCTTGGTGAACAAGCTCTTCCACGGCATCCGGTAGTTGGAAGTGCCAATGAGAACCTTGGTCGGGTATTAACGACCCTAGTTTTCCGCCAAGGAACATTCACGTTCATTCACGTCCATTCACGGTTTCTTCCTACCCCCACCCATGAGCACAGCGACCTCAGCCAAGCATCCCAAAGGCCTTTACGTCCTCTTCTTCACCGAGATGTGGGAACGCTTCGGCTACTATCTCATGCTGGGCATCTTCAGCCTATACATGATCGATGGTTGGGAGAACGGCGGCATGGGCTTCGACAGCCTCAAGAAGAGCGACATCTACGGTACCTATCTCGGTCTTGTCTACCTCACCCCTTTCATCGGTGGCCTACTGGCAGATCGGATCCTTGGCTTCCGGAAGAGCATTATGATCGGTGGGCTTTTGATGGCGGCAGGTTATCTCACCTTGGCGGTGCATGACATGACAGCCTTCTACGTGGGTTTGTTGCTCATCATCTTGGGCAACGGCATGTTCAAGCCGAACATCAGCACGTTGGTAGGTAACCTGTACAGCGACGATCGTTACCGGGCTAACAAGGACGCGGGTTACAACATCTTTTACATGGGCATCAACATCGGTGCTTTCGTCTGCAATTTCGTTGCGGCCTATATGCAGATCAAGTACGGCTGGGGCTATGCGTTCGCCGCGGCAGGCATCGGCATGTTGATCGGTGTGGGCGTTTTCATATCCGGCAACAAACACGTGAAAGAAGCGGATGTGATCAAGCCCTTGCAACCCGGCGACATGAGCACAGGCAAGATCCTCATGAGCACCATCGTCCCGATGTTCGTGTTCGGGATCCTAGGCTATTTGATCCCCGGCAACCTGCTTGGGACGGACACGAACGATGCGTTCATTTTCGGCTGCATCCCTGTGATCGGCTTCTTCATCTACTTGTATGTGAAGGCGAATGAAGAAGACAAACGGCCCATCGGTGCGCTGCTCGCGGTATTCGGCTGCTTGGTGATCTTTTGGGCCGTCTTCCACCAGAACGGTGATGCGCTCACCGTTTTCGCCAAGGACCACACCGACCGTGAAATGCCATTGGCCATCTCCAACATTGCCGATGACATGAACATGGCGGAAACCGTGACCAATGCGGGAGCGGCCACAACGCCCAACAGTGCCAATTACTTCCACACTATGGCCCCGGAAAATGTACCGGCCGAAGGGGAAAGCATGAAGCTCTACTCTACCCAGCTGTACCAGAGCATCAACCCCGGCTGGGTGATCCTTCTTACACCCTTGATCGTGGCATTCTGGGCGTTCATGCGCGGCCGGGGGAAAGAACCCACCACACCTACTAAGATCGCCATCGGTTTGGTGATCACGGCACTATCGGCCTTAGTGATGGTCGGTGCCGTAATGGCAACGAACAACTTGGACAGCAAAGCCAGCAGCTGGTGGTTGATCGCATCCTACGGCGTGATCACGATCGGCGAGCTGTGTCTTAGCCCGATGGGTCTTTCACTCGTGAGCAAACTGAGTCCACCGCGAATAACCGCACTCATGATGGGTGGCTTCTTCCTTTCCACCTCTGTGGGCAATAAACTCAGTGGCATGCTCAGTGGCCTTTGGGAAGGGTTTGAGGACAAGACCAATTTCTTCTACATGAACTTCGCGCTGGCCATGGCGGCGGCGGTTATGCTGTTCCTGCTGCTGCGTTACCTGAATGCGGTAATGCGAGAGAAGAACCTCTACTGAACGATCGAATGATCTAAGAGAAAGGAACGGAACATCACCGTTCCTTTCTTTTTTGACCGCTGTGCCTCACCTTCACCGCCGAATTACGAACCATTATGACCGGAAACACCCAGACCCTCCAAGAGATCCGCGACTTCCAGGGCAAGTATCCGCGGCAGCTCTGGAGCCTGTTCTTCACAGAGATGTGGGAGCGGTTCTGCTTCTACGGGATGCGTGGTATGTTGGTGGTGTTCATGGTCTCGCAAATGGGACTGGACGACCCAACGGCCAATCTGCAGTATGGTGCCATCCAAGCCTTCGTCTACGCATTCACTTTTATTGGTGGTGTCTTCGCGGACAAGATCCTGGGCTTCCGGAAATCATTGCTCTGGGGCGCCTTGTTGATGATCGCCGGAGGCGCGGTGATCGCCTTCTCCCCCACGAGTTTGTTCTACATCGGCACCTGTTTCTTCATCATCGGAACCGGCTTCTTCAAACCGAACATCAGCACCATGGTCGGCGCGCTTTACCATACGGACGATAGCAGGCGCGACGCAGGTTTCAGCCTGTTCTATGCCGGGATCAACTTGGGCGCGCTGTTGGGCGGGGTCATCATGGTCTATGTGGGCAAGTACCATAGCTGGGCCATAGCCTTCGGACTTGTAAGTGTGGTCATGACCATCAGTTTGATCAACTTCCTGCTCACCCAAAAGTCCCTTGGGCCAATTGGATTGTCGCCGATGCATCCAGACATTCCCGCTAGCCGGCGCAGGGGTTACGAGATCGCCACCTACATCGGTTCGTTGATCGCGATCCCATTCATTCTGATATTGGTGACCAACACCGAATACACGGATCTGTTCATGTATATCATCGGCCCCGCCACCTTGGTCTATTTGGGATGGGAGATGCGCAAATTCAACATGCAGGAGAACAAACGGTTGATGGCTGCCTTGGTCTTCATCTTCTTCTCCATCCTCTTTTGGGCTTTTTTCGAGCAGAGCGGGGGGTCGCTCAGCCTCTTTGCGCTGAACAACCTCCAGCATTCCGTATTGGGTATACCCATGGACCCGAACGTTGTGAACAACAGTTCGAATTCCTTGTTCGTGATCATCTTCGCCCCCATCATCGGGCTGCTTTGGGTCTGGTTGAGCAAGCGGAAATTGGAGCCCAATTCGGTGGTCAAGTTCGGACTTGGCTTTCTACTTCTGGGTGCTGCTTTCTACGTTTTCTACAGCACCATTTTCTTTGCGGATGCGGATGGCGTCACCAGCTTGGATGTCTTCACCTTGGGGTATTTCGTGATCACGTTCGGTGAACTGTGCCTCTCTCCCATCGGTCTATCACTTATGACCAAATTGTCGCCCCAAAGTGTTCAAGGGTTGATGATGGGCATGTGGTTCTTGGCCAGCGCCTATGGCCAATACGTGGCCGGTTTGTTGGGTGCTGGCATGAGCAGCGCTGACCCGAACGCGACCAACACTGAAAAGCTGGTCTCCTACACGGACGGCTACGCCCAGCTTGGGCTGTACGCGCTCGTTGCAGGAGTTGTCCTGGTCGCCATCTCTCCTTTTGTAAGGCGCTTAATGAAGGGCGTCCATTGATCCACGGATCCGGCACGGTCTTCGCTTGAACCACGTTTTTCCAACTACCCATGCGCACGTTGATCCTCGCCCTATCCCTGACCTCTCTCTCCCTTTCAGCCCAACCTCTCGTGAAAGCCACAGAGGGCAAAGGCATCAATTGGCTCAGCATCGAAGAGGCCGAGGCAAAAGCGAAGAAAGTACCCAAGCCTTTGATGGTGGACGTTTTCACCAGTTGGTGCGGCCCATGCAAGATGTTGGAGGCGAACACTTTCAGTGATCCCCGATTGGCGGAATACGTGAACAGTCATTTCTACGCGGTGAAATTCAATGCCGAGAGCGGCACGCCGATCATGTTCAAGGGCCAGAAATTGGAGAACCCGGAATTCGATGCATCGCGCGTTGGAGGCCGCAACGGAACCCACCAGCTTACCTACGCCATTGCCAACGTGCAAGGCCGCATCGCCTATCCTACTGTGGTCTATTTGGATAGCGCCATGAACGTATTGGCACCTGTACAAGGCTACCTCACCCCGGATCAGATGGAGCCCATTCTGCACTACTTCGGCGGGGGCCATTACAAAGGGAAGGAGTACCAAGCTTTTATGGGCGACTTCAAACCGAAGTGGACTGCTCCTTGATCATTTATAGAACGTCAATCGAAGCTACGGCTTGCGGTTCCAACCTTGATCATCGGAGCGTTCATCCGATCGCAGAACAGCGACGCAACTGGTCTGCTCGAGCTTTGGAACGTCGCATTGCGGTGCATTTCGATCGCACCTTCACGAGCCACTTGATGAACAAATAGTGTGATCCTATTGTGAACTTCCTTTCACTACTTTGGGTACATTCCTGTTCCGAAAACGCGCTGTCGTAGGCGGCTCAGCCTTCCAAGCGGTTCCTAACAACGATCAACAATTTTCTTGTTCGAAGAACGGAAGAAGGACATCCTTCTATGCTACCTTAGCGGCCGTTCGAAAATTGAAGGACCAAGTCACAACAGAAGTAGCAGATGAGCGAGAAGGCGCAGATCATATTGGATGGCAAGACGTATGAATTCCCTATTGTGGAAGGCTCTGAAGGAGAAAAGGCCATCGATATAGGGAAGCTGCGGGACCAGACCGGCTACATCACCTTGGACAGTGGATACAAGAACACGGGCGCCACCAAAAGCGCGATCACCTTCCTCGATGGGGAATTAGGGATCCTGCAATACCGGGGATACCCCATTGATCAATTGGCAGCGAAAGCTTCCTTCATTGAAGTATCCTACTTGATCCTTTTCGGTGAATTGCCGAACAAGCAACAGTTGGAGGAATTCGAAGGGAACATCCGCTATCACTCGTTGGTGCACGAGGACATGAAGCAGTTCTTCCAGCACTTCCCGAGCAACGCTCACCCCATGGGCATCCTTTCCGCCATGGTCACCTCGTTGAGCACCTTCTATCCGAAGAGCCAGGATCCGCACCGCCCCCAGAAGGATGTGGAGCGTACGATCTACCGCTTGATCGCGAAAATGCCAACGCTGGCGGCGATCAGCTACAAGAACAATTTGGGCCACCCGTATATGTATCCCAACAACAAATTGGGGTACGTGGAGAACTTCCTGTACATGATGTTCGGCTTGCCCACCGAGGAATACGAGGTGGACCCGATCGTGGCGAATGCCTTGAACACCTTGTTGATCCTGCATGCGGATCACGAGCAGAACTGCAGCACCAGCACCGTTCGTTTGGTGGGCAGCAGCCAAAGCAACGTATACAGTGCAGTAAGCGCAGGCATTGCCGCACTCTGGGGTCCGTTGCACGGCGGTGCCAACCAGGAGGTGATCGAAATGTTGGAGACCATCCGCAACGATGGCGGCGACATCCAGAAATGGGTGGACAAGGCCAAGGACAAGGACGATCCATTCCGCTTGTTCGGTTTCGGGCACCGTGTTTACAAGAACTTCGACCCACGCGCTACCATTATCAAAAAGGCCTGCGACGACGTGCTGAAGAAACTCGGCGTGAAGGATCCCGTGTTGGACATCGCCAAGCAACTGGAAGAGATCGCCCTGAAGGACCAATACTTCGTGGAGCGCAAGCTTTACCCGAACGTGGATTTCTATAGCGGGATCATCTACCGCGCCATCGGAATACCAACGCGCATGTTCACGGTCATGTTCGCTTTGGGCCGTCTACCCGGTTGGATCGCCCAGTGGAAGGAAATGGTGGAGAACAAAGACCCTATCGGTCGCCCACGCCAGATCTACACCGGAGCTACGAAGCGCGATTTCGTTGCGCTAAAGGATCGGAAGTAAGTGGTGATATCGAGTATTGGGCAACTGGTACCTGGTAGCGTATACCAGCTACCAAATACCCTTTACCCAATACCAGTTACCCTGCACTCAATACTCGGTCAGATCCATCCCGTCCACTTACCTTCGCCGCAAACCAATTGCCCACACCCATGAAAAAGATGATCGGCCTTGCCCTTTGGTTGGTAGCCTTATTGATCCCATTCCGTTACGCGATCCTTGATACCACGGACCTTGTCCAACCAGATGGTACCGTAGAAAATATGAAGGGTCTTTTGAGCTTTGTTGCCGTTATCGTATTGTTCTTTGTCGGTTATGCCTTGGTTGATTCCTCCAAGAAGCAGCCGTCCGGTGAGGCACACGGCCATTGACATAACGATGTTCGTCTTCGATGGCACACGTTCTCATTCCCACGGACCTAAGCGAGAACGCTAGAAAAGCTGCGATCTATGCGGTGGAATTGTATGGTGTAGAGGGCAACACCTTCACCTTGTTGAACTGCTATGCCATGCCCCACGGGGCCCGGTCCACCATGGTGGATTTTTCAGAGCGCTTGGGGGAGGATGCGTTGGAAGACCTTACCGAGTTCGAACGGGAATTGCGTGAAGCGCTACCTGGCCGATCGCCAATAATGGGCCTTGCTACGGAGCATGGGAACTTGACCGAAGTATTGAAGCGTTACGAACAACTCCCGACCCGACCGGACCTGATCGTAATGGGCACACAAGGCGCCACCGGCTTGAAGCGGATCCTTGTAGGGAGCAATGCGGCCTCTGTGATCCTGCGCGTGCGCACACCCGTTCTTGCTGTGCCTGAACAAGCTGTTTACAAGGTACCGGAGCGCATCATTCTATTGGATGATGGCAGAACATTGGACAAACCGAATTTGCAACAACTGCTTAATATCCTAGAACATTCCGGTGCGGAACTGATGGTCGTTCACATCGCGCGTTCCGGCAAACCAATTCCTCCGCTTGAGGATTCGAGTGCGATCAAGGAACTATTCGGTTCTTTACCACGAACACACCATTCCATAAAGGAGAACAACCTGATCGTTGATCTCAACGAGTTGGCAGACAAACACTATGCGGACATCATTGCTGTACCTCATCGACATCGAAGCCAGTTCGAGCGCTATTTCCACCGAAGTATGAGCGGTCGGTTGGCGATGAACACGCGTATACCCATGTTGGTATTGCAGCTCGGGGACAATTGAAGAACATGCGCGGTGGATTACCACTATTCCGATTCCGGGGCATCAAGGTCCTGGTTCACTGGTCCTTCCTTTTATTGCCGACCTACATCGCCTTTACAGGTCTACAAGGCGGATCCAGCTGGGGGATGATAGGCACCGATGTGGGCTTGGTACTGATCGTGTTCCTATGCGTAGTGCTGCATGAATTCGGTCATGCGTTAACCGCACAACGGTTCGGTGTGGGCACGCGGGACATCACCTTGTTGCCGATCGGTGGTGTAGCCAGTTTGGAACGCATGCCGGAAGATCCCAAGCAGGAATTCTGGATCACCATTGCCGGTCCTTTGGTGAATTTGGTCATCGCTGGATTGGCCTTGTTGGTGATCGCCATCAGCGGCGTGTCCATGTTGTTCACCGATGCAATGGGGTCCATCACCTCGTGGTCGGGAATGCTCATTTTCATTTTCACGGCCAATTTGGGTTTGTTCCTGTTCAACCTGGTACCGGCCTTTCCTATGGATGGTGGCCGGATCCTCCGTTCGTTGTTGAGCATGTGGATCCCGCGCGAAAAGGCCACGCGCATTGCTACAACCGTTGGTCGTGTGTTGGCCGTGGGCTTCGTTGCTTACGGTCTTTTACAAGGTCAACCGTTCCTTGCCATCATTGGTATTTTCATCTTCATGGCTGCCGGTGCCGAAAGGAAACAGGTGATCATGCGCGATCGTGTAAAGGCCTTGCTTGTGAGCGAAGTAATGATCACCCCTGTTCTTCATCTGCCCGCCGATACATCATTACAAGAGGCATGGAACGCGCTCACCTTTGGCGACCACAAAGCGCTCGTGGCAAAGGATGGCGGTGGTTACCTCGGCATTGTTCTGCGCCAGGACATGCAAACCGCGCTTACGAATGGCTTGGCGGGAACGATCCGTCCGTTGGTACGTCCTGCGATCCGCGTGCACACCTCCGATGCCGCGCTACCGCTTTACCAGCAAATGGTGAACGAAGGCTCTTTGGCTTACGCCGCCATGGATGGCGACCAGTTGGTCGGAGTGGTACTGCGCAGTGAGTTAGTGGAAAAATTCAACGCACAGGCGGAAAGCACTGCGCGTTGAGCTGCGGAGGCTTGCTCCTCTGGTGGTCCAGGATCGTTCGTACTAAATATCCTTGGGTGGCTTCGGCGTCACCAAAGTGAACACACGCGAGATGTTGAAACCGAAGTGGATATCACCATCGGCCCAATTTCCCGTGGTTTCGGTTATGAACGCCCGCTCGAACATACCGGTACTGTTGGTGAGGTGCAACTGGAACACATGGCCACCCGTCTCAATGTCGAAGCCGAGTGAAAAGGAGTTCCTGTACTCATCCGGCAACTGGCTCGGCAACACATAAAAGTATTCTGCGTTCAAGGCCACCCTTTTGCTCAGTTTTATTCGTCCTGCGCCACTGATGTGGATCACATCGTTCGGATCGTCCGTGGTCGTGACCAAGTTGCGATGGACAATACCGGGATTCAATTGCAAAGAGAATTTCTCACTGAACTTTCGGCCAATGATCAGTTGGAAAGAATACCCCATGCGGTGCGAGAAGTAGTACTGCCTGGTGGTATCCGGCCAGAAATCATTTTTCCGTGTTGTGTTCAATGATGATCCGGCGACAACGGCCAAGGTTATCGGCATGGAACAACCATCGTCGCATTGCCGAAGGAACTTGTACTTCGCGAATCCATCCACGGTCTTCTGGTAACTACTTCGACCTATGCCCACCATGAACCGATCGGTGATCCCATAATCCAAGCCGAGGCGTATGGTGGCATCATCCAGTCCGAAGAACTGTTCGACCCCACCATTGAGGAATCCGAAGCGATGCCCGATCCTGAAGTCCAACACACCATGGGCCGTGTTCTCCAGGCTATGGCCATTTACAACGCGGGTCGCTTTAAAGCTGGCCGTTGTGTACGATGGCCCGGTCTCCTCTTCCCCGAGCAGGTCCAAAAGGTCATCTTGTGCCGCCAATGGGGAGGCAGCGAGCAGGAATAAAAGAAAGGATGACCTGATCATGGATGGTTCGAAGCAAGTTGTGCAATTCCACTATTTCAACGGTTCCAAGGAGAGGTCTACGGACACCTTGATGGTTTCGGCGATGTTCTTGCGCACTACACCCGGAATAGCGATGTCATGATCTTCCGGCTTTACCACGAATTCGCTCGTTGCCTTTATGGCACCGGACTCCCCCACCACAACGGAACCGGGAATGGAAACGCTCTTGGTCACCCCGTGGATGGTAAGATCACCCGCCACCGTCACCACATAGGTTCCGGGTTTCTTGACTTCTTCGGCTGTGATGCCGGTCATCTTCCCCTTGAAGTTGGCCTTCGGATGCGTGTTGCTTTCCATGTAGTTCTCGTTGAAATGTTCCTGCATCAAGGCCTTCTCAAATTCGAACGCCTTGATGAGCACGGCGAATTCGATCGCGCCGGTGGAAGCATCCCAAACGCTGGTGACCTTGCGATTGTGCCCTTCAATGTCCTCAACAGGTGTGGAGGAATAGAAGGTGATGTTGCCGTTGCGGGTTGCGTAGCGTTCTTGTGCAGAAAGGGCCAGTGGCGTGATCGCCAAAAGGAGGCCAACTAGTTTGATCGTCTTCATGGTCTTTGTTCTATTGAGCTTCTTGTTCATTTTGAGGTGACTGAAACGCAGCGCACCAAGACTACATCCAAAAGCAGGCCAGAACAGAATCCGTTCAGGGTGGCGGTGGCTCCTGGACTCCAGTTCGGGTCGAGGTCTTTATTATCGAATTCGCAGACTACTCCGGCCAGTGCGTCACCAGTTTCCAGGACAACGTTCGTTCGTAAATTGTCTTCCGGGTCGATGGAACGAATGACACCTTTTACTTGGATCACTTGCTCCGTGGTACCTACAAAACGTGCATTGGCAGCCGCTTCATCCGCACTGAAGGCAAGGAAGAGGTCTTCCGCCGAAACGCGCTCTTTGATCGGCATTTCATCTGCGGTGGCCTTCCCTCTATTGTACTCGCTCCAGCCGTATCCTGCTCCGATCACGGCGACAGCAACGAGAATACCGATGACGATCTTCTTGTTCATGGTTCAGTTGTTGGGTGCTCCGGCATCCAGCCAGGATTGGATAGCGGCGCGGTCACAGGCGGGCAATGCACCGCTTGGTGGCATTGTTTTGTTCAACACTACACGCGCTTTCAGGTTTCCATTGTTCGCAATGCTCAACACTTCCGCAGCCTGCGATAGGTTCGGGGACTGTGCTCCCGTAACATGGCAGCCGGGAATTGCACAGCTCGATTGGATCAATGGAAAGATGGTCGCGTTGAAGGTCACATTGGCCGTATCGCAGAAATTGTTCGGGTACAGCTCTTCCTCGTTGTCGTAGTAGCAGCCATGGAGTGCGAGGACACCCATGGAGACAAAAAGAGAGAGCACTTTACGGTATCCCATGGGTCAATTGTTCGGCGCTCCAGAGTCGATCCAGATCAGGAATTGTTGGATGCGGCAATCAGGCAACATGCCCCCCGAAGGAGGCATTGCGGGAGCTCCCGGCACATGTTGGATGGCATCTGCCAACCGTCCATCGGCCGCTACCGAGTTCAAAACGCTCCAAGAGCCGAAGTTCAAACCACCTTGCGGGGTGCCGCCGCCATGGCAACCACCACAACGCTGTGCGACCAGAGGTGCAATCGTTCCGGAATAGGTCACGTTCAGGGTATCACAGGCCGTTTCGGCGCAACTGTTGTTCTGCGCACCCTGCTGCAGCCAACGCTCGATCAGGTCCAACTGCGCTTGGGTCAATGGGTTCTGCGGTGGTTGGGGCATTCTGTTGTCCGGGTCGCTATCGTTTATATCTTCCCAGAAGTCACTGCCGAACGGGTCGTTCATATCAAGGATATCACTGTTCATCAGTGTGGAATAACTGGTGATCTGGATATCATCGTTGTCATCCGTGGGCAAGTTATGACACCCAGGAACAGCGCAATTGGAAATAAGAATGGGTAGGACCTGCTGCTCGAAATAGACCAAATTGGGGTCGCAAGGGTTTATCGGGTCATCCCCTCCTCCATTTCCCCCGTTGCCCCCTCCATCCACAAGAGGCTCGAACAGTGGTTCGTGTTTGCAGCCGATGAAGGCGACGACAAGGCACAACGCCACCAATAAGGTCGTCGCACGTCTATTGTGCATGCTTCGGAGAACCATTGATCTGTTGAATTTCATGCGAACTTGGTCATCTGCTGTCAAAACTACCGTCCCTGAAGCACTCCATGCGAACCGATCACGACGAAGCCGGAAGATGACCGGACGAAGCGGACGTCATCATCGTTTCTCTCTGTCATCAACGTCATTCATACCTTGTGTTCGGCTTGCAACCATGCGCATGATCGATCCCGGCAATTGAAGCGCATCCAGCCGGTTGTGGTATTTCGAGGTTCGGTTCAATTCCACGATCCGTCCTAACAATTCGGAAGGTTCAGCCATCAGTAGATCCAATAGGTCTTGGCGATCGAGAAGTCTCAAGGGGTCCATCTTGTTCCGTTCCAGTGCTTCGAAATTCGGTTAACACATTCGGGTCACACGTTCGGATAGGACGGAACGGGAAACTTGGACGATGAATTGGGAAATGATCACTCACCAGCAAGCCATCGCTTGAATTGGGCGGAGCGTTCACTGCTGACGACCGCATCCTCTCCATAGGGCGGATCAAGGACCACCTTAACGCGGCTCTTGCTGTACGCGAGCAGTTCCTTGATGCTCTTCAACTCCACGATCAGCTGGCGATTGAGGCGAATGAAGCGTGCCGGGTCCAACTGGCGTTCCAGCTTATCGAGGCTATCATCCAAAGGTAGGTCGCGCCCTTCCTTGGTGCGCAAGAAGGTGTTCTTCTGCAACGAATGGATGTAGGCGATCTGATCCGGTTCGATCACTTTGAAATGATCGCCATACCGGATCAGGAAACGTTTGATGGGTACGAACGGTGGTTCTGTTGCGCTTCGGATCGCGAGGGGTGCATGGTCCCGCACCACACCTACTTTCTTCACACGTGCCAATGCCTCTATGAGTTCCGCTTTCTTTAAGGGCTTGAGCAAATAG
>Ga0154020_10003395_pt1 | contig 19173 bp, 16 predicted proteins | sample Klosneuvirus_201_FD_109709 | JGI IMG/M metagenome (GOLD analysis project Ga0154020, IMG submission 109709) | Active sludge microbial communities from wastewater, Klosterneuburg, Austria - Klosneuvirus_20160825_MG | ecosystem: Engineered > WWTP > Aerobic digester > Activated sludge | place... | reverse complement strand
GGCCAGGTCCCCGGTCGACACGGCATGACTCAGGAGGTTCTGCGCGAGCTCGAGCTTCTGGCGAAGCTCGGCGCTGGCCGTGAACTCGACGCGGAAGCTCGCCGCCGAGAGCGGCTCGACCCGAGATCTGGGCACCGTCGACCCGGTGGTTTGCGCAGACTGGTCCGGCAGGGTGACTGGTCCCGAGTTACCCTGCTCGAGCAGGGTAGCTTGCAGCGGAGTGATGCTCGGTAGCACGTCGGGACGGGGGAACCGGCGAGCCAAGAGCGCCTCGATTTCCCTCCGGGTCTTCCCCTTTGCTTCCTCGAACAACTCCCGCGCGTTCGCCTGGGTCACCTTGGGGCAGAGCAACGCGAGCCCCGTCAGGTGAATATCTCCGCTCTGAGGGGCCTCCAGCGCCTCGGGAAACTGCGAGCAGAGCCGGGCCACCTGAAGCCGGGTGTGAGCTTCGTTCTCGGAGTACCCCGAGGGGCTCGATGCAGAACGTGTACATCGAGGAGCACGCCTCGGTGAGGTAGAGCCGCCGACGCTCGACCTCCGCGAGATGGGCTATCACTTCGGCGATGGCGCGACGCTCCAGGCCGCGGACCTCGGGGAGGCGCGCGAGCAAGTCTCGATCGCTGAGAGCAGAGACGAGCGCATTCATCCCTTCCGCATGCCATGCGTTTTTCCGGCCCCACCGCTGACAACGGGCGCGCGCTTCGAGCACCGAGACAACGCCAAAGTCGTCGCCCGTACGAACGCTTCATGGCGCGCATCGTCGCGTGAACCAGAGGGCATTCGAGGACTGCATCTCGATCGCGCGACGCGAGGTCGCACAGATCGCGTCAAGTTCAAAATCGAGAATCGACACGCGAGCCGACGGGAACGACGCTCGTAGTTCGGCCCGCCCCGCTGGGCCGAGCACCGGCGGATCTCGGATGTCTCGGCAGCGGCAGCCCGCGGTTCGCTCCCGAGGAAGTTGCCCGAGGCGCGCACCACGCGATGGAAATACTTCGTGCGTTCGGGCTCGAGCGCCTGCTGGTGCGAGGGCCCGACAAGGTGACGAGCGTGGTGCTCCTGAGGGCCATCGCCTCGAACCTGCTGACCTACGCGATAGCGCTCCTCTCGTAGTCCCATGGCGCCCCCGCGCACAGCCCGCAGCTGCGCCGCCGACCGTCACCACCCTCGCTCGAGCATCCGGTGGTACCAGCGGGCTTCGCGCTTGCCCTCGGCTGGCAGCGCGCCAGTCGCAGCCAGCCCCAACTCGCGCGGCAGTATCCGACAGACCCTCAGCACTCCGCCTTTTCGACATCGGGCAAGAGGGCGAGCCGCGTGTCGAGCGCGACGCGGGTGTCCGCGAGGCCCAGCTCGACCACCCGCAGCGCCTCGGGCTCGTCGTGGCCGATCAGCACCAGGAGCGCCCCCGACGCGGTCTGCAGGGTGCCACGCAGCGAGAACCCGGGATGGCGAGCCACCGGGTGGCCGAGCTCGTCCACCACCAGGACGTCCCGGCGCTCTTCGCTGCAGGTCGGCGTGACGAAGGTGAGCACGCTGCGCTCCACGATCTCGAGCTCGGCGCTGGGCACGGCCCAGCGGTGGAGCCAGACCTCGTTTTCTCCCAGCCGGCGATCCGCCGGGGCGCGGGTCTCGTCGACGTGGGCCGGGTGGATCCAGCGGGCGCCCGGGTCGTTGCCTTCGAGGGCGATCAGAAACGAGCTTGCGCCAATCAAGGCAGGGCAGCCTTCGAGCTCGAGCGCGACGTGTTTCGGGCCGGGCAACGAGGCCCCGGCGTAGCCGCCATAGTCGAGGCCCAGCTGGACGCGCCGCGAGGCGGTGGTCTGGCAGCTGCCCTCGGGGCCGACCAGGGTGAAGGCTCGCGGCGCGACCTCGGTCTGCGCGCCGATCTCGAGGGCGAAGCCGCCCGGCAAGAGCTCGCGTCCCGCGGGCGCCGTGCGCTCGGTGGCCGCCCCCAGGATCACGAAGGCACGCTTCCCGGTGGCGAGCACGGCGTGGGCGCGCGCGGAGCGCGCCTCGGCCGGAGCCGCGGGAGCAGCGCTCGGCGCGCTCGCGGCCGGGGTGCTCGCGCGGGGGGCGACCGCCACGGCGCGGGGGTGAGCACAAGCGGACAGGAGCAACAGAGACAGCAGAGCGGGTTTGAGCGACATGGTCTTTGCGCCTCCGGGGGAGCAAGCCACGTGCCGCCGGGATCTTCCGGCGATCTTGCCGCCGGGCTGTGGCTCTCTGCCCACGGGCGTGGCTCAGTCGCCCGCCAGCTCTTCCCAGCTCGCGTACACCAGACCGGGAATGGCAGGCGTCTCGACTCGCCAGCCCTGCGCACGGTCCCAGGCCTCCCAGCGCGGGATCTGGAACGCCAAACCCTCCGGGCCACCCATCTCCGACCCACCGCGAGCCCGCTCAGTCGCCCGGGTCGGGTCGCCCGTGATCAGCGGCCAGCCGCGCACGGCCAGCGCCAGCGCGAAGGTCCCGGGGGCAAAGCGAGCTGCCTCGCTGGCTGCGCCGCGCTCCTGCCACTCGAGGCGCTCGCCATGCTTGCGCGCCGAGATCAGCGGGGCGCCGTCGACCATGAAGCGTGCGTCGTCGCCCGCGACCTCGAGCGACCAGGTGGGAAGCGTTCGCTTCCAGCAGAGCACCGGGTCCCGCTTCCAGCCGTACACCCACATGCCGAGTGAGAGGTAGTGGCGGACCGCCGGTTGCCACGACCAGAGGGTGTCGAGGCGAAGCCCGTGCAGGCCCTCGGCGGTCAGCGCGTGGTACGCAGCGGTGAGCACCCCACGCGACAGGCCGCGGCGGCGAGCGCGGGGGTGCAGGTAGAGGCTCGACAGGTTCAGCATCGAGCTGCCGTGGAGCAGCGTCCCCAGCGCCACCGTGCCCAGGCGCTGGTCGCCGTCGCAAATCCAGAATGGCCGCGAGTAGGCGCCGTGGGGGCTCTCCAAGAGCGCGTCCAGGGTCACGCGCCCGATCCAGTCGCGCCGGGCGCTTTCATCGAGCGCGTTCGGCTCGATCAGCACGCCGGCGCGGTTCTCGATGAAGCTCGCGAGCTCATGGTCCAGCCAGTGCTGCACGTCGTCCGGGTCTTCCGAGAGCGGCTCGACCAGCCCCGAGCGAGCAAAGCGCTCGTGCGCGCGGGCAACGTTCGGCCCGAGGTCCATCATCCTAGCGTGGGCCACCCTTGGCCTTGGCCAGCTCGGCCTTGGCGGCGTCGAGCCGACGCTTGGCGGTGACCATGCGCTGGGGCTTCGCGGCCTGGCGCTTGGCTTGGGCCTCGTAGCCCGCCACGGCGTCTTCCAGCGCCTTCACCTGGCCGGCGTGGTCGCCCATCCCCGCCAAGATGTCGGCCTTGATCTCCAAGAAGCGCAGGCGGCGCGGCCCCTCGGAGTGTTTCAACGCGCGCTCCACCGCGGCCAGCGCCTCGGGATACTTCTTCAGCGCGAGCAGCACGCCCGCGAGCCGACCGGGCGGCTCGTACGAGCTCGGCAGCTGCTTCTCGCGGGTCTCGAGCAGGCGGATGGCGTCCGCGGGTCGACCCATGGCGAGCAGCGCGTTGGCCAGGGCCGGGTCGTAGGTCTGGGCGGCCTGGGGGCTCGGCGCTTCTTTCGAGGCCTTCTCCAAGATCGCCAGCCGATCGATCAGCGCCTTGCGCGCGGCGTTCTTGTCCCCGAGCTCGAGCAGCACGTCGGCCAAGACGTCGAGCGTGTCGGCACGGTCGTCGGGTGTGGATTGGGGATGGGGTTTCTCGGCGATGGCGCCGAGCCGGCGCTTCACGGCCTCGCGCGCCGCGCTGCGCTTGCCTGCGTCCTTGGCGTGCTCGGCGCAGTCCAAGAGCACCCGCGAGAAGTCGGTGGGCTTGGCCGCGCCGCGGATCTCGTCCAGGTGGCGGAGCCCGGCGTCCACGCACGGGTCGGCGCGGCCCGCGTTGAACAGCGCGCTGAGCAGGCCGGCGAGCGCTTCGGTGCGCCGTGGCCAGTCGGCGGGCGCGCGGTCCACCGCCGTCTTGTAGTGCTTCGCGGCCTCGTCGTAGGCGGACTCGGACTGCGCGCGCTTGGCGGCGAGCAGCGCTGCGAGCGGCGACTTGGGATCGAGCTTGTCGGCCTTGCGCGCGTCCCGCGCGGACAGCGCCTCGCGCACGAAGTCGTCCATCTCTTTCACCGAGCCCGAGCCGGGCCAGTAGCCGAGCACGTCACCCTTGTCGGGATCGAGCACGAAGAACGTCGGCCAGACGTCGATCGCGTGCTTGTCGACGAAGGCGGCGTTCTTCTCTTTCTCGGTGTCGACCGTGGCGAAGATCACCTGCTCGCCCAGCGGCCTGAGGGCGGGGGAGTCGAGCACGTAGTGCTTCATGCTGATGCAGGTGTGGCACCACTCGGCCCAGGTATCGACGAACACCAGCTTGCCCTCTTTCTTGGCGCGGGCCATCGCCCCGGGAACGTCGTCATCGATCCAGGTCAGGGGCGGCTGGGTGTCGGTGGGGCCCGCGTCGGCGGCCACTCCCGGGGTGGCGTCGGCAGCGGGCACGGCTCCGCCGTCCGCCGAGCCACCCGCTTCCGGCAGCGAGGGCGTGGGGGTCGGGGAGCACGCGGCGAGCAGGGCGGCGGAGAGCAGAGTCAGTGCACGCATCGGCCCCGAGCGTAGTCCGGTGGGCCGACGGCTGCACCTCTGGCGAGCTAGGCGCTCGGCTCGGGGCGAGGCAGGCGATACAGGATGTGGCGCCTCAGCGGGTGCCCGTCGGGGAGGTTCGGGTGATCGAAGTCGTCTTCCGGCGCGCGCCGCATGCCGAGAGCCTGCATCACGCGCTCCGAGCGCGCGTTCGCGGGCACGGTCCAGGCCAGCACCTCGCGAAGCCCGAGCTCGTCGAACGCGAAACCCAGCGCCGCGCGGGCGCCTTCGCGGGCGTAGCCATGGCCCCAGTGCTCGGGCGAAAGCCGCCAGCCAAGCTCGACGCAGGGCGTGAAGGCCGCCTCGAACTTGGGCACGTTCAGCCCCACGAACCCCATCAGCGGCACAGCGCTCGTCTCCACCGCCCACATTCCGAAGCCCACGTCGTCGAAATGCCCGCGCAGCCGATCGAGCAGCGCGTCGCTCTGCTCGCGCGTGAGCACCGAAGGGTAGTGCTGCATCACCCGCGGATCGGCGTTCATGGCCGCGAACGGCCCGGCGTCTGCGTCGCGCCAAGGTCGCAGCGTCAGCCGCCCGGTCGTGAGGGTGGGGGCGCGGGAAACCCGCGGCAGCCCCAGGTTCGACAAGAGCTGCCGGGCACGGCTGCGCACCGCCGGCTCGAACCAGTCCCCGGTGTTGTCGAAGCGCTGCTCACAGTCGAGCGCCGCCCGGGCCGCGGCCTGGTTGATCTCGGCCACGCGCTCGAGCGACACCGGCACGTGGCCCGCCGGGTCGCGGCGCTGCACGCGCTCGAGGCAGTGGCCGAGCGAGGCCTCGACCCGCACCCGGTGCAGCGCCCCTGCCGACTCGAGCGCCCGCAAGAAGGCCGGCGTCGACGGGGCGGCGCCGGTGACCTCGATCACCACCGCCTCGTGCCGTGTGAGCTCGTCGGCCACGGCCCCCGCGACCTTCAGGTAGCCACGCGTTTCCCAGTCGGCGTCCCGCGGTGAAGCGGCGTGCTCGACCCAGAGGGGCTCGACCGGCAAGAAGCGCAGGCCGAAGACGCGATCGAGCAGGGCGCCGAGCCGCGACTTGCCGGCGCCCTTCGGTCCGATCAGAACGACGACGTGCCGGGACACGGCGGGCGAGTGTAGCTCAACGGTCGCTGCTGGTCCGCGCGCGCTCGGGCCCGCCCGGCCCCCCCGACCAGGCCACGTAGGCCACCGGAATCGCGGCACCGACCAGCGCGATCACCGCGCCCCGGCCCACCAGGCCCTTGCGGCCGGGGATCATGAACAAGCCCGAGACCGACAGGAACAAGAGCAGCACCGCGTACGCGTCGGCCACCAGCGTCCAGGCGCGCTTGCCACGGTTCAGGTGCAGCCAGTTGGCCAGCCGCAGGAACCAGCGGGGGCTCTGGCCTTCTTCCAGCACCGTGCCGCTCTGGGTGTCCACGTGGAGCGTGCGCTGCTCGAGCACCACGTCGAGCTGGGTGTCGTCGACCCGGAACACCTCGCGCGGCTTCTCGACGACGCCCAGCGAGCCGAGCACGGCGGCTGCCGCGGCCAGGTCGTCGTCGGGCAGCGGCACGCTCACCCGATGCGTGCGCTCGATGGACGAGAAGCTCGGATCCCAGTCGGCGATGTGGTTCACCGCGAGCCCGCTCAGCGCATAGATGACGGTGAGCCCGATGACCAGATAGCCGAAGTCGCGATGCAGCGCTCTGAGCCAGGGTCGCCAGGCGCGGCGCCTCGGGGCGTCGCTCACGCGTAGCGCTCCTCTTTCCAGGGGTCGCCGCGATCGTGATAGCCGCGCTGCTCCCAGTAGCCCGGCTCGTTCTTGCTCGCGAAGCGGATCCCGGTGACCCACTTGGCGCTCTTCCAGAAGTACAGATCGGGCAGCACGATGCGCGCCGGCGCGCCGTGGGTTCGGGGCAGGGGTTTGTCGTCCAAGCGATGAGCGACCAGCACGCTGGGCGCCAAGGCCGCCGCCAGGGGGACATTTGCAGCGTACCCGTGGGCGGCCTCGAAGATCACGTAGCGCGCGCCCTTCTTCGGCTTGGCGCGGGCGGCCAGATCTTTCACCCGCACGCCACCGACCGCGACGCCGAGTGCCGACCAGCCGGTCACGCAGTGCACGTCCACGCTCAGCGCGGCCTGGGGCAACGCCACCAGCTCGGTGAAGTCGAGGGTGAACGGGCTCTCGACCTCGCCGTGCACCTTCAGCCGGAAGGCGCCGGCGCTGGGGTCCCCCGCGTCACCGCCCATCGGCTTCCAGCGCCGGATCACCCGCTGACCGGGTGGCAACCGCGGGCGACCGTCGGCGCGGGTCTCGGCCCGGGCCGCGCGGGTCAGGTCGTCGGCCAAGAGCCACACGCCCCCACCCAGCGCCACCACGGCGCTACCGGTGACGGCGGTGCGGATCAGCTCGCGGCGCGAGAGCAAGGTGGCTCGCGCCCTCTTTCGCTCGGATTCGAGGTCGGTCACTCGAGACCACTACGGCCGAGCGGCCCGCGCGGTTGCGCGGCGGCGCGAAAACCGAGAAACGCCAGCAGCTTTCCTGCCTTTGCCCCCGGCCTGTGGCATACCTTCGGCAGATCCGCCATGTGCCGCCTGTTCGGCTTTCGCAGTGTCATTCCCAGCCAGGTTCACCGGTCGCTGCTCGCTGCCGAGAACGCCCTCGGCAAGCAGAGCAACCAGCACCCGGACGGCTGGGGGGTGGCGTTCTACGTGGACGGCTCGCCCCACGTGACCAAGAGCGCCGAGCTGGCCCTGGGGGATCAGCTCTTTCACCGCCTGAGCGGCGTGGTCGCCAGCGAGACCGTGCTCGCCCACGTGCGGCGCGCGACCCAGGGCGAGAAGACCGTGCTCAACTGCCACCCGTTCCAGTACGGCCGCTGGGTGTTCGCTCACAACGGCGACATTCCCGAGTTCACCCGCCACCGCGACGCCCTGGTGGCCGAGATCCAGCCCAAGCTGCGGCGCTTCTTGCTGGGCGACACCGACAGCGAGGTCGTCTTCCTGATCTTCCTCTCCCACCTGAGCGAGCACGGGCCCTTGTCGCGGCGCCACACGGTCGACGACGTCTCGTCGGCGCTGCGTGCGGCGATCGTGCGCGTCCGCGCCATCGCCGACACCTGCACCGACCGGCGCGCCAGCCTGACGCTGATGGTCACCGACGGCGACACCATGGTGGCCACCGCCGGCGGCAAAGAGCTGTACTGGTCCAGCTACAAGCAACGTTGTGCCGATCGCGACGGCTGCCCCAGCCTCTCGGCCGAGTGCGAGGCGCCGTCGCGCACCGGCTTCGTCAACCACTTCATCCTGTCCAGCGAGCCGCTGCACGGCGAAAACGTGTGGGAGAAGCTCGAAGACGGCGACGTGATCGGGGTCGACTGGCGCATGCGCGTGACCCGCACCCACATCGATCGCGTTCCCATGCCGATGGCGGCGGCCCAGTGATCCGGGCCCCCGCCGAGCGGGGCGAGACGGTGCGGGCCTCGATCGCCGCGGCCCTGCGCGGCCCGGCGCTCTCGGCGCGCGAGATCTCGGAGCTGGTGCGCATCGCCGAGCGCGAGGTGGCCGATCACCTGGCGCACCTCGAGAAGTCGGCGAAGGCCCAGGGCGAGCGGCTGGTGATCGAGCCCGCCCGCTGCAAGGCCTGTGGCTTCACCTTCGAGGCGCGGGTGCGTCACGCCCGGCCCAGCCGGTGCCCCGAGTGCAAGAGCGAGCGGCTCGGCGTGCCGCGCTTTCGCATCGAGTGAGCGGTCCCTCGTCCGGACCAAACGGGGCTGGTCCGACGCGCCCCGCCGGTGCCATAGTGCGCCCCCTGATGAAGACCGCCCTGCCGCTTCTCTTCGCCGCGTTTCTCTCTCTCGCATGCGAGCAGAAGCCGGTGGAACCAGCGCCCACGCCCAGCGCCGTGCCGGCGCTCACCAGCGCCTCGGCGATCGCCAGCGCCCCCGCGATCGCCAGCGCCAGCGCTGCGCCGTCGGCAGAGGCCCCGGCCGCCGACGCGGCCGCGCCCGGCGACGGCGGCGAGGGGGCGAGTGCCGACGCGGGTGCGGCGAAGAAGCCGGCGGCGCCCGAGCACGGCGTCAAGCTGATCGAGCCCGGCGCCGAGCCGCGCCAGAAGCTCCGCTACAAGTTCGTGGTCGGTCGCACCGATCGGCTCGAGATGACCACCACCAGCAGCATGAAGATGGCAATGGGCGGGCAGGCCGCGGACGTGCCGAGCCCGCCGGCGGTGCGAGTGGTCGCCGCGCTGACCGTGAAAGAGGTCACCGCCGACGGCAGCGCCAAGCGCGCCTTGGTGCTGGAAGACGTGGGCCTGATGCCCGGCCCCGGCCTCAGCAAAGAGCAGCGCGACCAGGCCGAGAAGAACCTGAGCGCGCTCGAGAAGCTCACTGGTCGCGACCGGGTGGATGCCCGCGGGTTCGTGCGCCAGGTCGAGCTGGATGCGTCGAAGATCGACAACCCCGCGCTGAAGCAGGCGCTGGCAGCGATGCAGCAGACCTTCGACCAGATGGGGGCGCCCTTTCCCGAAGAAGAGATCGGCGTCGGCGCCAAGTGGCAGGTTCGCACCAAGCTCGAGCAGATGGGCATCAAGCTCACGCAGACCGCGGTCTACGAGCTGTCGGCGCTCACCGGCGACACCGGCAAGATCAAGCTGAAGCTCGAGCAGACCGCGCCGGGGGGCAACATGGAGCTGCCCGGCTTGCCCGCCGGCGCCACCGCCAAGCTGGTCGGAATGAAGGGCAGCGGCAAGGGCGAGCTCGAGTTCGATCTGGGCCGGTCCATCCCCAAGGGGCGTATCGACACCAAGAGCGAGGTCAAGGTGCAGGTCTCGATGGGCTCCGAGAAGCAAGAGATGAGCACCAAGATGGAGGCCAAGGTGGTCTTCAAGCCACTGACCCAGTAGCCGCCGTTCAGAAGCGGCGGACCCATTCCAGCGACAGGCCACCCGGCGTGCCGCGCACCGCCGCGCCGCCCTTCTTCTCTTTGGGGCCGCCAAACACGATCAACGCGCCGCCGGCGAGCAGGCCGACGCCGCCGGCGACCAGGCCCACGTTGGCGATGGTGTCCAGTCGTTTGCCGCTGTCGACCGTGTCCGCGTACTTCGGGTCGCTGCAGCGAGCGCTGCCACAGGCGTCCTCGAGCTCGCCGTACTTCGCGTTGGCCATCGAGCCGCTGATGGCGAAGACCGCCATGCCCGCGACGCCGACGCCGGCCATCACGTAGCCCACCGTGCGCAGGCTGCCCCCCTGGGCAGCGGCTCGCGGCGGCGGGCTCGGTGCCTCGACCGGGGCTCGGGGCGCGGCCGCGCCGGGCTGCTCGGCGCGGAACACCAGCGTGATGGTCTGGGTGGCACCCGCGGCGATCTGGACCTGCCGCTCCACGGCGCCTGCACCCTCGCCGTGAGCGCGGGCCAGGACGTCCCCCGGCGCGACCGCTACCGGTTGCCCCACCTGGGTGGCGTCGAGCGGACTGCCGTTCAGCTCGACCTTCACCCCCGGAGGCGGATCGACCAGCGCCACGATCACCTTGCCCACGCGTTGATCGAGCAGCGCCAGCTCCGCGGCGGCAGCGTCGCGAGTCGGCTCGTACTTCGGATCTTTCTTTGCGGCATCGCGCGCGTCGCGCAAGGTGCGATCGAGCTCTTGGTGGGCCTCGGGGAGGCGACCGAGCTCGCGCAACGCGCGGGCCACGTACAAGCGCGCGTTCGGGCTGCCCGTGACCTCGAGGGCGGCGCGCGCCAGATCCAGGGCCTGCGCGAAGTCCTTGGCGTCGAACGCCTTCTGCGCCGCCTTGAACTTCTCGAGCGCGGCCTTGGTGTCGGCTGCCGTCGGCGCGGCGGTCGCGGGCGCGACCGTCACGAGCAGGGCAAGGCACACGAGGAAGAGGCGGAGGGCGCGCATCAGAGTCCCTCGGGACGATACCCCGGCGCCGGCCGCGGGCGTGGGCTTTGCGGCTTCTGCCCCGGAGCCGCGCGCTCGGCGACGGGGGCCCCGCTCGCGCTTGGGGCCGGGGCCGACGGGGCGGATTCGGCCGAAGGCGGCGCTTCCGGGGCGGGCGCGCTGGGCGACGGGGCGGGCGCCGGTTCGCTCGAGGCGGTGGGCCGCGTGGCGGCCGAGCTCGGGGGCGCGCCGGCCGCCGCCGGTGGAACGCTCGTCGATCGATGGGTCCACAGCCAGGCGGCCGCGCTCGCCACCAGCAGCGCCCCCGCGCCAGCTGCCAGCCATCGAGCCCGACCCGGGGCCTTCTCGACGGGCGCCGCCGCCGCGAGCGCGCTGCCGTCGGCGGTGGCGCTTCCGCTCGATACCCCCGAGGAAGAGCCCCCGCGTCCCGGGCCGCTCGGCAACTTGCTGGCATCGATCACCGGTGCGGGCACCCCGAGCGCGGCAATCTCGGTCGCGACCTCGCGCGGCTTGGCCAGCACGACACCGGCGGTGCGCGCCGCGGTCTCGAGCGCATCGGCGAGCTCGATCGCCGTCTGGAATCGGTCCTCGCGCCGAACCGACAGCGCCTTCATGCAGACCTCCGAGATCGCGGGCGGCACGTCGTCGCGCAACTCGTGCGGGGCCCGCTGGGCCCCGGCCATGATCTGGGTGAGCGTTTGCCCTTCGCTCTCGCCTCGGAACAGCCGACGGCCGGTGAGCGCCTCCCAGAGCACGATCCCGGCCGCGAACACGTCCACGCGCCGGTCGATCGGGCCCACGGTCGTCAGCTGTTCGGGCGCCAGATACGCCACCTTGCCCTTCACTCCGGAGCCCTGAGTGGTCGCGAGTCGCGCGCGCGCCTGGGCCACGCCGAAGTCCGTGATCCGGGTCACGCCATCCGCGCCCACCAGGACGTTCTGGGGTGACACGTCACGGTGCACCAGCTCGAGCGGGTGCCCGGACTCGTCGCACAGCTCGTGCGCGGCGTGCAGACCCTCGAGCAGGTCGCCGACGATGCGCAGCACGACCGGGATGGACAGGCACAGCTTGGCGCCGAGCGCGGTGCGCAAGATGGCGCTGAGCGGGTGCCCTTCGATGTACTCCATCACCAGGCTGAGGCCGTCGCCGTCACGCTCGACGGCCAGGGTGGGGACGACGTTCGGGTGGCGAATGCGCGCTGCCAGCCGCGCCTCGTCCAGGAACATCGACACGAACTCGGGCTCGTTGGCGATGTGGGGGTGCATCACCTTGAGCGCGACCAACCGCTCGAACCCGCCCTCGCCGCGCACCTTGGCCAGGTACACCGTGGCCATCCCGCCCTGGGCGATCGGTCGCACCACCTCGTACCGAGCCGCCATCGGCTGCAATCGTATCCGATTGCAGCCCCGAAAGCCCACGCCGGAGGATTGCCGAGAAATGCTAGACTGCCGACAACGATGGTACGGGCCAGCGCTTGGCTGACAGTCGCGGCGGCGGTGGTCGGGGTCGCCGCCTGCGCGCACGATTGGGATCAATACGATCCGAAAGGCGGCAGCAGTGGCGGCGGGGGCGGTGCTTCCGGCGCGGGTGGCGGCACGGGCGGTTCGGCGGGCGCTTCCGGAGGCGGCGGCGCAAGCACCGGCGGCAGCGGGGGCTCCGGCGGGGTCAGCGGCAGCGGGGGCAGCGGCGGAACCCCCAGCGGTGGTGGTGGCGGCAGCGGCGGCGGCGGCGGTAGCGGCGGCGGTGGCACCGGCGGCGCGGGCGGTGGCGGCGGCGCGGGCGGTGGCGGCGGCGCGGGCGGTGGCGGCGGCGCGGGCGGAGGCGGCGGCGCGGGCGGCGGTGGCGGAGCCGGCGGAGCCGGCGGAGCCGGTGGAGCCGGTGGTGCGGGCGGCACGACCTCGGGCGGCGGAGGAACCGGCGGCGGACCGACGACCGTGACCTACGTCGCGGTCGTCGCGGACTGCGTCGATCTGACCAACCCCAACCCCGACACCTGCGAAGCCGCCAGCCTGGGCACGATGAGCGTGGACGCGGTCAACGACGCGTTGGCGGTTTCCGACGCCGCCCCGGGGCCGGCCTCGGCCGCGTTCATCCGCTTCAACCTGGACAGCGCGTTTGCTGGCAAGACGGTGACCACGGTGCAGCTGGTGCTTCGAACCAGCAGCGTGGCGGCCGCGGCCAGCGATCACACCGGCGAGGTGTGGACGGTGGGCGCGTTCACCCGCCCCAACCTGTTCACCAGCGTGCCGGCCAAGGTGACCAAGGTCGGAAACGATCTCGGTGCCGTCGCGGTGAACGCGACCGTGACCTGGAACCTTCCGCCTTCCACCGTCAAGCCGGCAACGCCCTCGTATTTCGGCGTGTACACCGTCAGCACCAACGGCGTGGACTACCTGAACACCAAGGGCTCGCAGCCGCCCCGGCTGCTCGTGACGTATCAGTGACGCGGCGTCACTCGAACACCATCACGAAGTCCCACTCGCCCGCCTTGGCGGGCTCGGTGCCGGCCACGCGGACCGAGACCGCGCGGGCCGGTGCACGGCGCCGCACGCGCTTCGGGATGGCGTCGCCGCGGCAATGGCCCGAGCCGGCCATCACCACCAGCTGACGGCCCGGCAGCCTGCCGCCGAGCCAGCGCGCCGCGCTCTCGGCCATGGTCTCGTCCCACACCACCTGTGCGGCGTACACCAGGTCGGGCTTGCCGTGGGGGTGCCCCTTCATCGTTCCGTCGAACCAGGCGCGGTGGTCGCCGTCCGACAGATCGAGCTCGGGCAGCTGCTTCTTCTGCTCGCGCGTGAGCCCGTCGAGGCCGTGGTGGGCCACGGCTCGGGTCAGCTCGCGCGGGGCGTTCAGCGCCAGCACGGGCAGCCCCTTGTGACGCGCCAGCTCGAGCTGCGGGCGGTAGAACGAGAAGTCCCAACCCCAGTTCTGGGGCCAGCGCGCCTCGCGCAGCAGCTCGTCCTCGTCCAGCTCGAAGCCCAGGTAGCGGTCGAGCGGCCGCTGCTCGGCGCGGGGTAGCATCTCGAGGCCGAGGGCCACGGTGCGCCCGTTCATTGCGCTGCGCTCGGCCAGCGCCCCGAGCACCACCCACTGGGCGAAGTGCGAGCGTGCGTGACCGTGCTCTTCACCGACGCAGATCAGATCGGCACGGCTCAGCTCGTCGAGGAGGCTCTCGGGGGTCAAGAGCTCGCCGCCGTCGACCCGTTGGCCGACGAAGGTGCCGGCAGCGTTCTCGACCACGTCGTGGGCCACCGGGGGGCGCCGGGGCTCGGCGCGGGGCGGGGGCTCCCCGGCCGGGGCCGGCGCCTCGGCGGCCCGGCGCTGCCCGGGGTGGGCGCACGCGCCCAGGGCGAGCCCCAGGCACACCACCAGTGCCACGCGCATCTCAGTATCCCCGGTCGCGGAGCGACTCTGGAAGGAGCCGACTGGGCTTGCCGCTCACCACGACCCACAGCTGGTGCGCCGCGCGCGTCACCGCGATGTGGAGCAGGTGGCGTGCCTCGTCCTCTTCGGGGTACGACGCTTCGCCCACCTCGACCAGCACCACGTAGTCGAACTCGAGACCCTTCACCTGGCGCACGTCGGTGACGTCGATGCCGGCCCGGAACGGGAAGTCTTGATCGGCGATGCGCCGCAGGTACGGCACCTCGGCCTTGCGTAGGCCGTCGAAATAGAGGTCGGCCTGCTCGGGGTAGCGCGCCACCACCGCCACCGAAGCTCGGGGCTCGAGCCGCATCAGCTCGCGCAGCGCCTCGCCCAGGAATCCGACGGCGTCGCCGGCGTGGGCGAAGACGAACAGATCCACCGGCGCACCGCTGCGGGTGGCCTCGGGGGCGTCGGCCGGCGCCAAGGGGCCGAGCACGTCGCGCGCCAGCTCGATGATCTCGTGCGTGCTGCGATAGGCCAGGCGCAGCGGCTCGACCGCCACGTGGGACAGCCCGAGCTCGTCGAGCACCGTCTTCCAGTCCGAGAAGCCGTTGTCCATCAGCAGCCGCTGCGCGGTGTCGCCCGCCAGCGTCACGCTGCGCGCGGGGCTCACCGTGTCGAGCACCACTGCCAGCTCCACGGGAGAAAGATCCTGCGCTTCGTCCACCATCACGTGCTCGTAGACCAGCGCTTCTTTGCCCTTCACGTTGCGCATCAGCGGACCACGCATGCGCTGGCAGAGCCTCAGCAACAGGGTGTCGTCCTCGCGGTCGAGGTGCACGTGCTCTTCGATCTCGCGGCCGTCCACCCCGTGGCGAAGCTCGTGGTCTTCCGGCTCGTCGCGGGGCTCGTGCTCGTCGTCGTGCTTGTCGGGCTTGCTGCTGCTCGGCTGCTGGTGAGCCACCTCGGCCAGCTGCTCCATGAAGTGCGAGAGCTGGCCGGCATGAGCCGCGCACCACCCGTGGGCGCGCCGCAGCTCGGGCTCGGGGAACTGGCCGGGGGCGTGGCGAGCGAAGCACGCCAAGAGCGCGGCCTCGTCGCTCACCAGATCGGCCCAGGCCCCGACCACGTCGCGGGCTTCGCGCAGCCCCTCGCGCACCACCCGCTCGAGGGCCACGCGCGTGTCGGTGGGCAAGCGCTTGCCGTGACGCTCGAGCCATGCACCCACGGAGTGGACGCGATGGGCCAGCGCGCGCTCGGGGGCGCGGGTGAAGGTGCCGAGCAACTCGGCGCCGAGCTCGTCGCCGTGAAGCGCGCCCAGCGTGCGGATCAGGCGCTGCTGGAAGCGGCCCGCCAGCTTTGCCACGTGCTCGTCGATCGCCTGAAGCATCACCGGGTGCTTCTTCAGGCGCGTGACGCTGGCCGGCGTGTCCTCGCTGTAGCGGTTCGGAACCGACGGCATCTGCACCTCGCGCACGCGCTCGGCCCAGGCTTCATAGGTGCGGATCGGAATGCCCTCGACACCCAGGGCCGGAAGCACCTGCGAGATGTAGCGGACCAGCGCGGTGTTGAAGACCACGATCAGCATCCGGTCGGGGCGGAACCGCCGCGCGTCCTGGAAGTTCAGATAGGCCAAGCGGTGCAGGGCGATGGTGGTCTTGCCGCTGCCCGCGCCGCCCCGGATCACCACCAGCCCCGAGTCGGGCGCGGTGATCAGCTCGAACTGCCGCCGGTCGATCAGCGCGGTGATCTCTTTGAGGTGCTTGTCTTCGCTCAGGTCGTCCCCGCCGATCCCGAGCTTGCCCGGGCGGTGGTGCTGCTCGGCGCGGGCCGCGGTGCCTTGCCCGCCGTGCAGCTTGAGCGCCTCGGTGCCCAGGTGCTTCCACGTGCCGGCGGCGGTCCGGGCGAAGGTGCCCTGCGGCGAGGTGATGCGCCGGAGCGTGCGCTCGACGATGCTCAAGCTGCGGCGGGTGATCACCTCGCCGGTCACCTCACGACCGCCGAACACCTCGTCGTATTCGTCGCCCTCGTCGTAGCGGTAATACAGGCGGCTGACCGGCGCGTCGCGCCAGTCGACGATGCGCACGCCGCTCTTGGTGTCCAGGTAGGTGCCGCGGCCGATCAGCACCTCACGGCGCTTGCCGTTCTCTTCCAGCAGCATGCGGCCGAAATACGGCGACTTCGGGTCGACGTAGCTCTCGGTCGAGGTGCTCTGGTGCGCGGCCAGCACCTGCAGCCGCTCCATCTGCTCGACCAGGGGCGGAACGTCCTCGAGGCGCGCGACCGCGATCTCGTCGCGCAGCCCCAACATCTGCGTCTGATAGTCGATCGGCGGGCGCTCCGAGTCGCGGGGCTTGCGGGCGTCCAGGTGCTCGAGCACGCGTGTCAGACACTGCTCTTCTTCACCGACGATGCGGTCGGGCTCCGACGGTGCGGCGGGGTTTTCGACGGGGCTCTGGCTTTCCACGGGAAGCGAGCACGACTAGCACGAAGTTTCGCCTCGTCCCAGCCCCGCTCTCACTTGGGCGTGGCGCACTTGCCACTGGCGGTGGCCGAAGTGTTGTTGTCCTGGCGACATTCCAAGGTCGGTAGCGGTACGGTCACCTGGGCGTAGACGGGAGTGGTCCCGTTCTTGACGTCGGGCGGCGCGCTGGGCAGCGGCAGCACCACCTTCTCGCCCTGTGCCGGACCGAGCGCCGCCTGGGTGGTGGCCTCGCCGAGCTTGGTGCCCGAGGGTGGGTTGCCGGCGAAGAACTCGACCTTCATGCCGGCGGGCAAGAGCGCTTGACCGAGGTTGCGCACCGTGGCCGAAAGGGCGTAGCTGCCGGCGCACTCGGCGCGGATCTCGACCACGGCGTCGGGCGCGGAGAACACGCTGTCCACCGGGCGGTTCAGCCGGAAGTTGTTCAGGGCCGGCAGCGTCCAGTTGGCGGGCTCTTTGGCGGGGATGGTGCCGTCTTCGGCGACGCCGGTGATGGCGTAGGCGTGCTGGTTCCAGATCGATCGGGTGCGGACCCACTGACCGCTCGCGCTGCCGAAGACGCGGATGCCGCTGGTCTTCTTGCCGCCCGGGCAGGCGATGGGGGAATAGGCGTTCGACGCCACGATCAGATCGGCCTCGCCGTCGTTGTCGACGTCGGCGACCAGCGGGTACTCGTTGAGCGTGCCGCTGGTGTTGCAGGTCTCGAACAGCACGGTTCCGGTCGCGCCCTCGTAGATGTGCAACTGGTACTCGTCGGCGTACACGACCTCGGCCTTGCCGTCGCCGTTGAAGTCGAAGAGCGAGCTGCCGGTGCCGGCGCTCGAGCAGTCCACGGTCTGCTTGGCCCAGAGGAAGGTGCCGGCGTCGGCGGTGGTGCCGTCCATCAGCTTCTTGCCGTCGAACACCGCGTAGCCCACGCCCCCGGCCAGCGCCACGTCGGGCACGGTGTCGCCGTTGAAGTCGCCCACCGTGACCGGGCCGCCGCCCCACTTGGAGCCCGCGCTGCCGGGATTGCACAGCGACGGGTTCAACGTGCCGTTGATGTCGATGCCGGCACGGACGACCTTGGCGCTGCTGGGCTGGGTGGTGTCGTAGCGCCAGATGGCCAGCTGGTGCTGCATGAAGTAGACGCTCACGATCTCGGCCTTGCCGTCCTTGTCCAGGTCGGCCACCGCGGGCCCGCTCTTGAAGTTGCTGCCCGCCGACCAGGCGTGGCCCACGGCGCCGTTCTTGGCGATCTGCGCCCCGGTGGCGTCGAACACCTGGGCGTTGGCGACGATGTCCAGCTTGCCGTCGCCGGTCACGTCGGCCACCGCGAACGTGCCCTCCATCGCCGGGGTGAAGGTGTGCTTCACCGCGCCCGTCTTGCCGTCCAAGATGCCGCCTTCCACGATCACCTCGGGGGCGCCGTCTTGATCCAGGTCGGCGATGGCCGGCTGGAAGCAGAGCGAGACGTTGGTGCTCCACAAGACCTTGCCTGCGGCGTCGAACGCGCGCACCGCCGTGCCGTCCCCGGGGCACGCGATGACCTCGTTGCCCGGGTTGCCGTCCACGTTGCCGCCGGCCAGCTGGCGCGAGGCAGCGATGCCGGGTGCGGTCCACTTGCTCTTGAACTGCCCGCCGACCAGCGAGATGACTCGCAGCGTGCCGCTCGTGCCGTAGCCGCCGTTCGCGAAGCTGGTGAACACGATCTCGGGAATGTCGCGCTCGTTCACCTTGCCATTGCAGTCGTCGTCGTCCAGCTGGATCACGATCGGCGTCATCATCACGTCGCTGTCGGTGGCGCCGGTGATGGTGCCGCCCCAGGCGACCTTCTCGACGGGCGAGAACGCCGCGGCCGTGGGCTTGACCTCGCACAGCGGCAGGCAGTCTTGCCCGCCCGCGCCGGCGTCGGTGCCGGCTGGGCAGATCGGCGGCTTCGGCAGGCACTTGCCCTGCGGCGGCGCGACGCCGCCCTGACAGCTGCCGCCGTCGGCGCCGGCCTCGGGCACGCCGGCGTCGTCGGGGGTGCCCAGCGAGTATTCGCAGTACTGGCCGGGCCCACAGTCACTCGAGTCGGTGCAGCTGCCGCCCGGGGTCACGCACTTGCCGAACGAGCACACGTCGCTGCTGCCGCAGCAGCTGGCGCCGCAGGCCTTCTCTACCGTGCAGCACACGTTGCCCGCGCACACGCCCCCGTCGCAGCTCTGGCCCTGGGGGCACGCCGACCCAGCGCCGCTGCCGCCGCTGCCACCGGCGCTGGCGTCGTCGCCACCGCTGCCACCGCTGGTGGCATTGCCGGTTCCACCCGACGCCGCGCCGCCGGTATTGGACGAGGTGCCCCCTTCGTCGTCACTGCCGCAGCTCACGCTGCTGCCGACCGCCACCACCGCCACCGATGCCCAAGCCAGTGCCGCCCGCTTCATGGCGCGAGGGTAGCACTCAGCAACCCGTCCAGGGCATCGATCACGCTGCCCGGGATCTCGTGTCCGCCGTTGAACGGGATGAACTTCACCTCGAGACCGGCCGCTGTCAGCTCGCTCTGCAGGCGCTCGGCGATCGAGAAGGGCAACAGGGGATCGAGCCGGCCGTGGCTCTGCACCACGCGCAGGCCCGCGCGCTTCGGCATCAGCGGGATCCACTCGTGCTCGGCCAAGAGCGTTCCGCTCATCAGCGCCAGGCCCGCGAGCCGGCGCTCGCTGTGCAGCGCGACGTCGAGCGCCAGCATCGCGCCTTGGGAAAACCCACCGAGCACGATCTGCGACGCATCGAGCTCGTCGAGCATCGCGCTCACCCGATCGCGTGCCTCGGCCAGGCCCTCGGGCACGTCGCG
>Ga0154020_10003394_pt1 | contig 19173 bp, 11 predicted proteins | sample Klosneuvirus_201_FD_109709 | JGI IMG/M metagenome (GOLD analysis project Ga0154020, IMG submission 109709) | Active sludge microbial communities from wastewater, Klosterneuburg, Austria - Klosneuvirus_20160825_MG | ecosystem: Engineered > WWTP > Aerobic digester > Activated sludge | place... | reverse complement strand
TGATAAAGATAAATCCATCAAATTAACGGACCAGCATAATAATACAATTATGATGTCTTCCAGTGGAATTGCAATTACCAGTGATTCAGATGTTCAGATAAAAGCCAAAGGAAAGATTACCCTTGATGCAAATCAAAACATAGAGCAAAAATCAAGTGGAGGCGATATATCCTTAGCAGGACTGAATTTCAAAGCAAAAGCAAACGTACAATGTGACATCGATGGAGGGGCAATGGCCAGCTTCAAAAGTAATGCGCAAATGACAATTAAGAGTTCAATAGTAATGATTAACTAAACCATGCCTCCAGCAGCAAGAGTAACTGACATGCATATTTGCCCGATGCAAACACCGGGCGTTCCACCTATACCACATGTTGGCGGACCCGTTACCGGACCCGGTCAGCCAACGGTGTTGATAGGGAATTTACCTGCTGCAAAAGTGGGCGACATGCTGGTTTGCGTTGGTCCTCCGGATACCATTGTTGCAGGATCATCTTCTGTGATGATTGGCGGAATGCCGGCCGCAAGAATGGGAGATTCAACTGCACATGGAGGTAAAATTGTACTTGGACTACCAACCGTACTCATAGGTGGATAATAACGAACTACATATTGAAAATCAGTTCCTCGGATCAGGTTGGTCCTTTCCTGTCACGTTCAGGAAAGAGACTCACTCTTTGGCAATCAGTAAATATATTGAAAATGTTAATCAATCAATTTTTATAATTAATAACACTAATTTCGGAGAAAGATGCCTGTTACCGACTTTTGGTTCGGTGCTTCAGCAGTTTATTTTTCGAACAATAGATGAAACGCTCTTTGGAGAAATTTCGGAAGCTTTAAAAACCACATTACTTCATAATGAACCAAGAATAAATGTTGAGGAAGTTGATGTTACCATTAGTGACGAATTGAATACAACATTGAATATAGCAGTGTATTATAAATTCAATGAAACAAATAGCCGCCATAATTATGTTTTTCCTTTCCACCTGAATGAAGGTACTAATTTACAGCATTCATGATGCAAAAGATGAATCAGAATATAATCCAAAAAAATCTGTTCCGTGCTCTGATTCCCGGAAAGGAATTAGTTGATAGCCGCAAGGAATCAGATTATTTGAATTATTTAATTGGTCTCAGCTCAGTTATCAATTTTTATGACCAGGAAAATAGACTGAATGGATCGTGGCAACCTTTTCTATTAAAGGACCCCGTATTTTTACTGATAGCAATTACAAAATATGACATTTCGAATTTTAGTCAATTGTTGAGTAAAATTCGTTTGAGCAAGAACAGTTTAATTGTACCCGCTGACAATAACGAAGAAAAATATCATGATCTGTTAAATTCGATATTCAGCATTAATTATTCCATATATAGGGAACTTGAAAAATGGTCAGGTTTCATGCAGGCTGATAATACGGATTATAAAGTTAAGTACAATACTATTTCCGGCATTGAAAGGAAGTTCAGCAAAATATTTTGGGCTATTGTTGGACTGAATAAGTTTATCGTTAATACGTATCCTCTATGGAATGTTAAACACCCGGATTCTTTCCGTGATGAATTTTCTACCGATTTATGGAGAACCAACATGGACAAAGAACCATTTTTTGATGTACTGAAATTGAATGATGGGTTCAACTCTTCTTTTTCACAGATTTTTGATTCTTTGCATGTTGTCACTAACGACCTGATCCAATTTGTTCAACTCCTGATTGACGAGGCAACTACTGATCTTTCAAGGGTTTCTTCCTTAAAAAGCAATCATCCTGATACTTTATTGCTTCGGGTTATTGTAAAGTTACTTTTAAAGCAAAAGGAAGCTATCAATACTATTAGTTCACGTCACCTCGACTTCTATTATAGGGAGATTCTGGGCCAAATTCCATGTCAGGCTGAACCTGATACTGTATTTGTCGATGTCCATTCGGGATTAAATCAAATTATAAGCTTAACAAAAGGGACTGTTTTCAACGGTGGGACTGATCTGAACAGCAACGCAGTAAATTATATTTCAACTACAGATTGTCAGGTAAATCCCGCAGTGATAACAGGGGTTCAATCCGTTTACAAGAAAAAGCTGGAAAGCAATAAATATCAGCTATTCAGTACATCAATCAGTAATTTTGATAAGGTAACAAAGAATGAAAATGGTTACACCAACAATTGGAGTGCTTTTGGTTCTCAGAATGGTGACCCTCTTGTAACCTCATTTGTTTGCGCATCTCCTTTACTTTTTTTGCCTGGTGGAAACCGTTTGTTGACCCTTCGGATAAAATTTAATCAGTTGATCACTTTGAAAGATTTTGATCAGGCGAGTTATTTCATTTCTACTACTGAAGAATGGATGGCTTACAAACCGCAACATTCTTTTGATCAAGAAACGAACGAAGTAGTATCTACTTTTAAGTTTGACCCCGATTTTCCGGCCATAACACGATTGCCATTTATAAAATCTGGAGTACAAACTAACTGGCCTCTGTTAAGAATAGATTTTAATCAGTTCTATGAAGATTCCATCATTCCTGGAATTGAATATTTGATCATCGAAAACAGTGTTGAAAAAGCTAAGGATATCATTTTGTACAACCAGAATGGTCTCATAAGTTCGATGCCAGGAATGCAACTTTTTGGCACTAATGCTGTCGTAAAAAGTAATTTGGTACTGGGTAGTGCAGAAATTTTCAGTAAACCGGTTACAGAATTAGATATCACTTTTAAATGGGGAAAATTACCTGCAAATTTTTTTGACTACTATTATACATACAATTATTACTTATCTCAATCTGCTCCCATTTTAATCAAGAATAGCTTGATTCCAAATTTTTTAATTTCATGGGGAGGATCGATTATTAGAAAACTGTTTAAAAAAAAGTTCAAACAAGAATCCACAACAATTAGTGAGGGGTATTTTAACAATCGATGCTTCAAAGTTGGATTCCAGGTTTTGGATAATGGAGACTGGACCTCTTATAAATTGCGTTCCGTTGGTAATGCACTGAACATTTCGGCTGTTAACAGTGGTGATAAAAAGAAAAATAGTGGTGAAAAAGAGGAAGACCTCACTTGTTTTCTATATCCTGCTGAAAATGACAATGATTTATTTCTAACAACGCGTTTTGATGTACTTCGTCCCGATGATGATGTTTCAAAAAAGGTGATTATCAATGGACAAGCCAATTTGCAAAATGGCCAGTACAGTTTTTCCGAGAATAGCAGCCATGGTTTTTCCAGATTATATTTGGATGCACCGGGCCATGGATTTGGAAGTGATATTTATCCTGCTGTTGTCGCTTATACAGCCACACAAAATGGTTTGGTTATTGCTCAACCCAAAGGGATAACAATTCCGCCAGAGTTGTTGGCCAACCCACAAGTTCCATTTATTCCCACTGCTGAAGACCTGGAGATTAAGTATAAAGCGTATCAAAAGTATGAGTTTAAGGAGTTGGAAACATATCCAATTCAACTTTTTTACTTTACTCCCTTCACAAAATTTAAAATTTATGACAATGATCCTGAAGGACAAGCTTCTGTGTGTTCTAACGGCTTTTCAATTAACGGAAATAAGGTTGTTAAGTCGGAATTTCCCTTATACCCTACATTTTCCGGAAACGGTACTTTGTTTTTGGGACTTCAAAAATTAATCACTCCTACTTATTTAAGCATGTATTTTGAAGTTGCAAGTTCAATTGGACAAATTGACTTGTATCAAACTTCCATACAAACAATGAGTTCGACAGGATGGAATGAAGTGGTAGTTGTTGAAGATGGAACGAACAGCTTATCATCGACAGGGATCATTACTTTATTATTGCCAGAAGATATAGTCACTAATTCTTTTCAGATGCCCAATGGATTGTATTGGGTAGGATTTACCAATGAAAACAGCAACTCCTGGCAATTGAATTTATCATACATCAACACGAATGGTGTCAAGCTTGAGCGAAAGTTTTCCCCTGATATTCGCATCAATGAATCATTTCATCTTCAAGCTAATAAAATTGTATTGCCACCTGCCACTGTTCCCGGGTTGACTTCGGTTTGCCAGCCATTTCCTTCATTTGGAGGCAAACCGGATGAAACAGAAATTCAAATGAACCAAAGAGTTGCTATTGATATCGGAACTAAAGGGCAGTTGGTTTGCAGAGGAGATTATTTCAAATTAATCACAACTAAATTTCCTGAAATATACTATTGTAAAGTTGTAAAAGAACGGAAAGGGAAGGGATGCAATTTGTTTTTGGTAGGTAATAATGCAAATGACTTGTGGGCATCTCCATTTTTGCCCTTAATTTCTAATTCCCTGTTAGCTGAAGTTAACGATTATGTAGCTAAACGAACTTCAATATTTGCCAATGTAATGTGTGCTGCATTTGGATTGGAAGAAGTTAAGTTTAAAGCTACCATTACCATTAATAGTTCTGTAGGTTCTGATTTTGCAAAGGCTGATATAAATAACAGGTTAAATTATTATTTGTCTCCATGGACAAGCACAGTCTTTTCGCAAATTTCAATTGATTCGCCTATATACATCGAAGAGGTAATTCGTATCATCACTGAATTAAATTATGTTAAGATGGTTAATACGCTGATCGTTCAGACTGCTACTTCAGGGAGTGATTTAGTGAATCTAAATTCAGGCAATGCAATAATCCCTTCTCAGCAGAGCTTGCTCTTTGTGTCGGCAAAAACCCATGATTTAACAATTAAAGTTGAGCTATGAGGGATGAATTAGAGATGAACAATGAGACCTTTGCTCAGGTTAAAGATTTTAAATACCTGAGACAATTCGCTATGGAGTCGATTCAGGAATTGTCAGGATCAGCATGGACCAACCTCAATCCTTCCGATCCTGGTGTGACTATTTTGGAACAAGCATGTTATGCACTTACCGAATTGGGATATTGCAGCTCTTTTCCCATCGAAGATATTTTAACAGAATCAGGAAATAGGATTCGTTTTTTAGATCAATTTTATAAACCGGATGAAATTTTCGAGAGAACCCCGGTGACTATATCAGAGTTGCGACATTATATAAAAAAAATCAGTAAAGATATTTTATCCGTTGGATGTATTATTTTAGATTCAGAAGGATATTATAGTCGCGGAACGTACTTGTTTAAGTTATGTGTAATTCCTGATTTAAAGGATGTAGCAGATTTGCAAAAGGAAGTCTATTTTGAACTGAACAAAGTTCGCGGTTTAGGAGAAATGTTCACCCTTCCTGATGTGGTACCAACTATAAATTACAGGTTGCAAGGTACTCTTGTCCTGGAAAGTGCCTCGCCTGATTTATTATTTGTTCAGGTGCTTAACAAAGCATGCCAGAATTTAATTGTATTGAAATGGGAGGAGCTTAGTGATAGTGTTATTTCTGTTAGAAAGGAAACCTGGACGAAAATTAGTGTTTACGACTTTAGTACTTGTACAAATGATATAAGCGAAATACAGAACTTAAGAGATCTTTCAATCATCCAACCTGATGGCTCTCATACAGACTATATTGAGATTTGTGTGAATAAGTTTGCCACGCTTGATATTGTGGGATCTATTAATAGTAAATCTCTAAAAGTTGTTTTTAACAATAGAAATTTAGACTTGACTATTGAATCTATTTCTGCAATTAAAGACGAGCTTTTTGATAAAGTAGTTATTAATTATCCAAACTATGGAAGTTATCGCGACATTTCAAGTTACTACTCCATTCAGGAAACATTCCCTGCCTTGTACAAAGTTGGAAGCAATTCTTCAGAACAAGCACAAAGTAATTATGAAATTGCAATCTCAAGGCAGCTAAGAGGTTATCTTCTGATGATTGACCAAATTATCAGTAATGAGTTTGCGCAATTGAGTAATGTGCCTGAGTTATTTTCATTTAATGTATTAAATGTTGCAAATTCGGAAGTACTTAATAACTACCTCGATGGTGTAAGGAACCGGAAGTTCTTAAGTTACCCAGCTCCTGAACTTTATTTTACACCGACTTATTATTACAATACACTTTATAAGGTTCCTTATGTAGGTCCATTGCTTAAGCATTATAATCAATTTGAACAAGAAGTTTCCGGGCTGAGTTCACCTATAATAGAGAAGTTGGCATTCGAAAAATATATTGCGGATCCCTATAATCCATACAATCAGGCATTAATGACAGGTTCAGCAACACAGAAGAATAATATTGAAAGAAAGAATGAAATAATAAATCATTTGCTGGCACGCCATGGTATTGCGCCTACTTTAATTGATAATATGACAAATGACTCCGTTTACACAGGAGTTGAGTTGGAGGATAAATTATTGGTGAAGAGTTCATTGCTTAGGAATTTCGGGAGATTATCATGTAGAAGAAATTGTGCCGCAAACTTTCTGGCTGCCTTGAAGTTACAGGAAACATCCCCTGATGAAAAACCTCTGTTACACAATGAACCACATGAAAAATATGTAATTGATTCTATTTTTAACCCTGAGGAATTTTATAGGGAGCTAAGCATTTCTAAACAGGATCTTATCGATTATTCTACATTGGAATTATACGGATGGTTATTGCTGGGACTTAAGCCCATTTATGATTTAGCAATCTTCGATAGTACTAATAAGGATCAAAGGTCTGCAGAGAAAGAAAGGCTCAAGCAGTTGAAATGGTTTAGCCAGGAAAGAAAAGGCTTCATTTTTATTGAACAGATTTTATTACAAACACTTTGCTATTATAAAATTGAACTATGGAGCAGTGTACCAGATAAGCCGGAATTTATTATCAGGCCAGAATTGACTAATGATGAGTATGTTCAATTTCAGAGTATGGCTTTCCAATCAGAAGATTGGTTAGATGCTATTCAATTTGCTGGACGATTTACTTTGAATGGGAAGGAGTTTTCAGTCGTCCCGAATTTAAGTGACACTTCAATACCATTTTATAGTAACAACTGCAAATGGCGATATAATACTGCGGTTTTGTTTGGCGACAAAGAAGTTGCAAGTGGCAAATTGACTACTTATGAACAAACAGTTTTTCTGATATTTCCAAACTATATCCCACTATTGCAAAGTAAGGAATTTATTAATAGACTTGATTGTTTTTTGAATGAATTCCTCCCAGTTCAACTTAGTCCAAAGCTCATTTATTTATCACAAATTGAGTTGGATACATTTGTTCCCTTGTTTGTTCAATGGCACAACCTACTTCGTTGGAACCCTGTTACTGACGAGAATTCTGATTATCGGAAAAAGGTTGTAAGTGAATTTTATGAACAGTTGCAAAAAATAGCTGATTATGTTTAGGTCTGGGATAAATCATGTTGTACATAAGGTTAACTGGCAGACGGTTTACCCCGACCATACCATGGTTTATAATCTTCAGCAAACGATAAGTGACTTCACTAACAATGAATTCTTAGAGCTCGTTGAATCGTGGGCAAATAAGATTACTCCTGATCACATACACATATCAATACCAAGAATTGAATTGGAGCTTGGGATTTTGAACGACGACAATCTTAGAAACCAACTCATTGAAAGTACCCGTGATGCACTTTCCAGTTTCATAATTGAAAATGGGGATTATCATATAGGAAATCCCTCCATAGGAGATTTCGATAACCGGCTGGAAAACTTTCAATTCACTTTGGATACCGGAATTCATATTACCCGCTTGACCCCAAGAATTAACCCTGCTATGCTGGTTGAGTTATGCGAATTGCTGAGGATCAACAGACGACAAACAATCATTATGCTCTCATCAGAGAAATCAGAGCGTTTACATGTAGCAAAATTACTAAACGGATCCAATAAAAACTCTGTGGATTCCGCTATACTTTTGTTGAGCCCTTTATATGGTTCAAAAGTACTATTCCTAATTAGCCGAATCATTCAATTTTTAAACTCTCTGGGACTCTCATATCGAAAAATCGAGGAATTGAATAAAAAGATTTATAGGATTAGTTTTTCATATTTGGTGCAATCGGCTTTTGTTGGTTTTAGTGATCAGGAATGGCTTACATTGATGGTAGAATTGCTTGATGAAAGTGATGATGTGGAAGTTAAGAGTGATGGTTTAGATCATTACCTGGGAATGCATGTCGATTTGCAAATAAAAAATAGTGTAAAGAGAGTTCAAAAAGAATCTGTAAATAATTTAACTGAGAAAGAGGAAGAGATTTATTATGATCAGACAAGGGTAAGCCAGCTTACCGGAATCATCGATCAATGCTTGTCATTTTCAGGAGGCAGATTGAACTCGCATCAATCGCATGAAAATCTTATAGATAAACTCAACACACTATCAACACTGGATTACAGAATTTATTCAGATAAATTGAAACGGCTTTTTGACTACTTGAACTTTCATTTTAAATCTGGAACAGTTTTTAAAATCGGTTTTATTGAAGAAACACTTAAATTATTTTACGATAATGATTATTATGTTTTGGATCACGACATGTCGATTCTTGATGCTGTATTAATTGCGAAATTTGATAAAAGTCAGTCATTTATCTTAAAGGAGCAAGTTCTGAAATTTATTGCATCGAATAAAGGTAGTGAGTGTTCTGTAGGACATGTAATTAAAAATCTGATTCATTTTGTCAGTAAAAAATTTACCATTAAGCTCTTGAACATTTATGAATATTTACAAGAAGTAACCCATAGGCTGGAGGATAGAAGTTTTTATTTATTGGAGAATAAAATATGGATGCCAATTGTGAAGTCATATCTTACAAAATCATTTACAGCAGATCTCACATATCAACATAGCCAAAATCATTTAAATAGAAGTAAGGATGCTGACCATAGTACTATTCATAATCTAAGCAAAAACTTTACAATTGACGATTCTAAGATCAGTTTGATTTGGAATGTGAGAACTCTCTTGCAAAAGAGGATGTTTAACAGTAAAGATGAATTTCGACTGTATCAGTATTTTGAACTTAGGCCAGATCTTGTTTGTAAAGAAGTATATCAGCATGTAAAGGACTCTTCCTTTTATGATTATTGTCAATTTGATTCTGCCGGTTTATGGACAGCACTTCAGGGACATTTGTTTGAACGGTCCGGGCATCAGCTATCTTCCTTTTTGCAGGAACTTCATGTTTTGTCCATTTCTGATTTGCACCTGGAATTCATGTTTCCTTTTATTTGCAGGAAATTATTTATTCTAAGTTATGAGAATCCGGAGCTATCTCCTGATGAAGTTTTGGCCAAGATCATTCACTTTGTTCAAGAAAATGAGGTAATTCCATTTGAAAGGAAATTTGCTGAAGTAACAAAACTTTTAGCAACTCCTGAAAACATATCGGAGAACGAAAGAATCATTAGGGCTAAGACCTATTTAGCGAGGCAAACAGATTCTTTGAATAAAACTGATCTCGAAAAATTCTGGTTGAATTTTGGTAACGGAAATACAAAGAAGAGTGATTTTGTAAACGTAATACGCAATATCAGAAGATTCAATCCTGAAGAGTTATTTAGCTTTTCACGAGACATTCAAATGAAAGTAGCGCTAATTGCTATTGGAGAACCAGTATGTGTAAATGATGTTAGATCTTATATTGAATCCAAGATCAAAAAGTATGGATCATATTTTGAGGGGAAACTGGATACCTTTTCAAAGGAATTATTTTGGGAAGCCATGGTATATAGCCCTGATTTGGCAAGAGAAGCCAGTTTTCAAAAAAGAATTTCTAGTCTTCTGGATGGATTTTTAGCAGGCTCCATTAAAATTTCTTATAATAAGACTGGGATTAGATGTGAAGGCTCTGTCAACGATAGTGATAGAAACATAATCGCATCACGTTCTGCACAGACAATACAGGAGGGCAAGTCCGAAGTTAAAGCTGCCAATATTCAAGTATTAATTAATAGTATATCCTATGAGCCATATCCGTTAAAGGATAACTCTGAAGATATTGAGGTAATTGACTATTCAGAATTACTGAACTTGATAAAACAAAAGAATACGCATAAGTTGGAGACACTTTGTAATGCTGTAACTTTGGAAGATATAGCGTTTTTAATTGAATCTGCTAATATTAGTTGTCAACATGACTTTTGTGCTGATATCAGAAAATTAAAAGCATTTCTAAGAAAGTTGTCGACTCATTGTAGCATTAACGAAACCAGTTTTGCTAATTTGATACTCAAAGAACTGGATGCAAATGATATCATTACAAGTTGGAAGCAAAGCATAATGAAAGCAGAAAAGAGGCTTTATGATGAAATTCGGAAATTAGCTTTTAGTAATTCTAACGAATCAGAAGAAAGATTCGATAACTCAAATTCTTTTTACAGTACCATAGAATCAACATTTGACCTTAAACCTGAAGTTTCAAGTGACCTTTTCTTGCAAAGAGATGAAACAAGTAATAACTTTAATGAAGTTGTTAAGAATATTGGTGTTTCGGGTATCATAAAATTGATTGAATATGTATTGGATGTTGGTCGGCTCCCTTTGTGGATTGAAAACGATTTCACTAAATCCCCATCCATTTTTATCACATATATATTTAAGAAACACCCTGAATGGATCAGGCACATTTTCAGAAATAAACATTTGGTAAGAACAAAGGGTGGCAGGTTGGTTTCTTACATAAATACTGAGGATTTGATTCATTTTTTTACACATTCAGACTTCATTAGTAAAGAGGAAGGCGTTGAGTACCATACTGTATATAATCAGTTGCTTTATGATAAAGTGTCTGTACCTTATTCTTTAGGATTATTATTAGTAAATTATTGGGTTCAATCAGGATGTGAAATTATTGAAAAGGATAAGTTCTACCGACGTTTAATTCTAGGTTGTTATAGGGACTCATTTTGTGGTGCTGACATATTTAAAGAAAATTTAACGAAATACATTCAAAGCTATCCTTCGGATTTTCATGCAACCTTTATTAGATTATTTCCACCAGGGCAAAATATCATATTACCGGAAAGACATATTATACCAAATATAAAAAAGAAAAGATTTGATGAAGTTATAACAAATGGAATTTCAATCAATAATGGAGGTATAGTTTTGATAAATAACTATATGAAAGAGCTTTTCAACCGACTTGGATTATTAAAAGACGATCAGTTTGTAAGCAACCTGCATCAACAAAAAGGGATAATTGCCCTTCATTATTTTGTTTCAGGAACTGATACAATTATAATGCAGAATGACATTCTGATTAATAAGATTTTGTGTGGGTTTCTTGTTGATGAATACCTGGATTTCGAATGTAATCTGGATGACAACGATAAATCAATTATTGACGGATTGATTTCTGCAATGATAAGTCAATGGAATGCCATTAAAACAAGCACTATTGATGGATTCAGAGGCAACTGGTTGATAAGAGAAGGTATACTTTCCAAACAGCAAGACAAGTTAAGTCTTAGTATTGAGAAAAAGGTTTATGACATATTGTTAAATCAATCTCCTTTTTCTTTTTCTGTGATTCGATTTCCGTGGATGTCGGAGACGCTATATGTAAATTGGCCTACTTCATAAATTCAAAATATAAAATATTCTAAAACCTAAATTTATTAACTATGAACACTTACGATGATGATTTACACAAGGATGTTGAGAACATTCTACAGGAACAGCAACTGATGTTGTTGAACCAGTTAAACGCAAAAAGATGCGCAAGTCTGAATTGGTATTTCGCTCAGGGCGAAAGAGACAGATGTGAAGAGGAACTCACGGAGCACAAAGGAGAAGCAGCCATAAAAACTGTTGTTAAGCAATTGGCTGTGAATTATTCCGATTATTCAACAAATATTTTGCTCGCCGCCAATCAGGCCAGTGCAGATACTCAGAATGCAGCGAAAAATTCAACCATTGCTGCTTCAAATGTCCAGTTTGCGGCTAATGCCATCTTGAGATTAGCCGGAGATGTTGGCAATGCATGCAGTATTATAAATGCAGCCGATAGGGGTACTGATTTGTATAATCAGGCTATCGCATCAGAAAAATACATTGATGATGTTGCGGTTCTTGCTGAACAGATATCGGATATTGCAATGAACATGGCAGGAAAAGTATCTGAAGTAATGGCCGGAGATGTTGCCAAATTAGCGGCTAACGTTGATGCTGATATTAAGTCGTTTTTAAGTTTAGCCACTAATCAATTCGATACAATTAGTAATGTAGTTGTGAATGACAATTCCAATTGGGCTGCTTCAAAAGTTGCAACCAATATAGCGCATGGAAACTTGCTTACTGCAGCAGCTGAGTACCGCGCAACAGAGACAGTTTCACTAAAAAGTATTAATCAACTAAATTTAGATCTTTCTGTTAATCAGCATGGAGAGAGGCTAGGTAAGCAATTTACAGTCACTTTTAACAACTATATTACACCATTTGAAATCAAGAGTTTGGTGAAATCCGAGAATAGTGATGAAAATCATTTAGTTGCAATTGATTCTTTTTATGTGATGTTTGTTAAGGAAAGCAAAGTAAGTACCTTCAATCTCAATAGTGCTGAAGCTCTTATTGCACAGGCAAAGACTGATTGTTATGTCAAATTAGCATACGATCCAACCATTCCTCACCATGTTCTTGAGTTTCTTATTGGTGTAAAACCTGACGAAACACCGCCATTAGACAATTTGTATAACATTTATGATACAGATGGTAAAACAATTGAATTGGGCCTCAACTACAGTGCATTTGTTGTTGTAACATTCACTCCTGCTTACAAAAAGTATCTTGATAACTTCACTGATTTTATTTCTGCACCGTCAGATACGTTTACACTTACACGTAGAATTGAAGCCCCTTCACTGGATCAAAAATTGATTGATGATAACAGGAAGAAGAAAACTCCACAGATTACTCAAACCTGGAAATTGACCTCTGCTTCAGATGAAGAAGCATTTGCAACCGTAGAATTTGATGGCCCAGGTGCCAATGAGGACTTGAAAAATAGTGTGGAGTATCGTTGTATTTTGCTGAAAGTAAAAGACCCTGAATATGCCGGATTGATTACCGAAACTAAACCGGGTATTGAAAACAGGAAACATGAAGTTACCCAGAAAGGAGTCATTCAAATGTCGAAATTATTAGAAGGCTTAGACATTATTAATGTAAACCCCGATGAGGATATTGAATTTACTTCTGGTAAAATAGATTTCATTTTCAATACTTTCATAGCAAGTCAGCTTGCAGTTGGGAACTATACAAAGGTGCATGAAGTTAAACATGAAGAGGATAGGTATTCTATTACTTTCAATAATGAAACACTTGATAATTTTGGCAATGCTATTAATAGCGGGGCTTATTATATCCCCGCTATTTATGCAGTATATAATGGAAGTGCATCAAAAAGCAGTATGTTCCACGGTTCACTTTCCAATTGGTATCACACAGAAGCTATAATGATAAAGTATTAACAGTATTAACATTTAAATTCTTAACAATATGTCAGACTCAAATACATTAACCATGCGGCGGCTAACAATTTCGCGCATGAGAATAACTGAAGCAAAAAAGGCCGAACTAGATGCTATGTTAATTCAAATAATTAATGCGCAGGCGAAAGTTGATGAAAAGCAAACGATATTAAATTCTCTAAGTACAAAAGTTCAAGTATTTAGTCAATATCTGAAAGATGCTGAAACCAACCGAACAACTGCATTAAGTAATCTTGAATTTGTTCTTAAAATTAAGAGCGAAGTTGAAAATCTTGAATCGCAAGCTGATTTTACTCAAATAACTGTTCGAAATGCAAGTGAATTCTCCTATGAACTGATTTCAAAGCTGAGTGATATGGTTCGTCAGTTGGTGTTTGCTGCAGAGGTAGTAAATAAATTCTCAAATGCAATTGTGCGTAAAAAGGCTTTGAACCCGTTAATATCAAATGAACTGGTTGAACTTAGTGCAACCATGGGGAAAGATGCAAATACAGCAGTTGCGCTTTCCTTGACCGCATTAAAATCGGCTTATACTGCTAATCTAAATAGTTTAGATGCGCAAAGTACCATAATGCTTAGTAAAAGTTTATTAGATAAATTTGTTGGTAAATTAAATACCTCGATAGAAATGATTAGTATCGATAATGGTCTTGTTACTGTTTTAAAAGATATTTATGCAGGAACCAAAGAAAATTATCAACAAAAGCTCGATGCAAACCAAAGTGTATTGAAACAGTTCAGTAATGCCCGTACAATTTATGAGGCTGCAGCAAGCAGATTAGCATCCTTGCAAGCCGGTTATGCTGCAGCTTCTGCAGCGGCACTTGCCAACTGAGAAATTATTTAAAAAGGGTCTGACTTTCGAACATGAAGTCAGACCCGTTATCAGAAATCTGTTATGGAAAACATATTAGATAAGTTTATCACCAAGTTTTATTATCATACGGGCGGCTATTTACCTGTTTTACCCTTGAATAACCCAGTATTTCCTGGCGACTTTTTTCATTGGGAGAATGGAAATATGGTTGTCTTGGGAAATATTTTTCAATTGCAGATGAGTGACAGACTCATAGTGTCTGATGAATTGCCTTTAAATCCTGTCAATTGGAATTTTGAGGATGGCGTATCAAATGCTTTTTCGGCGCGTAGCAAGGGCAAAGCAATCTTTGATACAGAAAAGGACTTTGAATTCAGCAAGCTCATTTTGCAATTTGCAGAATCGGGCAGTTTTCGGTTCCACACAATTAATCCTGCAACAATACACCTTTTAAGCTGGGGCGAAATAGCAGAAGGGTTGATTATCAAATTCACACAGACGTATTTTAGTTTTAGAGAAGTTTCAATTGTTACAGAATGTGCTTTTGCTGATGAATGGTCGCTTGCCATTGCCGGCAAGCCGGGCGCTGAAATGGAACTCGCAACTTCACAGGATGATGAAACACTTGTCAACATATTTTCAAGTGAAGGAGTTAAAACCATCCAGACCAAAAATATTGGTATCCATGAACAAATTAAGAAAAGGAAACCGGTTTATTTCAAAGCAAAGAAGCTTGCAATGAGACAAGAAGGCCTGCTAGATCTTAAACAATCTATGTCCAACTTATGTGAAGGAAGAGACCAATGGGCTTTTAATAATTTCAATAGAAAGTACCACTTTGATATAGGAACTAACTTTATCCCACGCTTTATGCAGAATAACATCAAACTTCTCGATATGATACCTTCCAATCAGATTAATCCTAATAATGCCTTAGAATTTTTCAGATGGGACGATTTCGGTTTAGATGATATTAAACTATAAAAATTGTAATGACAGATTCGGAAAATATTTCTGTATTATTAACTGAATTAGAGTGGCTCCAAAAAGTCATCGGCCAAGCTATAAAGAGTTATTTTCTTCAGGAAGGACACGAAGCAGATTGGAGAGAAATTGCGCCACCCGATTTAACCGGATCTGAGACGCCATACGGAATTACTGTTAACAAATTGAATTTGGATATTTATGAAAGAGTATCGCTGGCATTAGTTCTGGCCCCGCAATTCAAACCCGAAGTTCTTGATATTTTTTATGGTAGAAACCGACTATATGACAGGATGTATACAGAGTTTGGCGGAATAACTGATAAAACACACTCCGGGTTGCTTCCTACCATTCAAACTTTGTGTTTTCTTCTTGCGGGATCGCGGACAGATTTGAAAGCAAAAGCGTTTTCAATTGTTTCGAATTCCGGTAAGTTAGTTGAGGCGAAATTAGTAAGAGTTGAGCAACAAGCAGGAGGCACTGTCTATGTTGGTAGTTTAATTTCATTAACAGATACCGCAGTCAATTACTTTGTAACAGGTACTGCAAATGATTTGAAACCATCTGATTCATTTCCTGCACATGAAATTACTACTTCTCTTGAACGGAAGGATTTAATACTAAATGAGCAAACCAAAAATCAACTTGAAGAGATTGAATTATGGATCAAGCATGAAGATACCCTGCTTAACCAATGGAACCTGAGAAGATTGTTAAATGCAGGTTATAAGGCTCTGTTCTATGGCCCACCAGGAACTGGGAAAACGCTTTCGGCTGCAATGCTTGGAAAATGTACCGGCATGAAAGTTTTTCGGATCGATCTTTCTATGATGGTTTCAAAATATATAGGAGAAACGGAGAAAAACCTAAGCCGTATATTTGAATCGGCTGCCGAATCCAATGCGATCTTGTTTTTTGATGAAGCGGACTCTCTTTTTGGTGCAAGAACAGCTACCAATTCTTCCAACGACAGATACGCCAATCAGCAAACGGGATATTTGCTTCAAAAAATCGAAACCTATCCCGGAGTAATCATTTTGGCCACGAATTTGAAGGACAATATTGATACTGCCTTTACCAGAAGGTTTCAAAGTATAATTAATTTCCCACTTCCTACAATACGTGAAAGGGAAAAACTTTGGAAGAATATTTTTTCAGGTTATTTTGAAATGGACGTGGATGTGGATTTTGGAATGATCGCGGAGCAACATGAATTATCAGGAGGTGCTATTACTAATGTCCTTCGCTATTGTGCCTTGAAGGCTGCAGAAAGTAAGTCAAATGTAATTCTGTACCCATGGATGCTTCAGGCCATTCAGAAAGAGTACAGGAAAGAACACAAAGTGATGATACTATCAAACTTAACTGATTCATGAAATGAAAGTTGTTTATAACCAATCTGTTTGTCAAGGGAGCAACACCCTCAAATGTGTGAGTTTTGCATATGATGAGTGGCGCCTGCTTTTTGATAAGGTTCAAATTCGATATTGGATGGCTCAGGTGCTTAATAATTGCCAAAAGCCATACGGATTACATATCAGAGGATATCTCTTAGGAGAACAAATAACTTATTTGATTTTGGAAGGTGACAGAGCTTCATATAGAAAATTCTACAAAACTTTGAACAAACATTCCTTGGTTATGTTGAGAAGTTACTTTAAAATTGATGATGTTCAAGCTAAAGCTGCTGATAAGTATTTTAGCAAAAGAAGAATTAGTAATATGTCAATGTTTCAAATTAAGCAACTGCGAAATTCTGATTATTGTAATGCTTTACTGAATGAGCCTTTGATTTATCAATTTCACAATCACGGATTCATTTCTTTTTATGAGTATGCAATTCAAAGCAGGTTTTGTTCACGAATTGATTATGAAGATGGACAAGGTCCCGTAACAATAGAAAAGACACAATTCAATCATCCAATTCAAGTGGAAACAGTTTAAAAAATTTGGGAATGGCAAATTCAGCTGAAAAAATTGTTTCAACGAAAGTATCTACCCGCCACAGGGAGTATTTAGCAAATTCACAGCCACAATCTGTTCCTTATCGAGGCAGCTACGTGGTTGATAACAGGTCTGATGAAGCAATTCAAAGTAAAAATATCAACAAGTCAGGAATAAGCGAAGATACAAAAGCGGTATTTGAACAACTATCAGGACATTCATTCGATGATGTCCGGGTTCATTATAACTCTGATAAACCGAATAAAATTGGGGCTTATGGTTATGCCAGGGGCACTAATGTTTACCTGGCTCCAGGTCAGAATCGTCATCTTCACCATGAACTCTGGCATGTTGCCCAACAAAAAGCAGGAAGGGTAAAAGCAAATTTAAGTTTCAATAAACTTCCTGTTAATAATGATGTAAATCTTGAAAGGGAGGCTGATCAGATGGGAGATCTTGCTATGAAAACGATTCAAAGAAAAAGCACTAAGGTACAAAATAAGCTTAACTTTCTTTCTCCGTCGCCTGCTTCTGTGGCTGCAACCATTCAGGGTAGATTTTATGAACAAATGCCAGATGGTTCTTTCACATGGTGGAGGAGACCAATGATATTTGCAGGAGGATCTAATGCATGGAGACCGGTTTTAGATCCTGTAAATCACATTCAGATTATGCATCAGGGGTATGGTGTTTGGACACCAAGTTATAAAAGAAATTTGGACCGACAAAGAGTTAAAGGTATTCGTGGAGCAGATGGAAATACTACCGGACTCAGACTTGGTACGGAAGATTTACACGGAGCCCCTGCGCCATGGCCTGGAAGCAGAAGTTGGCCAGCATCTATGCAACATGGTAATAGTGCGCAAAACCAACGAAATGCAGTTATTCCAGTAGTTCCGCAAAGCCCCGATAATACAGCATGGGGACATCAACTAGCTATGCAATGGGGAGGCAGAGCTCGTATTAACAACGCCGCTTCAGCTACCAATAGTGCACTACCTGGGCAACCTGCGCAAGAAGAGTATCAGACCATTGTGGAAGATGCTTTATCAAGATTTTGTGCTGACCACCATGTTCCCTTAACTGAATTCAGGATAAAACATACCGCATATCTCTATCCCGGAACACATGTTGCCAAGTATATGCGCATTAAAATATATCGTGAAAATCCACCGGGAAATATTATTAAAGTCGTGGATCAAAATACTCCCGATGATGCTCAGTACCTGGCTGGCGGCAGAGCACAAGCAGGAACCGCTAGACAAATATTTCAATTGCAACTTGAAGCTCAACTACTGGCCAACCTTCCTTTACATGCCAAAAGGGCTACCAACCCGACCGTGGTAATGTCGTGGAATAATCCGGGAACAACCGGTGAACGTCCTTAAGTTAGATTGCAAACTGATAAATCTAAAATTTGATTTTCACTTTTTTGGAAAGTCTAAATATTATTTTATAAATTGCTATATTATTTAATATACAATTTTAGTTTTCTGGAATACATGGCATTTCTTGTCATTAGTTGAAATAACACTTCCATTCATTGTAATTGCATCTGAAATAGTTGATTCATAATGCCATTACTAAATCACATGCATCTTATTGATAATATAAGCAATATTGGCTTGCTTTGTGTGATTAAAATATTCTATGTAAAATTGATTCTATGTATCAAGAAACAATATTATTTTTGTGTTATTTTTGATTGTTGTGAAGGATTTTATATTTTAACCTCACTCTATAATGGTTATAATCCAAGTTTAAAATGAAATTAGAAACTCTCGAAACCCCCAGATTAATTCTCAAAGGATTCAGGCCGGAAGACATGAATTACATTTTTAGTAATCTGAATAAAACGGAAATTATGCAGCTTTTAGGACATCGGAATGATGAGGACTTTTTAAAAGAGCAGCAAAAACAACAAAAAGGTTATGCAACTTATAATCGGAGTTTCTTACTTTTTTTATTACATGAAAAAGAATCAGGAATAATTATTGGCAGATGTGGACTACATAACTGGAACCCCG
>Ga0154020_10003393_pt1 | contig 19179 bp, 14 predicted proteins | sample Klosneuvirus_201_FD_109709 | JGI IMG/M metagenome (GOLD analysis project Ga0154020, IMG submission 109709) | Active sludge microbial communities from wastewater, Klosterneuburg, Austria - Klosneuvirus_20160825_MG | ecosystem: Engineered > WWTP > Aerobic digester > Activated sludge | place... | reverse complement strand
CTCGGTGGCCGCCGTATCCTTATATAAATCGACCACCGCGTGTGAAGCCGACTGCGCGTGCGACGACGATTGCGGTGTCCGCACGATCGGCGCGCCGGGCACGCTCGCCGAGTGCGACAACCCCGACGAGCACTGGACCGGCACCGAGTGCTGCGTCACCGGCGTCGACACCTGCGTCGCCGGCATGGCCGCCGAGTGCGACAACCCGGGCGAGCACTGGACGGGCAACGTTTGCTGCATCAGTGGCGAGAACGTCTGCGTCAACGGCACGCTCGCCGAATGCGACAACCCCGATGAATCGTGGACCGGCAACGTCTGCTGCGTGACGTCCGCGACCGGCACCAACATCTGCGTCCCGGGCACGCTCGCCGAATGCGACAACCCCGACGAGCATTGGACCGGTACGCAGTGCTGCGTGACGAACCCGACCGTCGGCCCGATGCTGTGCGTCGACGGTGATCTCGCGGAATGCGATAACCCCGACGAACATTGGACCGGCGCCACGTGCTGCGTGACCACCGTCGACATCTGCACCACCGGCACGCTCGCCGAATGCGACAACCCCGGCGAGCACTGGACCGGCGCGAAGTGCTGCGTCACGGGCCCGTCGATCTGCGTCGATGGAACGCTCGCGGAGTGCGACAACCCCGACGAGATGTGGACCGGCACCACGTGCTGCGTGACCAACGTCGACCTCTGCGTCGACGGCACGCTCGCCGAGTGCGACAACCCGGGCGAGCACTGGACCGGCACGAAGTGCTGCGTCGGCCCCGATCCGGTGCTCTGAGAGCACGTAGGAAATAGGCGGGCTCTGCGTTCACTGCGCCCCTGCGTCGCATTCTCCGGGCAGCGATGCGATCAGGGCGGGCGCTCGATGGCGCACTCGACCGCGATGCTCGAAACGATCTTGCGACGTTCGGCCGGCGTTAATCGACGTCGTCGGGGCGCATCTTCATCGTCGCGTACGCGGCGAGGAACTGACCCGCGCCGCGCGCGAGCGCGAGCTTGCTGATCGGCACGCCCGCGAAGTCTTGCACCGCGACGCGGAACATCGACGACAGCCGCGGCATCAGGAACTCGACCTTCGTGCGGCGCCGTCCGTAGAACAGCTCGTAGGCGAGGTAGCGGATGCGCAGCTGGAAGCCGAGGTGGTGCTTCTCGACCGCGCGGCGCCAATCGCCGAACGAGAGGTCCTCGCGCTCGAACGCGCGGGCGAGGTACGGCGCAGCGACGGAGCCGTACTCGATCGCCTGGCCGATGCCTTCGCCCGTCGCGATGTCGATGCCCGCCGCTTCTCCGACGAGGAGCACGCGCGGCTTCGCGATGTCGACGCCCGGTTCCCAGCCGCGCTCGGCGAATTGCTTGATCCGATAGCGCTTGATGTCGAGACCGCGCTCCGCGAGATAGGCGGCGCAACGAGCACGCGCATCGTCGGCGCCGAGCGTGCGGATCACGTACGCGCCGCGGCAGACGAGCGGCTGGCCGTCGACGATGGTCGGGAAGTCCCACGCGTAGCCGGCGAGATCGCGGCGAGCGAAGTCGAACACCACGGTGTCGCGCGGGAGATCGTCGGCGACGCCTTCGGTGTCGAGCTCGACCACCTGCGCGCGCAGCTCGGGGCGTGGGAAGCCGGCCTGGTGGCGAACGACGCCGGAGACCCCGTCGGCGCCGACGATCGCCCGCGCGCGATAGACGTCGCCGCTCGCGGTGATCACGCGCACGCGCGCGGTATCGGAGCTGGAGGCTCGGCCTTGGATCACGTCGTCCTGGGTGCCCACCGCGCGGTCGCTCGCGTCGATCATCTCGATGCGCTCGACGCCGCAGTTGTCGCGCAGCTCGATGCCGCGGGCGATGGCGACCTTCGCGAGCGCGTGATCGAACTCGATGCGCCGCACGACCGCGCCTAGATCGTCGACGCGTGTCACCACGGTGTCGTGCATCAGCTTGACGGCGAGCGACGTCAGCGGAACCTTCGGGCACTCGACGTCGACACCGATCTTCGCGAGCAGCTTGAACGCGCGCGCACCGATGCCGCCCGCGCAGATCTTCTCGCGGGGATACCTCTCGCGCTCGAGCACTACTATTTGCAGCGCGGGCGCGATCGCGTGCAGGTGCAGCGCGGTGGACAGCCCGGCCGGGCCGCCTCCGACGATGACCAGATCGACGTCGCGCATCACGCTCGGGGTGAATATCACGAGCGCGATCGGGTACGTTCCCGGCATGCGTACGACCTGGGTAGGACTCGTCGCGTTGGTAGCCGCGTGCGGTGGTGCACCGGTCGAGGTAACCCAGCGCAAGCAGATCGATCTCGACGCGACGCGTGTCGCGAACTACGTGTTTGTCTCGAGCGGTCGTCCCTCGGGCACGTATCAGATCACGACGGCGCTCGACGGCACGATCTCGACCAAGGTCCACATCGTCGAAAACGGCCGCGGCCCCCACGTCGACGCGAAGCTGCGAGTCAGCGCGACCGACTGGACGCTCGAAGCATTCGAGGCGAGCGGCACGCACACGATGGGCACCAAGGTCGCCGAGCGATTCCAGCTCGCGAACGGTGTCGCGCGGTGGAAGAGCGAGGAAGAGCAGGGCGAGAAGGCCGTGAAGGGCGCGACGTTCTTCTTGCCGATCGCCGATGGACCGCTGACGCCGTTCCTCGTGCCGGCTGCGCTCAAGGCCGGTGGCACCATCGCGCTGTTGCCGGGTGGCCAGGCGAAGGTCACCCGGGTCGCGGACATCACCGTCGCTGCCGGCACCGAGAAGCGCGTGCTCGATGGCTATCGGATCGAGGGGCTCGGCCTCGAGCCGCGCTACTCGTGGTTCGAGCGCGACACCGGGACGTGGTTCGGCGACGTGGCGCAATGGGCGGCGTTCGTGCCCGAGGGTTGGGACTCGGCGATCGAGCCGATCGTCGAGAAGCAGCGCGTGCTCGATCGCGCGCGCGACGCCGAGATCGCTCGGCTCAATGCGACGAAGCCCGTCACCGGCATCGCGTTCACGAACGCGCGCGTGCTCGACGTGGACAAGGGCGTGTGGTTGCAGAACCAGACGGTGCTCGTCATCGGCGACACGATCAAAGCCGTCGGCAAGACCGGCAGCGTGAAGATTCCCGAGGGCGTCGATACGTTGCCGCTCGACGGCATGGGCATCATCCCGGGCCTCGTCGACATGCACTCCCACACCACCGGGGTGGATGGCCTCCTCGACATCGCAGCCGGCGTGACGCTCGTCCGCGACGTGGGCAACATTCCCGACGAGCTCGACGATCTGAAGAAGCGCTTCGACACGGGCGCCGCGGTCGGCCCGCACATCGTGCGCTACGGCTTCATCGAGGGACGCGGCGACAAGGCAGCGTCATCGACGGTCACGGCGGAGACGCCCGACGAAGCGATGCTCGCCGTCGCGCAGTTCAAGAAGCGCGGCTACGAGGGCATCAAGATCTACAACTCGGTGAAGACGGACCTCGTGCCGCTGCTCGCGTCGGAGGCGCACGGCAAGGGCATGAAGGTTACCGGGCACATCCCGGTGCACATGCTCGCGCACGAAGCGGTCGCCGCCGGCTACGACGGCATCGAGCACATCAACATGCTGTTCCTGAACTTCTTCGCGACGCACGAAACGGACACGCGCGACACCACGCGGTTCACGCTCGTCGGCGACAAGGCCGCGGACTTCGATCTCGCGAGCGCGCCGGTGACCGAGTTCATCGCGGTGCTGCGCGACAAGAAGATCGTCATCGACCCGACGCTCGCGGCGTTCGAGGATCTGTTCGTCGGCGTTCCCGGCAAGATCATGCCGGGCATGGAGGCGACGGTCGCGCGCTTCCCGATCCAGGTGCAACGCGGTTGGCTGACCGGCGGCTTGCCGATGCAGGGCGACAAGCAAGCGCTGTACGCGAAGTCGTGGGCCAAGCTGCTCGCGATGGTGAAGCTGCTCGTGACCTCGAAGGTGCCGGTCGTGCTCGGTACCGATCACATCGGCGGCGTGATGTACCACCACGAGATGGAGCTGTTCGCGCGCGCGGGCATCGCTCCGAAGGACATCCTGCGCATGGCGACGATCGATGCGGCGCGTGCGCTCGATCTCGACAAGACGATCGGCACGATCACGGCGGGGAAGCGCGCCGACCTCGTGGTCGTCGCGAGCGATCCACTCGCGAGCATCGCGGACATTCGGAAGACCGTCTACACGATGCGCGCGGGTGTCCTGTATCGGTCGGATGCGCTGTACACCGCGGCGAACGTCGCACCGTAGTCGCTTCGAAGTCGCGCGATTTCGGGGATCGCAGTCGCATCCGTCACCCCGCGTCACACCGTGTCGCGCGACACGTGCGACGCGAGCGACATGCATGATTCTCGACGAGAATTTATGTACACCGCGCGTCTCGCTCGTGTCTCCTGGACACATGCGCAACATGCTTCTCGCTCTTGTTATCGCCGTCTCCGCGTGCGCGAGCGGTCCACGTCCCGTCAACGTCGCCGCGGTCCGCACCGAGATCAACGAGACGATCCAATCGTCGTCTGCTGATCGCACCGTGACCTCGATGGGGAAGACAGCACCCGATCGCGCGACGGTGTTCACCACCAGCAAGTCCGGCACGCGCCAGGAAGAGAATTGGGTCAAAGACAACGGCGCTTGGAAGATGGAGAACGCCTCCGCTCTGAACACGAACTAGCCCGCGCTCGGCGGCCTGCCGTGAATCGCTACTGCGCGCGTAGCTAGGCGGCCGGTTCGGCCTTGGTCGAGAGCTCGGCCTTCATGTTGCGGATCTTTCGCTGGATGCGTGACTGCTGCAGGCGCGAGAGTCCGGTCATCACGACCATCGCGCCGAGGCCGAGGATCGCGATGGCCACGCTGCGCGCACGGTTGAGCATCGTGACGAGCAGGCCTTGCTCGCCGCTCGCCCCGAGCAGCGCGTAGAGCGCGTAGTTGCCACCGTCGGCGAGCCCGAGGCCGAGCGGCACGATCGACGAGATCCACTGGATCAGCACGCCGACCGACAGCACGGCGATCACGAGCGCGGGCGTCAGCGACACGCCGACCGCGTGGATCAGCACGATCGTCGACGTGTACGTGACGAGCTTCGACGCCGCGATGAACACGATGCCGCGGCGCGTGCCGGCGGTGCGATGCGCGTGCAGCTCGCGGATGTGCTTGTCGACTTCCTTGAGGCGCTCTTTCCAATCGGCGGCGCGCTCCTTGGAGATGATCCGCGTCTTGTGCAGCGTGCCGACCAGCGTGGATACGGCGCCGCGCTGGATCACGATGCCGAGCATGATCATCAGCGGCAATAGCACCGCGACGCCGATGCCGACCATGACCTTGATCGCGTGCGGAACGTCGACGAGTAGCAGCGTGATCGGGATGCCGATCAGCATCACGGTGACGGAGAAGTACAGCATGCCGACGTTGAGCAGAACGATCGAAGACAGAAGGCGCGCCTTCGGAGCGCGATCGAGCAGCATCGTCACCTTCGTGGGCTCGCCGAGCGCGCCGAACGGGGTGAGCACGTTGATCGCGCGGCCGCTGGCCCACGCGCCGAGCACGCGCGCGTAGCTGACCATGCGCGCTTCAGGGCGCATGAACGAGTGCCACGCAGCGGCGTCGAAGCACAGCGCCGTGAGATCGAGCGCGAGGATGATGCCGGCAAACGAGCCCACGCGGATGATCACGGGCCGCAGCTCGCTCCAGCTCGTCGTGCGGAGCATGAAGTACAGGCCGACGCCGCCGATCACGAACATCACGAGGTTGAAGATCGTGCTCCACGCGCTCTTCTTCTTCGCGCTGCTGGCTTCGTCGTCACCTTCACCGCTGGCGCGGTCGCGCGCGACATCCGTGCCCGGGCGATCGGGCGCCGGAGAGTCGCTCACGGCGTTCCCGTCATGGACGCGATCGTACATTAGACAACCATGACCGAGCCGTGGTGGATGTCCGTTCGTTCACCGTGAGGGTAAGGTCGTCGCCATGCCGATCGTCGTCACGGCCGACCCACGGGATCGCCGAGGGGAACAGATGATCAGACCCCTGATCGATAATCAAACATGACTCGCGAGCGTCTCGCAGCGTCGAAGGTCTTCACCCCGACGGACTTCCCTCATCACACGTACGTCCCGCGCGACAACCTGCATCACGAGCGGCTGTTGCGCGAGTGGGCGCGCACGTCCACGCAGATCGCATCCGTGTCCGGTCCGTCGAAGGCGGGCAAGACCGTGCTCGTGCAGCGCGTGATCGGCAAAGAGAACCTGATCACCGTCAGCGGTGCCTCGGTCCGCGCCCCGGACCAACTCTGGGAGCGAGTTCTCGATTGGTGCGGCGAACCGCACACCACGATGGCGAGCCGCACGGACACGATCGCGGATGCCTCGGGTAAAGAGCGCAGCGTCACGCTCGGTGTCACCGGCACCGGCGCGGGCACGCGCGGAACGTCCTCGTCGACCACCACGAATGCGGACCTGCTGTCCGCCACGAGCCAGCGTCGCGGGTTGCCGCAAGTCGTCGACCAGCTCGCGAACACGAACTACACGCTGCTGCTCGATGACTTCCACTACATCCCGCTCGCCATCCAGAGCGATGTCGCGCAACAGCTCAAGGATGCCGCGAGCCGTGGCGTGCGGATCTGCGTGGCCTCGGTTCCGCATCGCTCCGACAACGTCGTGCGCGCGCTGCCCGAGCTGCGCGGTCGCGTGGTCGCCGTCGATCTCGACTACTGGAGCGTCAAAGACCTGCTCGAGATCCCGCGCATGGGGCTCGAGGCGCTGCGGTTCTCCGTCGACGCGCAGTCGCTCACGGTGTTCGCGCGCGAAGCCGCGGGGTCGCCGCAGCTGATGCAATCGATCTGCAAGTGGATGTGCGACGAGCTGCAGATCCACGATGGGCTCGACGAACCGAAGGCATTCGTCCTCGATGCCGCGAAGCGCCGCGCGATCCTCGAGGTGTCCACGTTCGCGGCGGACTTCCGGACGCTCGTGCGCGCGCTGATCGCGGGTCCGCGCGCTCGCCCCGGCGAACGCCAGAGCTACGCGCATCACGACGGCAAGCAAGGCGACGTCTACCTGACGATCATGCGCGCGGTCGCGATGGATCCGCCGCGGCTCGCGATCCACAAGGACGAGCTGACCAAGCGCCTCGACGAGCTGTGCAAGGGCAAGAATCCCGACGGGGCGTCGATCGTTCGTGCCTGTGTACAGCTCGGCCAGATCGCGCAGTCCACGTACGCCGCGCACAGCGGTCCGTCGCTCGAGTGGGACGATCAGGACAACGTGCTCGTCCTCCCGGATCCGTATCTCTTGTTTTACCTGCGCTGCTCGGGCCTGCTCGAGCGCGAGGCGGATGCGTCGAACGCGCCGGACATCACGCAGACCTGAGCACTCAGAAGTTCGGCTTTTCCTTGTGGTACTTCTCGATCAGCACCTGCAAGTACTCCGCGAGCGCGATGACCTCTTCGTCCTCGGTCGCGCGCGTCACGTAGATCTCGAAGATGTCGTGTCCTTCTTCGCCGCCGGGCTCGCGCAGCCGTAGCGACACGTAGCCCTCGTCCTCGTCCTTCTTGCCCTTCTTGCGCTCGGGGATCTCGATCGCGTCGATCAGCTTCCAGACCTTGCTGGTCTCCTTGTCGCTGAGGTTCTTCGACGGCAGCTCGTCCGAGGTGTCCTCGTTCGAATAGCTCGCCCACAGCGAGCTGCCGCGGATGCGGATCTGCCAGTCGTCGCCGTCGGGCTTGTACGACACGAAGTCGAACATGCGACCGTTGGTCTCGCCGCGGTCCACGTCGCCGGCCTCGCGACTCCCTTGCGCATACTCGCCGCCCGTCTTGCATGCCGCGAGCGCCAGAGCGATCGCGATCCCGATAGCGATGCTACGCACGGACGGAGCATACCAGGCCGTATGATGCGCTGCCCATGAAGCTCGATGCTCCGCTGCTCGTGCGCGACGGCACGCACCGTGCCGCGACGCTCGACGCCACGTGGGCACGCTTCGCGCCCGCGATGCAGCGCGCCCAGATCACGCGCATCGCGGACATCACCGGCCTCGACACCCTCGGCATCCCCGTCTTCGCGGCGATCCGCCCGATGGGCAGATCGCTGTCCACGCAGCAAGGCAAGGGCATCACCGCCGCACACGCCCGTGTCAGCGCGCTCATGGAGTCGCTGGAGACCTGGACCGCCGAGAACCTCGCGCTGCCCACGGTCCGCGCGACTGCGGCCAAGCTCGGCGCGCGCGCCGTCGACGTTCGCCACCTGCCGCGCCCGCGTGGCCGCCTCGATCGCTCGGCCACCTGGCCGTGGATCACCGGCCGCGACCTGCTCACCGATCGCGACGTCCTCGTGCCCGCGCAAGCGGTCACGCTCGACACGACGTTCACCTCGCCGCCGATCTTCGACATCTCGTCGAACGGCCTCGCCTCCGGCAACATCCTCACCGAAGCGATCGCGCACGGCCTCGCCGAGGTCATCGAGCGCGACGCCGAAGCCGCGTGGCGCCGCGCGGGCTCCGATCGACGCCTCGTCCTCGACACGATCCCCGACGCCACGTGCCGCGCGCTGATCGATCGCATCACGTCCACCGGCGCGCGCATCTGGATCTGGGATCTCGAGGGCATCATCCCCGTCGTCGGCTGCGCGATCATGGAGGACCCGAACGAGCCCGCCTGGCGCACGCTCGGCTTCTATCAAGGCTTCGGCGCCCACGTCGACGCGCGAATCGCGATCGCGCGCGCGATCACCGAAGCCGCACAAACGCGCCTGACGTACATCGCCGGCGCGCGCGATGACTTCTTTCCGTTCGACTACGAACGCGCCACCGATCCCGAGGTCCTCGCCGATCTATGGGAGCGCATGGCGTCGCCGTGCGACACGCCCGCGCTGTTCGACGATCTGCCGACCCGCCTGACGCGAACCATCGACGAGGATCTCGAGGTCATGCTCGAGGCGGTCACGGCGGACGGGTCGAAGCAGGTGATCGTCGTCGACATCACGCACCCCGAGCTCGCGGTGCCGGTGGTCAAAGTGATCGTGCCCGGACGCGCGACCGATATCGAGGCGATGGGCTGATGGCGAAGCCGCGGGCATCGAGCGCGAAGCCGCGGGCATCGAGCGCGAAGACGCGGGCATCGAGCGCGAAGACGCGGGCATCGAGCGCGAAGACGCGGGCATCGAGCGCGAAGACGCGGGCATCGAGCGCGAAGACGCGGGCATCGAGCGCGAAGACGCGGGCATCGTGCGCGAAGTCGCGGGCATCGAGCGCGAAGACGTGGGCATCGAGCGGGAAGACGCGGGCAGCGAGCGCGAAGACGCCGATCGACATCGTGTATGTCGGGCCGACGCTCGCAGCCGACGAGGTCCGGCGCATGCTGCCCGATGCCGACGTGCGTGGGCCGGTCGCGGTCGGCGATGTCCTGCGGGTGGTCGAAGGGCAGGGCGCGCGCACGGGTGGTGCTCGAACGCGCACGCGCGGCATCGGGCGTGAGCCTCGCGTGGGGCGCATCGCGATCATCGATGGCTATTTCGAGCGCATGGCCGCCGTGTGGCACAAAGAGCTCCTGCTCGCGATCGAAGCGGGCATCGAGGTCTGGGGCGCAGCGAGCATGGGCGCCCTTCGCGCGGCCGAGCTCGCGCCGTTCGGGATGCGCGGTGTCGGGACGATCTACGAGCGGTTCGCGCGCGGCGAGCTCGTCGCCGACGACGAGGTCGCGGTGGCGCACCTGCCGGCGGAGTACGGCTATCGAGCAACGTCGGTCGCGCTCGTCGACCTGCGCGAGGAAATCGAGCGGCTCGCGTCGGCATCGCCGGCGTCGTCCGCGTCGCGTGCATCGTCCGCGTCGTCCACGTCGCGTGCATCGTCCGCGTCGTCCGCGTCGCGTGCATCGAAGTCATCGCGGGCGCGCGCGAACATCGAGCCGCACGACCGCGATCGGCTGATCGATCTCGCGCGAGCGCCGTTCTATCGCGACCGCTCGTGGTCGCGCCTTCAAGCGGACGCGAAGGCCGCGGGCTTGTCGGCCGCCATCGTCGACGCGCTCGGTGATCCGGCGATGACACGCGCATCGCGCAAGGCCGACGACGCTCGGCTGTTGCTCGAGACGATGGCCGCCGTGAAGCCCGCGATGACGAGGTCCGCGACGACGAAGTCCGCGACGACGAAGTCCGCGACGACGAAGTCCGCGACGCCGAAGTCCGCGACGCCGAAGTCCGCGACGCCGAAGTCCGCGACGCCGAAATCCGCACAAGCGATGGCCACGCCACTTCGTGTTCCTCGTACGTGGGCTCTCGGGCAGTTGCGCGCGCACCTTGCCCGTCGATAGGCCGGCGCGCGCGGCCCGTTTGTCGTGCTGAATTCCTGGGGCGCGACGGTTCCTCGGCCGATGCCACGCAGACTTCCGAACATTCGACGCAAAGTGCAGAGGACGCGGAGCAGAACATCGTTCGATCCTCGTCGCACACGTCGGTCGAGGCCAAGCACGCGTCGGAGACAAGCCCGGATGGGTCTCTCCACTGCGTCCTTAGCGGCTCTGCGTCGAACCCTCCGACGTTCCCGATCTTCCCGATGCCGTCCTTGTCGCCCACGAGGCCGCGCGCGTCTGCACCCGATGCTTGTCGGCACTGCCATCGCGACCGATCGCCTGGCGATGCCACGCAGACTTCCGAACATGCGACGTAAAACGCAGAGCACGTGGAGCGGAGATCGATCCTCGGCGGACCGGCGACGAAACGATCAATAGAACCAGCCGTACTCGACGAGCGTCGTGCCGAACGCCTTCTCGAGCGCTTTCACGAAGTCGCGCGCCGGCAGTGGCTTCGCGTCGTGCGCGAAGTCCGGGATGTCCTTGTGACAGTCGAGGAGAAGCGCCGATCGCCACACGTGATCGAACTTCTTCGGCCCGTCGGTCTTGGGCCGCGAGGTGTCCCAGGTGGCGGGGTACACGACGACCGTCGCCGGGTAGGTGTCGTGGAAGTCGAGCGGATCGACGGGCTCGCGCTTGTTCTTCGGTGGGGTCGTGACCTCCACCTCGAGCCCTTCGACGTAGGCGATGACCTTGTAGTCCACCCCGAGGTGCAACTGCGTCCCCATGATGTAGCGATGGGGATCGGGAGAGCGCGCGGGCCCCGTGATCGCGCGGACTCGCGGTCCTTCGAGCGTGTCGTACGAGACGAAGAAGTTCGGTGGCATCTCCTGGGCGGCGTTCGCGTCGATCGGTGAGGCGCTCGTATCGTCGACCTCGAAGAACGGTTCCGCGTCGCGCTTGAAGCCCCATGCAGTCAGGACCGCGTCGATCTTCTCGACGTGATCCCATGTCGGCCGCCACGTCGTGTCGGCCACGAACAGCCCGTGCATGTACTCGACGCCCATGGCCGTGGGTACCAAATCTCGGCCATCGTGCGCAAAATCTCCTCGAATCCGCGGCCGGGTGCGTGCGTTCGATCCGGGTGATTGGACCTCGCGGACCGCGCTCGATCCACCTCGTTCTCGGCGCGCTGGCGGTCGCGATCGGTGGCCTGGTGCTCGTGTATCGCGGGCCGGGGCAGCCGTTCGTGCGCGGGCACGTGGGCGATGTCGCCGCGACGATGCTCGTGTTCGCCATCGTCTCACTCGCGGCGGTGCGGGCGAGCATCGGGCTGCGGGCGCTGGTCACGATGGCGATCGCGACGTCGATCGAGGTCGCGCAGGTGTGGTGGCACGCGCGGTCGACGGCCGGGCACCTCGTGTTCGGGTCGACGTTCGATCCGATCGATCTGGGGGCGTACGTCGTCGGTATCGGGATCGCGATCGCGTGGGAGCGCGCGTGGATGCGGCGGCGACGATCCGGGCAATCGACGGCGCGGTCGGGGGCGCAGAACTGATATCGTCGGACCTTCGATGGACGCCGGCCCTCGCGGGGATAAAGCCCCGATGTTCGGCGCCGGCCGGTTCGAGGTTCGGGGAACTCTCGGATCTGGTGGCGCGGGGGTGGTGTATCGCGCGTTCGACAAGCAGCTCGGACGCGAGGTGGCGCTCAAGCATCTGCGCACCGCGAGCGGGCGCGATCTGTTTCGGTTCAAGCGCGAGTTTCGATCGCTCGCGGACATCACGCACCCGAACCTGGTAGCGCTGCACGAGCTGCATGCCGTAGAGGGCGACTGGTACTTCACGATGGAGCTCGTCGAGGGCGTGTCGTGGATCGATTGGGTGCGCCCGTCGCAGCGAGGGGTGACGGGGCCGCAGCGATCGCGGCAGGACATCATGGGGGCGGTGGTGAACGACGCGCGGCTGCGCGGTGCGCTGATCCAGTTGGTCGATGCGCTGATCGCGCTGCATCGCGCGGGGAAGTTGCATCGCGACCTCAAGCCATCGAACGTGATCGTGACAACGCAGGGCCGGTTGGCGCTGCTCGACTTCGGGCTGGTCGCGGGGATCACCGAGGGCGACCCCGAGCGGTTGGCGGTGGGAACGCCCGCGTACATGTCGCCCGAGCAGGCGTCGGATCAGCCGCTGCAGGAGGCGAGCGATTGGTACGGGGTTGGTTGCATGTTGTACGAGGCGCTGACGGGACGGCGTCCGTTCGAGGGCGATGCCGAGCAGATCATGACGCGCAAGCAGCGCGAGGCGCCCGCGCATCCGACGACGCACACGCCGAAGGTGGCGCAGGATCTCGCGCGGCTGTGCATGTCGCTGCTCGTGCCGGTGGCGTCGGCGCGACCGACGGGCATGCAGATCCTGACGCAGCTCGGGGCGGCGCCATCGTCGACCACGCGCCGATTCGTGCGCAGCATTCCGCCGGTCGCGTTTGTCGGACGGCAGTCGGAGATCGACGAGCTGCGCCGCGCGCTCGTCGATGCGCGACGGCGCGGCGTGACGATGGTGGTCAAGGGGCGCAGCGGCATCGGCAAGAGCACGGTGGTGCGGCGCTTCGTGCGCGATCTGGGTGATGCGGTGATCGCGCTCGAGGGGCGCTGCTTCGAGCGCGAAGCGGTGCCGTTCAAGATGCTCGACGGTGTGGTCGATGCGCTGACCGGCGTGTTGGTCGGGATGAAGGGCGCGGACGTCGAAGCGCTCGCACCGAAGGAGCTCGGCTCGCTCGTGCGGTTGTTCCCGGTGATGCGGCGCGTGCCGCTATTCGCCGACGCGCTCGAGGGACTGATGCCCGCCGATCCGCAGGAGTTGCGGCGCCGCGGGTTCACGGCGCTGCGCGGGATCCTCGTGCGGCTCGCGCGCACGAAGCCCGTCGTGATCTTCGTCGACGACGCGCACTGGGGCGACGCGGACAGCTGCACGTTCTTGGGCGAGCTCGTTCACGGCGGCGATCCGGGCGTGCTGATCATCGTCGCGCAGCGGCCCGAGGATTACCTCGGCATGATCGCGCAGCTGCGGCGGTCACCTGGAGGAAGCGCGCGGCGCGGGGACATTCGCGATCTCGAGATCGCGCCGCTCACCGACGAGGATGCGCTGTCGCTCGTCGCGCAGCTCGCCGAGGATTCGTCGCGTGCGGCGGCCGTCGTCGCCGCGGCGGGGGGCAATCCGCTCGCGATCACCGAAATGGCGCGCGTGGCGATGCTGCCGGCGAACTCGAAGATGGACGACCTCGTGCGCGCACGCGCGCAGAAGCTGCCGGCCGACGTGCAAGCGATGCTCGCGGTGTCGGCGATCGCGGCGCGTCCGTTGCCCGTCGCGATCGCGGCGCAAGCGGCGGGCGTTTCCGGTGGCCACGACGAGGCGGCGATGCTGTCCGCGGAGCGGCTCGCGACGCTGCGCCATGTCGACGGCGAAGCGATCCTGCAACCGGCGCACGACTTCGTGCGGAGCGCCGTCGTCGCCGGGCTCGGCACGGAGCTCAAGGCGAGCTATCACGAGGCGATCGCACGCGCGTTCGAGGCGGTGCAGGAGACGGATCGCGCTGCGAGTGCGCGCCTCGATTCGCAGGCGATCGTCGAGCACTGGCTCGCCGCGGGGCACCCCGCGAATGCCGCGCATCACGCGGTCGCGGCGGCGCAGATCGCCGAGGAAGCGTTGACGTTCAAGCGCGCGGCGGAGCTGTACCAGATCGCGCTCACGTTCGGGCCGTGGGACATCGAAGGCCAGCGCGATCTGACGGCGCGCAAAGCCCACGCTCTCGCGTGTGCAGGGCAGCTCGACGAAGCGGTCACCGAGTACGGGCTCGCAGCGCAGATGGTGCCGGACACGGAGTCGATCGATCTCGAGCGCTTGCGCGTCGAAGCACTGCTGCGGCGCGGGCGGATCAGCGAGGCGCTCCCCGCGGCGGAGAAGCTGCTCGGGCAGATCGGCCTACGCATCGCACTCACCGCGAAGGCCTCGCGCACGAAGCTCGCGACGCAGTGGATGCAGGCGAAGCTGCGCGGACTCGACTTCGAGGAGCGCGCGATCGCAGACGTCGATCCGCACGAGCTCCTCGTGGCCGACGTCCTGTACTCGATCGCGAGCGGTCTCGCGTTCACGGATCCAGCGCTCGGTCGCGTGGTGCAGTCCGAGCTGATCCGCCGAGCGCTCGATGCCGGCGAGCCGATCCGCGTGTCACTGGCGCTCGCGCAGGAGATCATCTACACGTCCGCGGCGGGAAGCCGGACGAGCAACACCGTCGACACGGTGGCAAAGCAGCTCGAGTCGGTCGCCGCGAAGATCGGCGCGCCGCAGATCACCGGCATCGCCGACACCGCGATCGGAATCGGCGCGTACGCGAACGGGCGCTGGCGCGACGCCCGCGAACGGCTCGAATCCGGCCTCGCGGTGATGCGCGATCACGGCGCTGGCGTGCGCTGGGAAATCGACATCGGCGACACCTACTGGCTCGGTACGCTGTTCTACCTCGGCGAATGGCGCGAGATGTCGCGGCAGGCGCAGGTGCTCCTTCGCGATTCGCTCGAACGTGGCGACGTCATCGCGCAGCACTGGCTGCGCTCGGGGCGCTGCAACACCGCGTGGCTCGTGTCGGGACGCGCCGACGAAGCGCGCTCGCATCTCGAAGCGGCGACCGCGATGCTCGGTGATGGCTTCCAGCTGCCACACGTGCACGCGATCGTCGCGGCGGCCGAGCTCGATCTATTCGCGGGTGATGCAGCCAGCGCGGGCCATCGGCTTCGCGATGCGTGGGCGCAGATCGAGCGCCTCGGCGGGCTGCGCATCCAACACCTGCGGATCGAGCTCGCGATGTTGCGCGGGCGCATCGCCCTCGTGATGGGGGATCCGCGCGCGGCGCGAGACCACGCGCACGCGATGATCAAAGAGGACGCGGACTGGGCCGCGGCGTTGGGACACTTGCTGGGTGCGGCGTGCGCTGTCTCCGAAGGCGACACCCATGCAGCGTTCGACGCACTGGCATTGGCCGAACCACTGCTCGATGGTGCGGGCATGCTTGGCTTTCTTCACATCGCACGCGCGTATCGCGGGCGCCTCGAAGGTGGCGCTGCGGGCGTCGCGCTCGAAGTGGCCGCGCGTGACGCGCTCGTCGATCTCGGTGCGCGTGACCCGGAGATCCTCGCGTATCACCTCGTGCCTTGGTCAGGATGACGTCACAACGACCTTTAGGGTACGTTGCTGCTCCCGATCAGCGATCCGATCGTGTACCTACAGCGTAGTTAAGGTGTTGGCGCAGGCCTGCGCCGAAAAACGAGGGACTAGTGTCAGACATCGCTCAGCACATCGCCGTCTCGCACAAGATCCAATTCGAGGACCTCGATTGGGATCTGGCTCGCAAGCACGGGTTGACGGAGTCCGAGGTTCGCAGCCTTCACTACTTCGCGGACATCGAGAGCCAGACGGTTCACTACTTCCTCGAGGTCTCGAAGCTCCGCGTCGCTCGCGACCCCGAGCTGCTCACGTTCCTCACGATGTGGAACTACGAGGAGTACTTCCACAGCCACGCGCTCACGCGCCTCATGGAAGAGTGCGGCGTGAAGGTTCCGAGCGCCGCCGATCGCGCCACCGCGATCCGCGCGAACGCTCGGTTCAAGGCGAAGTTCGAGGACTTCGCGCAGGGCATGATCGCCGTGACGATGCCCAAGACGTTCATCGCGCTGTGGATGTTCTGGGGCGCGCTCCAGGAGTGCCTCACCACGCAGGCGTACGAGGAGCTCGCGCGCCAGACGAAGAACCCGGTGCTCGAGGAGCTCTGCCGCCGCATCGCGAAGCAAGAGCGCCGGCACTTCGCGTACTACTACAACAACGCTCGCGAGAAGCTCGACGGCCAACCGTTCGCGCAGAAGTTCGTGAAGGCGATCGCGCGTGCGTTCTACGCGCCCGTCGGCGGCGGCGTGAAGACGGACGAAGAAGCGGCGCGCTGCGTCGCCGGCCTGTTCCCGCAGGAAAAGATCTTCGAGGTCATGAGCTACATCGAGAAGCGCATGGCGCAGCTCCCCGGCATGGAGAACCTCGACTGCTGCACCCTATGGGCGGCGAAGGTCCAGCCGATGCTACCGCCCGAGACGCGCGCGAAGTCGATCCCGGACCGCGCCGCGGCGTAGTCACTCAGAACGCGTAGCCGACGCGGAAGTAGCCGACGAACTCGATCGGGCTCGGTCGGTAGCCGTACTCGTCCACGGGCTCCTCGTTGAGGTCGCGCATCGCGCCGGCCGCGGCGGCGATGTTGAGACCCGAGTCGAACGTCGAGTGCCAACCGAACAGCACTTCGGGACCGAACGAGGTCTCCATCTCCGACTGCGTCTCGTAGTACGCGCCCGACGCGTTGTAGTCGTACGACTTGTGCGTCATGCCGCGCGACACGATGCCCGGCTCGATGAACGGGCCCGAGTACGCGCGCTTGAAGTAGATCGGCAGGCTCGCGCCGATCTCGTAGCCCGACTCGCCGTCGTCCATGAAGTTGTTGAAGATGTTTCCGTCGAAGCGCACCGCGACGTTGTTGTGAATCGCGTGGCTGACCGACAGCCCGTACACGCCGAACATCCAGCCGATCGGGTTCGACGAGATGTTCGTCTTCTTGAACTTGAACAGATAGTCGCCGCGCTCGCCGACCTTCACGGGGACGCCGTTGATGTGGTTCACGTTGTTCCAGTCTTCGTTCGTCGGCGCGCCGTTCATCGCTACGCCCGCCGGCTGCTGCTGCATTGGGGCCACCGCACCGGGAGCCGCCGCTGCACCGTCCGGCGTCACCACGATCGGTGCGTTCGGCGTCACCACTACGAGCTGATCCGTGTGCGTGACCGGTGCGTCGTCGGCAAACGCAGGAACAGAGGAGGCGGCGACCACGGCGAACGCGAGACGGGCGGCGTTGTTCATAGGAGCAGATAAAGCAGCCCCGATGCCAGATTGGTCCGGCCGGCCAAGTGCTCGCGTTGACTCGGCTTGCCGTCGGATTCCGACTGGCAAGACCTGGTGAACCTACCGCTGACCGGCCAAATCCTGACGCCTTTGGCCACCCGTCACGACGCCGGATCGAGGGTCCACGCGTGAATCGTGCCGCCATCGTCCCCGGTCACGAGCACGTCCTCGATCCATGTCGAGAAGCAGATCGGTCTCTCGTGCGCGACGAGCTCCACCGAGCGCTCGCCGTCGAACACGCGTGCGACCGCACCGGCGATCGCGACGCGCATCGATCGATGCGGCGGCAACGGTGCGTGCACGTCGACCTGCCCGCGACGGCGATCGATCTCGTCGAGGGTCAAGCGGTCGAACAGCGCTTCGTCGGTCGTGGGGTACATGTCCATGCCGACGTGAAAGAAGCGTACGAGGTAGCCACCTCCGACCGCCTCGAGCGCCAACACGTCCGGATCGTGGGTCTCGACGTCGACCTTCGCGAGCCCGGTGCCGTCGCGGGTGGAGAACAACGCGAGCGTTCCGTCATGTGCGATCAGCACGCGCGCGAGGTCATAGGTACACCGAGCGATCGACGCCGATGGCACGTGGGCGGCGACGCGCGCGAGAACGCGCTGATCGTCGATCGCGTGCACGGTGACGGTATCGGCGTCGTGCGAGACGAAGACGAGGCCGTCCACGGTCGAGGCGACGCTGTTCGCGATCGCAGTCGCGGGTAGCGCGCGCTGCGCGATCACGGCCGCCGAGCGCGGGTTCCACTCGATCGCGACGCGATCGGCATCGACCGAGATCACGCGCTCGCGGTCGAGGACCAGCAGCTGGACGATCGGGGCGCGATGCTCGGCCAGCGTCAGCGCGGGGATCCGCGGGCCACCACTCGCCGGCGATGGTGTTGCCGAAGGCGAGGGCGTCTGCGGCGACGCTGTCGCGCGAGTCGGCGTCGCGTGTGGCGGCTCACCGAGCGGCGGGTTCGCGTCGAGATCGAGGATCGCCGGTGTCGCGTGTTGGCGAAGGCCCGTGTGCAGCGCACGCAACGCGACCTGTCCGAGCGTGTTGACCCCGTCCGGAAGCCGCTTCCAGTCGAGCGGATTCCGCCGACCACCGCGCACCTTGACGCTGTCGTTCCACCACGCGGGCTCGTGGTCGCGCCAGCCCTCGATCAGTGCGCGATACCGCCACAGATCGTGCTCGTCGAAGAACCAGCCGAGCATCGTGCGCACCTCGACATCGCTCCCCGCCGCGAACCGCGCGCACGCGTCCGGAATCGTCGTGTGACTCCACGGGTGCGTCACCGCCTCCGTCACGAGCCATGTCCACGTGCCGTACTCGCGGCCTCGCTCGTAGGCGCTGATCCGCGGCATGCCCAGCTTCGCGGTGATCGCCATCGCGGGCACGAGGTCGGCGGACGTCGTCACCTCGACGATCTCGTCGGCGCCATCGGTCGCGATCGCGAGGCGCGTGGTCTGGTGCTCGGCGAGCCACGAGCGCCGCGCTGCGATCAGCGCGTCGAGGCGCACGCCACTCGTATCGCTCGCATGGCTCGTGACCACGTCCGGCCACTGGGTCGCGATCGGCTCGATCCATGGCAGCAGCGCCGCGGAGTCATCGCAGCTGTGGACCAAGTCCGCCAGCGCCTGTCGCGCGAGCGCTCCGCCATCGCGAGCCGCGTGCTGCAGGGCGACGCCGATCGCGGGCCACCAATCGGTGCGCGTGCGCACGAGCTGCTTCACCCATCCCCATGCAGGTGCCGTGTCGATGTCGTAGCCGACGCTCGTGCCGGTGATCGGCCCGCCGAGATAGTCGGCAGCTGGATACGACGCCAACATCGCATCGCGCAGCTCGCGCGCCGTCGAGAACGTCGGTTTGATCCCGAAGTAGTCGTACGAGATCGACGCCGTCACGCTTCGCGCGAAGGTATCGCGTCCG
>Ga0154020_10003392_pt1 | contig 19180 bp, 10 predicted proteins | sample Klosneuvirus_201_FD_109709 | JGI IMG/M metagenome (GOLD analysis project Ga0154020, IMG submission 109709) | Active sludge microbial communities from wastewater, Klosterneuburg, Austria - Klosneuvirus_20160825_MG | ecosystem: Engineered > WWTP > Aerobic digester > Activated sludge | place... | reverse complement strand
TACCGCATCGACGGCGAGCGCGACCCCTACGCCTTCCTCCCCACCCTCGGTCCGCTCGACGCGCACCTGTTCCACGAGGGCAACCACCTGCGGCTCTACGAGGTGCTCGGGGCGCATCCGCGCACCATCGAAGGCGTCGCCGGCGTGTCGTTCGCCGTGTTCGCCCCCGAGGCGCGCGCCGTGCGGGTGTCGGCCGATTTCAACCTGTGGGACGGCCGCCGTCACACGCTGCGCCGCATCAGCCCCCACGGGATCTGGGAGCTGTTCGTGCCCGACGTGCCCCTCGGCAGCGTCTACAAGCTCGAGATCGTCGACGCGCGGGGCCGCGCGCACCTCAAGCTCGATCCGTTCGCGTTCCAGTGCGAGGTGCGCCCGCACAACGGCGGCGTCGTGCACGGCCTGCCGCGCGCCGAGTTCCACGACGAGGCCTGGCTCGAGCGCCGCAAGGCCACCGATCCCCGGCGCGCGCCCATGTCGATCTACGAGGTGCACCTCGGTGGGTTCGCGCGCGTGCCGCACGAGCGCGGCGTCGGCGCGCAGAACCTCCCGGGCGGCGGGCACACCGGCCGCTTCCTCACCTACCGTGAGATCGAGGAGAAGCTGGTCCCGTACGTGAAGCACATGGGCTTCACCCACGTCGAGCTCATGCCGGTCACCGAGTACCCCTACGACGGCTCGTGGGGCTACCAGGTCACCGGCTACTTCGCCGCCACGAGCCGCTACGGCTCGCCCGAGGATCTGCAGCGCCTCGTCGATGCGTTCCACCGGGAGGGCATCGGCGTGCTCCTCGACTGGGTGCCGGCGCACTTCCCGCGCGACGCCCACGGCCTCCGCCGCTTCGACGGCAGCGCCGTCTACGAGCACCTCGATCCGCGCCAGGGCGAGCACCCCGAGTGGGGCACCATGGTGTTCAACTACGGCCGGCCCGAGGTGAAGAACTTCCTCCTCGCGAGCGCGCTCTTCTGGCTGGAGCGCTTCCACTTCGACGGCCTGCGCGTCGATGCGGTCGCCTCGATGCTCTACCTCGACTACGGCAAGAGCCATGGGCAGTGGGTCGCGAACCGCTACGGCGGCCACGAGAACCTCGCCGCGGTCGACTTCCTCCGCGCGCTCAACGAGGCCGTCGACGAGCGATGTCCGGGCGCGATGGTCATCGCCGAGGAGTCCACCGCGTGGCCGGGCGTCAGCCGCAAGACCCACCTCGGCGGCCTCGGCTTCTCGTTCAAGTGGAACATGGGCTGGATGCACGACACGCTCCAGTACTTCTCGATGGACCCGCTGTTCCGCAGCCATCACCACGGCAAGATCACCTTCGGGCTCATGTACGCGTGGAGCGAGACCTTCGTCCTCCCGCTCTCGCACGACGAGGTCGTGCACATGAAGGGCTCGATGATCGGCAAGATGCCGGGCGACCCATACCAGCGCTTCGCCAACCTGCGGGCGCTCTATGGGTGGATGTGGGCCCACCCCGGCAAGAAGCTCCTGTTCATGGGCAGCGAGCTCGCCCAGGAGCGCGAGTTCAGCGAGGCGCGCTCGCTCGACTGGCACCTCGAGCACGAGCCCGCGCACGCGGGGGTGCAGGCCCTGGTGCGCGCCCTCAACGAGGCCTACGTCGCGCGCCCCGAGCTCTGGGAAGCCGACGTCGATCCGGCTGGTTTCCAGTGGATCGACGCCAACGACCACGGCAACAGCGTCGCCTCTATCCTGCGCTTCGACCGTCGGCGCTCGCGCTATCTCGTGTGCGTCCTGAACGCGACCCCGATTGCCCGTCGGGGGTATCGCGTCGGCGTGCCAGTGGCAGGCGACCATCGCGTCGTGCTCGACACCGACGACCATCGCTTCGGCGGCAGCGGTCAGGGCTGCGGAAGCCTGGTGGCCGACTCCATCGCCCACCACGGACAGCCCGCTTCTCTGACGATCGATCTGCCGCCGCTCGCCACCGTGTGGCTCGAGGGCCCGCAGCTCGACGCGGCGCCCGTCGAGCCCACCGACGCCTGACGCGGCGATGCCGACCCTCCTCACGCGTGAGCAGGCGCTCGAGCGGATCCGCGCCGAGGTGGGCCGTCCCTCCTGCCTGATGTGCGCGCTGCGCGACGGGATCACCCGCACCTGGGTCCTCCACGACGCGGACGACGTGCTCGTGCTGGTCCCGCGCTTCGTGCGGTGCTTCGGCCACGTGCTCGTGATGCCGCGCCCGCACTGCGTCTCCTACGGCGAGGTGGACGACACGCTCTGGGCCCGCGTCGAGCGCGCGAGCCTCCACGCAGCGCGCATGCTCGAGCGTCTCCGCGCGCCCCGCCGTGTCTACCTCGCGTCCACGGGCTCGGCGGCGGGGGAGCTCACGCAGAGCTCGGTCCACCTCCACGTGCACGTGCTGCCCGTCGAGGACCCGGACACGCGGCCCGCCGACGTCTTCAGCTGGTCGGAGGGCATCTGGAGCCAGACCGACGAAGAGCTCGACGCCCTCGCCGCGACGTACCGCGCTGCCTGGTGATCAATAGGTGATCGTGCCTGGCTGCGCGAGCGGGTGCACGACGCAGTCGCGGGCGGTCCCGTCCTCGTGCACGAAGCACACGAAGTCGATCGTGGCGTCGAGCGCGACCATCGGGTGGTGCCAGACCCCGGGGTGATAGGCGATCGCCTGGGCGCCGTGCGCGACGAACGCCGAGAGCGTGGCGAGGTCGGGGGCGTCGCCACCGAGGGCGACGATCACCAGATACCGGGCCGCGTTCATCGGCACGAACATCTGGGTCGAGCAGGGGTGCTTCTCGAGCAACCGCACCGGGAACGGCCGGCTCGTCTGGGCGGCGCACCGGAACACCGAGATGGCGAGACGTGCCCCCGGCCGCTCGTTGCACAGGCGGGTGGCCTGGTCGAAGCGAGCCGCCGTGCCCTGGTTAGCGGCGAGGGATCCACCGGTTGCTTCGATCACGGTCCCGTAGGGGGCGAACGCCGCCGCCTCGAGGGCCGCCGCCTCGACGGCACGTGTGTTCCACGCGTCACCCATGTGTACGAGCCTACACGCGCGCGAAGCAGCGTGCGCCGGCTCGGGGGCTCTGCGAGCTCAGACGCCGAAGGCGGCTTCGCGCGCGAGCTCGGCCCGCAGCTGGGCGAGGCGGGCGCCGAGCTCCCCGAAAGACAGGGGATGCATGCCACTCTCGACCTCGTCGAGCTCCTCCCGCGCGTACCCACGCAGCGTCGAGCGCTCGAGCGCGCGCCGATCGGGGTGGGGGAGGTTGGCCATGACGGCTTCCTATTAAGCATTCCTCGTGCCAATGGGAAGCGTTTTCGATTTCCCTGTGAAAAGCCCGCTGTCCCTGCTGTCCCACAATGTAGGCTTGTCGCATTCTTGCCGCGGGGTGGGCATCCGCGTCTCTGGCAGCGATGTCAGAGGCGTCTACCTGTGGTGACGCCTCTCCCGAGGGGCCCGTTGCAGAGATGCAACGCGGCTTTCGAGAAAGAACGCAGCAGGAGCGGGCCCAGGGCCCAGTGGCCGAGGGCCCAGTGGCCGAGCGCTCAGTGGCCGAGGGCCCAGCGGGGGCTCAGTGGCCGAGAGTCAGCCGGCTGACACCGACGATGCCGCTGACGCCAATGGCGCGGACGGGGATGGTCGGCTCCGGGATGATCAGCATGCCGCCGGGCAGATCTCCGTAGCGGTAGAGCTGCGCCGTGATCTTGGTGGTGCCGGTGTCGGTGGTGACCTCGAGCTCGTAGGGCTCGCCCGCGGGCGGCGTGTCGAGCACGAGCTTCTTGCCCCACACGAGCTTGCCCTTCGGATCGACGCGCACGATGCGGTACGCCTTCGGGCTCGCGACGATCCCGATCTCGGACTTGACCGCGTTGACGAAGCTGATGCGGTCGTAGAGCGCCTTGTACGTGTAGTCGGAGATCCAGCGTGGCTCGCAGTAGCCCATGACGTCGTAGTAGCCGGGATCGTGGAGGTCCTTGCTCTCGAGGTCGAAGCCGTACACGCCGATGGAGCCGTCCGAGTAGGGGAACTTCTTGTCGACACCACGAGGGCCGCCGCAGGGCGCGTGGCCGCGCCCGTGCGCGTGACCGATCTCGTGGGCCATGGTGTCCGCGGACTGGCCGTCGGCGTAGCCGACCCCGATGCTCGCGCGTCCGGTCGCGTCGTTCGGGTTGGTCAACTGTCCGGACAGTCCGAGGACACACCCCCCCTTGCAGTACTTCCAGAACGAGTCGTTCGGCTTGAAGAGGCCGTAGTAGTAGACGTCCTTGGGCGCCTTGTCGGCCGCCCGCAGCTCGATCATCGCCTCGAGCAACGAGTCCCACCCGGTGCCGTCCGCGTCGGTCGCGTCCTTCCAGTCGTAGGGCTCGTGCGCGGTGACCTCGACCTTGGCGGTCGGGTACATCGAGTAGAGGGTGTTGGCGTAGCCCGCGAGCGCGTCGGCGCTCGTGTCCGGGACACGGTTGCTGCCGTCGGCGCCGTAGCGCACGGGCACGACCACGATCTTGAGCTGCGGCCCGGAGCTCTTCGCGAGCAACGGCTCGAACACGTCACCCTCGGGGACGCGCGCGAACGGCTCGCCGCCCGCCTCGGGCACGAGCGTGACGGCCAGCGTGCTCGTGCCGTCGAGGGCCTCGCCGGGCACGTCGAAGTTGAAGGTGGAGCTGAGGTCGGCCTCGGTGGAGGCGTTGGGCCCGACCGACCTCTTCGCGTCGAAGGTCACCGCGACCCCGGCGGCGTTCTTCAGCGTGAGCGTCGCCTTCACGTTCTTGCGGGTCCAGCCCTTGGCCGGCTTGGTGCCCACGCGCACGAACGCAGGGCGCCCGACGATCACCGGCACCGACGACTCCGCGCGGAGGCCGTCGACGAAGACCGGGATCTTCACGGCCTGGTTGAACGACACCTCGGAGATGGTGAGCGTCTGCGCGACCGGTGCGGGGGCTTCGACGCCCGCGTCCGTGGCAGGCAGCACGGCCTCGCCTTCGGTCGTGTGACCTCCACAACCACCAGCGACCACGGAGAGCGCCAGCGTCAGGGACGCGGCGAAGAAGGGCTTGTGCATCGCGCGGGAGGCTAGCACCCGAGGTGGCCCTCCGCCGCCCAGAGACTGAACGCTTGCGCAGGTATGTATGCCTGCGGTAGAACGATCCAATGAGCACCCCCAAGGACTTCCTGAAAGACGCCGTTCGCGAGAAGGCCGAGCGCGACCTGGCAGCCCTCGACACCCGTCGCACCGCCATCGAGGCCATCGCCCAGGCCACCGCGCAGGTGGCCACGCTCGCCTCGGTGCTGGCCCAGGCCACGCCCGCCATCGCGAGCACCGCGACCGACGCCGCGGCCATCACCCGCCTCAAGAAGCTCCGTCGCGCGCTCGACGAGGCCCGCGTGCACGCCGACGATCTCGCCCTCGCGCTCGACGTCGACGCCCAGCGCACCGCCATCGCGGAGGCCCGCGCTGGCATCCACGCGGCGCTGGTCGCCGCGGGCATCGAGGCGGCAGACCCCGAGGTCCTCGAGGTCGAGGTCGTCGAGCTCCCCACGCGCGAAGGCCACCGCAAGGGCTCGGCCGCGGCCTAGCGTCGGCCCGCGGTCTTTGGCCAGACGGCCCGAGGTCGGCTACACGTAGCCACGTATGCCGCGCGCACCGTCGGCGTTCTTCCTGCTCGGTCTTCCTTGGCTGGTCGCGATCGCGGGCGTGGCGGCTCCGGCGCGCGCCGACGACGAGGTGCCGAGGAACCTCCCGCGCCTCGTGAACGACCCGCACCGCATGCCGTTCCTGCCGAGCGGCCCCGACAAGGTCGCCCTCTCGTTCCACGGCGAGCTGCAGCTCCGCTACGAGAACGACAGCCGTCTGCGGCTCACGGCGCCGGTCACTGCGCCCGACCAGCTCGCCCTCGGGCAACGCAACTGGGCCACCCTGTGGCTGCGGCTCGGTGGACAGCTGAGCGTCTACGAGACGTTGAAGGTCGTCGTCCAGGCCGACCTCGCGCCGAACTGGATCCTCGGCGACACCACCCAGGGCGTCGGCGCCGCGGGCGATCGGGCGCGCGACGAGACGCTGCCGCCGTTCGCGCGGCTCCGTTACGCCTACGCCGACCTCACCACCGGCGTCGGCCTGTTCCGCCTCGGGTTCGTGGGCAACCACTGGGGCATGGGGGTGCTCGCCAACGACGGTGATCACGCGCCCCTCTTCGGGGACTACAAGCTCGGGTCGATCGTCGCGCGCGCGGCGTTCGCCACCCGCCCGCTCGGCAAGACCTCGCCGTGGGTCGTGGCGGTGGCCGGCGACGCGGTGGTCTCGGACGCGACCGCCTCGTGGAGCCGCGGCGACCGCACCTACCAGGCGGTGCTCAGCACCTACTGGGAGAAGGACCACACGCAGTTCGGCTTCTTCGGCACGCGGCGCTGGCAGAGGGTGCGCGAGGAGGACGGCAGCGGGAGCGCCGGCCGCAACGACGTGTGGATCGGCGACGTCGCCGCGCGCACGGCGACCACGCTCGCCGACGACGTCTATGCCTACTTCTCCGCCGAGGTCGCGGTCGTCCGCGGCAAGACCACCGCCATCCGCTCGCTCGACCACCTCGAGCAGACCATCGCGTCGTACGGCGGCGCCGTCGTCATCGGCGTCGTCGGACGCAGCAAGCCCGAATCGGGGCCGAGCCTCGGGCGCTGGGTGGTGCAGCTCGAGGGTGGCTACGCGAGCGGCGACGCCGACCCGTACGACGGCACCGTCCGGCGCTTCACGTTCGACCCGAACCACCAGATCGGGCTCGTGTTGTTCCCGTTCCTCCTGCACTTCCAGACCGCGCGGGCCGCGACCAACGCGCTCGATCCGTCGCTCGTCGCGCGACCGATGCCCGGCGCGCGCTTCCTCACGTCGAACGGCGGCGTGTTCGGCGCGCAGTACCTCAACCCCACCGTCGTCTTCCGACCCTGCAAGTGCCTGGATCTCAAAGCGGGCGCGGTCGTGGCGGTCGCCACCAGCGACGTCGTCGACCCATACCGCACCGCCACCACGGGCGAGGCCAACTACGAGGGTGGCTCGGTCAAATCGCGCGATCTCGGGCTCGAGCTCGACGTCGGGGCCGAGTGGCACAAGGGGCTCTCGGCCGCGACCCTCCTCCAGCTCGGCGTGCAGGCGGGGGTGCTGTTCCCGGGCCACGCCTTCGACGACGCCGGCGGACTCGGCAAGAAGCCACAGTCGGTCGTGCAAGGCCGCGTCGGCGTGCAATTCTGAGGCAACCAATGGCGTCCTTCCTCCAGCGACTCCTGGCCCGCGCTCTGCCCTTGCTCGTCGTGGTCGCAGCGGCCAGTGGACCGGGCTGTGGCGTCGACGAGGCCCCGGGGGGCGTCCGCCGCACCACCGAGACCGGTGGGCCCAAGGTCGTGTTCGACCTCGGGCGCAAGCCGCTGCCCGAGATCCCGCTGCCCAACGACGTCGCCACCTGGCCCGATCCGAGCTCGCGTACGGGCCGCCGCCTTAACGTCTCGATGCTCGCCCCCACCGAGATCGAGCGCCACGCCCGGGAGCAGTTCGGCAAGCTCGAGGGGTTCGGAACCTTCGCGCCGATCAGCATCCCCTTCGACCGCCCGCTCGACGCCGAGGACGTCAAGGCCCACCACGCCGAGGACGACTTCGCGCCGGAGGACGACGTCGTCTACCTGGTCAACCTCACCACGGGTGTCCCGGTCCCGCTCGACCTCGGCGGCGGCAACTTCCCGGCCACCCTGCGCGAGCTCTCCCGCTACTGGCCCAACGATCCGCACAAGGGCGAGGCCAACCTGCTGTTCGAGACCCGCGAAGAGGATCTCGACGGCAACGGCGTGCTCGATCCGGGGGAGGACACCGATTTCGACGGCGTGCTCGATCACCCGAATTTCCCCCAGGGAAAGCGCCCGGCCAACGGGGTCGACGGGCTCTACACGTTCTACGAATCGGAGACCAACAGCCTCATCCTGCGGCCGATGATCCCGCTCGACGAGCTCACCGAGTACGCGGTGGTCGTCACCGATCGCCTCAAGGGCAAGGACGGCAAGGCGGTGCAGTCGCCGTTCGCGTGGGTGCACCACCCGTCGCAGAAGGCCTCGGTCCAGCGGCTCGCCGACCGGATGGCGGAGAAGCCGAAGTACTACGGCCTCGGCGCGCACCCGATCGACCACGTGCAGTTCGCCTTCACGTTCACCACCCAGGCCACGGTGCGCGATCTCTTCGCGTGGAGAGACGGCGCCTACGGCAAGGGCAAGGCGGCCTGGATCGGCAACGACTACCCACCGGACATCAAGCCCATCAAGGCGGTGGGCAAGGTCGACGCGGACGACACCGACCCGGCCAGCTGGGCGAGCGCCCCCGAGTGCGTGGAGCAGAACACACCCAAGGAGTCCCGCTTCGTCGCGCGCGTCACGCCCAAGTTCAAGGAGACCCTCGGCAAGATGGTCGACCAGGTGTTCGGCCTCGGCGGCCCCGCCGGCAAGCGGCTCGTCGACGGCTACGACTTCGTCGACCACATCGTGGTCGCCACGCTGAAGGTGCCCTGGTTGCTCGGCGACGTGAAGGACGTCTCGCCCAACGCCACCATCGACTACGACCCGAAGACGGGGGCGGTGAAGCACTCGGACACCGAGGTGTCGTTCTTCCTCGTGGTGCCGAAGCCGTCCGTCGGGCACAAGCAACCGTTCCCGGTCACGTACTACGGCCACGGCTACACGGGGAACATGACCGAGGGGCTCGCCTTCGCGGGCGAGCTGGCGCGGCACGGCGTCGCCACCCTCGCGATGAACGCGCCGGGGCACGGGCTCGAGCTCGACGACGGCACCTACGCCCTCGCGGCGGGGTTCTTCCGCGCGGCGTGCCTGCAGCCGTTCGCCAAGGCGTTCGTGCGCTCGCGCGTGCGCGATCTGAACGGCGACGGCCTGCTCGCCAACGAGTCGGGTCGCGACTTCTGGAGCGCGTACCTGTTCCACACGCGCGACCTCGTCCGCCAGGCGGCGCTCGAGGAGGTGCTGGTGACGCGCGCCCTGCGCACGTTCGACGGCACCCGCAAGTACGACTGGGACGGTGACGGGGTGCCCGATCTCGCCGGTGACTTCGACGGCAACGGCGTCCCCGACGTCGGCGGCGAGGCCAATCGCTACTACGCGTGGGGTGGCTCGCTCGGCGGGATCCTCTCGTCGCTCGCGGGCGCGGTCGACCCCTACGTCACGGCGACCGCGCCCATGGCCGGTGGAGGCTCGCTCAGCGACGTCGGCATCCGCTCGTTCCAGGGGGGCGTCGTCGAGGCCGTCGACCTCCGGGTGATGGGCCCACTCATCGTGAGCGTGCCCGCCGAGTCGCGGTTCGACTTCGAGCGCGACGGCGCCGGGAAGCTGAAGCTCGACGACATGGGCAAGCCGATCCCGCTGCCCAAGGACAAGCAGAAGCGGACCGCGTGCGTGGCCGGGGACAAGAGTCTGCGCTGGGTGGTGGTCGATCTGAACGACGACCTCGAGATCGAGATCGGCTGCCTCGCGCACGACAAGGTCCAGGAGGGGGTCGACGTCGTGGTCGAGAACCACACGACGGGCGAGCTCCGGTGCGCGCGCGTGACCAAGGCCAAGTCCGACTCGGGGGAGGCCGACTTCCGCATCGCGCTGCCCGCCTCGCAGGACGACGCGGTGGTCATCGCCACGTACAAGGCGGGCTCGGTGCAGCGCTACGGCAAGGTCTGCAACGTGGGCGAGGGCGTCGCGCCGCTCGCGCTCGTCTCCACCTGGGGCGAGCGGGGGGCCGCCTACCAGACGCGCAAGTGGGACGCGGGCAGCACGCTGGTCGCGCCCGCGGAGGGCTTCGGCCTCAAGCGCCAGACGCCCGACTTCCGCAAGCTCCTCGCGCTCTCGCAGATCGCGCTCGATCCGGCCGACCCGGTCACCTTCGCGCCCTACTACTACGTGAAGGCGCGCTTCGACGAGAACGGGCGCGTCGTGCCCCCCGCGGGTGTCCTCACCCTGAACACCGTGGGCGACATGAACGTGCCGGTGAACACGGGGATCGCCGCCGCCCGGATCCACGGCGCCATCCCCTTCCTGCGCCCGGAGAACGTGCTCGCGCCCGACTATCCGGACTACGTGGCGCCCGACGGTCTCCTCTCGCTCTACGGGATGACCCCCAACAAGTTCTTGCTGACCAACCACGTCATCGAGGGCATCGCGTGGCTCGGTCGCCACCCGGCCGGCGCCGGTTGCGCGCCCGATGTGTCGGGCTTCCCGGGGTGCACCGACGCGGCGACCTATCCGTCGGGCTCCAAGGTGTGCGCGAACGCCCTCTTCGATCCCGAGGACCTCGCCGAGGGCAAGATGCTCTACGCGCACCAGCGGCCCGCCGTCCCGCTACGGCTCGCGCGCCTCGCGAAGGCGGGAGCGTCGGGTGAGGAGAAGACCGTGTGGGCCCCGCGCCTCGACGCGCAGAAGACCGGCTGGCGCCCCAGCGGCACGCTGGCCGGGGTGCTCACGGCGTACATCGTGCCGCAGGGCGTGCACGGGTTCGATCCGCCCGACCCGTGCAAGAACTTCGACACGGGCAGCTACCTGACCAACGTCCTCGCGCACTACTTCGCGACCGAGGGCACCGACCTCTACTACCTCTCGCACCCCAACGAGCACCGCTGCGCAGCGGTCACCGACCCCAAGGCCGCGACCGCTTGCACGTGGCCCTGACGCCCCTCGGGCGCGGGCCTCAGGCGCGCGGAGCGACGCGCTCGATCTGTTCGATCAGCGTCGACATCGCGAAGGGCTTCTCGAGCACCGGCACGCCGCGCATGGAGCTCGTGGTGCGGTGGCCAGTGATCACGATCACCGGCAGCGTCGGGTGGCGATCGCGCACGTAGTCGAGCAGCTCTACGCCGCCGACCATCGGCATGCGCACGTCGGTGACGAGGACGTCGGGTAGGCGACCGTCGACCATGTCGAGCACCGCGTCGGCGCCGCTCCCGTGCGTGGTGACTTCGTAGCCGCCGCGGCGCAGGGCGCGCTCGAGGATCTCGAGCAGCCCGGGCTCGTCGTCTACGATCATCACGCGGGTCACCGAGACACTGTACTCGCCGTCCGACGTCGCTGCGAGGGCAGCGCGAGCAGCTCGCGCAGTACACGCCCGGTCGCCGTCTGCGCGCGCGCAACCTCCGCCGGTGTGCCAGCGGCGACGATACGGCCGCCTCGCGCGCCACCCTCCGGACCGAGCTCGACGACGTGGTCCGCGCTCGCGATGAGGTCGGGGTGATGCTCGACCACGACGAGCGTGTCGCCCCGCCCGACGAGCCGGAAGAGCACGTCGACGAGCCGACGAACGTCTCCGCGATGCAGACCCGTCGTGGGCTCGTCGAGCACGTAGACCGTCGGTCGATGTCGCCGCGACTCCTGGCCGAGCTCGGCCGCTAGCTTGAGGCGCTGGGCCTCTCCACCGCTGAGCGTGTTCGACGCCTGACCGAGCATCAGGTAGCCGACGCCGAGATCGTCGAGGACGGCGAGCGGCCTGGCGATCGCGGGGAAGGCCGCGAAGAACTGGGCGGCGTCGGCGGCGGTGGTCTGCAGCACCTCGCCGATCGACTTGCCGTGCCAGCGCACCGCGAGCGTGGCCGCGTCGAAGCGCAGCCCGGCGCACGCCTCGCACGGCGCGACGACGTCGGGGAGGAAGCTCATCTCGCTCACGAGGAGACCCGCGCCCTCGCACGCGGCGCAGCGTCCACCCGCGGCCGCGTTGAAGCTGAACCGGGCCGGCGAGAAGCCACGCACCTGGGCCTCGGGGGTGCTCGCGTACAGCTTGCGGATGGCGTCGAAGACGCCGAGGAACGTGGCGGGGACCGAGCGCGGGGTGCGCCCGATCGGCGATTGATCCACGGCGAGCGCGCGCTCGACGGCCTTGACCCCGGTGAGCTTGTCGAAGGGCAACGCCGGCTCGGCCTCGAGCTCGAGCGCGCGGCGCAGGGCCGGATAGAACACGCGCTGCACGAGGGTGCTCTTGCCGCTCCCCGACACCCCCGCCACGACGGTGAGCCGCCCGAGCGGGACACGGAAGTCGACGCCTTGCAGGTTGTGCCCCCGGGCGTTGGTGAGCACGAGCTCCTTCGCCTTGCCCGCATACGTCTCGGTGCGGGCGGGGGTGCGATCGGCGAGCGCGCGTGCCGTCGGCGAGCTCGGGTCGCCGAGCACCTCGGCGACGGGCCCCGAGGCGACCACGTGACCGCCCTCGCGACCACCCACCGGGCCGATGTCGATCACCCAGTCCGCCGCGCGGATCGTGGCCTCGTCGTGCTCGACGACCATGACCGTGGAGCCGGTGTCGACGAGCGCCCGCAGGTTGTCGATCAGGCGCTGGGTGTCGCGCGGGTGCAGGCCGATGGTGGGCTCGTCGAGCACGTAGAGCGCGCCCGTGAGGCCCGAGCCGAGCTGCGCCGCGAGCCGCAGGCGCTGCATCTCGCCGCCCGAGAGCGTGCGCGCGGGTCGATCGAGCGACAGGTAGCCGAGCCCGACCCGGTCGAGGAAGGCCACGCGTCTCGCGAGCTCGGCGAGGGCCGCGCCTGCGAGCGGGTGGGCACCGAGCTGCTTCACGAGCGCCTGCGTGCGCACCACGGCGTCGCTCACCGGGCGCGCCGAGAACGCGGCGTAAGTCTCGCCGGCGAGCCGGACGCCCCGCGGGATCGGCGCGAGGCGGGTGCCCTGGCACGCCTTGCAGACGCGGGTGTGCGGCTCCTCGCCGACGCGGCCTTCGCCCTCGCATGCCCCGCACCGGCCCTGCGCGGTGTTGAACGAGAACCAGCGCGGATCGAGCTCGGGCACGCCCTTGCCGCACTTCGGGCAGGCGCGGGTCGAGCTCAGCACCCACTCCTTCGGGCGCCGGGCGAGCGTGCGTACGAGGAGCTCGCCGTCACCGCGCCGCAGGGCGTCCCGCAGGCGCGCCGTGTCGAAGGTGCTCGGGGCGCCCTCGGCGGCCACGAGCTCGATGGTGTGTTCCTTGTTGCGCGCGAGGCTCGGCGGAGGCTCGATCGCGACGCGGGCGCCGTCGACGAAGGCCTCGCGGTAGCCCGCGCGCGTGGCCAGGGTGAACACGTCGAGGTGGGTGCCCTTGCGCGCGCGGATGGCCCGCGACAGCACCATCACGGGCTCGTCGAGCGCGGCGATGCGGTCGAGGATCGTGCGCTCGTCGATGGCCTCGATGGCCGTGTCGCAGCCCGGGCAGTGCGGCGTGCCGACCTTGGCGTAGAGCAGGCGCAGGTAGTGGGCGACCTCGGTGACCGTCGCCACCGTGGAGGTGCGGCCGCCGCGCGTCGTGCGCTGCTCGAGGGCGATCGAGGGCGGGACCCCGAGGACGGTCTCCACGTCGGGCCGTGGCAGGGTGGGGAGGAACTGGCGCGCGTAGGCGCTCAACGTCTCGAGGAAGCGCCGCTGTCCCTCGGCGAAGATCACGTCGAAGGCGAGCGTGGACTTGCCGCTGCCGGAGGGCCCGGTGACGACGACGAGCTTGCCGCGCGGGATGGTGAGCGAGACGTCCTTGAGGTTGTGCTCGCGGGCGTGGCGCAGCACGATGGCGTCGGGCGTGGCGTGCGGTCGGGCGTCGACGCGGACGCTCGCCGTCACCTCGCCGCGCAGCGCGAGGCCCGTGCGGGTGGCGGCGTGGGTGACCGCGTCGACCGTGCCCGCGGCGACGATCCGGCCGCCCTCGGCCCCGCCGCCCGGGCCCAGGTCGATCACGTGATCGGCGGCGCGGATCACCGAGAGGTCGTGCTCCACCACGATGACCGTCGCGCCCTGGTCGACGAGCGCGTCGAGCGCTGCGACCACCTTGTCCACGTCGACGGCGTGCAGCCCCGCGCTCGGCTCGTCGACGATGACCAGCGCCTCGTGGGCCCGCTTGCGCGCGGCGAGCTCGCCCACCTCGACCAGGGCCCGCGCGAGCTTGAGGCGCTGGGCCTCGCCACCGGAGAGGGTGGGCAGCGGCTGGCCGAGCGGGAGGTAGCCGAGCCCCACGCGCTCGAGCGGCGCGAGCGCGCGCTGCAGCTTGACCCACGCGCTCGACGGCATGGCCTTCGGGTTCCACGCCGCCCAGGCCATGACCTCCGAGACCGTCTTGCCGAGGAGGTCGGCGACGCTGTGGCCGCGCACGAGCACCGAGAGCACCTCGGGGCCGAAGCGCTGGCCCTGGCAGACCGGGCAGAGCACCGCCACGTCGGCGAGGAACTGCATCTCGACGGTCTCGTAGCCCTCGCCCGAGCACGTGGAGCACCGCCCGCCCTCGCTGTTGAACGAGAAGTGGGCGGCGGGGAGGCTCGCGCCGCCGCTGCCCGTGCCCTCGGCCGCGAACAGGACCCGCACGTGGTCCCACGCCTTGGTGTAGGTGGCCGGGTTGCCGCGCGAGGTGCGCCCGAGCGGCGCCTGGTCGACGGTGATGACCGCGCCGAGGCCGGCGACACCGGCGAGGACGTCGTGCGCGAGCGGGGCCTCCAGCGTCGCGTGGCCGAGCGCGCGCGAGACCGCGGGCGCGAGCACCGCGCCGACCAGCGTGGACTTGCCGCTTCCCGAGGGCCCCGTCACCACCGTGAGCATGCCGAGCGGGAAGTCGACGTCGACGCCGCGAAGGTTGTGACCGGAGACGTTGCCGAGGTGCAGTGCACCACGGGACGTGCGCTTCCTCGGAGCGCGCGGGGCCGCAGGATGTCCAGCCGCGGCCAGGGCTCGTCCCGTCGGGAGATCGGCCCGCTCCGCGAGGGCGATCGGGGCCCCGTCGAACAGGATGCGCCCGCCGTCCGGGCCCGCGCCCGGGCCGAACTCCACCACGCGATCGCACGCCGCGATCACCTGGGGGTCGTGCTCGATGACCACGACGGCGTTGCCCGCGTGCGCGAGCGCGCGCAGGGCGTCGACGAGGGGCGGGATGTCGGTCGCGTGGAGGCCGACGGTGGGCTCGTCCACCACGAACAGCGCGCCGACCAGCGAGGTGCCGAGCGCCGCGGTGAGGCTCACGCGCTGCGCCTCGCCGCCCGAGAGCGTGCGCGCGGGCCGGTCGAGCGCGAGGTGCCCGAGCCCGACGGCCTCCAGGTAGCGCAGGCGCGAGAGGAGCGCGTCGCGCGCGCGCGTGGCCCCTGCGTCGCTGCAGGCGAGGGCGAGCAAGCGCGCGTGGGCCTCGGCGATCGAGAGGCGGTGCCACTCGGGGAGCGAGAGCGCATCGACGCAGTAGCTCCTCGCCTCGGCGGCGAGGCGGCTGCCGCCGCAGTCGACGCACGGGTCGTAGCTGCGGTAGCGCGCGAGGAAGACGCGCACGTGCATCTTGTAGGTGCGCGCCTCGAGCCACTTGAACCAGGCCCGCACGCCCGGGAACACACCGGCCTCGTAGCCGCCCGGTTCACCGTCCAGGATCAACCGGCGCTGCTCCTCTCGGAGGTCGCGCCACGGGACGTCGAGCGGGATGCCCTCGCGCCGGCACAGCTTGCGCAGCTCGCCGCGCTCCCACTGGGCGCTCTTGCCGGCCCAGGCGCGGATGGCGTTCTCGGCGAGGGTCTTGCCCTCGTCGGGCACCACCTTGCTCCAGTCGATCCCGATGGTGCGCCCGAAGCCGCGGCAGGTGGCGCACGCGCCGGTCGCCACGTTGTACGAGAACAGACCAGCGCTCGGCGGGTCGAACGTGCGCGCGCACGACGGGCACGCGAGGCCGCGCGCGAGCGCGATGGTGGGCTCGTCCTCGGGGTGCACGAGGGCGCGACCGCTCGCCGCGAACGCGCGCTCGAGCGCCTCCTGGATGCGGATCGGATCGTCGAGGCGCGTGCGATCGAGGATCACCTCGAGGGGCCCGGTGATGGCCTCGCTCGGCGGCACGTCGTCGATGGTGCGCGCGACGCCGGCCACGAGCAGCCGCCGCAGCCCGTCGCGTTCGAGGCCCTCGCGCAGGATCAGGTAGTCGTCGGGGGTGTCGACGCGGGTCGGGTAGGCGACGACGGCGCGCACGGCGCGGGGTTCGAGCTTGCGCGCCGCGGCCGCGGCGTCGATGCGCACCGCGGTGACGCCGCAGTCCGGGCACACCGGCAAGGCCTCGCGCGCGAACAGCGCGGCGAGGTAGGGCTCGATCTCGGCCATGGTGGCGACCGTCGAGCGGCTCGACTTGACCGGGGCGCGTCGATCGACGGCGACGCCCGCCGCGACGGGCTCCACCGAGTCCGCCGGCGGGCGATCGAGGCGCTCGAGGAACTGCCTGGCGTAGGGCGAGAACGACTCGACGAAGCGCCGCTGGCCCTCGGCGTACAGCGTGTCGACGGCGAGGCTCGACTTGCCCGCGCCGGAGGGGCCCGTGAAGGCGACGAGCTCGCCTTCGCGGAGGGAGAGGTCGACCCCGCGGAGGTTGTGGGTGCGCGCGCCGCGCACCACCGTGGCGTGCATGGGGGTTCGTCGTACGAGTGGCGCCGGGTCGCAAGCTCGGCCGCGCGATCGCGGCGCAGCTGTGGTTCAAAAAGAGAAACGGGGACCACCGAGGTCCCCGTCCCGATCCAGGATGGATCGTGGCTCAGTTCACGGCGTGCAGGGCGGCGGGCCGTCCTGGCAGGCGATGATGCAGACCCAGAGGTCGGTCGCCTTGGCGTCCGTGATCTTGCCGACGCAGATGTTGGCGCAGGACTTGTCGCCGGCCGGGCAGGCCTTCACGCACTCGAGCGAGGTGTTGAACTGCGAGGTGCAGGTCGAATCCGCCGCGCAGAGGTCGTTCTCGGCCTTGCAGGCGACCTTCTGGCAGTCCGAGCACTTCGTGCCCGTCTCGATGGTGCCCGTGTCGGTCGTCGTCCCCGTGTCGACCGCGGTGCCCGTGTCGACCGCCGTGCCCGTGTCGGTGCCGGCCTCGGTGCCTGCGTCACTGTCGGTCGACGTGACGGTACACCCGGTGATGGCGAACGTGCCGACCGCGGCGATCGCAAGAATGTTGAGAAGCTTCATGGGAAGAGGACTCCTTCTAGGTTGGGGACGAGACTTCGGGCTATCAGAGGTCGGGTCCGTGTGCAAATTGCCACCGCGCATCGATGCGCTGGCGGAGCGACGTCGGCCGCTCCGGCGACTCGGAACGGCCAGGCGAGCGGACCGACAAAAAGGCTAAGCCCCCACCACACTCGCTTTCCGCTACCGTTGCTGCCTTCCGGCCCTGGCGGGTTTCACAGCGCGCTGTTGGTGAGGGCACGAACGTCTTGCGACGACGAGACTCGTATAGAGCGCGACGACTCGCTGCGCAAGCACGCAGTGGCCGGGACGTCGCGTTCATCCACGGTCCGACGGGTGAGCGGGCGAGGGATTCAATCCACTGCCGGCAGGAAAGCACCGGAAAGACTCTTCAGGGTTGACACTGCACCCCTGGTCGCGCCATACCGCGCGACGGAGAGATGACCGAGCGGTTGAAGGTACCTGATTCGAAATCAGGCGTACCCTCACGGGTACCGGGGGTTCGAATCCCCCTCTCTCCGCCACGACTGTCGCGTCGCCCGTAGGCCCTCACCTGCGTGCGATCGCGGCGGGTCGGGAGAGGTGACCGAGTGGTCGAAGGTGCACGACTGGAAATCGTGTGTACCGAAAGGTACCGAGGGTTCGAATCCCTTCCTCTCCGCAACACAGAGCCGAGTCCCCCCCGCCGCCTGGGTCGGTAGGGGGCTCGCTCGGAGTGCGTGTGTGCTCTTGTTCGGGCTCCCCGGAGGGGCGCCGGAGCGACCTAGACGCGGGGCAGGTCGGCGCGGCTCATCAGGTGCTGGACCCAGAGGCTCGTGAGCTTCTCCTGCGCGGAGCTCGCGCGGAGGCGGGCCGCGAGGAAGGCGAAGTCCACCTGGTCCATGTCCTGGTCCTGGTCGAAGCAGGTGAACACCGTGGTCTTCTTGCCGGTCCGCGGGTCGACCCACTGCTGGAGGCACTGCGCGCAGATCTCCTTCATCATGCACTGCATCGGCGAGTTGATGCTCGCGATGGCCTTGTGCTCCTTGCGCACGAGCTGACTCAGCTTGCCCTCTCCGTGGCGTGACGCGCGCACGGCGGCCATCATCCGGTCGCTGCCGATGGCGATGATGCGGTTCATCTCGGAGAGCTCGAAGGGCCGCGCCGAGGTGACCCGGCGCTCGCCGTAGGCGACCATCGCCTCGACGATGTTGCCGACGAACGTCGCGTCGCCGGGCCGGCGCGCGACCGGAGACGGCGCGAGATCGCACGACCACACCACCACGTCGGCGGCGGCCTCGATGTCGTCCTCGTGGTAGACGTCGCGCGGGTTGCGATAGCCCGCGAAGTACACGACCTTGCAGCCCGCGGCGCGCAGGGCCTTGCCGATCGAGAACAGCACGGCGTTGCCGAGCCCGCCGCCGCAGAGGACGACGTTCTCGCCGCGGGGGATGTGGGTCGGGGCGCCGGTCGGGCCCATGAGGACGACCTCTTCGCCCTTCTTCAAGGTCGCGCAGAGGCGGGTCGAGCCGCCCATCTCGAGGACGATGGTGGAGAGCAGGCCCTGCTCGCGATCGACCCAGGCCCCGGTGAGCGCGATGCCTTCGGTGACGAGCGGCGTGCCGTCCACGATCGGGGCGTTCGCCTCGTAGTTCTGCAATCGATAGAACTGGCCTGGCGAGAACCCGCGGGCAGCGCGCGGCGCGCGCACGATCACCTCGACGATGGTCGGCGTGAGGCGAATCACGTCGTGCACCCGCGCGACGAGCTCGTCGTCGAGCGTGCGGGCGAGATCGCCGAAGCGCGCGAGGTCGGCTTCCCCGGCGTCGGCGAACAGCTCCGCCACGTAGGGGTGGCCGTCCTTCGCGCTGGCCATCGCCTTGACCACGCTGCCCGCGTAGCGCGGGAGGTTGTCGCCGTAGAAAGAGACCACGTGGCTACCGTCGCAGTAGCTCGTGAAGAAACCCTCGGGGTCGGGCACGGTGACCAGCGCGCCGTCCTTGCGCTCCACGCGGTGCGGGAGGAACGCCTTGGTCTTCGGGTCCATGACGAAGGTGCCCTCTCGTTCGCGCTCGTAGGTCACGTTCGGGGAGGTGCCGGCCGCGATGCAGATGGTCCGCGCGGCGAGCTCGAGGGTGCTCTTGTCCTTGCGCTCGAACACCATGGCGCGGGCGGCGCCGTGCTCGTCGACCAGCACCTCCTTCGGCGAGAGCTGCTCGGCGAAGTGCACGCCCTCCTCGAGGGCCTTGATGATCTCCTCGTGGTTGAGGCGGTAGGCCGGCGACTCCTTCATCGTGC